>JAAUYM010127666.1_pt1 | contig 11580 bp, 16 predicted proteins | sample 7278001 | NCBI WGS metagenome assembly JAAUYM01 (sample SAMN14350224, study PRJNA611818) | marine sediment metagenome | isolation source: surface marine sediment (1.8m) | place: French Polynesia: Moorea | collected 2018-08
ATCAAAACCCATTTCCTCCTCTTGCTTTCCCCCGTCCCCCCGCCCCCGGTCAATTCTTGTCCCAGCCCCCGAGTTTCTACGCCCACTTTTACATTATAGCCGTTGCCTGTTAATGTTGCTGCTGGTGCTGCTATTGACCTTAATTGCCAAAATTGTACAAAAATGATCGGACCGTCGGCTTCAAGCCCCCAAAAAGTGGACCTATTTCAAGCCTGACCTGATCAGAGAATTAATATTCCCAGTCGGGCTCACCATCACTATACAACCTACTGTATATAAGCTGTAACTACGTAGTTACCTATGCATTTATTGTGTCGACCAGGCGAGGAGAGAGAATTTTTGTTACGTTAGAGAGGGAGCTGGGGAAGAGAAGAAGAAGAAAAAAAGCTCTAAAATGCTGCTGCTACCCGCCCGGAGCGAGCTCAAATAAGAATATATTTCTTCTTCTTTCCTTTCTTCGACCTTTCTCACTCGTACGACCTTCATTAATTCATCCCCCCGCCCATTCTCTTGTATCCTTCTTCTCCTTCTCCTCCTCCTCCTTCGGCTCGGTCGTTGGCTCCAAGATCGTCGTCGTCATCTTCTGCTGCTCCGTCGTCGTTGCACACAGGTCTGTCATACGGGGGAGGGAAAAATGTGTCCGAAGGGAAGGGAGAGAAGGAGGAACCTGTTCTGGAGTGCATCTCGCTCGGCCGCTTCTAGTACACTTCAGTGCTTTCCTTCCCTCCCTCCCTCGCCCCCCCCCCCCCATCCAACTCTCAAGTAGCTTGAGGAAGGTCGAACAACAAGGAGAGAGGGGAGGGTGCAGCTGTGAACGCATCTACCTACCACTATAGTAGCAGTACATAGAAAGTAGGCGAAGGAGGCCTTAGGTGGACAAGATGAGCGTCGCACACGTAAGAAACAAGTTGCACATTATAGGTATAGTGCCTATACAGTTTCCTGAAGTTGATGTTTTGTCTACCTCCGCCTTGTACTGTGTTTCCAGTTCTCCAGACTTGCTGAGCAGGAGTACTACCTTGGCAAGGTCCAGCGCGACCTGGACAGCGCCGTCAACTTCTGGCTCAAGTACTCCCACGACGACGAGGCCAAAAAGTGAGTCTTCTTTCTTCCATCCAGGACTTTCCGTCCAGATGAGCACCCTTTTTTGCGTTGTTTGTCTTTTCAGTGGCTTCTTCAACTGCCTCGGCAAGGATGGGAAGCTCCTGGACGTGACCAAGCACGGAATGCTGCAGTCCAGGCAGGTCTGGATGTACACGGAGCTCTACCGAAAAACCGACAGGTTCAAGACCGACAAGATCCTGGAGGCTGCGATTAGAGGTGAAGAAATGAGTTACGGTCAGATGGTTTTTTTTTTTTCCAAGGACTACGACTGACTAGCATCTGCTTTCCAGGCGGCGACTTCCTCCTGTCCAAGATGTTGGACCCCGCGACGGGGCACCTGGCCACCCAGGTGAGGGTAGGGAAAGACGGGCAGGTGACCATGAAGAAGAGAGCGGACACGCACATTGGAATGTTCGCCAACGCCTCCTTCGCCATGGCCATGGCCGGGCTGGCCGCCGCCACGGGGAAGGAGAAGTACAAGGAGGAGGCGTTCTCCATGCTATCCCACGTGCTGGACTTCTTCGGCGGCGTCGGGTCCAAGAAGCGCGCGGGCGTCACCGCGCATGCGCACGCCCAGGAGGAGCAGTCGCTAGAGGAGGTCTTCTTCGTCTTCAACGCAGCACAAGAGTTGCGCGACTGCCTGGGGGAGAAGGACAAGGAAAGGAGCCAACAGATCGAAGAGGTTGAATTATCACTTTTTTAAACAAAAAATTAAATTTAATAACCCATGTGTAAATTTGCCGCAAAAAATTCTGCCCTCCCCCATTCTCAAGATTTGCTCCTGGTGCGTCTCCAGGATCCGCCTTCACTCGCAGAGGGGAGACACTAGGATACTCAGCTACATTGACTCGCAAAAGGTACTAACTGCTACTATACTACAGTACTAGTATACTAGTAGCTTCAAAGTCACAACTTTTCCCCCTTCATTCCCAATTGAGGACTGTGAGCTGAGTTCCGTCCCGCTGTCCCACGGTCGCGAGATGATGCCCGGGCTGGCCATGCAGACGGGCTACCTGCTGCTGAGAGAGGCCAACCGGAGCGGCGACCATGGGCTGAGGAAGTTCGCCGTGAAGAACTTCATCCAGCAGCCGGCAGAGTACGGATGGGACAGGGAGCACGGAGGACTCTTCTACTACATGGACGTCGACGGTGAGGAAGGAAGGAAGATAGGGTGTACAGTAGTGTAAGTACGTGTACATAAAACAAATTGAAAACAGTAAGACACAGAAAACTGCAATATGAAATTAAGTCGAGGGTAGGAGGGGGATGCAGTTTAGAATCGAACTGCCTCTTGTGCTGGCTTTTTGGAAATAATTTTGATGCCAAGCACCCTATCACACCAGACTACTGGTATCTCTATGGAGGTATACTATTTTTTTCCCTCAAAAGTTAGTCAAAAGCAGTATTTTTTTATTAGTGAACTCGTGTTACCCCAGGTGTCAAACAACCATGCCGTAGTACATACTAACGCAATATTTGTAAACCTGTGAGTACATAGCTTGTTGAGATTTGAGACCGACCTGTAGTACGTAGTACCATTTCCTTGGTCCTGAAAAGTGTGCCACAGTATCTCATGCTTCAAAGTAGCTAATAACCACCAATTAGGTCCCGGCCGATCAGTGGCCAAGTTAACCCTAACTGGCTTAGGTACGTACAGTTTGTTCGTGTTTTGGATTGACTCTTAATTGCAGGCCTTTCCACTCTTCGCCTGGAGTGGAACTTGAAGCTGTGGTGGGTTCACTGCGAGGCCATGGTGGCGCTACTCATGGCCTACAAGGAGGCCAACCACCCGGAGCTGTGGGAGCTATTTAAGCAGGTGGCGGACTACGCCTTCAAACACTTTGCAGACCTCAAGGGGGGAGACTGGTTCGGCTATTTGACCCGTGATGGCCACGTCTCCCTGGACCTGAAGGGCGGGCCCTGGAAGGGCTGCTTCCACGTGCCCAGGACCCTCCTCCTCTGCGAGAAGATGCTGCAGGAGAGGATCGAGGAGGTCCAACCTGGACAGTTCTGATGAGACAGGACATGCATTATTAACGACAGAGCTGGATCGAGTGCAGTTTTTTAATGCGCAAAGTGTGTTGGTCTGCCCAGTAGATTCTGCCTAATTTTCAGCTCAATATCCATATGTGTGGCCTGAAGTGTAAAACCCCCCTCATGTTACTGACTTTTTTTTGCATTAGCTTAATGGAGGAATACAGTTGACTCAGCTTAGTACATCACCAGCGGATCTATCGATAATATGGCATCATTGATGCAACAACCGTCTTGTGCTCAGACTTCATATCACTGATTGTAGCCACGCTGTTTACTTACTACTACACTGAAAATTTGGAGAAAAAAAATCTTCAGCAGTGAAAGGAATGAAGGGTCAAATAAATTAAACTAAACTGACTGGTGTCTGGTTTGTTTCGGCCCTGCCTTCCAGGCCTTCCCTCTCTTCGCCTCGAATGGGACTTGAAGTTGTGGTGGGTTCACTGCGAGGCCATGGTAGCTCTCCTCACGGCCTACAAGGACACCAACCACCCGGAACTGTGGGACATGTTCAAGCTGGTGGCAGACTACGCCTTCAAGCACGTGAGTTATAAGAGAGACTCAAGTGGGAGGCAAAATTCCAAAATACTGAACCGCAGTTGACGACCGCTCGTTCTCTCTCTCTCTCTCTCTCTCTGTTCAGTTTGAGGACCCTGACCATGACGACTGGTTTGGCTACATGACCCGCGACGGCCACATCTGCCTGGACCTGAAGGGCGGGCCCTGGAAGGGCTGCTTCCACGTGCCCAGGACCCTCCTCCTCTGCGAGAAGATGCTGCAGGAGTATGTCGGAGAGGTCCACCTCGAACACTTATGAGCAGACACAGACACAGAGTGAAGAACTGAAGTTGTTGAAGTCAAGCTACCATCACTAATTTACCTCCTGTTAGTAAAAAGTACCGATGTGCTCTCTTTCAATTTGACGAATTGTTAAGACGTAAACGTAACAGTACTGCACAATAAATAGACATTGAAGAACACGAGACGACGTCTGCTATAAACTTCACCTTTCATGTTGTACGTACGAAACGTATTAGTTACTGCACAGTGACAACATATACTTGTATGTACGTACCCAACCACAACGGTGGTATGCATCATGGAAACAGTTGGAATATACAGTTTAAACATTGCATACACGTTTTTTGCACGTTTGGTGCCGACTTGTATGCTCAGTCGCGGTGCTTATTAACAAAATTTCGGCATCGGAGCTCAGTCGGAAGGTTATCAAAAGTGCGTTGTTGGTTGGGTAAGGACAGTGATGCACACAGAACAAGATCTGAACAATGTTCATCCTACTTCCCCCTCCCCCCCCTCCTCCAATTCCGGCAGTGTTTGATGAGGTCTTCCGCTCTCCTTGTACGTGTAGTACAACATACGACTATACCGTCCCAAATTGAGTTGGAGAGTCTGACAAGGGCCATGATGAACGCAGGAACAAGAAGCACTACGCACACAGTTACAATCCTCCTTGGTAGCAAAGCATGAAGGAGTTCGAGGACGTGATATCTGATGTCGGCGGCCACGGCCGCTTCCAGAAGCGCCTGCTCTACGCGGTGCTGGGCCCGCTCTTCTTCATCCTGCCCTTCCCCTGCTTCTTGGGCATCTTCGCGCACTACGTCCCGCGACACTGGTGCCGCCACCCGGACGGGGTGGGGGAGATGCTGGCTCGGTGGAAGGACTGCTTCATACCCATGGAGGAGAGGCCGGACGGGACCAAGACGCACAGCTCCTGCAAGATGTTTAAGGTGATCAGAGGAAAAAAATGTATATAAATACATACTGCAGTGAAACTTGCGTTAATCTGAACCCGGTTAACGTAGAACCTTGGTTGATTGGGAAGTTATTTAGGGAACAGAATTAAAATGTTGGTACATTAATTGCCACTTGGTTGAACATGGAACATCAGATACCATAAGTGGGAATCTCCAATCATTCGAGTTCTACTGTAACGAGAAAGTCTCATTTGGTCATCTTGAGAGCTCATTACATACAGGGAGGCGCTTTCCACCTCCACGACGATGTGCTCTGGAGTCCCGACCGGCACTGCCCGGCCAACGCGTCCTCCTCCTCCTCCTCCTTGTCCTTCTCCCCCTCCGCTGCCGCCGCGGCCACCCCAGAGGTGGTGCCGTGCGAGTCCTGGTCCTTCGACACCTCCGATTTCTCTCGCACGGCCGTGACGGACAACGGGTGGGTGTGCGAAGACGGCCACCTCGTCACCAACGCCTTCTTCTCCGCCACCGTCGGGGCCATCGTCGGAACCATCATCTTCAACACCCTGAGTGACGTCGCAGGACGAAAGTGCGTTACCATATACTGTATATGCAATTGTAGTACAGAAGAATCTCCACAATTGTGTGTAGTCTCTGCTGTCGACTTGAGATCGCCGTCTTGAAAAGGGCAGGTACGTGTTCTGGGGGACCACCTTGATCATCCTCGTCTTCGGCGTCGGGCAGGCCTTCGTCTCCCACGTCTTCGCCACCTACTTTACCTTCAAGGTCGTCACCACGTCCTGCATCCTGGCCACCTTCCAGGTGAGTTTGGAAGACGACGACGACGACGCTGCTTTGAGCCACTGTGTGGTAACTACTAGTACGTGTTTGAAAAGTGCAGGTTCCGCTAGCGATCATCACCGAGATCTCTGACGCGAGCTTCAGAGCCTGGGCAGTAGGAATGACTTGTGTCCTATGGTAAGTTGTAGTTTTTTTTTTTGCACACTACTACATAAGTTACATACGAATCCTATTTTCCATCTTTTTTTCCCATCTTTTTTCTTCTAGGACCGTTGGCATGAGTTTGATCCCCCTGGTGGCCTGGCTGGCGAGAGACTGGGTCTTGCTGACCATCATCTCCATCTTGCCCCTGGGCCTGCTTTTCCTGGCGTGGAAGCTGGTGCCGGAGTCCCCTCGCTACCTTCTCACAAGGGGCCGCGTCAGGGAAGCCGAAGCCGTCTTGAGCAACATGTCGAGGGTAAATGGGAACGCCGAACCGAAAGACCTCTTTCAGAGGCTGTCCTCCGCATCCAAGAGCATGAGGGCACAAAAGGTAAAGATCAAGGGTCAGATCCAGCAAGGGCTTTGCCACGCAAATTCTACCGTAAGTTGTTCCCTTGAAGGTCTACGGGTATCTGAGTCTGTTCAGTAAGCAGCGCCTTGCGTTCAAGACCTTATGCCTGGCGGTGGCCAACGTAGCCAGCAACTTCATCTACTATAACCTCTCCATCAACATCGGCAACATGGCCGGCAACTTCTTCCTCAACTTCTTTGCCCTGGCAATAGCAGAAGGGCCGGCTAACTTTCTCGCTATGTGGTTGGCTGTAAGAACTTGCAAAAAAAAAGGCACGACTATAACCATATCAATGTTCTAACCATCCAATCAAAAAAAAAAATATATACAGGAAAAGGCCGGCCGCCGTCTGTCGCATTCGGGGCTCCTCCTCTTCAACTTCGCTTGCCTGGCCTTTAACGCGGCCTTCGCCCGCACGCCCTCCATGTCCTTGGCCGTCAGGCTTGTCTGCGTCCTGGCCAAGTTCAACTGCACGGCCAGCTTTGTCGTCATGTACGTGCAGGCCATCGAGATCTTCCCCACCAGCTTGCGCAACACCGGCATGGGCTTCACCACCTTGGTCGCCACCTCCGTCGGCATCGGGGGTCCCCACCTGGTGGCCCTCGGCAGGACCCATGACGCGAGGTGATGACGACGAACACGAGCGCCGACAAGAGACTCGAAAGTATGTTGTATGTTACTGCTTGGAATAGGATTCCCTACCTGGTGATGTCCGCCATCTGCCTGGTCGGCGGCGTGGCTGCCTCCTTCCTGCCCGAGACGGCCGGGGCGGAGCTGCCGGAGACAATCAAGGAGGCGGACGAGTTCGGGCGAGACCAGAAGTTCTTCGGGTGGGTCAGGCCGAGAAATCTTGGAAGCCGGGAGAAGTCGGAAGGAGGCGGCGGTGGCGACCACGCTCCTGTCTGACTGCTACATAGCATGTGCTCTCATTGCCTCCCATAAAGTTTAATGCCCGCATAAAATAGACATTATTCCTTTACAGAAGAATGCAGCATGTTTTTCCCTACCATAACTTTTATTGAGAAGTTGGGGGGTCCATGTCGGAGACGGAGCAGTCTGATTTACTCCCTGACGTCTGATATGTGGGCAGAAAGCTCAACCCCAGGTGCCCCAGCACAAGGTTTCTCATGTACTACAGCAAGAAGACCTCCTTTGTCAGGTTCGCGTGCCTTCAGCAGTGTAGCCCGTAAACATTACATCAATCATTTTTTTAACCCGACTTACTACAGGATAGAGCATCCCATCTTTGCTAAACTGAACCTGAGTGACATGCAAGTGAGCGACCCGATCGCCTTCTCTATCTCTGAGAGCTCCAGGCCGATCACCTCCCGGCCCCCGGCCGCCCCTTTGACGATCCCGTAGGACCTCGAGTTCTCCTTCTTGCCCTTGCAGAGGAGGGTCCCGTTGATGGCGATGCAGTTGGCGGCGACGTCCTCGGCCACCTCCACCTGCCGGTACCGGGTCTTGCTCCTCTTGTTGATCTGGTCCAGCATGGTCCTGCCGTGGCGGCTCTCCGACGAGATGCAGAGGGTGTCCTCGCCGAAGAGCCCCATCATGGTGGTGAGGTGCAGCGGACCGCGGACGTCCACCTCCACCACCTCGTAGGAAGGGAAGGTCTCCCTCAGCTCCTGGATGCCCCTGGCGTTGGTCCTATCGGAGATGCCGGCCAGGATCTCCTTCCCGGTGAAGATGACGTCCCCGCCGTCGAGGGTGGCCGCGTCGTCCGTCACCTCGGAGACCCTCAGGCCGTACTTCCCCTCGAAGATGTTGGCCAGGTCCTCGGACACCTCGTAGCGGCGGGACTCCACCTTGGGCTTGGTGAGCAGCACCCGGTCCCCGATGATGATGGCGATGTCCTCCACGAAGACGGAGTCCGGCTGGTGGTTGTTCCTTGGCAGGTAGTGCACCCTGGCTCCGGCCTTCTTGAGCGCGTTCACGTAGGCCTCGTGCTGCTTCCGCGCGAGCTCGACGTCCAGGTCCTTCCCCTCGGCTCCTATGGCCTTGTCGAAACTGTCTGGCACCTCGCGCACCAACACGTCGGAGTAAGGTCTAAAATTTGACATTTCATAATTTCGAGTTGGGAGACAACAATGGTTTACGCAGAAATCATAATTTAAAAACATTGGTATATTGTGGCATCAAATCCTCAGACTGGATAAAGAAATTCTACTGTGTAACATACTGTATCTGATAATCTGACAACATATTGAAAACCTACTGATATCTGAGTAAGAGTGTCAGAGCTACAAGTTTTAAAGTTTAGTGCAGTTATTGAAGTAAATCTGAATGAAAAGAAGAATTGGCCTGATTTTTTATAGTACCCTACAACTCGTACATAAGATTTTTTCAAGATATTTTTACAAGCCATGGATTCTAGATACTTTTTCTACGTATAGATACGAAAACAAATTAACTTTTCGTTTCCTTTCCAAGTCCGTGATGGTTGTTAATGAAGAGTCAATAGTCAATAAAGTCAAAAAGAGCACATTCAGGTACACTATGTTACACAATGTTACACAGTAGAATTTCTTTCCAGTCTGAGGATTTGATACCACAATATTTAAATAATTATTTCTGTGTTTCCCAACTCGAAATTATGAAATGTCAAATGATGTAGACCCAGAGATACTGTAACTAGATCGCTGTAAGATTTGTCCAGTTTCCAAGCAGCAGCAAAGCAAATCTCCTCCCTACAGCAGATTATACATGTCATAGTCAGCCTCCTCATAGCTCCATTCTTTGAGGCTTGATCAACATTAGCTGCTCATCCATCTCGTATGTTGCCAAATTATAATTCTGTTTTATGATTATAATGATAAAATCAGCTTTTAGTACAAGTGTAAACCAAGAAATTTTACACTTTTTGTAAAGAAAGGCTTTAACAATTTCTGAAGAGATTCGAGTGCTTGGGATATTTCTGCCGCCACTTAAATGTCTCTGTAGCTGCACTTTGATGTCTTCTGCAGGGACTCCCTCTTCATCAGGGAGGAGATTGATCTGAATGAACTCTGTTAACTCAGACCCAGAAGATTGTTCCTCTAACATGAGCGTGGTACGACAGTCATTTTTGGCCTTTAAAAAGGTTTTATTAAGAGAATTAACAAAAATATAGTACATCTCTTGCACATTCATTCAGTGTGTAAAAATGCATCTTGTTGCATTGCTTCAGCACCATTAGAGTGATACGTTGAAACAAATTAGCACAGTCCATGGCCCTTCTAGAGCATACCTCAGGTGAAAGCCTGCAGTCCCGTGATCGCCCTGCCCAGGATGAGCGCGTGTATGTCATGTGTGCCCTCATAGGTGTTGACAGCCTCCAGGTTCATCACGTGCCTGATGACATGGTAGTCGTCTGAGATGCCGTTTCCACCCAGCATGTCCCTGCACACGCGGGCGATGTCCAGCGCCTTGCCGCAGTTGTTTCTCTTCATCATGGACACCATCTCCGGAGCCAGCCGCCCGGTGTCCTTCAGCCGCCCCAGTTGCAGGCACGACTGCAGACCGAGGGTCACCTCGGTCAGACCGTCTGCCAGCTTCTTCTGGATCAGCTGGTTTGCGGCGAGCGGCCGCCCGAACTGCCTCCTGTCCATCGTGTACTGCCTGGCCACCGAGAGGCACTCCTCCGCCGCCCCCAGGACGCCCCAGGCGATCCCGTAGCGGGCGTTGTTCAGGCAGCTGAAGGGGCCTCGGAGGCCGACAACCTCGGGCAACAGGTTAGACTCTGGCACCACCACGTCGTCCATGAAGATCATCCCGGTGGTGGAGGCGCGCAGGGAGAACTTGCCCTCAATCTTGGGGGCGGACAGTCCCTCCATGCCCTTCTCCAGGATGAAACCCCTGACTGCGCCCCCGTGCTCGGCCGACTTGGCCCAGACTATGAAGACGTCGGCAATCGGGGAGTTGGTGATCCAGTTCTTGCTGCCGCTGACGACGTAGGCCTTCTGGGCAGAGTCGTACCTGGCCACGGTTTCCATGCTGCCGGGGTCCGACCCGTGGTTGGGCTCGGTCAGCCCGAAGCACCCGACCAGCTCTCCCGTGGCCAGGCGGGGGAGGAACCTCTCCTTCTGGTCTTCCGTGCCGAATGCGTGGATCGGGTGCATGACCAGGGAGGACTGGACGGACATGGCCGACCGGTAGGAAGAGTCCACCCTCTCGATCTCCCTGGCGATGAGGCCGTAGGAGACGGAGGAGACCCCGGGGCAGCCGTAGCCGGCGATGGTGGCCCCGAGCAGCCCCAGCTCGCCCATCTCCGGGAGGACGTCCCGGTCGCACAGCTCGTTCCGGTTGGCCAGGGTGATCCTGGGCATCAGGCGCTCCTGGCAGTACTGCCTGCAGGTGTCCCGCACCTGCACCTCCTCCTCCGTCAGCTGCCCCTCCAGGTCCAGGGCGTCCTGCCAGTTGAAGGACGACGTCGACGCACTCCTCCTCCTCCTCCTCGTCGTCTCCGCCGACAGCCTCCGGGGAAGGAACCAAAACGGAGCCCTCATCCTCCACAAAGAGGACGCCATGACGCCTCGCAAGACTTACTCTACTACACAGCACTTTAGAAGAAGAAAAATGTCCTCAGTGCGCACTACCCAGGACTACCAGAACCTGTTTCTCTTTCTGACCATGCAACTATGGTGAGAGGAGAGAGAGAGACACTTGACGGGGCCTTGTTTGTGTTTATGTTGGGAGGAGAGGAGGGTGGAAAGAAAGAGAGAGAGAGAGGTTGCAAATTTACGCAATCAGAGGCCACTTCTTTAAGGATAAACTTCCTGCATTAAAGCTAGACATCCAAGTTTTGTAGTTTGATGGAACAGTTTGTATTGAGTGTGAAGATTATCCAACTGCAATTAGTTCTGATAAATTATGTTAAGCTTCAGTCAATCCGAGAACAGTACAGGTAATTAATGGGAAGGCAAAAGTTTGGTGATTGGATTTAATGCGCAAACTTTTTTTTTTTTAAAAAAAGAACAGACCTCAGGCGTTTCCCATAGTAGCTGGTGAAATTCGTCATGAAAGTTTCAGACCTAGAAAGAATAGCTCTTTAAAAAAATGTAATCATTTAGAATTTAAGCATCTTAGAAACTTTTGAATGTTACTATATAAATTATTCTGTGTTATGCACCTAACAGCATATTTCAAATATTTTAAAATCAGATGGACAGTAACAAAATTACAACACAGTAACATTTACTACAGTTATTGAAGTAAATCTGAGAAGAGTACGTAGATTTTTCAAAATATCTTGGAAGTTATGCAGTGTAAAAGTATAAGTCATAAATAACATTTGCAACAAATCCATAGTTCTCAGTTCGTTATTTCATAAACTTGTCGAAAGTTTTCTTTACGCTACACTAGGACCAGGCTTGTGAGCGTTCAAGAAAAATAGGC
>JAAUYM010113167.1_pt1 | contig 11579 bp, 17 predicted proteins | sample 7278001 | NCBI WGS metagenome assembly JAAUYM01 (sample SAMN14350224, study PRJNA611818) | marine sediment metagenome | isolation source: surface marine sediment (1.8m) | place: French Polynesia: Moorea | collected 2018-08
AGACGTTGTGCTTTACGGAACTTAAAATGTGGGAAACTGGACGTTGTGCTTTACGGAACTTTAGAATGTGGGAAACCGGACGTTGTGCTTTACAGAACTTACGTTACAGAACTTAAAATGTGGGAAACTGGACGTTGTGCTTTACAGAACTTAAAATGTGGGAACCTACTAGTAGGCGATGCGCTTTACAGAGACCCGTGAGCGTGTCGTTCCCGGGTGCGGAGGACGAGGCGAGGTACACCCTCCTCATGGTGGACCCGGACGCGCCCAGTAGGAAGAACCCGAGGAACAGGTAAACTGTGAGGGCGAAAGGAAACGGAAGGAAAAATTTAAATTTGCACACAACACTTTCCCAAATACAGTTCAACTTTCCAATCATCCGACTTTCCCCGATTGCTACTTGAGTTTCACAAAATTTTCTTAGCTGCTACAGCACAGTAGTACACGTCTCATTCTGGCGGGGGGGGGGGAAAGGTGCTGGCTGCACTGGGGCGTGGCCAACGTGCCCGGCGTGGACCTGAAGTCGGGCGGGGGCGCCGACCTGTCGTCGACGGGCCACCGGCTGATCTCGTACGCGCCGCCGACGCCGCCGCGCGGCACCGGCGCGCACCGGTACGCGTTGCTCCTCTTCAGGCAGAACGTGGACCCGAACCACGGGGAGATCGCGGAGACGCTCACCAACAGGGCCATGTGAGTGCAACTTTCCCACATTTCCAAGCAAAATTATACTACGTACTAGAACAACTTCTTTGCAGGTTCAGCGTCCGCGAGTTCTCCCTGAGCCACCGCCTGGGCAAGGCGGCCACGGCCTACGTGTACTTCAAGGCCAAGCATGGCAATTAAGACGCTGAGAGAAGAAATACTACAAAGGAAGCAAAACTAATGAAAGTCTTTTACCGGCACATCAGAGAATCAAGATGAAAAACACTGCTTGGCAACACTGGCTTACGCGCAGTAGGCGAGTGAAATCAGAGCGGTGGCATTCCGGATGCTGATTTGCAACAATTTTATTACTTTTCCTCGTGAGACGCTGCATAAAATTCCTCGGGGATACATACGTACACAGAGAAAGAGAGTGTGTAGACGGGCGGCAGGTTCGCAAAAAAAAAATCCCATCGAAAAAAAAAATTATGCACTTCTTCTTGCTCCGTCCACCTTCATCCCTGTCCCTCCGAAATCTTTGCACTTTCTGCGGACACAATGTGGGAAAGGGGCTGAGGCTTATGTTTGTTTGTGTGTAGTACTATCTTTCTCCGCATGTAGTATGTATTACTTAGAAATCAAAGGGTTGTTTTCATCTTCCTCTTGCTTTCTTTTTTTTTGTGTGTGTACTTGGTTATGTCTGTGTGTGTGGGTGGGTGTACTTGCCGGCGGGATGGATGGTACTACCTCCCACGCTGGCTCTCTTTTTACCTCCCCCCCCCTTCCTTGCATCATCTTCATGAGTTTTTTTCTGTAATATAATTGACTACTACGTCTCGATATGCTCCTCCTCCTCCTCCTCCTCGTTCTGCTGCTTCGTAGCCGCCGCCTCCTCCTCCTCTTTCTCTTTCTGCTGTTGCCTGTTCTTGGCGGTCTGGAACTTGACGGCGAGCGGGAACTTGGCCGAGCAGTCCAGCTTGAACTCGTCCGCCCGGGAGCGACCGAGGTCGCCAAAGTCGCCGTCGGTTAGAGCGTCAAGGATGTCGGAACATGTCTGGAGAAAATATAATCCGTCAAACGTCTGTCCTCGAGCACGAGAACCTCACAATTTTTTGTGACTAGTACAGTCAAACCTGCCTAAACGGAAATGGTCTGGAGGAGCTGGATTTTCCCGCTTATTCTGGATCCACATCCAAGCGAAAAAGAAAAAAAAAAGCTTCTCCAAATGTTCTTTCCCCAAATGTAGAATCTATACTTAAGCAGAATTCCCACATCAGATTCCCACTTAAGCGGGGTCGACTGTACTACTCGTATAGTATAACGTAGCCGAGGAAGGTGTATGCACAACGAAAGGCCTCTCACCTTAAGGTCGACCCCCTGGTCGAAATCCTGGATCCTCGTGACCGCGTCGACCGCCCTCTGCTGCGCCTCCTCCCCGTCCACCAGCACCATCATTCGCGCCGCCGACAGCGCGTGCGGCAGGCTCCCGGCGTGGCGCTTGAAGAAGCGCTCGTTGCGCTCCGCCGACCGCAGCTCGAAGATCTCGGAGACCTCCTTCCGGTCGAGGACGGCCCTGATGGAGGCCGGAAAGTCGTCCCTGTTCTGCTCCACGAACCTGAGCAGCCTGACGCAGCAGGCGTGCACCCTGGGATCTTCCGCACCGCTGCCGCCGCCGACCCCTGCCAGTTTGTTTGCCCGCCTGACCGCCTGCAGCATGAGCAGCGGCCGCCGGCGCCGCCAGTAGATCTCGAAGGCCAGCACGTGCGTCTCCACCCGGGAGGAGGCCAGCTGCTGCAGCGGGTACAGGAACTTGAGCGCCTCCCCTAGCGGGTCCTCCGGCCGCTCCAGCTTCTCCGGCACCAGCTCGTCCTTAGCCACCGCCTCCCCGGACTCGCCTCCTCCGCCACCGCCTCCTCCTCCTCCGTCCGCGCCGTCGGTCTTGCTCTTCTTGTTGTGCAGGTCCTTCTTCGCCTGCTCCCGCTGCTGCTGCTGCTTCTCCTGCTCCGCTTTCCGCCTGGCCTTCTTCTGCTTGTTCCGCAGCTTCTTCAGCTCCGACGGGTCCATGTTCTCCGTGTCCAGCTCGCTCAGCTTGTCCTTGTCGGTGACCGGGTGGTCGTGCAGCCTGAGGTAGACCCGGATGGCGCATCGCGCGGCGCGCTCGTAGAAGCGGTGGGAGCGGAGGACGTCCTCCAGGCGGAGGAGGTCCACGTACGAGCGGAGAGTCATCTTGCGCATGCAGTACGTGTGGAAGTCAAACTGGTCTTCGATGATCTCGGTGAAGTGCTGTCGGGGGAGAAGGAGAGAGGAAAGGTCAAAAATGAGATACCCACTTTCTTGGTTCTTTAGAAATACGTATTCCAATCAGCCGAGAGATTTTCCATCGACAGAGTTCCAATTAACCGAGTCCGACTGCACCTAGTACATGGTATTATTATTGTTGATCTTGTAGTCCCAATTATCTGAGTTTGACTGTATGACCGACGCCATCCTCCCTCCACTCACCCTGTCGACCTCTATGCACTTCTTGATGGCGTCCCCCCATCTGCCCAGCCTCTGGTAGGCCGCCGCGCACTCCGTCTGGAACCACATGCACTGCATCTCGTTCAGGTTCTCCGTCGGCGAGACACCCTCGCGGGTGAACTTGGCGCACATCTCCTCAGCCGGGCGGACCTGAACGCGACCGACACGAGGTTTCGCATATAATACTTTACTTTAGGAGAGTGTGCACTTCCGTGCCAATCCGATCCGTACCTGGTTGGCCCTGAGCATGTACTTGGCGCACTTGCAGTTGATGTACCTGTCCGCGGTGTCGAGCGACTGGGCCTCGTCCATCCACTTCACAGCCTCGTCCAGATTGCCGACGTGCTGCAAACGGGGGGGAGGGGAGGAGGAGAGACAAATAAAAAACACAACATTAATCTTCAATCCGGCATCCAGACTTCTTCCTGGTGATAGTATTTGTTCCGTCCTCACCTTGAAAATCTTCCCCTTGAGCAGGAAGAGCTCTATGAGCGTGGGCGTGTGGTCGATGGCCTCCTCCACGAGGGTGAGGGCGCGCGCGTAGTCGCCGAGGTGGTCAAAGTGCTGCGCCAGGTAGTACATGACCCACAGCTCGGCGGTGGCCGGCTCGCGCACCGGGCTGTCCTCCGAGGGGTCGTAGCACTTCCTCGCGCCCCTCAGCCCGTCCAGGTAGCCGAGGCAGAGCTCCTCCAGGCAGCGAACCTTGGCCGCGTCGGCGTAGAGCGGGCGGAGGTCGACGAAGAGCGGCGGCACCCCCTTGGACAGCGCCTTGCGCAGGTAGCGGTCGGCCAGCGAGCGGAACTCGGCGCCCTCGGCGATGTCCAGAGGCAGCCGCTGCGGGGCGTGCGCCCGGGGGAACTTCTCGCGGTAGGATGCGTACATCTCCAGTTTCTGGCCGGACTCCTTGCACCCGGAGGCAACCTCCATCTGGGGAAAACGGGATGTCACGGATGTCATCAGAATTTGCAATGGTGTAAATGGCAAACTTTCTGGCAAACAAATGCTAGAATTGATGCTTCATTTACTGTCTCCTCGCGATCTTAATGGCGACTTGGATGCCAAATGCGTTTTCAAGATGGCAGGCGGGGTCATTATGAGAAAAAAATCCATTTGGCAACACTGAATGAGTGCGGCGGTGTATGTGTCCTCTCACCTGTCTGTAATATCCGTGGTTCTCCGGATTTCGCCGGATAAGCTCCGCGAACACCGCCTCCGCGTCAGACGGGCGATTGCTCTTCAACAAAAGGCCACCTAAGCATGGACACAAAAAGTGGCAATTAGAAAACGTCCTGTAGGTAGTGCTACTATTACTCTCGACCCCACCCACCTACCTTTCGTCTCGAGGAAGTTCCCCTTATCACAAATCTGGTCCTTGTACTGCTCCAGGTGGGCCAGCGCCCCGGAAGTGTCTCCAGACTCCTGGATCACCAGGTTCTGGTAGAGCAGCAGCTCGCTGTGCTCGTAGTCGTAGGCGGCTTTCTGCAGAGGACCAAGGACCATAAATGAGGTGTTCCATGTGATTTTTAGTGATGAAATTGGGGCTTTGTTATGCATCATCATCTTTGTTAGCACCAAAACGTCAGGTTCAATCAAGAGAAAAGGACGCTACGATTAAGATTTCTGCCGCTTCGAGTCCCGCAAATGTCGCAGCGCTCGCTTTAAAACTTCTTCTCACGGAGCAAAAACAAACTATATGTACATACGTATACCTTATTGTACAGAGCTTGCATGACCTGGCCCACAACTTCTCTATTAACCCCCTGAAATTACGGTCGGAAGTCAGGAAACTTTCCTCTCTTTTTTTTCACATTTTAAATGTGCGAAACAAGGTGCTTCCCTTCCTCACGCGGACGTGCGTAAAACAGCCTCCCTCCTCTCACCTGCTGGGTCTTCCTAAACTCTTCCAGGATCTTGAGTGCCATCTCGTAGTCGCTGAGCAGGTGGTAGGACATGGCGAACCCGATCCAGGAGGCGCGCTGCGTCGGGCGGAGCTGGAACAACTGGTACCTGGTGTCCTGTGGGGAGGATGGGGGGGGAGAGATGAAAGAATGCAATGAAACTTGATATCGACATTAAAATGACGCATTGTTCGCGTACATCCTACCCACTCAGCCCCGACACACACACACACAGTCCAACTACTGAAAAAAAAATCTGCCACCTCCCTCTGTCCCTCCCTGACCTTGTATCCATCCAGGTCCCTCATCTGTATCTGCAGCAGGGAGAGGTCCCTCAAGATCTGTATGTTGTCCTTGTCCCACTTGAGCGCGTTCCTGTAGCACTTGATGGCCTCGTCGTACTTCTTGTCCGACCTCTGCAGGAGCCCGTAGACGTGCCAGCAGACGTGCGACCTGAGGTCGTTCCTCAGCCCCCTCCGGACGTGGTCGTAGGCCTCCTCCTTCCGCCCGAGGCAGTTCAGGGTCAGGCCCTTCATCGCGAGCGTCTCTGCAAGACGGAGGGAAAAAGACGTGTCCGAGGGATGCCCCCTTCCAGCCGCCAATGACCTTTCACCGTTCACTCACCTCCATGCTCCTGGAACTTTGGGTTGGAGAGGATCTGCTTGGCGAACTTGAGGCCGTTCTTGTATTGCTTCTGTTCGTAACATTTCTGCAAGGGAAGGGATGACCAAGATGCTCCAGAGAACAGGAAAAAAAAAAACCAACAGGACAACAGCTCCAGAGTGACTACACAGCAGCAAGCATCCCCCCCTCCTGACAACTTGGCAACTGAGCACTCAGGTGGTCCTCTAAGCCTCCAAGGAGTGGGAGGACGGACTCTCACCAATATCCTCTTGAAGAGCGCGTTCTCCTTGGGCGGGAGGGTCTTGTTGTCTCCCCCTCCCTGCTGTGGATGCTGCTGCCCTTTGGCGGCGCCAGAGGAAGAAGAGGAAGGCATCTTTGGAGGTGGGGGTGGGTGGACGCGGTCGAGGCGAGGACCAAAGAGGACGGGGCCTTCCTGGCCACGGCGAGCGGGAGCAGCGACGGCAACGACCTCCTCACGGAGGGAGGGAGGGAAGCAAAGACGGAGGGAGAGAAGTTGCTGCTTCGATTAGCTGGGCGACAGGGTTGCCACTCGAGGAAGACAAAAGCAAAATGCCACCTTGGTGAGCTTAACGACGTGATGCTTTTTTAATTCCTATTTTTTTTGCCTAAGTATTTTTTAAGAAGTCCAAGAATGTCTTGTTTAACAAACAGACATAGTCCTAGTTTTAAAAACGCCACTCTGGCCCTGCACGATCCAACTTGTCCTCCCCCGTGGTCATGTGCAGCTGTTGCTGTTCCCGCGTGTGCGAACAGGAGGAGGAGGAGGAGGAGGAGGAGGAGGAGGAGGAGGAGGAGAGGAGAGAGGAGAGAGGAGAGGAGTTCTGCCCAAAGTGCCTCGTGGGCGGCAACGGCGGACGGACGGAGCGACCAGGAGAAGAAAGAAAAGCAAAGAAAGAGCGAGCGAGCGAGCTTCTAAAAATGAGCCGACAGGGAAAGCAGGTGGTTTCGAAAAAAAAAAGCACAAATTTTGATCTAAGTGGGAGCCTTTCAAAAACTGGACACTTCTTTTTGTGGCTTGTTGTGCTTAGCAAAGAAGCTATGAAGTACTAATAGGGCAAAAAATAGCAAAATGACCAACCCTCTAATGTGCATTCATGATATATTTCAAAAGTACAATAACTTTCACATTGACAAATTCGAACAAAATTATCTTTGATTGGCAAAGGAAGGTACTATTCCTGTTTTTTTTTTTTCAGTACGTGTGTGAGAGACTTGTCCTGCGTGAAGGCCGCTTTCAACGTGAGACCGCAAGTCCTTGCCACCTTTTGCGCCCCCTGTCCTGCCCTGCCCTGCCCTGCCTGCCCTGCGCTGCCTTGTCCTGCCCTGCCCTGTCAAGCCGTCCCCTGCCCCGGCGACTGCATTCACAGGGCAGAGTTGGCAGGGCCAACAAGAGGAGGAAGAGGAGATGACCAAGAGGAGCAAATGCAACCGAAAGGAGAACTTTGGACCACTTCAACGACAGTTGAGCCGCCAACTTTTTGGCCAATTCTTGAACTTGCAACCTCCTGCTGTCTTGTTCAGTCAGTCCGATGACGCTTTCGCGTTGTGCATTTCTCCGTCCCCCCCCTTGTCGGGTTTGTCCGTGGCAACCCTGGTCGTGAAGGCCAAGAAAAGAGGTTAAAAGAAGAAGAGGTGCAGCAGCAGCAGCAGCAGCAGCAGCAGCAGAAAAAAGAATGACTTGTACAGTAGTCTGAGAGAAAAAGAGAAAGAGAGAAAGCGAACGACAAATTCGGGAAATGAAAAATTGTTGGAAACGAAACTAAGAGTCCCCCTCCCCTCCTCTCCTCTCCCCTCTCCCCCTCCCTCCTCCTCTCCTCTCCAAGATGAAGTCTTCGATGCCGAAGAAGGAGGGCAAGATGCGCATCCGCGCCTTCCCCATGACCATGGACGAGAAGTACGTGGAGAACATCTGGAACCTGCTCAAGGAGGCCATCCAGGAGATCCAGAGGAAGAACAACTCCGGACTCAGCTTCGAGGAGCTGTACAGGTCGGGAGCGGCGCAGAAATCTCTCCTCTTGATGAAAATTTTGGCAGTGACTTTTCTCTCCTCCGTCCAGGAATGCCTACACGATGGTGCTGCACAAGCACGGGGAGAGGCTGTACGCGGGGCTCAAGGAGGTGGTCACGCAGCACCTGGAATCGAAGGTGGACACGGAGGAGATGGAGATGGGGCACTGGAGTCTGGGCTGGAGCTTCTTCATTACCCCTTTTCTCTTCTTTTTTTTTTTCCCAGGTGCGCAATGACGTCCTCTCCGCCCTGAACAACAACTTCCTCCAGACCCTGAACGCGGCCTGGAACGACCACCAGACGTCCATGGTGATGATCAGGGACATCCTCATGTACATGGACCGCGTCTACGTGCAGCAGAACAACTGCGAGAACGTGTACAACCTCGGGCTCATCCTGTTCAGGGACAAGGTGGTGAGGTACGGGTGCATCGGCAACCACCTGAGGACCACCCTTCTGGACATGATCATGCGGGAGAGGAAAGGGGAGGTGATAGACAGGTGAGGGATGCGGGGGGGGGGGGTTGACGTAGCGACAGGAGAGATAAAAAACTCTTTTTATTTGAATAAAGATAACAGCAGCTTTTTTTTCCCGTCATGAAGTGTTAAAATGTTCTTTAGAGGACCCCCCTTAAATTTTAATAGCATCCTCTTTTTTTTTATGTCTGTCCTGCTATGTTTTTTATTCTGCTACTGCAGGTAGACTGTGTTCTTTTTAAAAGAGCTCACAGTCACTCAAAACAGGACTGTAGTAACACCTGTCACTCTGGCACAGTAGGACTGTTCGTACTTTATCCCAAGTCCCCCTGGGTAAAACAGGCATCATAATCTATCCGAAACAGACATCCATAATCTGTCTTTTTACTTAGAGGGTGGAAAAATGTAAATGGACGTGATAATTTTTTTTTGTCTAGTTAGGCAGAACAGGGTTTTGACAAATCTACGTTGAAGAGTCGCCTCTTATCAGTGAAATGATAATAAAACTACTCATTATCCATTGTCAGGTTAGCGGTGAAGAACGCCTGCCAGATGCTGATGATGCTGGGCATCGAGAAGAGGAAGGTCTACGAGGACGACTTCGAGTCGCACTTCCTGGCCCAGTCCTCGGAGTTCTTCAAGGTGGAGAGCCAGAAGTTCCTGGCGGAGAACAGCGCCTCCGTCTACATCCGGAAGGTGGAGCAGCGCATCAACGAGGAGTCCGAGAGGGCCACGCACTACCTGGACGAGTCCACCGAGGCCAGGATCGTGGAGGTGGTGGAGCAGGAGCTCATCAGGTCGCACATGAAGACCATCGTCGAGATGGAGAACTCCGGCGTGGTCCACATGCTGGTCAACCAGAAGACGCAGGACCTGCGATGCATGTACGCCCTGATGGGCCGCGTCTCCGACGGCCACAAGTCCATGGCCGAGTGCGTCAGCGCACACCTCAGGAGCGTCGGCAAGGGGCTGGTGGAGGACTCCGCAACTCAGCAGCAGCAGCAGCAGCAGCCTGTGGCAGGAACGTCCACCGCCACCCTTCCAGACGCCGCCGCGCAACAACAGCAGGGAGGTGGCGGCGGTGGCGCCGGCGGCGGCGGCAGCAGCGGCAGCGGCACCAGCAACGTCTCCCCCATCACCTACGTCCAGAGCCTCCTTGACCTCAAGGACAAGTTTGACCACTTCCTCTTTGCATCCTTCAAGAACGACAAGTACTTCAAGCAGGTTATCTCTGGGGACTTTGAGTTCTTCCTCAACCTGAACCGCCGCTCCCCCGAGTACCTCTCGCTCTTCATCGACGACAAGCTCAAGAAGGGCGTCAAGGGACTCTCCGACGCGGAGGTCGAGCAGGTCTTGGACAAGTCCATGATCCTATTCAGGTAAGCGAGTCGAAAAATATTGAACCTCCAGCATGCTCAAGTCGTATAGCTTTCTCAAATATTGGAAAACTTTTTTTCCCGATAAAATAAGATGACATCGTGGAAAAAAAGTGTTGCCAGACTTTTCCTGATCTCGCATTCACGTCCTTTTTTTCTTCCTTTCGCCTTGAGACGTTTGCCAACTTGTTTGAACTTTGTGAGAAAAGGGTTCAAGGCTGACGCTGTTCTGCTCCCTCCGTTTGTTCCGACAGGTTCCTGCAGGAGAAGGACGCGTTTGAGGAGTACTACAAGCGCCACCTAGCCCGGCGCCTGCTGAACCAGAAGTCGGCCTCGGACGACTCCGAGAAGATGATGATCAGCAAGCTCAAGTCCGAGTGCGGCTGCCAGTTCACGTCCAAGCTGGAGGGGATGTTCAAGGACATGACCCTGTCCAACACGGTCAACGACGAGTTCAAGAACCACTTGGCTAACACCGCCAAGAACCTGAACGGGGTCGACCTGACCGTCCGGGTGCTGACCACCGGCTTCTGGCCTGGACAGAACGCGCCCTCCCACATCAACCTCAGCAGGGTGCCCGCTCAGGTACTCAAAAAGAAAACCGAACCTTAAAAATCATTGGTTTTTCCTTTTTTTTTTTTTTTTTTTGAAGTTGCGGATCTAACATGAGACATTCTCACCCCTCAGGCTTTTGAGGTGTTCAAGAACTTCTACTTGGCCAAGCACAGCGGCCGCATCCTCACCCTCCACCCGGGACTCGGCAACGCTGATCTCAACGCTCTTTTCTACGGAGCCAAGAAGGTTCGTTGAAATGACTTTTGCACGCGTTCAGTAAAGAAAAAAAATGGTTGATTTTTCAATCGCAGCCCTCTGCTGACGACAACGCCGACTCCTCGAGCGGCGCCGGCGCCTCCACCAGGTCGTCCGCAGCCACTTCCGGCGCCACCCCCACCAACCCCAAGAAGCACATCCTCTGCGTCAACACCTTCCAGATGTGCATCCTGCTACTCTTCAACAGGAGGTACGCACTACTACATCACGCACTGCTGGGCGCCTTTGGCCAGCAGAGTATCCAGACACGAAATAGATGACCAGGTTGCAAACTGCAAGGGACTTGTGCCTCGTCAAGTTTCCTGTGACCTCATTACTGAATTTGGAGGGAGAAAACCAGCTCCTGAACTCCTTAATAGCCCAGGGTGGCCAGGCAAGAGGTCCTCCGGGAGATAATCTGGTCAAGCAATGTGCGTTTCGGTTTTAGTGTTTCCCGCCCGTTGTAAACGTGTCGTTGACCCCTTTTGCAGGGAGAGCTACACGTACGACGAGATGAAGGAGGAGACGTCCATCCCCGACCGCGAGCTGACCCGCGCCCTGCAGCCCCTCTCCATCGGCAAGCAGAGCCAGCGGATCCTCACCAAGACGCCCAAGTCCAAGGACATCAAGCCGACGGACTCGTTCAGCGTGAACGACACCTTTACCTCCCCGCTGCACCGGGTGAAGATTCAGCAGACGAGCAGCGCCCGCTCTGGGGGCGAGTCCGAGCCGGAGAGGAGCGAGACCCGGCGGAAGGTGGACGAGGACCGCAAGCACGAGATCGAGGCCTGCATCGTGCGCATCATGAAGTCCCGCAAGAAGCTCAACCACAACCAGCTGGTGTCCGAGGTGGTGGAGCAGCTGGTCACCAGGTTCCAGCCCAGCCCGGTCGTCATCAAGAAGAGGATCGAGGGACTCATCGAGAGGGAGTACATCAAGCGGTCGGACGACGACAGGAAGGTCTACGTCTACCTGGCGTGAGCGGAATGTCGGCTGCTCTTGCTTACGTTGGCGGACAGCTGCGTCAGCTGACAGTGCAACAAAAAAAAGGGAAGGGAAATCACTAGTGGATACATTTTGGGGGGGGGAACCTCCCCCCCCCCCCAACCTATAATTTTTTTACCGCAATGTAAGGTCCGTTTTAGGCCCATAAATTCTTGTCCGTTCAGGGGGGGGGGAACGCGCCTCGGGGGGGGGGGGGGGG
>JAAUYM010054220.1_pt1 | contig 11577 bp, 16 predicted proteins | sample 7278001 | NCBI WGS metagenome assembly JAAUYM01 (sample SAMN14350224, study PRJNA611818) | marine sediment metagenome | isolation source: surface marine sediment (1.8m) | place: French Polynesia: Moorea | collected 2018-08
CTCTAGAATATCTTGAAAAGACGATGCAAACAAAAGTCAAATTGTGGCAGAAACATCGCTGAGGCCCGCCCCACTTTCAATTCGGAAAGTTTTGGAAATACAGGCAGGCCCGTCTCAGTTTCGCCCTTTCGTGCTGGGCCTACTATACTACTTGGCAGAGAGGAAGAAAATTTTTGCTCTGATGGATACAGCAAAACTTCTCTTTTCTGAAAAAAAAAAGCACGAGAAAAATGTCTAGGTTGAAAAATTCCTCTTATTGATTGTGATGCTGCAGGAAATACATAACTTTGAGTGGTTGGAAAGCCAGTGAAAAGACATGTTATTTTCTGCGCAGCAGATTCTTCTCTGATCATTTTCTTAGAGATTTTTTTTGTGATATATCGGGTTCCTCTTTCTTTCTTCTTCTTCTTCTCTCGACAACTTTTGTCATCAATCAAGAGCAAAGTTAGCACCACGCTCGGTGAAGAAAAGAGGAGAGGGACCGGGGAAAAAATTACGTAAACTTGTTCTGCTTCTCCATCATCCGCTGGGGGGTTCAAGCGATGGCCAAAATTGCGTGTGATTAAGACTTCTTTCCTTTCTTTCCCTTTTTACCAAAACACGCAACAAAATATGGATGTCATTTTTGGGTACCCACCTTGAATAGACAAGAGTCCTTCTTTGCTCTCTATGACTGTCTCTCCGCAAATCTTTGAGCAGAGTCCGTTCTTGTTTTCCAACAGAACTCTCCGAGGACTGGTCGTCTGTGCGAGAGCCGGTGATCGACGGGGTGCCCTTCTACGCCAAGTACCTCGGCTCCACCCTGGTGCAGAAGGCCAGCGGGGAGGAGGCCACGGCCGACGCCATCAAGACCATCATCGCCATGGCCAGGAACAAGAAGCTGGCGCACGTCAAGCTGACCATCTCCCTCCGGGGCATCCACATGCTGGACCTGGGGACCGGCGAGACCCGCCTGGAGGTGTCCATCTACCGGATCTCCTACTGCTCGGCCGACGCCACCTACGACCGCGTGTTTGCCTTTATCGCCACCAACCGCAATGAGACGCTCGAGTGCCACGCCTTCCTCTGTCCCAAGAGAAAAATGGTGAGAATCATGAAGAACAAACTAGGTACATGTAGTACGTACAGCAAAATCAAGATTTCACTGTTCTAGTTTGTTTAAGAAAGGTTCGTATGCTAGCGTTGCAAACTCAGATGTGCAAGTCTCCACAGTAAAGAGATAGTTGCCAAAAGAGGTACTTTGTGGAAACATTTAATTTTATTGATATGCAACTACGAGGACTTTTTATCTTTTTACCATGTATTGATAATATTCGTTGCCACGCTGAGCAGAGCTATGGTAGACGAGACATGGTGCTAATAAGCAGTTCCTCACCGCTGTCCTGCCTTTCCCTCTTTCTTTCCCCCTTTCCCCAAGAGTCCACTGCTTTCAACGCGCTCATCAAAATGGAAAAAGCGTGTTCCCTCCCTTCCCTTCCCTCCCTTCTCTCCCATCTCTCTTTTTCCCCCTTTACCACCCAAGAAAAGGAGGAGTGAGTCTTTGTGCAAGGGATCTCTTTCCGCCTTGGGGGGGCCCTTTCCGGGCTTCTTCACCAGGACTAGGACGTGCCCGAATGTTCAATTATATAGAAAAACGGTTTCAAATTATACGGTTTTTGACAACTATTCGAATAGGAAAAAAAAACAATTTTTAACACTTTTTTGATAAGCCGGCCAACATTTGACCAAGAAAAACGAATATTCAGTTCAGTGCCCTAACCAGAACTTACTTCTTCTTCTTCTTTCCTTTCCTCGCCTCCCGTGTCTTGCAAGGCTATAAAGTGAGATGTGCTTCCTAGATAAAGTGTAGTAGCCAGGGAAGAGAAGGAGAAAAAAGAGAGGAGAGAAAGCAGAAATTGTGGAAAGAAATTTCTTTGCTGTGTGGTGGGGCTCCCACAGCGACTGCGTGTGGTCTGCTGCACTTTCTCAGATAAAAAGGTGAAAAAAAGCTTAAAGTGCATCTGAGCAAGCAAGCAACGTTTTTAATCTTTGTAGAAGAGAAGGAAAAGAGTTTTTTATAAGGCAGAAACACTTCATCCTTCACCAAGCTGCTTTTAATTGCCTTCTCCTACCTTTTACCTTTTGCTTTCTCCTAAATTTGGGAGCAGCTTCCTGAGCAATTAAGCGCTAACGTCATTAGTAGGCCTTTCTTGAAAGTCTCGAAAGTTGACGGCAGATGCTACAAAGAGCAACTCCTCCTCTTTTGCACATTCTGCAGTTTTTTTTTCTTCTTTCCTTTCTCCCTCTTTCTGAACTTCGCTGTCGACTGCCAGAGTGATTTATGGCCGGGTGGGTCGGTTTTTGGCCTTGTTCCCTCGCCCGCTTGTTCCAGAGGGTCTTTAGAGGTCATTGCGAAGGACACGGTTGCCCCTGACCACCAAAATTTCATTTGTAAAGGAAGGACTCCATGGACCAACACATAGTATCGATGCTTAGTCTTGTGTGTGTACCTTAGCTTAACAACTACGTAGTCTGTTTGAGAGGTGGAGCGCATCCCTTTGAGGTCCTATAGTGCAGTACGTAGGCGCAGACGCAGTGGAAAGAGAGGATTGTTGTGCCAACGGGGGAGAAGGGGCGGTTTGGGGGAGCAAGAATGGGCCCTGCGCTGCTGCTGCGGACCCGAAGAAATTTATCTCTTGCGCAAAGTGCTGAATTTCAAGGGAACGGGGAAAAGGGAGGGAAGAGACCGACAATTTTAATAATATGCAAATTTGTCAATGTGCGTTGCGACAAGAAAATGGGGACGTTGCTCTTAAAAAACTCGAGCATGCGTAATCTTTCTCTTGGGGATTTCTGCCCCAAAAACTTGGCAAGTTCTTATCGTTTATGACATGGAGAGGAAAGAGGAGGGAAAGTTTGGTCACAGAAAGGAGGAAGGCAGGCAAGTCCATTTGTCTAAGCTATCTTGATTCCTTCCCCTTCCTCTTTTCGCCAACGTTGCAAGTTTTCTTGGGATAAATTTTGGAGATGCCATTTCTGCTCTGTTGTATACTTGAGTATGAACGTACAATAACTGAAGGGCCAGAATATATATGAAAAGTTTTCTTGAAAGGAACAAGCAAGCCAGAACTTTCTACACAGCCACTTCCAGACACGTTACTGGGTGAATCGGATGAATGCGATGCGCACATCATGCTCCCTCTCCCCTCCTTCCCCCCTCCCTCAGCATCATTATCATTGCCGACGGGACTTAGGATGGAGGAAGAAGAAGGAGAAGAAAAGGAGTCTCTCACCCATCCACAATTCTCTCTCGGCATCACCAAAAGATGTAGAAAGATAGAAAAAAACAATCATCAAGGATGAGAGAGCTGCTCTCGTTCTCTTTAAAGCACTACCCCTTTGTGGGCTTTACTACTTTATCCACGGTTACGTACTACGTACTGTACGTATTATATTACAACACAGACAAAAGAGATATGTTTTTTTTTTAAATCTAGAAGTTTCGTAACCACTGCCATATTACTACGAGACCGTAGAAAAATCTCTACCGGGGATGTAGTACGAAAGGCAGGGAACTTAATCTAAACAGGTCTTTATAGTGGTAAATTAAATTTCTGTGGAAATCCCAGAAGAGAGATGGGGGATTTACCTAAATTAAAGGGAAGTAAGAGAAAAGGAAAAGAGAAAAAGGGAAAAATCTCATCTTGTTTCAGAGTGGAACAGAGAAGGAGAGAGAGAGAGAGAAAACAGAGAAAGGATTCCTTCTGCCTCTTGGGGAGAGGAATGACAAAAATCCCATAATTGCCCTCTGACGTTCAAGGATAGAAAGAAGGCCGAGCTATTATTAGATTTGGAACCTTTTTAGTTTCGTGGATCAAAGTAAACCTAATTACTTCTCTCAGAGAGAGAAAACCGGAGAGAAAGAAGCAAAAGAAAGAAACAAGCCTTGGAAGTTCTTCACGTTGGATTCAATTGCAGTATTTTTCGTCAATAAAGAAAATGCACAACGTAGATTACACAATATTTGTTCTTTTTTTTGCACAATACGTTTACATAAGGTACCCCAGTGAAACATCAGTAACTTAATTTGCGGTGCGAAGTTGCACACATACAAAAAAAGGACTCAACCGACCCAGAATCCTTCAAAATGAGCTCTCTCTCCTTCTTCCCTTTTGGAAAGCGCCAAAATCTGATCTGTGAGACTAATTCTTCTTCTCCTTCCTCTGTGCTTATCCCGGCCCTGATCTCTACAGATCTAGGGAGGGATGGCTCTCCTCCTTTCTCCTTCTCCTATCTCCAATCTGAACAGCCCTTCTTCTCCGACATTTCCAGCAGAGGCTCCTTTTCCCCTGGCAGCGATCCAACTGAGAGAAAGAGAGACCATTTTGGGTTGGGTTATCCTCCTCGTCCTTCTCCTCGTATATCTTGTTCTCTCCTCCTCTTCTTCTTCATTTGCCACCATCACCATGAACGACGCGTTGCCAGACGAGTCGTGTTTGGCTCTTAAGGCGCCAAAGACAGAGGAGGAGAAGGAGGAGGTGGCAGACTCTCTTGTCAGGCCCACCAATTTGATACAGCACGTCCAGACTCAGATAGTCTGCTGGGGATACCAAAGTTGGAAGAGAGTTAAAGATGTTGTATTGTGAAGCTAAAGATATTGTGACGTTAAATATAGTGAACACTTTTCAGTAGGTGAAATCTTTGTTAGAAATTTACGTATTTCTTACTACGTAGTGCTAAAACACAAGTACTGTATTTCTTTTCTGACAGACGTATTCACTGACTCCATCAATAATTGACAATATTTCAAACGTAGTTTATTATTGGAGGAAGTTTTTTCTACTTATTCTGCACCCAGGCCCAGTCCGCCACGCTGACCATCGCCCAGGCCTTCAACCTCGCCTTCGAGCTGTGGCAGGCGTCGCAGGAGCGGAAGCGGCGGGCGCGCAGGCGGCAACAGCAGCAGCAGCAGCAACAGCAACACCAGCAGAATTCTTGCGAGGTGTTCTCCTGTTGTCGACCGCCCTGCTGTGTGGCCGCGGCAGCGGCTGCGGCGGCTGCGGCCGCGGCGGCTTCCGCGCCTGCATCCGCGGCGGCTTCCGCGCCTGAATCCGCGCTGCTTCCAGCGGCGTCCGCGCCGTCGGCGGCGCAAGCCACATCTCTGTGCTGCGACAGCCCTCTGTCGAAAGAAGGCTGTCAGCAACAACAACAACAGCAACAGCAGAGTCCACTTCCTCCTCCGCCTGCTCTCCCTCTTCCTTCCCAGCAGTCGATTATCAAGCCTCCCGGGGGATGCGTGTCCAATTCATCCAGCTCCTCCTCAGGTAACTTTCGTCCCAATCCATTCATTATTATTTAAACGAGTTGTTAACTTTTCCGCTTCTTTCGATCGATGAAAGGCAGGACAGACTTTTGCTCATTTTTTTTGTGTTTCTTCTTGGATGTTCGATAGGGTACAACTCTGCAATGGAGACGCAAGTCCAACAACAACAACAGCAGCAGCAACAACAACAAATCGCCCTCAGAAATCCTCCTGCCAGCAACAGCAACCCCAACAGCAGCGTCAACAACGAAGACGACAGCGAAGCTTTATCCTCATCTTCGCCCTCGTCGTCATCGTCGTCTTCATCCTCGTCCAGGAAGAGTCCTCCCGACTCGGAAAAGCCCCTTATCGACTTCTCCCCGTCATCTCCGACGGCGACGGCAACGACGATCACCACAACAGCGACAGCAGCGACGGCGACGGCAGCAATTCCGCCTCCTCCGACTTTCAGTCCTCCCTCCTCCTGCTCATCCCCGCCCTCGTCGTTGTCGTCTTCAGCCATGCCTGAAGAGGACGGGGACGACGGCTGCTGCACCTACGAGAAGGGACACTGGGTGCTCTTCGACTCGGAGGAGGGCGAGCGGATGCAGGCCAGCTTCACCATGCTGGCGCTGGAACGCAAGGGCGGAGGCGGCGCTGACGGAGGAGGAGGCGTTGCCATTCTCAGCCCCCGGGTCGACGAGGCTACCGCCAGCGGCCTTCTTGCCGCGCAGCGGGAGCAGCAGCAGCTGACGCAGCTGCGTCAGCCACAGCTGCTGCAGCGGCCGACGCCGGCCTCGCCGTTCAAGATCAGCCAGCTGTACACGCCCGTGGGCTCACCCAGAAGACGAGGCGTGACGGAGGCGGCGGCTTCGGCGGCGCTGGAGGAGCAGGAGCAACCGGGTCTTCTCCTCCTCCGGCGCTGCCACCCGTCGTCTACCCCGACGCCCCCGCGAAGGCAGCTCAACTCGTCGCTGGCGTCGGCGTCGGCGCACGGTTCCGCCAGCGCCCACTGCTCCCCAGTCGTGGCCAGGAGGAGGATGGCCCCGCCGTCCGCAGTGCCATCCAGGTGAGGCAGGCAATAAAAACAACATTTATCTATAAAAATGCATATACATCTATACCTTCTTGCAGGTTGACTTTGGAAGCGGATCTGTGTGATGGAAGGACCAACGGTAACAACAACCACAACCACGTGAAACACCCAGTATTCTTCGCCAATGGAAGTTTGGGCGAGTTTTCCCCTGATCCTTCCCTATCAAGAGAAGGCGGAGGGAAGGAGCAACACCTCCAAGTGCTGGACTTGCTCGCCTAGTGACCGCTGCTTTTCCAAACAAAGGGAGAAAAAAAATATGTGAATATGTGAAACGAGATGCGGGAATGCGCATCCTCCCATTAAATCCGTGCTTTTCGTGGAAACAAACAAGAATTTCCATAATAATTATTATTATATTGCTACGGCATATACATTCCATAGTAGTATCCGAACGGGAAATATTTGGTACAGTAGGAAGAGCTTCCAATATCCGTGAAATACAAGACTTGACCGGAAGAAGAGCCCTTTAATCAAAAATTTGACTTACGTACAGTAATTACTGTACGTAAGTCAAATTTTTGCTATGCGCTGCTTGTCCTCCGACCGAATTCTGGCCTTGGCCTCTCTCATCCTGAGCTGGACTTCGTTCCGGAATCTGGACAGGGAGTTATCCGACACCATGTTCTTCTGCATGTGAAATAATTGAACTCTGGTCATCGTTACCACTGGAGAGGTTGTTGACGTCAACAGATGATGAATTTACCATTGGAGTTAAATCTGTGCTTAGGCACATTCGTTAAGACCATGAGACCACACATTAATTCGGAATTTTTTGGCTTCAACTTACTGGATCTTTCCAAGTCTGAAGACAGTGTGCTATCTGCTCTTCGTAGTACCAGACCTTCTGCAATTTTGCTTTTAAAGTTCCAAATGTTGACCCAGCATCTCTTAAAAACCATGTCTCTTCGCACCTCTCTGTAGTGGTTCAGTTGTCCAATATCTACTGGTGAGAAGAGAGACCTGCACTTCTGCTCCACGTCAATCTTGGCCTTCTCCTCCTCTGAGTAGCCGTTTCCCAGGCAGTTGGCCACCCAGTGGTTGAAGACGACCTCAACCTGGCTTGTGTTGAAGAACAGCTTGGACTGGTGGGCTGAGTGAGTCAGTGGAAAGGGTGGTTAGCAGTGCAATTTTCCCACAAAAAATATGCATATATTAGTTACCTGGATTGTAGTGATATTTGTGTCTCTTGGTGATGCTTGTCATGGGCAGTTTTGGCCTGGAGCATAAAGGCACACACAAGAGTGATTCGACTGAAATGACACAGCTGGAACTGGATGGAACTGGAACTGACCTTCCTCCATTTTCGTTCTCCAACAAGAGGTTGCACCTCTTCCCCTTCCCGCCGGCGCTGCGGACGACCTTCACCCCGGTGTAGAAGAAGACGTGCCTGAAGGAGACGGCAGCGAAGGAATCCGCGGCATTCTTGTCGGTCGCGTTGCTGGACTTGTCTTCTTTCCGCTATGTTAAAGGGGAAAATTCTGCTGGTAATCTTGGACACATTTAGTACTGTTCAGGTTCTGGAAGGGTTTTTTTTCACCTGCCATTCCAGCGCTTGTTCGAGCAGCTCCTTCCAGTTTCGTCTCTCCATCGGCACGATCAGCTCATCCAGATCCAGTAGCGTCAACCACTAGTTACAAACAAACAAACTAAATTGGCAAACTTGGGAATACGTACGTACAGTACTTTAGCCTTTCTTACCTCGTACTTGTACATGTTCCTGTAGAAGCAGTCGTGATAGGTGAACCACTCCATGAGGCAGGCCAGGTGCCTGACCAGGCTGAGGGCCTTGTGCTCGATCAGCCGGTCGGAGGGGTAGTCGCCGGCGATGGAAAACGGGGTGATGTCCACCAGACCGGCGTCGTGGTAGTGCTGGAGGATACTTGGAACGAGCACCGAAAGAATTATGGTGACGGGAAATGACTTTTTTGACAGCTGTCCGGATCGATTGAAAGAAATTGTTATAGATACTTTAGTTCAATAATTTCCCAACCGGATATTTTCGATTCGGTTTTACCACCAAGGCCCAAAAGTCCACCTTCCCTCCGGCTCACCGCTTCGCCCTCCTCAGGTTGGAGTAGGTGTACACGAAGATCTTGTCGGCCCCCATCATCCGCACCAGCTCAATCCACTCCATGAGCGCGTCCGTCCGGTCGCTCGTGATGGCGCGCACGCCCTTCACGCAGACGGCAAAGTCCTTCCTGAGCGGGAGCGGGGGAAGGGAACCTCGATCTCAAGGAACGGCCGTGCAGGTCTCGAAACTTCTCCCTCACTTTTTGATGGTTGGGTTCTCCCTCTTTGCGTACTGCACCCTGAGCGCGTTGGAGGCGTTGGCCCTGGGGTCCTCCGTCAGGGTCACCACCAGGGGAAAGAGGCCCCTCTGGTGGTACGAACTGGGGACCTGGAAAAAAAGAAGGAAGTTTGCCATCTTCGGGTTTCGAAAGTATGTAATTTTTGCTGACCTGGCAGACGAGGAAGTGGGCGTAGAAGTAGTCTGGACCCTAGACATGGTAGTTGAAAAGAGGAGAGACCCTATAGTACAGAATTCAGCACAATTGCGTTTATAAAGTCAGCATTATTCCTGTTGCTGTTGTTGTTGCTATTGCATTGCTGCTGTTGTCGTTGCTGTTGCTGCTGCAGTTTTTGTTTACCGTTTAGCACAGGAGACACACGCACCCAGTAGAGCTCCTCCGGCATCCTGTCCCTCTCGTGTCCGTACGTCTCAGGTGTCCGCAGCATCTGGAACCTCCATACGGGCACCACCAGCGGCTGCGGGAGATCCTCGAACCACAGCAGGCAGAACAGCCGGTAGTACACGTTCACGAACTGGGAGGAAATGCCAAACATTGCCAACAACCGTTTCACAAAAAAAGAAGAAAAAAATACATTCTTAGGTCACCCTAAGGCCTGCGAGGACCTTGACCTCCGCGCCGACCTCCGCGTCCCACCACCTGCCCTCCGTCCTGACCTCGGCCTCCGCCAGCCGGTCGTCGTAGAAGGCACTGTACAGGACGATCTGGTGGTCGCTGCCGTGCAGCCGCAGCTTCTGCCAGAACCGCCCGACGATCTTCAGCCCCCTCGGGATGGGCGGCTGGAAGGGGCCGGACTCCCTGTTGTACGTAGTAGTTTCAGTTTTACTCCTGCTAAAGGGCACTCATCTTTACATACAAATAGAGAATTATGACTATGAAGTTAAAAGGATTCATCAAGGCCTGGGGGCACTCAAGATAATTGTCTAAACCGCGCGTTGCGTCAAACTCTCCTTAATGGAAGTGGCAAGAGTCACTGTACACGTATTGTTAATTAACTTTTTTTGGTACTCTTCACTCCTCCGTAGTCTTTGCTTCTGTCGTAATTTTACTAAAATTGGAAGGCTTTTGGCCTCACTAGTGAGGAGTGCTGCTTCACCCACCTCCAGATGAACTCTGGTTCCGTCCTCCGCGGCGTCGAGTCCAGCAGCTCCAGCGGGACGTTCCTCCTGAGGACGGACTCCTCCAGGCCCGTCCAGAAATCAACAGCGTCCTCTTCTGCAAGGGCAAAGTCCGGATACGATGTAAGCGTGGCAAATCGCATGGGAGCAAAACTAGGGCTACTTTCGTTAGTTACCCCTTTCAGAGTCTTCCCCGCCAGCAAGTCCTTCACGGCGGCGGCTTGTCACGGCGGCCAGGAGGATCAGCATCGCCGCCGCCGCCGCCGCCGCCGCCGCCGTCGTCACCAGGGCGGCCGGCGGTAGGGAGGAGAGCCGCGGGGCGGCCGCGAGGACCGCCGCCGGGCGGACGAGGAAGACGGACGCCATGCAGTACAGTAGACAGTTCCTTAGCACGTTCGTGTATGTTTCCTGGTATGTACTGTATGTACTACATAGAAAACGTCCCAATTGGTTAAGCGATTTTTTCTCTCATTAGCGGGGTTTCACGGTAGTGAATGTGAATGTGAAGACGAGAGAGAGCAGGGGATGAATGGATGGCGGCTTGATGGTGAATGGGGCTGAATTAAGTGAAGAGATTTTTTTTTTACTGTGAGAATTTTCTTTCTTCTCTCGATGCATTCATGTCGCGCCTCTGCGCACAGTACAATTTAACTCCTTTTCCCTTTTAACTTTACTACAGTAGTCTTTTTAAGCTGGGCGGGGGGCTTTTTCTGTATCGTCCAATAGCAAATATTTGAACAACTTTTTTGGTTCGTGAAAACTAACCGCTCCCTCTCCACTACAAAGCGGTTTGATGTCACGCTGCAAAGCTAGCAGAGAATCAATATTCTATTTTTGTTTCTGTTGGAACCCCAATCTAACGTGGTCTGACGGGCATCCCACTTACTTAATGTTGAACATATGTATTTGGCATCGACAACTTTATAGACAAGGGAAAACCTAAAATGGTAATTTGTCTGCTTGGTTAGTCGACGCATAGAAAAATTTATTGCAACCTTTTTTTCGTGTTGTTGGGTGGGAAGCATCAGTCAATAAAACAAAAAAGCATGTCGTAACCGCGCTACATGTAATTTAATTCATGTTGAGCATTTTTTGTCATGAAAGAGGGCAAAGCAAAATTAAAACCCTTTATATTTCAGATTTTTTTGTTGGAGGTGAAGTGTGCGTGGGTGGGATGTGGAGACAAGGTTGCTCAAGCAGGGAAAGTTGCGCACTGGAAACGTCCTAAGTTTTACTTGAAGAAACGGCAGGCAACTTTCTCCCTCTCGTCACTGATCCCACTACACAGATGAGGAGGTCGACCACAAAGAAGCTGTTTGTCTCCAAATCGACTCCTAGAAAGTCCTTGGGTCTGCCAGTCTCTCTCTCTCTCTCTCTCCCATTTTAACTAGTTTTTTTTAATAAACCAACCCCTCATTGTCAAGTATATTCACCTTGCTCTCAGCACCTTCAGATAGATGCGTACAGTAGAAGGGATAGGTATAACTTATCTGAAGGAGGTGCGAAACGTGGCCTATCTTCTTCTTCAAAGTTCAAGGATGCAGACCAGAATAAGGAAGCCGCAAGTAAAAAAGACCTTTCTTTCTCACCTGTGGTTCAGCTCCATCAAGTTCTTTTATATTTCTCTTCTTCCTTCTCTCCCCCTTCTCGGAATTGTTTTCCTCTCGGAAGAGCGCAGAAGAGGGGAGTAAGTGGAAGGAGAGAGGATCAAGAAGAACTAGAACAGACATTTGTTCATTGACCTGCGGCGGGCATGGAATTTTCAACACCTAA
>JAAUYM010069848.1_pt1 | contig 11575 bp, 13 predicted proteins | sample 7278001 | NCBI WGS metagenome assembly JAAUYM01 (sample SAMN14350224, study PRJNA611818) | marine sediment metagenome | isolation source: surface marine sediment (1.8m) | place: French Polynesia: Moorea | collected 2018-08
GGTAATAATTACACGAGTGAAGGCATAAGGGTTCGGCAACGGACCGGCCGTGGTGGGCGTGGCCGTAAAAAGCCCCAGTCCTGCCCCACTCCACAAACAAACAAACAAACCCCTGAACTGTAAATCAAGTTAGCTCACCGAAAAATAGATCACAAGATCTTTGGCGTTGAAAAGCCGCATGAAGGCCATGGTGAGGTCCCACTGGGGCTGAGAAATGCTGAGGGCAAGAACGACTCGTGATCAGGATTGTCAGATACAACTTTTCTGGCTATGGTGGCTACCTTTGGGTTTTGTGTGCGCAGATTTAAAAAAACATCTATTAAAAAAACTGCATTAACATATAGCACACTTTTTCAAAGTCGTTAAAGTGAGCTGTTTCAGCTTTCCAAGACCTGGCAACCCTGCCTCGCGCCGACAGTTAACTACTAAGTCTCCAATTACTGGCGAAATTACTTGCCCACGTCAGCACCTACCTCATCGTCTGCAGCTGCTGCTGCTGCCGCTGCATCTGCACCTGCGGGGCGGTGACCACCAGCAGTAAGGCAGAGATCAGCATTGCCGCCGTCGGCATCTTCATGCTCCTCCCCCCCCCTCCTCCTCCTCCTGCTCCTGGTGGGTTGCGACGTGTTGGTGGGACCTCACTTGCAAGCGTCACGCCGGGTGCCTCATCATCTGTCTCTATCTTGAGTGTAGAGCGCTGAGTGGGTAGGGGAGGGGGAGAAAATGCGTCTATTGCGGACTCATTACCATTGCATGAGGGTGTCGACGACAGGGGACGATACAAACAAGACACCTCTTTGTACATAGAACGTACTACCTTAGTTGCTGTAAAACAGTACAAAGGGAAACAAACTTTAGCAGTTTGCCTGCATACGTGAATGGCACACAAGGGAGCCAGAGAGACGAGTACTGTACTCTAGGGATATGATCCAGGTAATGTGAAGGTAAATTGCGTGAGACTGGGCATTAGTGTACAGTAATGCTCTGTTATTGACTGAATGCCGCGTATTAGGGGGGGAAGGAAAAGGTATGATTTACTATTTGATGATAGATTACTGTTTAGGACATTGACTAGAAAGCAAAGTTCTGTTCTTTCATGCCAAAAGAGATCGTACCAGGAACACATGTCAGTGGTTAACCAACGAGTGATGACGAGACCAAAAAAATGGGTAAGGTCACTACATCAACCGTTGAGTGCCCAAGCATTTTTTCTGGCAACAATAAAAGCTTGTGGTGAGTGAGAGACACGCCTGGTAGTTGTAGAAGAAAAGAACAGAAGAAGAAAAGAGGTTCGTCATCGACGGCTGAACGCTATAGCAACGCAACAGACCCCCCACCCAACCCCAAGCTGTAATAATGCGACAGTCTTTTTTTTTCTTTCTCCCCCACCGATATTCCAATTAAGATGGGAAGAATTATATGTTTGGCAGTCATGCCATAATGTCTCCACTCCCCAAATGCCGCACCGCCGAGGTGTCTTTGGTCAAAATAAGTTGCAAGTAAACAGGGTTGCCAGGTCCTAAAGTAGGAGCCAGAAATACCCCATGCAATCCTAAAAATGGATCCATCTCGGGTCTAACAGTCCAAACACCAATAACCTTAAAAAACAAAGCTATTACGCACTTTTACTCACGTTTTATTGCTTTATATTCCGCAAGACGCAAGATGTAGCCATTTGCAGTCAAAGTGGCAACACTGGCAGTACATACGCTACTTACGTAGAACAGAAAAAAAGCAGCCGTGAGGGATTGATGGTAAGTTTTCCTAACGGCAAAAATAGATTCTATCTGTCCCTTACTGTATTTTTTATTCTCAATATTCTCCCAAGTTTAAAAAAAAACAAGTAAAAAGAGAAAGGAGAAAGTGAAGAACAGACCCGCTGACAAATGCGAGTAGACAAACATGAACTTCAGGTAATCAAGATTAATGTCCTTATCACTTTTGTTGTGAAACACGTGGTAACGAAAGTTTGTGACTGCTGCTACTGCTTTTTGCTTTGAGACTGTTGTTGTTGCTGCTGCTGCTGCCTCCTTTTGGAGTAGTCCTGGAAGCTGTAGGAGTCCGGGTTGAACTGTGGCGGAAACTGCTGCTGGTGCTGGGGCACTGGTCTGACAGGGCGGTGCTGGTGATGGGGACCGGAAAGAATGCTAAAGTCATCCTGAAAGATAATAATATCGAAAAGTAAATCAATCCCTGTGTTAAAAGAATTACTATCGTCTGCCCAATGACACCAAAGAAATCATGTTGAATCTATGTAGATAGGTATGTACCTTGATGGACCCTCCTCCATCCAAATCCATCCCGAACGCGAACTTGAGCTGTCCTGGCTGTTGCTGCTGCTGCTGCTTCTGCGACAGCGGGTCTCCTCCGGGTCTAATCGGGTGGTAGGAGTGCGCGCTCCTCAGGGGCGGGCGCACCGCCGCCGCGCCGGCCGCGCCGGCCGCCGCAGAGTCCTCCTCCTCGTCGGGCTCAAGGTGCTCCCGACGTCGCAGCGAGTCAATCCACTGCTTCTCCGGGCTGCTGCTGCTCCCCTTCTCTGCCGCCCTCTTGGAGGAGGAGACGTCACCCACGTAGTACGGGATGGACTTGTTGTTGCCGTCGTCGATGAGAACAAGACCGTGGCGGTTGGCCGCAGGAACGCCGCCGCCGCCGGCTCCGCCGGAATGCCGCCGCTCCTTCTCGACGCTGGATCCAGCCGCCGCAGCAGCCACGGCGGCGGCGGCCGCGAAGTTGGAGGAGCTCTTGGAGCGCAGCACCACGCCCGGGCTGGTCGGCTGCTGATGCTGTTGGTGGGACTGCGACTTGTGCAGCTTGACGGGCCTGGTCGGCCTCGGTGGCGGCGCGCACGTCGGCAGCGGGATGTCGTCGGCCAACGCCATGGCCACACCCGCCGACGGGGGCGTCTTGCTCGGCCTGGGACTGCCGTCGGGGGCAGCGGAGGAGGAGGAGGAGGAGCAGGAGGAGGTGATAGAGGTGTTGGGGTTCCTGGCCGGGATGGCAGGAGGGGTTGTGTTCACGTACTCTGGAAGACTTGACTTGTGCGGCGGCTGGGTTGTTCTCTTTTGACTCGCCGCCGTGGGTGTGGAAGACGCGGAGGCGGCCGCGGCGGCGACGGCGGCGGCGCTTGGCCGGACCCTCTTGTAGCTGACAAAGTTCGCCCCTGGCACCGGGACCGGCTGAGCGGATCCCCTGACGGCCTCCGGGAGGAGGTTCTTCAGCGAGGACTTGATGGAGGAGGAGGTCTCTTTGGCGGCTGCGGCTGAGGCTGCCGCTGTGGAGGAAGGCGAAGTGGAAGAGGAAAGGGCCGTCGGATCTCTGACTGACGCGTTCCGGCTTGGCGGGGTCCGGCGAGGCTGCGGCACCGGGCGCTTCTTCCTCCTCTGCGCCGACGGCGAGGAGGTCGAGGTCGAGGTCAGGTCATCCTCCTCCGGTCGCGGTTGTGCCGTCCCGACAGCTCCAGCGACGGGTGCTGCATGAGGAGGAGCGGCGACAGGTTGGGTACGGGCGGCATCTAGTGGATATAAAAAAATTGACAATTTTATAGGCATGGCGACAGCGACACACATGGGCATGGGGAGGGTGAGGTCAAAGGGCATGGTTAGCGCCCATACATCTTTAAAAAAATCCTTTCTTACTCTTGAGAGGCGTCCCCCCGGACTCGGCGCCAAATCCAGAGTCCAGCGAGGCCACCCCGGAGGAGCTGGTGGACGGGAGCGGAGGCCTGACGGGGGAGGAAAGCTTGGAGAAAGCGGCCTTGCTGCTGCCCTCCCTCCTCCCCTGGAAGACGTTGACGTAAGCGGCAGCCGCGTACTCCTTCAGCCTGTTGGCGGCCGGCGGCGGCAGGCTGGACTCCTGCAGGGACTGCGACCTCAGCTGGTCAAGCGGCGGCAGCGGAGGGGGAGGAATGACGGGCGGGGCAGGATGAGGGTCCGACTGGTTGTTGGTGGAGGACATGGTGGAGAGGCCGGAGTCCCTGGAGCGGAGTGTGGAGTTGGCGCTGCTGTCGCCGCCTCCGCTGCCATCGCCGCTGCCGGAGCCGCCGCCGCACTGGCTCTGGTCCTTTTGCTGCTGCTGAAGCTGCTGTTGCTTCTTCACATGCTGCCATATCTTCCAATTTTCAAGCGAAAGAGAACAAGCAAGCGACTTTAGTAAAAGCTGGACGTGATTAAAAAAAGCTTTTCCACGTCAATAGTGAGACTGACATGGGGAAATTAGGTGCACTAGCACGAACATCAACCAAAAAAGATGGTTTCTAACATAAAAGTTTTATTTTTCTATTTGACCTTATGGCTTCGCTGAAGAAAAAAACTCAGAATTTCATGTACTGTACGAGTAGTATCAGCACTTAAGAATTGTTGACATACCACGGTTACTCCTCCTAATCCTCACTCACCTCCGTGACGTTGATGTACGCCCTGTAGTGCGAGGGTGAGGTGCCCGAGATGGTGGCCCTGCGGAGCGGGGCCGAGCGGGGCCGGGACAGGGCCGACCTGATGGACTGCGTGGGGCTCTTGCCCAGAGCGGACTCGTCGCCACCGGCCGGGTCCCCGGACAGGTAGAAGGCCTCGTCCTCGTCGTCGTCCGACAGGTCGACGTCGATGTCCACGGAGGAGGAGGAGGAGGACTCGTTGCCGTCGTCGTTCTCCTCCTCCTCGTCCGTGATCTGCTTCTCGCCCACCTGATCTTCTTCCTCGGCGGCGGTGGTAGTTGCTCCCCTGAAATTAAAATCTTTTTTAAAGGTCCGTTTTGCAACCTCTCTTCTGCAAATCTCTTACCTTGGAGGAGGCGGCGGTCTCGACGCAGCCAGCTTCTTCGGAGGCAGTTTCGGCGGCGACGGCGACGGTTGCGCCACCGCCTTGTCCTGCTCCTCCTCCTTCTGCTCGTGGAACCTCCTCTTGGTCAGCTTCTCCGGCGGCGAGGAGGCCTCCGACTCGGCCTGCTGCGGAGACTTCTTGGAGGCCTGCTTCGACCTCTTGGGAAAGGAGATGCTCGGCGCCACCAGCAGCTCCGCCCTCGGGCTGGGCAGGTTGTTGAACCTGGCCGCGGAGGCCGACTTCTTCTCCTCCTGCCTGGCCGGGATGCGGAAGGGCTTCATGTAGATCTGGCCGTAGGTGACGGCAGAGTGCCGCGGCCGTTTCTTCAGCGTCAGGATGAGCTCGTGCGGGTTCTCGGCGCACAGCCTCAGCACCTTCTTGGTCTGCCACCCGACCACCGTCTGGTAGTTGACCTGGACGATCTCGTCCCCGGCCTCGATGCGACCTGCCGCGTGCGCCGCGGAGCCGAAGCGGACCTCCTTGACCGTGTGCGGCCCGGACGAGGAGGAGGAGGTCGGCCCCCGCTCCAGCACGAGCCCAAAGTCGGAGGAGTCGTCCGCAGCCTTCTTCTTGACCGTGGCGATGTCCAGGTAGGCCGGCTGCAGCACCAGCGGGTCCTGGGTGTCGCGAATGAGTGCGTCCGACAGGTCGGCCAGGCGGCTACAGCAGTTACTGGAAAAAAAAAAAGATTGAAAGAAAGGAAAAACGTCAAAAAATCCAGACAGAATTCTGCACACAATGAAATCCTTCTGAAGTTAGGAACACTTTTGGGAGAAAACATTCTGTATCCTTGTTCGTTCATTTAACCAGGTTTGACTGCATTGGTACTTGTATGGTAGTACTTACACAATGTCGTCCATGGGCTTCTCCGCGAACCTGTCTCGCTGGCCGCTCGTGGCAAGCAGAAGGCTGATCTCCAGAATGACCTGTGGGAGACAGGAGTTGAAAATTTTAAACAACACGCAATTTTATAAAGATGGGTCAAGGCTAATTTTTTTCTTAACAAAAAATAAAATCGGTGTTCCTACCTTTGCAAGACTCCTGTATCCCTCCTGTCCTCCGAAGGGGTCCCTCTCCAGCCAGCTGATGAGCGTCCAAACCGAGTCCAGGACGTCCGCCACCGCCGACATCGTCGACGTGGACACCGTCTGCTTGTGCTTCTCCTGCAACAGTGGGAACGATTAAATTGCAGTCGACGTTCGAGTTTGGCAAATTTACGGTAAATTTGGCAATTTATTCAATCTTGGAAACTCTTTAGACTTCAGTAGTACTAACATCTACTGTAGCATCTTTCAGCAATTTTTTTTCTCATGCTTTCACTCTCAAAAAAAAAAAAAACCCGAAAAGCCAGGTGGATGTCCGCAAATTGTATCCGGTTCTAATTTCCAGGTTCCATTTTTTTTTTTTCACGGATGACTGATTCTCACTATTTTTTTGTCTTTCCCAGCACGTTCTGCAAAAGAAGTAAAATTGCTTCGGGCAGATTTTCCACAATATCATAAATTTTTTCCCACGTACTGAGTTCACCTTGCAGTACAGTCAACTTTCCATACAATTGAATCTTTCAAGTAGTAATGATGATGTGTTAAACACGTAGTAAGAACTGAACTTTTTATACCGTAAAACTTTACTTACGAAATGTGTCTAGTAACCCTGGTTTTCACCACATATGGAAAGTTGACTGTACTTAGGTACTAGCCTGTCGTTTTCCTTCTTTCCAAAATATTGCTCTATTCAAAAAAGCATTATTGCTTTTTTTCTCGTCACGAACGGAAAAAAACTCCGTTCCCAATCTGATAAAGCGTAAGTGCCCCCTCCACTTCATTCCAGCACGCCTAGTTTGGTCTCTCCTCTCCCTAGTTAGTCCACCTTTACTTTGCACTTCTTTCTTAGACACCAATAGGAAAAAGATCCACATAGGTATCTACTACAAGAGAAAGAAGTACTGTAGTACAGTGAACCTCCGATATACTATACAGTGGTATGTATAGTAAACTTTCTGGTTATCAGCAAAATATCTACTGTAGAAAAATGTTTATAATAGTAGTAACCTACGTAGGCAATAAAGAGAAAAAACAATATTTGGTCAACAAATTAACCTAACTTTACTAGCATATTGAAGCTTACCAGAAAGAAGCTGCACTGTACGTACGTACAAAAGAAAACATGTCGAAAAATATGTATTTATTTCAGGTTGCATTGTTCCCCCCCCCCTCTCCACCTACTTCGGTGACACCGCCCAAGTCAGGTTTCGTGCGAGGGATGAATGAATGGAAGGAGGAGGAGCAGTTGGGAACACCTCCTCCTCCTCCTCCTTTTTATGCGTCTAAGACGGAAAGAAGGTGAGGAGAAACAAGAATGCGGTACACAGTTCGGCTCCCAAATCGTTCGCACAACGTCGAGCTCCAAAACAATGCTTGAATTTACATCTTTCTGGTATTCTTCTACCCAAGACAGTAGCGACAACAAGAACGAGAAGAAACTGCGTGGTAGACGCCGATGCTCCCAGGTGAGGGGGAGAAGCAACCACCACTTTACCTCTTTTGTGGAACCGTCATTTCTCCCCCTATTGACAAAATGGATCCACTTCCAAAGACGTTGGAAGTAGGAGAGCTGCGTACAATGTGTGCCATAAAAAAACATACTTTTTTTCAGTGTCTGTTTACTCTTGGTGCTACTGTACGGTACGTAGTGAACGAAATTACTCAATTAGGCAAGTAGTCAGTTTTTAACACTATCTTTTCATGACCACTGAATATTGACAGTACCCTATTGTACTAGTATGTATGGCCCACACTGCGCCCTGACAAGACAATTCGTTTTTTTCTTTCTTTCTCCCTGTACAACTGCCTAAGGTGGCAAAGAAAAATAACAACGTTAGAGCAGCATCTCACAAAGCCGTGGATGAGAAAGCAGAACAATTGAGAGAAAAAAACCAAGTTAATTTTCTGTCGACATCAAAGGAAGTGGTAAAAGAAAGCAAGCCTGGAGGTTTCTCAAGCGCTTGAAAAAAATATGATGTGTGGAATGGTGAACCTTAATGCAGTGACATACTCAATTATAATCTAACAAAGAAAGTATGGTGTTGACCTCCTATTTGACAGACTGAAAATGGTTAAAAATATGTTGTAGCCAAATATCGATCGTAACCAAATCTCGATCAGAAAAGGGGTCTCCACCCGCTGATGGAGAACTCCCCCCTGATGATCTTGGCACTGATGACGAGCTCGTTGCCGGTCAGGTTGAGCTCCCTCCACGACATGGTCATGTCCTTGCCGTGCTCATCGAAGCTCGGGCACGGCTCGTACAGGATCCTCTGGAGCCTGACCATGGAGGAGGGGCCGAGCATGCTGCACATGGAGGTGATGCGGTTAATGTCATAGTCCTCCTCGCCATTGGTCATGGTGCTTCCATAAACACCGTTGACATTCCAGCGAGTCGCGATGCCAACAGACTTGTCAGTGACATTTCTGATCCCGTGGGCCCATCAGGCGGGGTTCAGGAGGACATCCCCAGGCTGAAGATCAGCAATAAAATAAGGGCAGTACTTGATGGCTGGGGTGTGACCAAAGCACTCATCTGGATAGCTTGTGAAGAATCCAGTGGTCACATAGCCTAATGGGTATGCTGGGTATGCCAGGTAGAAGTCATAGGGGTCAACAAAGTACCACCTCTTGACTCCATCGACCATGTAGAAGAAGTTCCATGCAAAGGCAGCATGCAGCGTAGAGCCAGTTCCACCCCGACCAATAAAGAACTGAGAGAATGTGCTCTTTTTCCTGATATATGGTTCCAGCCTCTCTGTTTCAAGTGCACCCCAAAGCTCTGGATGTCTATTGAAGAGAGCCTCACTTTGCTGCATGTAGATCTTGGGGTTCTGGACCTCCTTGAGCTTGCCAATGTATCCCCTGTTGTAGTCACTGACGTTGGAGAGAGCCACGCTCTCCTCGCCAAACTTCTCCACAATGCTGTCAAAGGAATAGTCCATGATTTTCCTGCCCTTGAGAAACCCTCTCAGGACGACGGGATGGGGCCTCTTGACAAATGTGTTGTAGAACTCGTCCGGATTCCCATTCTGCCAGTCGTACTCAGGCAAGGGCATGCCCCTGGCCTTCTTCCAGTGAAAGTTGCTCTCCTTCATCTTCTTGCAAACCCTGTCCTAAAAAAATTCGACACAATGTTGGAGACAACTCCAACTTAAAAAAGAGAGAGAGAGGGAACGAACAGAGGACGCACCAAGAGCCTGCCGTGGATCCAGTTGAACACATGCATCACTCGCAGCTTGACCAGCACGAACAGCAGCGGCGGGAGGGCGCGGATGAACATCCCGAAGATCCACAGCAGGCGGATGCCGAGCGCGGTGGCGTAATCGATCTCGGGGATCCCCTCCGGCCGGAAGAGGGACCGGTAGGCCGTCAGGTCCTTCAGGAGAAGGGGCTTCAGGAAGAACCAGCTGCTGAGGAGGTACTTGGCGCGGATGGCCACGTGGAGGAGGGTGGTGTGGAGGGTGCTCCTCCTCTTGTGCCGCGCCATGCCGCCGCGATAGGTGGTGGGCGGCGGTGACGTATAACCATTCTCCTCAACTTTCGTGGCGGAGGCAGGCATGGCTAACAGCACGTTCAACTTTCAACTGCTTAACCCGAAGCTTTTTATTAGGCGCACTTTTATTGACGACAGGTCAGATATCACCATAGATGTGTACATGGACTATTGCGCACTCCAATCCTGCCAGCTGCAAGAAATCTTAAAAAATCGACCAAGATTTTGGTCACGACCAATTGAGTCAAGTTCGTGCCAGACACACTTTCCGATGCATTTTTCCCTTTTAAAAATCTGGCTAAAGCTTGCCCAAAAAGTAGCCAAATGTCGAAAGATCTGCCGACCGAAATGGCAACGCTGGCCGTTCTCCTGTCAGGGAGACAACGCCTACGTACAAGCTGGAGTGTCCACCACAGTACTGTACACCTTGAGGGACAGCAGACATGGGCACTCTCTACGGGGTACTTAAGAGAGGAATCATAGAAATCTACTAGTATAGCCGTACCAGTGCAACCAAAGCCTGGTTAAGGAAACACGTCAAGTGTGTGCTGGTTGACTATGTACAGTATGTTATGATGACTTATGACAGTTCCTGTGCTCATGTGTACCAGGTAGGAATGTGCTTGCGTGTGCTGATATCTTGCTGCCTCCTGAAGGACGCTCCCTCATCCACCCATCCAGACGACCATAGCTCACTATCTTCGTCCACGAAGGGAAATTTGTTTACTCGTCACAAATGAGCAAACTCTTGATTCAGCAAATTTTGAGAAAGAGAGAGAGAGAGAACAAACAGAACCTCTGCAGAAGCATCCGTAAATGTTGGACTAGCTAAACCCCTCATAGACATTCTGTTCGCTACAAAAAAAATTCCCAATTATCCGAGATTCCCCATCAACCGGATAGAAAAACCGGAAAGTTCTGTTCAGGTTAACCAAAATCATCCGGTTTTATCCGTATTTCTTTTAGTCCAAATTTGTGGTATTTGCGACATTTTAGTACCCTACGGTGACGCCCAAGTTCCTCTCTCACCTCTCCTCCTCCTCCTCCTCCTCCCGCGATGGCCGCCGTGGTCGTCGCCGCGGTCGCCGGGGCCTCCTGGTGCCCGCCACCGCCACCGCCGCCGCCGTCCCAGTGGTGGTAGTACATCCTGATCTCGTTGCACAGGGACCTGGCGCGGCAGCTCAGGCGCAGGGAGACGTACTGCAGGTTCTCAGTGTCCAGGTTGTAGTGCTGAAAGGATAAAACGGGGATTAAGTTAACGAATTTAGTAATAATGAGTCAAAGTCATGAGTCAAAGCGTATGATTCATGAATTTAATAAAGAAGTTGTCTTATTTTTGGACAAAAAGGGGTTAAATTCGCCTCCAGACACATCTGAGAAGTGAGTGGAGTCATAAAACGTGATATCCGCGTTCTATCTCTCCCATATATGCAATAATCCACAATAATCTCGCGTGGGTAGGGTACCCACATGAAATTTTTTTCCCATAAAACAAGTTTGGAGAAGGTCACCCACGAGTTGGCATAAAAAAAGGAGTGCAAGAAGGGTGCGAGGAAATCCTTGCAGTATCGTACAGGATGTCCCAATAATAACTGCTTAAATTCGCCTGCCCGACCAATACAGGCGACCTCAGTGCTACCTGATCGACACCTCGGCCTTTCTAACATACTATACGTACTGTATACTAAAATGGGGAGGACTCCAAGTAAATGCTTTTTTCTGGGACGCCCTGTACATATAATTTCTTTATTACCCTGCTCCACTCTGCAACCCTTTAGTGCTGGATCTGCGTGGGAGAAGGGAAAATTTATGGCGGTGTGGGTGAGGGAAGAAATTTCGCTGGGACCTCAGTTATTTCAATGCCCATTTTTCTCTAACGAATTCCGGGAAACGCTCTTGCCACCACGAGGAAAAAAATTGGCCTTCTTGTCATCAAGTCACGGAAATTCTGATACACCATGCTGCTACTCTTTTCCCTCTCCTCTTTCTCATGTCATGCGCTACTGCAAACGGGGAAAAAAGTACAGTCAAGTCTTGTTATACGCAGTGACGTCCGACTTGGTGAGGACTTACCAAACATGGACGTGGAGTGAAGCTTTCTCTTACACCAATTTTTTTTACTTTTAATATAAACAAAGTTTTGAAGTTTTTTTATGCACTCTCCACAATGTCCTATATAGGAAGTTTGACTGTACTTGAAAAGTGGGTGGAGGGAGGGAAGA
>JAAUYM010008807.1_pt1 | contig 11574 bp, 15 predicted proteins | sample 7278001 | NCBI WGS metagenome assembly JAAUYM01 (sample SAMN14350224, study PRJNA611818) | marine sediment metagenome | isolation source: surface marine sediment (1.8m) | place: French Polynesia: Moorea | collected 2018-08
AAATGAGATTTTGCAAGAAAGCCAACGCTAACATGGGTTAAGACGGGAATTGGAAAACCAACTTGCAGGAAATAATCCCATCTCGGTTTTTATCCTTTGATTTGGTCTCAGATAGCTTTTGGTGAGAAAACATTCCCACTTTGAAAACATGGACAAGAGTTAAACTCTGCATTTCCATAAAATATTGGAAACTGTGCAAGAAATATGCCTGAATTTGGGAAATATGCAAATAAAAAAGGTGATTTAATGGATATTTTCCAGTGGCAATAACATCGACATGGTGACTGCGTGCCACTTCGAGGGTGCCTTCCGCATACTGGAGGATCTCTGGTTTCCATTCGCGGCCATCCTCGTTATCTTGAGGTGACTGACTCAGCAGTAATAAAACCTTGCCTTACCCTAGTGGGTAGACGAACGTTTGCTTCTTCACTATAGGGATCCGGATTTGGGCAAGGGCCTGGGGGGAAAGGCCAAGCAGGCGGCTCAGAGCCTTTGGGGACAGGTCAGCCGGAGAGGGGGCGTCGGCGGTGGTGGAGGAGGAGGAGGGGCGACGTACGCGGAAGGGAGCAACATGGGACACGTGGCACTGGAGTAAGAATTGTTATAATGACCATGTCACTTCCTAAAAAAAGGCATTCATTTACACGTTGGATGAAACTACGAACAAGTGTAAACATAACATTTTTTTCTATATCGTGTCTTCTTAACTACGTAGTAGTGAAGAAGTCTTGAACAAGATTGTACGTAATACAACGTACTACACTACAGTGAGAAAGAAGGTAACCGAGAAAGATGTCTTGGAGCCTACGTACTACTATATTCCGTATATCAATATTTTTTCGTCTTTATCTTTCATTTTATTTCCCGAAGATGCAATACAGAGATCAATCTTGAGATAGCACTCGCGCGAGCAGCAGTAACTGTGTAGTTAGTTGTGTTCTCGAGTGTGCGTACGTGTGTGCACTTTAACTAGTAGTAGTAGTAGTAGTAGTAGTACAAATGGAGAGGGAGAGAGGAGAAGGCGCATAAATGTTATGCAAGAATGGAGCCAACGAGCGAGGAAAAAAATATCACAGAAGCTGGGCAATCTGAATACTGTTTAGCTACGCATGTGTGTAGTACACGCAGCACCATGACTCTACTAGTTGTACGGTACATACACTACAACCAGAATGCCCTCTGTTTTAGACCTGATAAAAGTGTGCAGTGGAGTGATATTACGTGTGGTACTTTCTACTAGTAGAACAGCATGAGTAGTAGTACAAAAAACTGGGGATGCCAGTCAAGGTTCCCCGTGCCGCGGCACGTGTGATTGTGCATCATTACATGGTGTAGTAGCAGTTTTTAAGTCGGTATACCGAAAAGATGGGGAAAGAGAGGGGAAAGGGTATCGAACTACTGATCTCCTCTCGCAAGTTTAACAATTGACTACTCTGAGCGAGTCGGGAGATAGCGAGCTTTCAAGGTGGGCCACTACCAACAATTGTGCTAAACGTGTGTGTCAGTCGGTTTTAAAAGTTGCTAATTTTCAGTGGCCGGGCTACCAGATCGTTGAAAAAAAGTTGATCTTACTAGTCTCTACTTTAAAAAGAGACAAGATGAGCTTAAAAATTTCCAACCATCCAAGGTGTAACCCTATGCGGTCGTGTAGTAGGTCGTAATTTTAGAGCTAAATTTCTTGGAAACTATGTACAGGGTATTTTCCTTAGAAGGAAACTTATGCAAAGGAAACAAATCAAAAGTCATATTTTCCAAGACACTTGGCTCTAAAAGTAATTTCGTTGACACCGTGAACTATTTTTTTCGGTATTGCTGCCTAAATATACTACGTAGAAGATTTTTTTCTTTTGTGCGAAAAAATTGGAACTACCAAGTAGAGAAAAAAAGATATACGTATAGTACGTGCCTGCCTACGTGATACTTCGTGCTGTTGGCGCGCCTGTGTAGTGAGTGTACTGTATTACAGTACAACTCTGTTTTCAAAACTTCCAAGCACCCTTCTTTTTTAAATAATAATAATCTGAGGGAGAACCATCCTAGATCTCAATCACTCTATCCCGAAGGTGGAGGTCTCCTCCACCGCGAAGAGCAGCTTCTCCATCATCTGTTCCGGGGAGACGTAGGGCGGCAAATCCAAACGGTTGAAGCAGGTGTGCGCCCTGGAAGACGACGACATTTGAACGACCTGTTCTGCAGCAGCTTTCTCTTTCCTTTTTTCGATCGAATCTCTCCCACCTCGGCAGGCTGGTGGGCTTTCCCCATCGCTCGACGCAGAACCTCCTGGGTCCGTTGGACCCCCTGAGGGCGGAGAAGCCCTCGTAGGGGATGGAGGAGGTGCCGGTGACAAACTGCAGCAGCCGCAGCCGGCGCTCGTTGTCCAGCCGCTCGATGCACTGCCAGAACCAGGCCACCACCGGGTGGGCGTCGTAGTAGCCGGACCTGTACTCCGTGTTCCTCCGCCAGTCCGACACGTCGATCTCCGCCGTGCCCGCGATCACCAGCTCCAGCTCGCGGGCGTCGAACGGGGCCAGGAGGCGAGGGTCGATCACCTGTAGCAGGTAACAGGACAAAGACAATTGCAGGTTGGACGACCACGGACCTTGGCTCCCATCTCACTCTCTCACCTCGTAGAAGCCTCTGACAAGCGACTCCGTCTGCGCGGCCACGCCGCGTTCAAGGCGCCACTTCATCACCCGCTCGATGTACTCCTGTAACAGTTATCAATTTAAAAAAAACTCGTCTTAAACTTACAATGACATTTTAAACAAAGTTAAGTAATCTGTCCCCGCTCCTGGTCACCTTCTTGTTCTTCTCGGTGACCTGCAAGTTCCTCCCACCCGGCTTGAGGTCCCTTTCCACCACCTTCCCGAAGACCTCCTCGTTCACGCAGAAGGTCATCCCGAGGGCGTCGGGATCCGAGATCTCATTCTCCTTGAGCCAGACCATCGACTGGTGAAACTCCGCGTCCAAGGACTCGAGGTCGCTCAGGGAAACGGGGCTGAAAAAAAAAACCATCAATAAGATGGACTCGGAGCTGGAACTGACTTTTGGCATATTGTATTCAGCTGCACCCACAGTTTGAGCAGCGCCTTGTAGAACGGCCTGGTGAAGAAAGCATCCAGCAAGAACTGGTGTACCAGCGCCAGGCCCAGGAGCCTCCCGCAGAAGCGGAACCAGTCCAGGTAGTGGTCCACGAAGGCGGACACGGGGGAGATCTGATCAACAGAATTTGGGAGCTTTGACATCTCGCAATAGGTGAATGGAACACCCACACACCCACCTGCACTGTGTACGTGTCGTTGGCGGAGTACTCGAAGAGACCGTAGTAGGGATTGAAGACCTCTCTCGAGATTAGGAAAAAGAATTCCCTGGACGGCCCGCCGTAGTCAAGCCCCTCCTCGCGATCGAAGGCGATGTACAGCCTGGACTTGGCCAGTTCCTTCTTGGAGGCACACATGACCTGCCGGAAAGCGTCCTCCAGCAGGAAGTCCCTCCGGATGGAGAACTTGAGCTTTCCCGGGCCCTGCCCGTAGCCCTTGGACTCCAGCTTCCGGTAGAAGCTCCTCAGCTTGGCATCGAAGTCCCTCCGGTAGGGCGCCGGCGCCCGGGCGTTGGCGCGGCCAAACCCGGGGGAGGCCAGCGGGGAGACACCCGGGGAGTTGCGCGGACTCACGAGTGAGACCGGTTGTTGCTGCTGCTGTTGCTGCTGCTGCTGCTGTTGCTGCCGCTGCTGCTGCGCCACCAGGGGAGGCACGTAGGACATGATCTCATTTTCGAAGAGACTGAATGGGAAAAACACAAATTGTCCTTTTCAAATATGTTCTCTTATTTATGTATTTGCAAGTAGATCAGCAAGTAATTTACTAATCATCTTGGTTTTTCCCGCAACCTTAACAAGAAACTGAATAATTCGGAACATCTTATTAGATACATATTAAATTATTATTTCTTATTGGCCAACTTGAAAAGGTGACCTTTCCATAGACAGATTTGCTTCGAATTGTGTACGTGGATTCTAAATGAGTGGCTTTTGCTCTCACAGAGAGACGCCATATAGAAAATGCATTGCTTGACAAACGCCTCAGATGCTCACCCGTTTCAGGGGGTCAAGCTGCAGCATTGACGATCAGGTCCCTCACGATGAAATCAAAAATCTCCAACAGACTTAACTTAAGGGGGGGGATTCTTAATTGCGAAAGTTGACGGTCTTGGCGGCTGCTTTATTTTAATCACACGTAAATCCTGTCGAGAGCAGCTCCATCTGTTATTTACTTAAGTTTCCCACCTTCGTCCTTGCGGTGAAAGTAATTCTCCCTCTGGCTTTATTCTCTGCCTCCCCCCCTTTCCTCTCCCTTCTCTCTCATCCTATTGTGGGCTGGTTTTGATTTCGTAACGGGAGGATTCACCTCCTCCTCCAGCTCCTCTCCCTCCCTCCCTCCCTCACACTAGCACACACACCACACCTCCTGGGTGCAATGCACAGAGAATCAGGAGCTTCTCCCTTTTTAGGGAAGTGTGTACAATAAAGAACAGATTTTTTTTTTACTTGTGAGCACTTGTAGAACATAGTTTTGACGTTACGAAACAGAAACAATTGTCATTTTTATTTGTGTTTTGTTTTTGCTGCTAAAACTTTCATGGCACTTTGGACTGAGACGGCCAAACTGTGCATCCATCTCACCATGACGCGGTAGAAAAAAATAAAATTGGATGCGAAGAAGACGAGGCGCGCGGTTTTAACGCCCACTGGATAAAGTAGCGGATTTCCTTCTCTTTGTCCCTAGTTGAGAGCGCTTCCTTTATAAGAGGGAAAGTTTGGAAAGTGCAATTCGCAAAGGATGTCTTTTTCCCTTGCCCTCCACCCCACCCCACCCCTTGCCTTTTTACCTTAACATTATGGTGAACTCGACGTCATGCTGCAGCCTGTCCAGGGCGGCGGTGCCCTCCTGGCGAACGGCGTTCACCTTCTCGCGGAGCTGCTTGTTGCTGGCCAAGGACGGGCGACGGTCACGAAGGAGGTCGTGGATCTTTAAAAATACATAGCATACGTAGCAAATATGTTTTCTTTCAAGAATGCTACTGTCAAAATTGTAGCATAGGTGGTACGTACAGTCTACTACAATAGTAGAAAATGATATACCTTTGGCTGCCTTAGGAAGGCCACCACCCGGTCGTTGTACGCGGTGGGCGGCGAGACAACGTCGAAGTTGTACACTAGGGCGGCGGCGCCGTCCACCAGATCCGGCGCGGCGCCGGAGGACGACCCGGAGAGGAGATAATAAGGCGGGGTGGACGGCACCGACGGCGGGGGTTGGAGGTTCCGGGCGGACTGGTTCAGTTCCTCGTCTCCGACGGACCTGCTCCTCCTCCGGGAGGAGGGCGGGGCAAGCAGCGCCCCGGGGGGCGTAGCGGAACCGCCCCCCGCCCCGGGAGGACCTTCGCGGTTGGCGTGAGGGGGAGGAGTCAGACTGGAACGGTGGCTTCTAAAAATTGTAACAAAAAAATAAGCTCTATAGACCTTGTGCAGTATAAGTTAACGTACGTACTTTTAATTACGATCGCAGTAAGTGTAGACTTATTATAATGAAGTAATACCGTGAATGTGGTGGTAGAAGGGAAGAGGCCAGGGTGGCGGTGTCCGACGTCGGCGTCTGCAGCGTCGGAGCTACGGTTGCGGCTGCGGCTGCGCCGTGGCATGCGGCTGCGCTGGCGTTTGCCACGAGCGTGGCGCCGTTGAGGGGCGCCTCCGGGTCGAACGCGTTGGCCGGATCCAACGGAAGGAGTGGCAGCTCGTTGGGAAGGCGCGGGTCGATAAAGGTGGTGGTGCGGGCCGTGTGGTCAATGAAGAAGGTCTACGCAGAATTGTATCTCACTGTCATGATGCTACTAACACTATTGTACGGGTAGGACCTACCTTTCCGTTTCTGTCCTTCTTGCTCTCCCATCCTGGAGGCAGCTCCCTATCTTTGCAGGCAAACGCATTGACTAGGGCCACCAGATCCCGATTGTGCTGATAGCGCTCGAACGAGGAATGATCTCGCCTTAAACAGTTCGTAAGAAAAAACTCCGTCAACGGTTTGCAAATTGGTACAACCATGTGTTCTTTCTCGCACCTGATCCTGGCGAGCATGTGCTTGACGGAAGATCTGTTGAGCAGGTGCGTCGACGGGTGTTCCAGCTGCTGCACCCGGAGGATAAAATCAGGTCTGCACAAGAACCTGACGACCGACCCCTGTAGCAGGATTTCTCTCTGCCGGTCGACGGAGATAAAGGAGGCGGCCGCGGAGGCGGCCACGCCGGAGTCGGAGTCCAGGTCGGCCTCGGAGGACACGGACGCCGACGCGATGGTGCGGTGGACGCGCTCGTAACTGTCCGAGAAAATGGGGGGACCTCACGTGATACGTTTTTAATGCGCGATCCGTCATCTCCATACCGCTGATCCAGTCTTTGCCTCTCCTGTGCCGACGGCGCAGAGGGGTCCGATGCCGCGGCCGCAGAGCCGCCTGCGTTGGTGGTGTCGGAGTCAGCACCGTCGCCCGTGGACTGGTCGGTCGGGCACGGCTTCTGCCAAGTTGTCGTGTGGTTCTTGTGGTCGATGTAGAAGATGCGCCCGTGACTGTCCATGCGCGCCTCCCAGACTGATAGGGGGGGGAAGAGGAGAGGGAAGCAGACCGACGACCCTTATTTCAAATAATGACTGTGCAAATACGTGAAAACTTTTCTTAGCTGCTTCGCAAAAGTTGGGAAATGAGAAAACATTAATCTAATTTTAGGCCCAGGGTGTCTAAATTTGGAAAAAGTTCCTATAACTCCGTTCTACAGAGTACTGTACATACACACAGACGTCAGACCTATTTTAGTATAGGTACTATAATACCGTATAGACGAACAATCTTTAAGTATCAATCATCCCTAAACTCACAGGGTGGCAGCACTTCGTCGGCCGGCAGGTTCACCCTGTAGGTGCTCCTCTGCGGGATGGAGGGCAGCCCGGGGACTCGGTTACCCCCGGAGGCGCCCCGCTCAGAGTCTCGGCTCCTCCTCTTCCTGACATATGTGGAGGCGTCGCCGGTGTTGCGGGGCCCGGAGGACGAAGCAGAGGGGGTTCCGGCGGCGACAGCAGCGACGGCGACCGCGGAGGAGGAGGCAGAGACGTCGGAGTCTCTCCTCCTGAGCCCGCCATCCGATACTGCGCGCTGTCTGACGCTGCGGTCCAGGAAGTCCAGATCGCGGTGGTAGGAAGAAGAGCAGCCCGTGCTGCTCAGTCGACGAAGTTGCTGCTGCTGTTGCTCTTGTTGCTCTTGGTCTTGGCGTGGCACAACGTCGGGAAGATCGTGTGTAAAATGGACGGAGTCTAAAAAGGACGGATAATTTTTCGGGATAAAAATTGACGCACCACTTCGGTCTTCCGATCCTACCTGGAGGAGGAGTAATTTCCACACTGAAGCCGACGGCCCCCAAGACTGAAGGGTCAATGGGCTCCACACTAGGCAGTTGCAGTCGCTGTTGGTGCTCCCGTCGTCTTAGCTGTGGTTGCTGTTGTTGACGTTCGGTTTCCTCCGTTTGCCCTTGCTGCCTCTCCCTCACCGGCGAATTGAAGACGGAGTTGGTGGCGGAGGACATCTCCTCCTCCTCCTCGTCATCATCTCCAACGTCGAAGGCCGCCTTTCTGGTCCCTCCCTCTGCCGTTGTCTTGCTGTCTTTGTTTCTCTCTCCGCCTCCTCCTTCTCCGCTTCCACATGCTCGACCGTCTATCTCCGAAATGGACATGGGAGAGGGAGTTAGTCCATCAGAGTCTAGTTGGGAGCTGTGGTTGTGGTGGCTGTTGGGTGCGGCGAGGTAGTCAATGTCCACGGGCGAGGAACTCCTCATTCCTCTCGTGCCCTCCTCCTCCTCCTCTTCCGCGTCCATCAGCGTGTTGGTGGCGGACGACTCGGAAGGTGACTCGAAACGGAACTGCGGGCAGTTGACGCCGCCGACGGGCGAGAAGTTGTTGTTGCTGGTGCTGCTACTGAGGACGGACCTGCCGCTCCCCTCCTCCAGCTCCATGACCTCCTGATTGTTGCTGTTGACTTCACCAGTGGTATCCATGTCCTCTTGCTGCTGCTGTTGCCTCTGCAGTGCGTCGTCGAACACTGCGACAGTGACATCCAGGCTCGTGTTGTGTGAGTCTGCGCTGTCGGCCGTCTGGTGCATTCTCCTAATCTCGCACAGCCTGGGGTTCCTCTGCCCGCTGCTGTTGGTGGCTGCAGAACTGGAGCTGCTGGAGCTGTTTCCCCCCGCCGCCGCCGGCAAGTTCGCTTGTCCCGTCGCTGCCACCACGTCAAACACCTCGTCCTCCAGAGAGAATCCCTCCAGGGACTCTTGCTGCCCCATCTGGCGTTGCTTCTGGGCGGTGGAGCCGCCTTCACCGCCACCGGCAGCCGCGTCCGAGACCGCATCAACCAGGGAGGTGTCGTGCTCGGGAGTGGCCAGTGGAGCCGTCCGCGGGACGGACTGCTCGCTATCGATGCTGCCGCCAAACCCGAACCCAGAGGAGGAGGCTCCGGGAAGCGTCTTGGGCCGGCGGGTCCAGTTCGCGCCTTGCCGGGTGGTGCTAGTAGTAGAGTCTTGGGAGGGCACTTCTTGGGATGATGCTGAGACAGTTGCGGTGGTTGGGGAGCACTGGCAGTCCATTGCCGTTGCTACCGTTGCTGTCGTCTTCCTGCCGGCAGAGCTTGAGCTTGGGGAGCCGGTCAACTTTGGCACTTGTATGCTGAGGACTCCTTGAGAGTCAGGTACGATGACCGTGTCTCCCACGGGAACCACAGGATCGGGATTGTGCGTGGGCAGGTCTGGCCCGGAGAAGGACCGTTGCCCGAAGGAAGGTCGATGAGGGGCGGCGGTGGCTGTGGCTGCTGCCGCGGCCACTGCCTCCCTCTCCTCCTCCATGGCTGCCCTCAAGGAGGCGAGTCTGATGGGCGAGGTCTCCGTCAGGGTGGAGGCATCCACCTTCCTGGACCTGCTGGGCACTGATCCCGGCGGGTGATCCGTCCATATTCGGTAGTACTCGGCGTCGGGAGAGAGCTTGGCTGTAATAGGGGCGCGGACCGGTGGCGTGGAAGCGGAGGAAGAAGCGAAGGCGACGGAGGCGGGAGAGAAGGAGCCGACGAAGGTGGAGGCGTTTCTCTTCCTTTCTCTGGGACTGGCGCTCAAGCGCCTGTTCACGGCGCCGGAGGAGGAAGACAAAGAACTTGCGGTGACGGGAAGCTGGGCAGATCCCCTGCGCCCCCTGGATAGGCAGGTCATCCGCTTGCCTGGACTGCTGCGAGGCTGCGATGCCGCCGGAGGGGAAGAGGAGAGTCCTTCCGTCAGCCTCTGCTGCTGCTGCGCCCTCGAAGCCAGACCAGCCCTGCCCGCGAACCCCACCTGCTGCACTTTCCTCCTCCGATGGTGCTGTCCCTGCTTGCCAGGGCTGTCCCTCTTGTGCTGGGCGGCAGCGAGGACGTCCGGAGTCGGTGCCGGTCTCTGGAGCATCTGGCGGGAATCGCTCATCCGGCGGCGGCTCAGGACAAGTTGTCCTTGCGCCGACGCAGACGTCGAGGCCGACGAGGTCGACGAGACAACCGTCGTCGCGGCCACCTCTTCCAACTGCTGCTGCAGCTGCGAGGGAGAGGCGTTGGCGGAGGCCGGAAGGGAGACCCTGGGGGAGGAGAGCTCCGAGGCAAACGGGGAGGTTGGGGAGGCGGCCAGCATGTTGGCGGAGGTTGTCGGAGGCCGCAGCAGGTTGGACCTGGTGGCGGCGGGGACGTCGCGGCAGAGGGTGACGGAAAACCGCAGCGAGGCGGAGGAGGGCTGATCCGGGGTGGACAGCGAGTAGGCGACGTGGCTTGGCTTCCTACAAGGGGAAAAGTTGGGGAAAATCGTGGCGGCTGTGTGCTAGACCCCTATAACTTGCTCATTCAATTCTGATCCCCCTTACTGCGGCTTGACGTTGTCCAGGAGCTGCGAGATGGCGATCTTGAGCTTGCCCAAATTTCTCGTAATGGTGGGTCGCGACTTGGCGAACTTGTCCTTGATCTCAACCTCCAAGAAGTCAGACAGGTACGCGATGAAGAGAAATTCCTACCAAAGAAACTCGTGCATTAGTAAGTAACTATGTATATGGGGGGAAAGTGTCGTGCGCCAACGTCCTTCCGCACTCACATTTCTGTCCCAGCTCGGGTCGACAGTGTTCCTCCTGACCTCCGTCCGGCAGTGCTGCCCGTGGTGCGCGGCCGGGTGCGACCGAGGGCTCACCTTGAACTTCACGTAAGGGTCCGGGGAGAAGAACAGACCCTTCTTCAAGTTGCTGGCACCGATGTCTGCACGAATAAATTTCCGACATGTTTTCATGAAATTACTACTGTACATACATTGTACGTAGTACGCGTATACTGTACATACAAAAGGTATACTATTTTTAGTATACAGTACTACGAGTATATACTAAAAATTCTTCTCCTCACCGCTGACAAGGAACTGAACGAGCGTCTTGTCCTCCTCCTCTTCTTCCTCTTCCTGTCCTTCCCCCTCCTCCTCCTCGTCTTCCTCTGCGGGCAACGCCACCTGGACCGCCACCAAGGGCGGCTTCTTCCTGCTGGCTGACTCCTCTGACGGCGGCTGCGAGGACGTGGCCACCGCGTCGGCCGCGCCGCCCGGCGCGGAAGGCGTCGGGATGCCCTCCTCCATCAAAGGACCAAGGACTTCAAGGAGGCCCAGGCTTCATGGCTTCGAGCTTTGCTCTTTCTAGAAGTCCGATTTCCCTCTCCTGGCAGAAGTTTGTTGCTGCAAGTTGACGACGACTTCGCCTTCTTCAAAAGGTCCTTCTTCAAACCGACGTCTGGACCGGACGTTGTCTGTCGCGGTCCCTCTCCGCCCCGGAAGGACTCGGATCGGGCGCATCGCTGCGATCGCCGCACATCTGTCAGGCACAGAGAGAGGGCCCAAGTGGGGAGGAAGAGAGGGGTGGTGCTGCGTGCTTTGGGCAAGAGAGGACGAGGAGGGGAGGGGAGAAGAGAAGAGAAGAGGGGTTCAAGGGAAAGAATTGGTAGCACGCACCGTCGACTGGAGAGAGAGGGGGGAGAGAGGCCCGTGCGTCCTTCTCTCTCTCTCTCCTTCTACTTCAGCATTGATGGCGCTGAGAAGGTTACTACCCCTCCTTCTCTCTCCCTTTTTGGAAAGCCTCTTTCTTTCTCTGCAGCAGCAACAGCAGCGGGAGGAGGAGGAGGAGGAGGAGGAGGAGGAAGAGAAGAGCGCTGATATCCCAAGGACGGACGACGAAAAAAAGCAAGCATTTGCCAATTGTCGGGCATTTCTGTCCTGGCCAAAAAACAGCATGTAATTAAAATGGATGACGTACTTCATCACATACTTTTGAGTCGCCGGAACAAAGACATGCTTTGGCCCATTTTTCCTCTGGCTTATAGTCAAGTATGGTGTGGGGCAGAAAGACAGCAAGGAAAAAAGCAAGCTACTAGGGGGGGGTCTGATCCTTTCTTCCTCTGGGCCTCCTTCTGTGGCTTCCGCGGCGGTGGCGGCGGCGGTGGGCGGTAC
>JAAUYM010075942.1_pt1 | contig 11573 bp, 6 predicted proteins | sample 7278001 | NCBI WGS metagenome assembly JAAUYM01 (sample SAMN14350224, study PRJNA611818) | marine sediment metagenome | isolation source: surface marine sediment (1.8m) | place: French Polynesia: Moorea | collected 2018-08
CTCCTCCTCCTCCTGCTCCTCTCCCCTCCCCTTCGCACGGACGCATTTGTCTTTCTCTCTGTGAAGCTCCAAGACTGAAGAAATAATTGAGCACCCCAATTTTCCTCAAAAAAGAGTGTGTTAAAATCTTGACCTTTTCTTTTTTTCCATTTCTTTTCCCTTTCCCTCCTCTCTCTCTTTTGCCAATTATCCTCTTTTTCTGACTCCCTTCTTTGTTGTTCTGTTCGGCCTCTCCCTCCTTCGGCCCATTAGGATTCTTCAAAGAAGAAAGAAAAAGAGTCCGGGGAAACTATCCACAAAGGGGAAGAAAGGGTGGGGCGGGGTTTTATTAATTGTCTCCCTTCTCCTTGGACCGCGAAGGAAATCTTCTTTCCTCCATTCTTTCCTCACCACAAATGAGAGAGACTGAGCAGCAAACTAAACCCCTTCTTCTCGCAGCCCATGCAAGTCTTCTCCTTCTCCTCCTCCTTTTCCTCGTTCGTCATCGCCCCAGATATGCCCAAAGAGAGAGAGAGAGAGAGAAAGGAAGAAAAGCACAGAGAAGAGTTGCGAATGGAGGAAGCGTTTTTGGGTGGACAGAAAGGAAAGGAAAACACTGGAGGCCACAGGCCAAATTTTGTCTGTCCCTTCCTAAATCTAAGTGTGGTCCGTGATGTTGAGCACATACCAGGTGACGTGGGCTGGCGTTGGCTTCAGATTCGGCCCGCGGGCCTGAACGTTTGTTTGTTTATCTTGCTTCTTTTGCTCCCTTTCTTTCTCTCTCTTCGTTGGAGCATTTAGTGTGCCAAGGACGAAAAAAGATGCAATTAAGGAGGAGGAGGATAAGGACGAGGAAAACCGAGGTTAGTCATTTATTGTTTGCATCTTAAGACTGTTCACCTAGCCTGTATGTAACGTTAACTTACTGTACTCGTACTGAAGAATGGTTGGATTTTGACTTAAGCTTTTTGCTGCCCCACTTTCTTGTAATCCATTCACACTTGATCTTAACTACTTCAGCAGACTTGTGTACATATAAGGAGGACTGGAGGAGGGTGGGAGCTGGAGGACTTTGTTCTCCACTGCTTGCGTGGAGCGAAAAAAAAACAAAACAAAACAAATAGTTTCGCGAGGGTGAGAGAGAGACATAACGACAAAACATGGAGGTGGCAAAAACACGTTTTTTGTCGAACATGTGCTCTCTTTTTATACGTAGGTGTGTTCAGTTTATATATAGCGAGAGAATAAAAGAGAATGAAATTTATCTTTTTAGTCGGTTCAGACCATCAGATGATAAAAAAATATCCGATTCTTTCAGCCAATTGAAAAAAATTACGGCGATTTCTGTTGTTGGCACTTCCTCCTCCTCCTCTACCTCCTCTTTCTCCTCCTCCTCCTCCTCCTCCCACCATAATAAAACATCACGACAAAATATTTTGTATGCTGAATTCGTCGGCCACTCCCATTTTTGGCATTTTTGTTCCAGAAATATTTTACGATTGTAGGACGATCAAAAAACACTAAAAAAGCTGAATTTTTTTAGCGCATAGCGTTTTATTTTCCGTTTTTCTGCGATATACAATATATATGTAGTAAGTAGTGTTTTTTTCTAATTAAAGTTTTTTCCCGAAGGTAAGCAACTCTGCAATGCTCAGTTAAAACGGTTTATTTATTTATTTTTTTGCTGCAACAACAATAACTTTTTTCCTGGCTTCTTTCGTCTCGGATTTCGCGCTTTTTCGAAGGGAAGAAAAATATGAACTGTTCACGATCTCTCTCTACTTTTGTTTGGCATTGATTCGTATTAGCAGGAGGGTCCCGTTATTAGCTTCTTTTCTTAGGATCAAGCAATGAGGAACAAGGACTTGAAATAGATTTTTTTGGGGGTATCAGATTTAAATAATTTCTGGAAGGGAGTAAAGGTGGGGGAGAGGAAAGCTTCTTTTTTGTAAGGTCTCTGAATAATGTCACAAGCACTTGATGGGTTCTTCCTTTCTCACAGTAGTTCTAAAAAAAGTCTTTCTTTGTCTTCATAAAACAAGAAATTTGTTTGGGGAAGCAACGTCAACTCTCCCCGTTAAAAGGTAGCACCTCGATTTTTTCTTAATATTTTACTTTGCTTGTTTCTCCTCTTTGAAAGTGCTTTTTCTTTCTTTTGATCATCAGCTCTCTTTTGACACGTGTGGTTTTTAACAATCAGAAACGGACAAAGAAAAAAACCCCACAATTTAACAACATTGGTTGCACAAATTTTTGTTCCATTGATTTGTCTAGGTAAGAACTCAATAGAATTATTTTTTGTTTCTGTCTACGTGGGTCTTCACTGCATCTTCTCAGGTGGAATTTTCCCCTCTCTTCTCTTCTCCTCTTCTCCGTTGAGTCATCACAGCACTCTCCTCCTTTTTTTCCGGTTCATCTTCCTCTTAATCTGCTCTCACAAGACTGGAGAGGGAGAGAAATCGCTTCATTTACCTACCTCTCCTCCCTTCCCTTTAAAAAATGCCAGCAAGTCCAGGATGTAGCAGTAGTGTATAGTAATCTACCTCCCTCTTCTTCCCGCAGCCGTTTTTTTGCACAAAATCCGGGAAAAATCTTGTTGAAAAAAAAGTGGAAGAATTTTTGCAGCCGCTCCCTCCTACATTTTTGTTCATCCACTTCCTCCTCTCCTCTTTTTTGTTTAATCTCTTCTTCTCCCTCCGCCAATGTAATCCCTCCTCTCCACCTCATGCCTTGATGCTGGGGGCGAGGAAGGGGGGAGGGAAGCAAGAGTACCAATTGGAATCTGCGATGCACCTAGAGGCTCTGAGGATGCCAAGTGGGAAATGAGTCAGAGAGGTGGACGGACAGTCATGGATTAGTTTTGTCTCATCTCTTCTTCCTTTAGCAAAGGACGTGAAGGGGGTCAGGTCAGCTTCTCCCAGCACACTGACGGTGCCAGCCAACCTCAGACGACATCACTCCTCCTTCCACCACCGCCTCCCCTGCTGCTGCTGCTGCTTTGCTGCTGCTGCAGGAGGACCTTGCTGACGAAGTTGACGATGGCCTTGGCAGGCTGCTCAGGGTCGTGCTCGGCAAACAGGTGGCACTGGTTGATGCTGCTGAAGGAGGAGGAGGACGAGGAGGAGCGGACTCCGCCGACGGTGGTCGGGTGGCGCCGGGCGACGAACCCGAAGATGCGTCTGGTAGCCGTCGGCTCCGCCTGTTCCGCCGGTTCCGTCCACTGCCTGTCCTCCGGGTCTACTCCGCAGTATGAGACTGACGACGTGTTGAAGTGCTTGCGGAAGAATCTTCTTCGCGCGCTGTCGGTTAGTGTGATGCCCTGTGCCGACACCTGACGGGGGGGGGGGGGAAGAAACACAAGTCGGTTGAGGAGTCTCAACGGATAAGTTTTCTCCAAAACAATAAAACAGCACCAGTTAAGCACATGTTATTCTTTAGTTAAAGGTCGGCGGTTTTCAGACAAAAATGTACTAATGATCAAGGTTTGTTATTAAATCATAGTCATAGAAAATGTTCATACTAGTTAGAAAGTTGATAAGTAGAGAAATCTTTACTGAATTTCCGCTTCCCACTGCATACTACTACTGGTACATATTTGGTTACCTTGAAGTGAACGAGCAGAGGCCTGGGCTGCCTGGATCGCCTGAAGAGGTGGTTGGTGGCCTTCCTGACAGCCATCGGCCCCGTCAGCGCGTCCGTCTCCAAGGTGAGCAAGTAGGTGACGTTGCAGGCCGCGCCCTGCGACAGGAGCTGGTGCATCTGGATGGCTGCGGAGTCCGTCGAGCCCCTCCTGGCGTTGTTACTGTCGTCGCCACCTTTCCCGTCTGCGTCGGTCCTTGGCAACATCAGCCTCTCCGGCAGCGCCAGCTGGGTCAGCGTATGCTGGTAGACCAGCGCGGAGAGGGAGGCGAACACGGGCTCGTTCACGTAGCCTTTTAGCCTCACGCCCTTGGAGGTGGGCTCGATCAGAAAGTGCCTGACCAGGTCGGACTCGGAGGATGAGGAGTTGCCGTTGGCGGCGACCGGAGGCACAGCAACCTTGAGGGCGAGGCCGAAGGCGCCGGGGAAGCTGTTGGAGTCGCGGACGACAAATGTGCCTGGATGGGCGTGGCGGAGGGCGGCGATGGCCTCCTCGCGGGTGATGTCGGGCCGGTACCACAGGCGGTAGCTGTCCTTCACAAGACGGAGGTTGTTGGCGGAGGAGGAGCGGACGCGGTGTTGCAAGGAAGAGGAACTCTTGCTCCTGAGGTTAAAGACCGGCGTGGACGGGATGGTGGGGAAAGCTGGGGTGATCGGCCTCGACCCGGGCTGGCTGCCGTAGCCGCCGCCGGCGCCCCACTGCATGGCAGAGTCTACGCTGGTGCTGGATCCGAAGGCGCTCGTGCGCCCGAAGAGGTCGCTGACGGCGAGGAGGTCTGACTCGGACTCACTGTCGTAGCGCGGCCGCGGCCACGGTCCCCGCCCCCGCTGGTGGCGGGAGCTCAGGGAAGTGGAACCGTAGCAGATGCCGTAGTCACTGGCGTAGCCGCCGCCGCTGGCGCCGTACAAGTCAGCGTGGCGATGCTGTTGCCGGAACCTGCCGCTGCCTGAACTGCGGTCGTAGTTGCTGTGGGCTGATCTGCTCGTGCTGTAGTAGCTCTGGTGATGGGATGTCTCGGTGCCATTCCCGATGGCACCATATTGCTGCTGGTACTGCTGCTGCGCATGCTGCTGCTGCTCATACTGGTAGGTGGGATCGGCCCTGACTGGAATATTGATGGTGGTTTTGTAGTGCTGCTGCTGTTGCTGTTCCTGTTGGTGTGTTTGCGTTGATGTGTTGAGGAAGGTGGTCTTGTGCGGACTGCTCTCCCTAGTGGACGTCTCTGAGTACAGCATGGAGGCTAGGTCGCTGGCGTACCCATCTGTTGTCGTCTCACTTCTCGCCTGGTAGTGCTGTTGTTGCTGTTGTTGCTGCTGTTGCTGCTCCTGCTGGACATCTGCCTGCCTCATCGAGGACTTGAGCTCGTTCAGGACCTCCTGCTGCCCCCTGTTCTCCCTCCTCCGCTGCACCTCTCTCCTGCCATGGAGCTTCCGCTGCTGCTTCTCCAGCCAAGAGAGGCTGGCCTCAAAGTCGCTCAAGTGGTTGTCCAGAAGCGGCGACGGCGACGGAGAAAACGGCTGGTGCGGCTGGTGCGGCTGCTGCGGCTGCTGTTGCTGCTGCTGTGGCGACGCCTTCTGGACGCCGTAGGAGGAAGAGTGGTTGTAGATATGTGAGGAAGAGGAGTAGTTCTCCTCTCTTGAGACTTTCGGGGTGCTACTGTAAAGAGGCCTGCCTCCTGTGTCTGCGAAGCTCCCGTCATGACTCTTAGCTGCAAGATCGTCTCTGTCAACATTCGTCTCCCTCCCCGCCATGATCTTCTTCAGCAAGCCAGGACTTTGTAACCCCATTCCTGCCCCAGACGGGTCGTCCTCCTCCTCCCTGGATGAAGACCTGGTGGCGTTCCTGACGGCGGCGCCAATCCTGGCCATGTTCTCGGTGGTCCTGATGTAAGAGAAGGGCTTGGAGTTCTTCAGGGTGTGGTACGGCTGCTTGACGGGACCGATGGAGGAGGAGGCGTGACCGGGCCTCCCTCTGCCACCAGCGCCGCCGATCTCGTGGTAATCGGAGTAGCTAATGCCGTCCGCGTTGTAGGTGTCTCTGGACTGGAGAAGCTGCCTGGTCCTCTTCACGCTGGGAAAGACTACCTCCTCCTCCTCCTTCCCCTTCTCTCCGCCGTCGATTCCGTCCTGTCGGGTGATCGGGGACCTTAACAGCGCCTGAGGGAGCACCGGCCTCGGAGGAGGGATCTCCTTGTCCTCCAGCGTGTTGACGGAGAAGGGCTCCTCCGTCCTCCGCTGAAGGATGGAGCGAGGAGCCTCGTGATGTTTCAAGGTGGATGCGGCGCTGCCGGCGACCGGCGTGGCCGGCGGGGAGGCTCCTTCTCCCCTCGTCCGCTTCGTCGTTGTCGTTGTCGTTGTCGTCGTCTTCTCCTTGTTTCCCAGGTCTGGCAGCGTCAGCGTCAGCTGTTCCAGTCCCTCCAGCAGCCTGTCCAGGTCCTCCTGGCTCTGACTTCTGCTCAGGTTGTTGTCACTCCACCTCACATGGTGCTGCCCTCCACCCGCGGTGCTCCCTCCGGACTGCTGCCTCTTCAGCGTCGATTTGTGCTGCTTCTCCTGTCCCGCCGCCGTGGCCGCCGTCGTCGGCGTCTGCCGCCCTGATCTCGACGGCGGCCGCGGTTGCGCGGTCTCCGCCACCGTCCATCCGTCCGCCATGTCCGCGCGGTTACTCTTCTCCTCCTTCCACGAACTCTTCAAAAATCAGCAAAACGAAGCTTTGACTCTCTCTTCTCACTTCCTCATTCGTAACTGCAACTGTTGCTTTGCCTCTTTCTCATCTCTCTCCCACCCAAATGTGCTTCTTCTAAGAAATGAGAGGAGGGGACAACTCCTCCTTCTCCTCCTTCCTCCTCCTCCCCCGCCTCCTGATGCTTTCCTGACACACTCCACATTACTCGTCCCTCCTCCTTCCAAGCACTTTTCTCGAGCACCGCAGTGAACGCTTCTCCTCACTCTTACCTCCTCACTTCTCTTCTCTTCTTCCTCCAGGCTAAAAGTCTCACACTCATTCACACCCGTCCTCTTTCTTCTCCTTTGTGGAAGTGACTCAAAAACGTGCCACGAGAGAGGAGGAGGAGGTTATTTGGCGAGGGGACAATGACGATATTTTCCTCCTTTTCGTTTTCCTTCCTTTCCTTTCCTCTGCACACCCCGTCGCGTCCCCTCTGGTTCTGTTGGCCGGCCTGGAAGTCACGCAACGGCGGTTGGTTGGTTATTCGTCCTTGATCATGTAAACACGTGAGGCGGGGGGAGGGGGGGAGAATTATGTGCATAATTTGGTCCGTGTGTGTATTAGTAGTAGGTACATTTCTCCCCCTCACGGCTTCTAATTTTTTCTTCTTCTTCCTCTCTTTCTTTTCCGAGGGTTTGGTGTGGAGGGGAGGGAGTTGAGGGAGGAACGGTGGATGGATGGATTTGCCGACCCGTCAATCACTGAGAGTGCACAATGCGGCGGCGGTTTCGGTCGTCGGATGCACACTACAGTAATGAAGAGTGAAGAGGAGGGGGGTGAGGAAGACGAGGCAGGAATGCAGTATGAAAATTGTGTTTTTCGCAACGCCCAGGTAATCGTGATGTCCCTTTCTGTGTGTGGTTGATGGCGGCGGGGCAAAAGTAAACGAAATTAATCCACTCAGAGAAGCATACACGCAGCAAAGTGAACAGACTGCAGAGGAGGAGGATACACAGCACAGCACAGCACCTCTCTGGAGAGGCCTGGCAGGGAGAGAGAAAAGAGGGAGAAGGAGTTCTGGAAACGGAAAAACTTTTCTTCTTCTCTTCTCTTCTCTTCCCTTCCCTTCCCTTCCTTCCTCCAGATTCAGTTGCCTTCGTTCCAACCTCCGCGCGGCCACTGCCAGGCTTGAGCACATTTTCCCATCGCGTGGGGGGGAAGGGGGGCAACTGAGCTCTCTCTCTCTCTCCACCATGTGGCCTCCTCCTCTTGGGAGGGGAAACGAAACAGCAGCGCTCTCCTTCTCCCCCTCTTCTTCCCGCCGCCCACAGCAGCATTCAGGCCGATTTCCCCTCCCCCTCCTTCCAGACGTCTGACATGGACTTTGTGTAAGAGAGAGGGGAGGAGGAGGAGGAAGAGGAAAAGGAAGACGAGGAAGGAATAGAAAGGTCGGCCCAACGATCTGAGGAGGAGAGGAAGAAGTAGAAAGAAGAAAAGGAGGAGGAAGAGTACTGTACGTACTAGTTCGTCCCAGCAAAGCTCTTTCTTCTTTTCTGATATCGCCCACCCTCTCACTCGTATTCAATACACTCTCCTCCAAGAAGGAAAGAAAGGGGGGAGAGAAGGAGGAAGAAACAGTTTTGCGGCCAAAAGGAGGCGGAGGAAGCAGAAAAAGTCCCTCGGGAGCTGGAGATTTTTCGTCAGTATCGAGAGAAAAAAAACCGCTTTATCAAGTTGATGCTTGCTGACTTTGCTAGCAGAAAATCTGCGATATTGCAACTTAGGGACAGATTTAGGAACGGTGCTTTGTCTTTGTCTTCGTCTTCTCAAGCTGGCATCTCCAAACTATAGCTAGCGTAGGGAGAGCTGAGAAAGTAGTATGCAGTAAATAGTAGCCTCAAGCTGGCATCTCCAAGCTACTGTATAGCTAGCGTAGGGAGAGCTGAGAAAGTAGTATGCAGTAAATAGTAGCTACAGTCAACCTCCGTGAACGCTGACTGAGTAAGGAACCTCTAAGTAGTAAAGATTCTTCTGCTTACCAACTGTTTTTCACAATATTTATAGGTAGATATCTAGGTCTTTGATTTAGTAAAGCCTCGATTTAGAAAGTTTTTCTCCGCAGAACCGGTCAACTTTATTATACGTGGAAGGTTGACTGTATGTACTGTACTAGGCTTGAGTTCACACCCAACCAACAAAGGTGGGATGCAAAATTGAAGCTCAGTAGGAAGCTCAGTTGCATGCATCTTTGTCCATGAATGACACTGAATTGTATGCTCAGTCGACACCTATTAACAAAATTTGGCCTAAATTTTTCCTCCAAGAAGCTGGCTGGGGGCAGACTTTTCAAAACTTAGGTGGCGTTGTTGGTTGGGTAGTGGCAGCAGCCAGTCCTACTTTACTTGCTACTGCTAATGGACGCACAAATTGGATGATAGTCTTTCTTCTTTATCCAGAGTGTCTTGCAGAACGATAGAAGAAAAGGGGGAAGTACGTGCATAGAAGTGGTCTGATCGAAGAATATGGCTAAGGCAATAAGACGGGTGGCAGGATTGCCAGGCCTTCAGAAGCTTGAGATAGCCTAGAAATATAGTATTGCAGTAAATACAGGTTTAAAAATATCTCTAAACTGTATTGACTGGGCCATTAATGCACTTTAATCAACAGCCCCAAATGTAGCCATCAAGAGCCAAAAGAGTTCACCTGGCAACACTTGGTAGGAGGAAAGGGGAATACAAACTGTGTGGTGAGTAACGACAGGCAAACACATTAGTAGATATGTTTCCCTTTCTTCCTTTCTTCCTTTCTTTCCACGCTTCCTAATACTATTTTTGACTCGACCGTGCGTGTTCTGTACGTCCCTTTGGTAACATGTGATATCTATCCTCCTTGCCACCAAGGGATAATTTCAGTTCACACAACGGGCAGACAGATAGATACCTAGTAGGTAGATGGAAAAAAACCCTCAGATATAACAAACTTCGCCGATGGCCAAATTTTTTTCTCTTTCCTGTACAGTAGTTTACGCCTTTCTACTGGTTTGAGAAACAATTTTTTTTGCTTCTACTGTGCACCTGCTGTAAATTGGAACTTTCTCCCTCCCTTCCACTTAGTCTTCCTTTTCCCCACACCTCCACCGTCTCCAGTCTTTGATGGTCGTTGCCTCTATCTTTCTCTCCACCAACAGCGTCAGGTTTGATGACGGAAGTGGAGGAGGAGGAGAAAGAGGAGGACGACGAGGAGGAGGAGGAACATGAGAAAAGAGTGAACAAGCAGTGAACAAGCGTTGTACTGTACTGTTAAGCGTGGCGTGTACACAGTTGATGCACTACGGTATTAACTGGGAAAAAGATGGAAATGATACGAGTAACTTGGCCTGCTCTACGTGAGCACCTGCTAACAAACATTATTTTAAAAAATGTTTATATACGTACATAGAATGTGCAATTTTAAGAGAACGGTCTGAGCGAATGTTGGTCAAGACTTCCTGTGATGCATCTCGTGCTACCATGTCAATATTACCTACTACAATAACACGTTATGCGCCAGTGATGAGCAAGAATGAATGATACGAAAAACATTATAATATCCGGCATCCGGTTTGTCTCCTGCATCCACCTCTTATTCTTGTTATTAGCAGCTTCTTTTCCCGGAGGCAACTTTGCTCTCTTCCTCCTTCTGCACAGCTTGCAGGCCAGGAAGGCCAGACATGGCACAATTTGTCTTCCCTCGTGTTTGGACTTTGGAGCATGGAAAATTGCAACCCTAAACAACAGGTATCGAATAAAATACCATTAGAACTAAAAGTGTCACAAAATCTAAAAAAAAAAAAATGCAGCAATGCCAATAGGACCTTAAAATCTCCAAGTAGGTGAAAAAAAAAGCATTTAAGCTTCAATCACTACCTGGTGGCGCCGGCGGGTCTGATCAAATAGGGGCGGTCCAGATCGTCCTCCATACATACTAATACCGTACATATGCAGCAAAGCCTGAAATTTTAATCTTTTCAATAACTTGCTCTTACTCTTACTCCCCTAAAAAAAATCAGGAATGTGAGTCCCTCCACCCCGAGGATTGTTTACCTGGTGCCCATGTGCATACGCTTCCATCCTTTTTCCCCAGGTCGTACGTGGGATTCCTGCTGCATGAGGCTGGACCTGCCCTTCTATGTTTTTTTGGCGCAGGCGGTGTCTTGCTGGACTTTGTGACGGCCAAGAAGCATTTTTTATCTGGTATCTGCTGCTGCTAAAGATGCCTTGGAAACAGTTTTTGTAATAAAAAAACAAACTAATATAGCACAAATAAAAAAAACAGACGCCAAGTTTTCCCTAGGCTGCGTTTTTGTTTCCTTCTTCATCTTTTATTCCTGTTAGGCATTGTTAATTTGTATCGCTATAATTTACAGTATACGAACATTTTTTATCACAGTCGATGATTCTTCTTTTCTTTCATACACTTAATTGGACAGGGGGAGGGGGATTATTAGTATTACACGGAGTTTGCATGCATCTGGTTTTCCCCGGAAAAGACTTTATATTAAAAAAAGTTTGTTAATCAGTTCTGTGTGGTGGGAGAGAATGAGGATTAAAAACTTTAGAACCTGTGCTTTAGAAAGTCTTCTTTGCTTATTTCCTGTACATAAAAAAACTCGCTAAAAATGCATTGATGAGTTTTTTTTCTTTTTCTTTCTTGAGATTCTGTTTCCAACCCATTTCTTGGAGGGAGGGGGCGGAGGTACCATCTGGACTTGCCTCCCCCAGTTCCTCTCAAAGTCAATTTAAAGCAGCAGATTGTTTATGGCACCTGTAGGAATCAATCATGGACGGGGGAGGGGGGGGCGGCAACGGGAAGTGGACACACAAAAGTTGAAAGTCATGCTCATTAGAGACAGAGAGAAAGAGATACAGAATTATTTGAATGCATGTAGTAGTAGTATACGTACGTAATATTTTTTGTTTTGTCATGCACACGAATTCCCAAATTTTTGACAAACAAAAGAGAAATCGCTTTCCTGGTCGCACAAACACGAACGCAGATTTTTTTTGGGGGGAGGGGGAGGGATAGAGTGAGACGTGGTAGTACGTAGTAAATGGCAGCTTGATGATCTTGAAGGCGTGAAGGAAGGATGAGGGGCGAAAGGAAAGCTGGCCGGAGCATCCTTCAGTGCCTGCCTCTGCTGAGGGTGGAGTTGCCTCCGTACTTGGACCCCTGGAGAGAAAACAGGGAGACAAAAAATCTTAAACACAATAGACTTTTGCTAAATATTAAAGGTACCTGGTACTCCGAC
>JAAUYM010134317.1_pt1 | contig 11568 bp, 18 predicted proteins | sample 7278001 | NCBI WGS metagenome assembly JAAUYM01 (sample SAMN14350224, study PRJNA611818) | marine sediment metagenome | isolation source: surface marine sediment (1.8m) | place: French Polynesia: Moorea | collected 2018-08
TCTGTGGTCGCTTGTCCTCACAAAAAAAGAGGAGCAGGAGGAGGAGGCGGAGGACGTGGACGAGGAGTTGGAGGAGGAGCAGGTGGAGGAGGAGGTGGAGGTGGAGGAGGGGGAGGAGGCGGTGGAGGACAGTGAGACACTGGCTGCTTGACCGAGTGCGAGAAGTGGAGGACTGATGGAGGTGAAAATAAGCTCTCTGGGTTTGTTTTTTTTCTCAATTCTTTGACAGCCCTCTTCTTTGTCTTGCTTCAGCTCTCTTTCTCTCTCCCTCTTTGTAAAATCTTTCCTGCATAGTAGTGAAAGCATCCACATTCGCTCACACATGGTCACAGGGGGGAGGTTTACTTCCCACACAAAGAAAATTAAGTGCCTGCACTGCTACCCTTTGCTACGTGGAGCAATCTTTCTTTCAACATATTTTTCCCACATGTGGATACTTTTTTTCCCTGCACTCTAGTCCCCATCCTGCCACGCCAAAATTCGAGCTCCCCTAGGCGACAAAAATTCTCTCGAGTTATGGCGCTTGCCCATGTCTGCCCCCCACCCTTTTTGCACTCCTTTGAGCCCCTTGCCAAAACTTGTGCTTTGCCTTAAGGCGATTATTTCCCCCCTCTTTCTTCCCCCTCTATCCTCTGTTGTACCTCTGACCCGTATCTTAATTAAACAGTACCTAGAGAACTGGTTTTTTTTTTAGTTACAGCAGAAGATTTTCGGGTAAAAACAAAATTTCAAAAACTGATGCTCGCACTCTTTGGGTTTCTGACGACTTTCTTTCTCTCCTGCTGGGCAAAGAAAATATCTGATTTCGAATCTCTCTCTCTCTCTTTCTCTCTTCCATAAAGCGTCTGGAGAGAGGGGGGTAAAGGGAAGAAAGAGTTACTTTTGCTTTTTCTCTTCCCTCCCAAATGGCTGCTGAGTGAAAAGTCTGAATCTGATCACCCACTTTTCTCCCTCTCCTGGGCGGAGATTCGAAAGCAAATGTACTACTGGTATACTACACACTAATACAGGTAAGGAAAGACATTTAAAATATAAAATAAAAGTTTCAAGCCAAGAACAGTCTCGTCCACTTTGACATCTGACGAGAAGGCAACTAATTGTCTCGTCCCTCCCCTTGGCAGTTCTGACATTTTCTCTCTGGACAGAAAGCATTATTAGATTGTTGCTGTTCCCACAACAGACATGCACGAATATTTGTGCGGCCCGCTTGGCGCAAAGACTCGTGGGCTCATTTGGCCCAGAACTTGAAAAAAGAAGAGGGGGAAGAGAAACCTCAAGAAAATCGGCGGCGCCCCCAAACATGCGCTCAAGCTGTTTGGAATGCCAAGGCCGAAGAAGCAAAATACGCTTTTTCTCCTCCTCCTCCTCCTTTTCCACTTTTCCCATTTCCTCCCTCCTCCTCTAACAAGCAAGCAGGCAATCTCATTTTGCCTACATGGCCTTCTTGAGAAAGAAAGTGGAACGAACGTACACATAGGGTATAACAGGATGTAAAAATAACAGATCCTAATTTTGTTCTATTTACCAGAGTGGCAAGTTGGGCTGTTTCTCAGCCAAAACTTTGGCTTTAAATCGCTCTTTATGGACCTTGTAGGCTATAGAAATCTGTCACAAAAAAACCGTTTAATTGAAAAAGGTATGTGGCCATTTTTTGAAATTGCACTTGTTTGCAGTTACGGGATGAGGGCTATTTTCTAAGCCTAAATTGAATTTCCCTTATCTCTTTTAATGCAAGGATGGGACAAGGACGAAAAAAATTGCCAGTTTTTTTTAACATCTTCACTTCCTTCATTCATGAAACAAGAATGTACGTAGTATGTACAGTACATAGATGGGAAGTTTTTTCATATTCTGCTACAACTTGTCCCGGTCATGATCGGAGGAGGAGGAGGAGGAGGAGGTGATGGTGGTGGTGGAAGAGGCCTGTCGTGTCGCCGCCGTCGTCGTTACTAGTTCCGGCGATGCTGGCGACACGACGACTTCTGGCTGCTGCTGCTGTTGCTGTTGTTGCTGCTGTTGCTGTTGCTGCTGCTCACCAGGTTGATTCAGTAGGAAGAGGACGTCCCTCTACGTACAAGAAAGAACACTCCCCTCTGACCTGATCGCCCTTCTCAAATGGAGTCACCTTGACGACAACGAACCTGCAATGCTTGGAGGGATTGCATCTTTTCCCTGAGCACTTCCCGCTGCTGCTCTGTCAGGTCCTCCGTGCGGAACTGCTCCAGGGCTTGGTGGAGCAAGGCTGACGGTTGTCCCTGTTGTTGCTGCTGTTGCTTCGGCGGCGACGGCGGCAGCGGCGGCGGCGGCTTCTGTTCACTCGTGACCTCCTCCGACGCCGACCTCTTGAGCGTCGGGATCCCTGCAACGCCTCCCTCCGTCGCTCCGGGCTTCCTCCTGCAGGTCCTCCTCCTCCTCCTGGTCGTTCTCCTTCTCAGGTTTGTGCCCGCATTGGGGGAGAGGAAGGAGCCGAAAATGGAGGAGGCGATGGAGGAGGCCCTGGAATAGTACATAAGTAGCATATACCTAGTTACAGTGCACTTTGACCTAGGATACACAGCAGCAAATGCTGTTTTTACTATACAAATTAAAATATACGTAATATTATCAAAGCGACCTACAATAGCGGAGTTTACTATTGTACGTGCATTCGATCCTCGTGTACCTTGATGCCTTCCTGCTGGCGACCACCACCTCTGCAAGATCCGCCCCCTCCTCCTCCTCTCCGTCGTCCTCCTCAATGTCCTCCAGGGGAAGGAACTCCGCGTCGCGATCACTGATCTGAAAAGCAAGCAAGGACACCGAAATCTTTGCTGGGATGAGACCTTGTTGTTCTCATCAAGTGAGTCAGAAGCGCGTTTGTGCCATGTGCTAAACAGGTGTGCTTCAAGACTTCAAATGGACTTGATCCTTCTTCCCTCACCTTGATGCCCTCTGCTGCACCGATGACAGGCTCCTCTCCCCTGACATCCTCGGCAGCAGCCGTGTATGGCATCTCCGGGAAGGCGTCGTCCCAGAACTGGTCGTGCACCAGCGCTGGATATGCCTGCCAAAAGGGCAGAATGAAAATTAATTGCTGTAGAAGAAGCAAGTGCAAGTACAGTGTACTGGTGGTAGTACAAAGGCAAAGATAATTGCTGCCTGTCAATTACCGAATGCATCTCATCGACAATGAGGTATGAAACCTGGAGATTTCTGTCAATCATCCAGTTAATATCAAAGTCATCATCGTCCTCACCGAAGGGATTGATCAAGGATTCGGCCACCTGTTCACAAGTAGAATTTGGCCCTTCTCACATTAGTTGAAACTTATTTTGTGCCTTGGCAAATTTTACTCTTGTTACTAACCTTTATCCACCCCACATAGAAGAAAAATTGGAAGAAGGTGAAGAACGGAAAGTACAGGTCAATATGGTGGCCTTCGTAGTTCTTGGTCGAGTCAAGAAATTGCCTGCCAAACAGCGTGGAGAGGAAGTAGGTGTAGACAGCCAGGGTGACAACCTAGTCAGGAAATGGCCACATACACTTGTCCGTCAATTATGCTACAGTAGTTGGATCTCTCACTCTCTACTATACGAGTAGGAGTTAACTCGGCTATTCTCATTTTCTGAGCATGGTATACCAAAGTTATAGTTAATAATCCAAGTAATTTAGGGTCACACCTGAGTGTACACAAGAGGAATTGGAACCCAGTCATATAGAAGGAGGGTCCCAATTGTTGACCGGTACTCATCAAGTTTGTCCATCAAAGACTTGAGGCCAAAGTCATCATGAATCCGGTTGTCCTTCCTGGCCCTGGTAATGATTGACCCAGCCCACACGAGAGGCATCCAATACTTTGGGTGGTTGATAGTTCCTTCATCTAGCTTGTCAAAAACCTGCTCAGAAATTAAACATTTAGTATCCTATGGAGTAAACTATGCTACTAACTACAGATTTATTTTTTCAGTCAGCCCACAGAAAGAAATGTGTGCTCCTACCATCTTCTAAAGCAAAATTAAGACTTTGCATGTCAAGTCAAAAGTCTGGTAAGGACACCTTCTTTTCCTCTTCTGTCATAATGCCAGCCTCCACTAAGTGATCCAGAGTTGGGAACCTCTTCATAACAGGGAGGCACATCAACCTCAAGGCAAGGACGAGGGAAAGGTTGAGGTAGCGGGCGATGGTACGGCGCATCATACGGCCCTGCTCATCTAAACCATGGATGGTGTTTGAGATCCAGACTAGGAAAAATGGCAGGAGATGAGATAGGGAGGCTTCAGTTAGTGAACACTGTGTGTGGACTCACGACAGGCGGCATCAGGCCAAGCAACGTGCATGAACTGCTCCCACCAGCGCTGAATGACCAGATTTACATAGAATCCCAGCACAAAGGTGAGAGGAATGTAGTGCTCGAAGTCGTTGCAGTACAAAGAGATGTCCTCGAAGGCCTTCCTGCCTGTGTTAAATTTTTGATTACCATCAAAAAGATTTTTTGGCAACTCTGCCAATTTTCCTCGCACCTGCCTCGTCCAGCGCAAACCTGTAGGTGAAGCTGAGCGTGTAGTAGAGGGAAAAGTAGATGAGTATGTCGTGCCATATGAGTTTGTAGATTGAGCCCTTGAGGTGCGACAGGAGGCGGATGAAGATGAACTGTGGCGTCCAGCTCCTGGAGCTGGTGAACACCCTGCTGGTGTAGGTGACCGTCATCTTCCCTCAGTGCACTTATCTTCTCCGCCCCAAGGTCAGCAAAGTGACTCCTTCGCCCTCTCCTTCCGGACAGAAAGTGTTGTCTTTTCCCTCCTCCCTGTAAATCCATCCCCGGCCGGAGGATGTGAGGTGAGGGGGAAGGTTCAGGTCAAGAAAGAGAGGGGAGAGCAGGAAGAGGAAGACAAGCACCGGAAGTGGTGCGTGGAAGTATTCAGTCCGCGCGAAGAGAGAGTGCCAGTTGTTTCTGTCTGTTAGTACCTACCTATGCAGTTGTAGTAGGGTGGAGAAAGGCGTGGTTTCTAACAGCGCCTGACGCTTCAAATGCGATGAAAAAGAAGCTTGCTCCTCCTCCTCCTCCTCCTTTTCCTCCTACCTCTTTACGAGCTTAGTTGTTGTAGTAGTTCATGATCTTTTTTTTTCACTTTCTGCTCCCTCTCTTCCCCCCCTCTGTATTTCCTCCGGACAAAAAAATTGTACATTACTATAAGCAACTGCTTACTATAAAGCAAACTGTTGGCGCAGGTCATAGCACTAACCAATATGGATTAGAAAGGATTACTGTACCACATGACATACCACACCAGGTACTACTAGTACATCCTCCCATGTGGTGGAGAAGCAAAAACATAGTACACGGTACATATGGTTTTTTTTTTCGAGCAGGATTTGCCTTCCGCTGAACAAGACAAAGGATCAGTTGACATTGGTGCTTTGCTGCTTTCTTGAGCGGACTGTCTCTTTCTCTCTTTTTCTCTTTCCTTTTCAAAACGCCGACTACTTTTTTTTCCTGCAGAAAGTCGCGGAAAAGCAAAATTCTCCTTTTTATCCCATTGCCAAAAAAAATTCTTGTGTTTATTTGCTTTTCTCTTCGTTTAATTATAACTATAAAAAGGCCATCTAATTGGAGTCGAAAACCGTGCAAAAAAACGCAAAAAAATGTCCATACTTTTTTTTGAGGAGGGGATGGATGGATGAATTTCTGTCCGCACAGAGACACGAAAGCTATCCGAACGAGTCTTGTGATAATAAAGATGAAGCGAAGTGTTTAGAGAAAAAGCGTTGACTCCCTTCCACTTTTACTACGTCAAAGAAGACTCTTCCCCCTTAGGGTGCGGAGAAGTCACTCCATCACGGCATTTCACTCTGGACGGAAAAAAAACCTGTCAACAACAACAAAAGCGTTTTCCAACCAAAGAAACATTCTTTAAGTTTGAGCGCGTTGCCACAACATAGAAGTAGACAATAATATTTACTAGCGTTTAGTACGTATTATTGCGAAACGCTAGATAATGCAACCAAAACTCAGATGTTTGCTTAGACATATTTATGAACAATGAGTTATTTCAGTTCTAGTACTAAGGTAGCTTATTCTTAGCACCTCAAAGTTCCCAACGAGCAAACCAGGTAGCAACGTAAACACAATTTTTTTGCAGGTGGTCACAATAACCAGAGTTGACTGTGTAGTTACAGTCTTTAACTTCATCATTCATGCGACTTCAGTTCGGGTTGGCGCCGATGGCCGATGTCGGCGCTGTGGCTCTTGCTCTTGCTCTGTTACTGCCCAACAGTTTGATTCAACATCGAAAAGACATCGCTCTTTGTTTTTTGTTTTTTTAAACATTTTTTTAAAAACTCATCCCTGAGTCGCGTAATGACAACCAACCTACAAAAGTGGGTATGAAGTGTTTGCCTCTTTTGCCTGAGTTCCTCCTGATTCCTGATACTGCCTGATTCCTGATACTGCCTCCAGTCAGTCCCTGCGGAACTGCTGGAGGGGTTGATGGAGCAAATGGCTGGTCGGTCCTGTCGCTGCTGTTGCTGCTGTTATTGCCTGAGTCCAACGCCGACCTTTTGAGTGTCCTCTTTCTCTTCCTCCTGACTCCACTGCCCTCGCTGGGCCAGAGAGAGAAGGCAACGGAAGAGGCCCTGGAAGGTAAATTTATTTTTCCTGCAGAGGTGCCACAGCCCTAGGTATCTATCCATTCCTTCTGACATAATGCCAGCCTAGACCAAGTGGTCCAGGGTTGGGAACCTCCTCAGGAAGGCACATCAATCTCAAGGCAAGTGCGCGGGAAAGGTTGAGGTAGCCAGCACATCATATGGCCCTGCTCATCTACAGACCGTGGGCGGTGTCTGACATCCAGACTGGGGAAAGATGGGATAGACAGGAGGGTCCAGCGCAACGATGACAAGAAAAGCAAGCAGCAACAACAGTAACAACAGCAACAACAGCAACAGCAACAGCGGGTCGGAGGAGCGTTTCCACGAGCATGCTGGAGATCATATCGGCTGTCCTGCTGTTCCTGTTGTTGGTTGACGAGCACATCTTGGAAGTTTTCTCTTGGAAAAATAGACCTTGCGAGATGCTCAGAATGCGTCCGTATTCTTCAGGGACGTGCTTGTTCCGTCAGGAGGAGGAGGGAGAGGAGGGAGGGGATGATGATTCGGAAAAGCGTCAGCATTTCAGTGTGGCCCACGAGTCCTTAACGCAGTCGAGTCGAGTCGAGTCAATATTATACCTACTAGTTTACCAAGGATGGACCCCGTAGTCACCAGTGCCCATTGGATCACCGAAGCTAAGGCAGCTAGGAATCTGGTTGGGGTAGATGGATCCAGCTCGATTGGGGTGACCGTCCGCAAGTCTGCTGGGTGCCGTTTGGCAAGCGCTTGATCCGAAATACCTAGTAGGTGAGCGGGTGAAAACTGCAAGAGATTTGTGCCCACCATTGGGGAGTTCCTTGTGACCTCTTTGGAGGAAGAGAGCATAGCTCCTCCTCCTCCTAAGACCCTTAGGGTTGGCAAGAATAGGGACCCTGCGGGACGGCATTCAACGGTAAGTCCGGGGAGGTCAAAACCAGTCAACCAGCCTAGGATAGACGACACATTCGTTGCTTTGATTCCGCTTTCGAGTCAAGCTTGGGTTCGGCTCAACCGGGCAAATTTTCGAGTCGAGTCAGACTCGCACGCAACCCTGAACGGCACACGAAAGGAAGAAAGGAAGGGAGGGAGGGAGGGAGGGGGGAGGCAGGGAGAAAGAAAGGAAGGACAAGGAGCAGTAGTAGAAAGGCGGAGTTTCTCACGAGATCGTCATCTGCTCGCTGTGACGTCTCTGCATCACCTCGGGAGGGAGAAACGCGGACGGCCGACATGTCTTCTTCCTCGTCCCCCTCTTCCGGTCCGGCCGCCCTCACTCTGGCCAACATGAACCCCAGCATCAAGAAGTTGGAGTACGCCGTCAGGGGCCCGCTCGTCATCAGGGCCACGGAGATTGAGAAGGAGCTGGAGAAGGTGAGAGGAGAAGAGAGGGAAGGGACGAGTGAGGAGGGGACAGAGGAGGGGGGGGAGGGAAAGGGGAGAGAAGGTGGCTCTTACATTGCCAAGGAAAGGCTGTTGGTGATCAGGAGTCACGAGAATGAAGAAAGGAGGACAGGCAATCCCAAATATTGGCCGCCTGGAGAAGCAAATGAGTTCTACCTTCCCGCAACTGACTTTCCTCTCTTGCTATGTGGGAAAGGAAGTGTTGTAAACTTTCAGCTCGCTACACAGAAATTTGCGGCACATTCGATCCTTATGCCCGGCTGCAAAGCACCTCTTGCCGTATACGTATACAGTAGATACAGTAACCCATAGCCTAGTTTGCAAGTTTTGTGTGGTTATAAATGTCGAATGCCGTAAAAATGCAGCTTTTGCGGTTAAACTTTGTTGTCCATTATAGTGTAGGTATAGGTACGTACTACGTAGTAGCCTCAAATTCCCCAAGTCACCTTTCCTTCTCACCCACTTCCCCTGCCTTCTTCTTTCATCGAAGAAAGCAGACGACGCTGACGCAATGAGCTGAGAGAAGAGGAGGAGGAGGAGGGGAGGAGGTGCTGGCAGTTTGCCTTGTGGAGGAAGGAAGGAATGCTTTCATAAGACATTCTTCCCAAGCTGCATCTCCGTCCACGTCCTTTATTTTCAAGCCTGGGCCGCCCAGAATCTTGCGAATAAAGCAAAAAGCTGCTGCTGCTGCTTTCTTTTGGTGACCTTTTTCAGAATTGGGTACGGGAGAACGGGGAAGGGGGGGAGCAGGAGAAGGAGAAGGAGAGAAATACAACGACATGCCGTGGGATAGATATCATGATAATGGTTTATCAGGTCAAGTCTCACCTTTTGCCTTGGGAGGAGGGATGGAGGTCAAACACTCCCACCCCAAGACTTTACTAGCCAAGCGTGACTTTAAGCAAAGTAATTGAGCCTTCAAAAAGCCTGCCAACAGGACTGGATTTTTTTTCAGGGAGAGAAGAAGCCGTTCAAGGACGTGATCAGGGCAAACATCGGCGACGCTCACGCCATGCAGAACCGACCCATCACCTTCGTCCGCCAGGTGATGGCCCTGGTGGTCCACCCGCCCCTGATGGACAGCCCGGACTTCCCGGAGGATGCCAAGAGACGGGCCACAGCCATGCTGGCAGCGTGCCGGGGAAATTCCGTTGGGGCCTACTCAGCCTCCCCAGGGATCGACCTCGTCCGGAGGCACGTGGCGGAATACATCAAGCAGAGGGACGGAGGCATCGAGTCAAACTGGGCCAATGTCATTCTCTGCGCGGGGGCCTCGGAGGGCATCAGGGTCAGGGGAACCAAATGCTTATACCTACCACAAAGACTGATCTTGTTCCAACTTCTGGCACTATTTTAGGGCGTCCTGAAGCTGTTCGCCAACCCAAACCGCAGCGTCGACGGCGTCCACCCCGGCGTGATGATCCCCATCCCGCAGTACCCACTTTACTCAGCTGTGCTGGCCGAGTACAACATGGAACAGGTCAGTTGACAGTTAATTCTTTGTTCCATTTTTTAATATACTTTGCCATCTTGTACTATTGTCTTCCAGGTTGGCTACTACTTGCAGGAGGAGTCTAACTGGAGCTTGGAGATTTCCGAACTGGAAAGGGCCATCAAAGAGGCCAGGTGAGGAGACATTGCAAGCATGTTTGACGTTGACTGGTCTGACTTTTGACTACTATATACGATCACAGGGACAAGGGAACTACCGTCCGCGCCATAGTGGTCATCAACCCGGGCAACCCCACCGGCCAGGTCCTCAGTGAAAGAAACATCCAGGACATCATCAAGTTTGCGCAAAAGGAGAAGCTCTTTATCTTTGCCGATGAGGTCTACCAGGACAACGTCTACGACAAGAACTGTACTTTCCACTCCTTTAAGAAGGTAAACATCAAGTTTGCCCCTAGTGTACTACGAGAAAACGTTATAGGGCAACTCTGTACCGGGCTAGGTCATGCACACGATGGGCAGCCCCTACTGCAAGATGGAGCTGGCGTCCTTCATGTCCTGCTCCAAGGGCTACGTGGGCGAGTGCGGGATTCGCGGTGGGTACGGCGAGATCATCAACATGAACCCTGACGTCCTGGCAATGCTGCACAAGTCCATCTCAGCAAAGCTCTGCCCCACGGTGGTTGGACAGGTGACCACAATTGTCCAGTACAACGTACTGGAAGTTTTTGTACAACCTTTCCATCTATTTGTTTCTACCAATTGTACACATTTAGGATCTTGCCAATAAAAGCTTAATGATTTCTCTTCCGTTGCAGACGTGTATGTACGTGGTTGTGAACCCTCCCCATCCGGACGAAGAGTCCCACGCCAGCTTCCAGGAGGAGAAGAGAGCCACCCTTGCCTCCTTCGCCGAGAGGGCCAAGCTCGTCGCCGACACCCTCAACTCCATGGAGGGGTTCACCTGCAACGTGGTGCAGGGGGCCATGTATGCATTTCCACAGGTGGCGAAGAATAACGGAGGAAAAAAATGATGTGGAAATTTGGCTGTTGTCATCAATTTGATTTTTTTTTTTTTTAGCTCCGACTGCCGGAAAGGGCGATCGCGAAAGCAGAAGAGCTGGGCCGTCCGGCGGACGTCTTTTACGCCTTTCAACTGCTGGAGAGCACCGGCGTCTGCGTCATCCCGGGATCAGGTTTCGGACAGAAGCCGGGCACGTATCACTTCAGGTGAGCTTCAAAGTGGGTCACCAGAGGTTTTTTTTTTACAGCAGAATTTTAATAAAGTTTGGTAAGAGTGACACCCTTTACTAAATATTTAACTCCTTTCATATAGCGAGAGCCATCTTCTTTCGTTTCCAGGACGACGATCCTGCCCCAGAAGGACAAGTTGGTCAGCATGCTTGAGAGAATCAAGGACTTCCACGCCAAGTTCATCAAGGAATACTCGTAGTTGGTGGCTGACACCCGCGCAAGCTACTACGTACATAGACTGTGGCTTTCAACAAAGAGATGGCATATTTTCGACTATAGTCGCCTCCCCTTAAAAAAAGAAGAAAAAAGAGTAGCAATCTACGCGTTTCAAACCGACCTGGTTCATGAGTGTGAAACACAGACAGAAACATGGCTTTGTGACAAGTTCAAACTTGAGGTCACTAATTTTAGTCAACCAAGAGAGTATGCATATGGTTAGCACGTGTACTGCTATTGTTGTTACAGTGATTGTCCGACCATGCGAGTTGTGTCTTTTATCCTTTTGCCAAGTCGCACCCGGCACGCGGTGTCGCGGGTATTGTTGACTGGCTAGTACAGATAACGTGTGTCAGCGATTGTTAAAAAAAAAATAAAAGTTTGCCAGATATATGGCAAGAATCTTTGTAAATTTCTCTCTCATTTCCAACACAAAGGTCTAAATTATAAAGAGGAAGCCAACGGCGGTGGTCGTGTTGAAACACCAGTTCCCGTTAGATCACTGAAGTTAAGCAACATTGAGCCTGGTTAGTACAGTACTTGGATGGGTGACCGTTCAGGGTTGCCAGGTGCTGTTGGCCAGCAGAGTATCCAGATCTGAAATAGGTGAGTGGGCTGCGAACTGCAAGTTACTTGTGCCTAGCA
>JAAUYM010104607.1_pt1 | contig 11564 bp, 10 predicted proteins | sample 7278001 | NCBI WGS metagenome assembly JAAUYM01 (sample SAMN14350224, study PRJNA611818) | marine sediment metagenome | isolation source: surface marine sediment (1.8m) | place: French Polynesia: Moorea | collected 2018-08
AACAGCTCGGCTACGACTCCCGGGCGTCGATCGGGATCGAGCGCACGACGCCGAGCGGCCACCGGGCGTTCGCCGACATCGGGCTGAACGTGTTCGACGCCGAGCCGACCGTCGAGCTCGGACTTGCGGCTCCGCGCCAGCTCGACGGTCGGCTCGGCGTCGAACACGTTCAGCCCGATGTCGGCGAACGCCCGGTGGCCGCTCGGCGTCGTGCGCTCGATCCCGATCGACGCCCGGGAGTCATAGCCGAGTTGTTCGACCGCGATCTCGATGTCGGTGCCGAAGCGGTCGGCGGCGATCGACGGGTCCAGGCCGGCGTCGAAGGCGGTGATCGCGTGCGAGCGGCGGGAGACCTCGACCAGGGCGAGATCGTCGATGTAGGCGCCGTGCATGATGATCGGCCCCACGAGCGGGACGATCGCGTAGGCGGACGGGATCCGGCTCTGGAACGACGTGTACGCCCGGTAGCCGGTGGCGTAGCGGATGCTGACGGGGTTGGTGAGCACCAGCACCTCGAGCCCGTCGGCCAGCATCGTGCCGCGGAGGTTCTCGAGCCGCTCGGCTGCGAGCAGGTTCTCGTCGATCTCGGGCGACGGCAGCAGTTCGATCGGTTCGGCCACGGACGCGGAGCCTACGCCTCCGAACCGGGCCCACGACCCGTCCGGGGCTCAGATCCCGTGGCTGCGCATCTGGTAGCGGTTGGTCGAGATCGCCACCACGTTCCCGTCGGTGTCCTTCAGCTCCATCACCAGGTCGTAGTCGGCCTTGCCGTGCTCGTCGGCCGTGGCCGCGATGGCGGCGGCGTCCTCCTCCGACATCGTCGCCTCGACCGTGATGTCGGTGCCGGCGAACCGGCGGAACGAGATGTCGACGCCCTTCACGATCGGGTAGTACCTCGACGCGTCGAAGGTGGTCGAGAAGAGCGTGCCGCCGGGGAACTCGGCGAGTGCGAACAGGGCGCCGGCGTACATCGTGCCGATGTGGTTGCCGTTGCCCTCGATCGGCATGCGCAGCACGACCCTGCCCCGTTCGGCCTCGACCACCTCGACCCGGGTCTGGGCCGCCATGGGCACCGACTTCCGGGTCGCCTCGGTGAGGCGATCGACGTCCCACTCGGTGTCGCTCATCAGCCGCCCCCCGGCCCGAACTCCAGCACCTGCTGGTAGGTCGGACGGTTGGTCGACCGGAAGTCGTCGGGGATCAGGCCGGGGGTGAAGCCGCTGCGCAGACCCTCGCGCCGCCAGGTCGAGAGATCGTCGCCCAGCTCGGCCGCGGCGTCGGCCAAGGCGGCGTCGATCGCAGCCCAGAGGTCGGCGCTGCACGCGGCGAGATCGCCCGACCCGCAGTACTGCACGTTGAACGCGCCCTCGACCGACTGGCCGAGCACGGTACGGAGATCCTTGTCGACCAGGCTCACGAGCCCGATGCCGCGCAGACGGATGCCGTCCTCGAGCGCATCGCCGATGACGGGATCGACGGCCGCCTCGAGGATCGGGTCGAAGATCGTCTGATAGATCCGGGTCTCGGGCTGATCCCAGTCGCCGTCCTCGTCGCCGTCGATCTGCGGCGCGTCGTTCGCGACCCAGGCGTCGATCAGGGCGACGGCATCGGCGGCTAGGGTCGACGGGGCCTCGCCGGCGGCGAGCACCTCGCTGATCACCGGCCACACCGGTGCGGTCGTGTCCTCGGTGGCGGCCCGGTTCATGACGCCGACGACCTCGGCGAGCGACGCGTCGTCGTCCCACTGGTCGAAGTTCTCGACGCGGTGCCACGAGCCGTAGAGGTTCCCGTCGCCGTGCATGAAGCCCGGCGCGGACTGGTTGTTCCAGTTGAGCAGACGACCGTCGGGACCGTCGGCGGCGTGCGGGTGGGCCTCCAGGGGGAGGAACCCCTGCCACTCGTACTCGCCGGTGCCGAGGGTGGGCAGGCGTCGGTCGAGGCCCTCGGCCCGGATCGGCAGGTAGCCCGACGCGAAGTAGCCGATCGAGTCGCGGTTGGCGTAGCCCCAGTTGAAGGTGAAGCCGAACTGGTCGGCGACGGCCCAGAAGTTCTCCGGCGTGTCGGCGTCGCCCTCGGTCATGTCCTTGAGCGCCTTCAGGTTCAGGCCGTCGCGCCCGAAGGTCGACCGCTGGCGGGTGAGGGCCACCGGCTGACCGTCCCAGATCGCGGTGCCGATCAGGGGCCCGTGCACCGACACCGGGTAGGTGATCGGCGTGTCGCCGATGACGCCTGCGTCGAAGGACTCGAACGGGATGCACTCGCCGTCGAACTCGTAGTGCCCCGACGTGCGGCTCGGGGCGCTGCCGTCGGGTTCGCACAGCACCTCGACGAACACGTCGCGCACGTCCTGGTTCGCCGACGTCAGGCTCCAGGCGTAGTCCTCGGTGCGGCCGATCAGGAGGTACATGGCGAGCCCGGGCACCGCCGCCCCCTGGGCCTTGATGCCGGGGCCGTCGAGGTGCATCTGCATCACGATCTCGGGGTAGTAGTAGCCGAGCTGGGGACCCATCACGGCGAGCGAGGTGCCGTTGGTCGAGGCATCGGGCGACACGGTGAGCCAGTTCGACGCCCGGCGGTCGACCGGGTTCTCCACCGCGTCGACGGTGTAGGAGACGAGCTGGGGCACCGCACCCTCGGTGGGGTCGAACGGATCGAAGGAGACGATCGAGTCCTCCTCCAGCACCACCGATCCGGTGACCTCGCCACCGGTGAAGGTGCCGTACTCGAACCGCTCGTCGAGCGTGGTCGGCGCCTCGGGATCGTCGGTCTGCATGAAGTCGTCCCAGATCGCCCGCCCCTGCTCCGGGCCGTAGCGGTCGACGAGCGCGGCGAGGAACTGGGAGTTGCTCGCCTCCGAACCACCGCCGGCACCGAAGATCGAGCCGATGAAGGCGGTGGTGGCGATGACGTCGTTGACGTTCGCCGGCTCGCGCTCCTGGCCGGTGGCTTCCCAGTAGGCGTTGAGGCCGTCGGCATAGGCCTGGGCGTCGTCGATGATCTCCTGGCCCTCGTCGCCGTAGGTGTCGATCAGCAACTGCACCTGGTCGTCGACCAGCGCTTCGACGGCCGGGCTCGGCACGTACGGCGTGGCGCTGGTGACGAGCGAGAACGCGTCGAGGCCGGGGATGTCGGCGATGGCGGCCCGGGCGGGACCCCGACCGAAGTCGATCAGCAGACCGCGGTCGCGACCGGTGACCCAGCCGGCGCCGAACGCCAGACCCTCGCGGGTGTCGGCGACGATGTGGGGAACGCCGAAGTCGTCGTAGGTGACGGTGACGTCGTCGCGTCCGACGTCGACCACCTCGGTCTCGCCGATCGGGGCGAAGTCCATCGGGAGGAACAGCGACTCGATGTCGTCGTCGCCGATGTCGTCTCGCAGCGGCGTGAGCCCGTCGTACAGCGGGAGCTGGTCGAGGCTGTCGTCGGTGGTCGGGATGCCGCCGAAGTTGCCGGGTGGCAGGACGTAGTAGGCCCGATCGTCGAACGCCGGGGGCGCCTCGGTGGTGGTCGTCGTCTCCGCCGGAGCCTCGCTGGTCGTGGTCGTCTCCGCCGGCGCCTCGCTCGTCGTGGGCGGCGCCGCCTCGTCGTCGCCGTCACCCGAGCAGGCCGCCGCGATCAGGGCGAACGCAACGAGCAGGGTGAGAGCGGCCGTCCGGCCTCGATTCGACATCGGAACCCCTTTGCGCCGGCTCAGTCGGCCGGCTCGTCGACCATCACCATTACTTCATCGAGGGACTTGCGAGCGAAGTCAGGCACCTTGACACCTCGGAGGGGGTACCCGATCGGGAACATCACGAAGGGGCGCTCGTTGTCGGGCCGGCCGAGCACACGGGTCAGGAAGGACATCGGCGACGGGGTGTGGGTGAGCGTCGCCAACCCCATGTTGTGGAGGGCGGCGATGAACAGGCCGGCGGCGATGCCGCAGCTCTCCTTGACGTAGTAGTTCTTGCGCGTCTCGCCGTCGGGGCGCCGCTCGAACCGCTCCTCGAACAGCACGACGATCCACGGCGCGATCTCGAGGAACTCCTTGTGGTGATCGGTGCCGAGCGGGGCGAGGGCCTCCTGCCACTCGTCGTTCATGCGGGAGTCGAGATAGTTGACCCGCTCCTCCTCCTCGGCCGCCTCCCGGATCGCCCGCTTCACCGCCGGCGACTGGGTCGCCACGAACCGCCACGGCTGCTTGTGCGCACCCGACGGTGCGGTCGACGCCGTGCGCACGGCCGCCTCGATCAGCTCCGCCGGAACGGGCCGGTCCGAGAACAGGCGGGGGCTCCGGCGCCGCTCCATCAGCGCCTCGAAGTCGGCGGCCCGCCGCACCATCTCGTCGGGCGGATACTCGACGAAGTCGAGCACCCGGTAGGGATGCTCGGCCTCGAGCTCCGGTGACGGGTAGGGGAACTGGTAGACGGGCTCGGGACGATCCACGCCCGCATCGTGCCAGACTCGGTGGCCGTGAGCTTCTCGGAGACCCAGGAACAGATCCTCGACGCGACGATGCAGGTCATCGTCCGCGACGGTCTCGACTCCACGAGCATGCGCGCCGTCGCCGAGGAGGCCGAGGTGTCGCTCGGGCTGCTGAGCTACCACTTCGAGGGCAAGGAGCAGCTGATCGTCGCCGCCCTGCAGCGGGCGACCGAGCGGCTCATCAACCTGATCGACCGCGAGATGGAGGCCGCCGGCCCCGACCCGAAGGCCCGGCTCCGGGCGGCACTGCGGTCCTGGTTCGACCCCAGCTTCAGCGACTCCCAGCACCTCGAGATGTGGCTCGCGATCTGGGCGGTCTCGCGCACGAACGACGAAGTCGCCGCGGTCGAGCGCGATCTCTACGACCGCTGCGCCGCTCAGCTCGGCGCGGTGATCGCCGACATCGACCCGCGGCTCAGCCCCGATGCGGCGAGCCGGCGGACCACCGACGTGCTCTCCCTGCAGAACGGCCTCTGGATCAACTGGAACCGGTGGGGCGACGACGACGCCCTGGAGCGTGGCCTCCGACTCTGCGAGGCGATCGCCGCGGGCGAGTTCCCGTGACCGGCCGGCTCGACGGACTCACGACGATCGTCACCGGCGCCTCGAGCGGCATCGGCGCGGGCATCGCCGCCCGGTTCGTCGCCGAGGGGGCCACCGTGTTCGCGGCCAGTCGATCCGAGGTCGACCTCGCCGGCGCGACCTGGGTGCGTGCCGACGTCGCCGATCCGGCCTCGGTCGACGCACTGGTCGCGGCCGCGGTCGACGCGACCGGGCGACTCGACGCGATCGTCAACAACGCGGGTGTCCAGGTCGAGAAGCCGATCGAGGACACCACCGACGACGAGTACGACCTGGTGATGGACGTCAACGTCCGCGGGGTCTTCAACTGCTGCCGCGCCGCGGTCCGCCAGATGGCGACCCAGCACGGAGGCGGCTCGATCGTCAACATCGGATCGATCGCCGGCAACGTGGCCGATCACCAGATGGCCGTCTACAACGCGTCCAAGGGTGCGGTGCACGCCCTCACCCGGGCGATCGCGACCGACAACGGCCGCCAGGGCGTGCGGTGCAACGCCATCAGCCCGGGCTGGGTGATGACCGCGCTCGCGGAGGCCGCCTTCGAGCTGGCCGACGATCCGGCGGCGGCCCGGGCGGCGGCGACGGCCAAGCACCCGGTCGGCCGGATGGGTGCACCGGACGACATCGCCGGACTCGCCGTGTACCTCGCCTCGGCGGAGTCGGGGTTCGTGTCGGGCAGCTGCTTCACGATCGACGGCGGCCTCACCGCGGGCTCGCCGATCGGCGGCTGACGCCCGACGTCACCGAGCCCGACCACCGGGCACCCGGAGCCGGACACCGAGCCACACGTACAGGACGCTCCAGACCATGAGCCCGGCGATGACGATCCCGTCATTGGCCTCGGCGCCGAGAAACCGAAACGGAAGCACGGCGAGCAGTGCCGCACCGTTGACGAGCAACGGCAACGCAAGGGGTGAACCAGCACCTCGCAGCATCCCTCCTGCCCCGAGCGTGCCGACGACGATCAGGACCGACGTCGCCAGATAACTGCGATCGAGCCAGGCGATCACCTCGGCCTCGAGATCCGTCCGAGCGAGCATGCCCGACCAGATCTCGACGCCCGCGACGAGCGCCGTGCCGAGCGCACCCAGCGTGGCCAGCGACGACACGGTGCCGCCGTGGCGTCGACCGACCTCCAGGTAGCCGACCACGACAAGGAGATGGCCGATCGACAGGCCGATGCTCATGAGCAGGAACGCCGTCGGATGAATCGGATGGGCCCAGGTCCCTTCGCCGTCGGCCGACGTGATGCTGCCGAGGGTCACACCGGCGAGTGGAAGCAGGACCGCACCAGCGATCGTGAGCGTCCCCGCCCGATTGAAGACTCCGGCGGCGGTGAGTCTCGGATGCGTCGTGATGGTGTCGGACATGGGACGAAGGTACGGTTGGCGCATCGCCGGAAACATCCGTGGAAACACGCAACGGCCACCCGCCGCTCTGCGTATCGGCCGCCCCCATGGAGCGTGCGAATGAGCCGTGCCGAGGCTGACAAACTGATCGCAGAGGCACGAGACCATGCGGCACGGGGGTCGATGAGACTCGCCTGGCAGCGCTGCAACGACGCAGCGGACCTCGGCCGAGAGCTGGGCGACGCAGCCACGATTGCACACGCCGCGATCGCAATCTCCGGCCCGGACCTCCTCCCGACCGTCGACGCAGCCGCCCGGCGCTCGATGTGCGTCGAAGCCATCGCCTTGTTGGGTGACACCGACCCGGAACTCTCTGCGATGGTCGAGGCACAGCTGAAGGCGATCTCGTCGCCGTGGGCGACGCCGGCGACAAGCCCGGGGCAGGCGCCCGACGCCGGCGAGACACAACGTCGGTACCTGTCGTTGCAGGCCGCCCACGCCGATGCCCTCGGCCCTCACGGAGTCGGACGGCGGCTGGCTGTCGCCGACGAACTCATCGAGCTCGGCGTCACCTCGGGGCAGGCCGAGATCCTCGCCTGGGGACAGATGTGGCGGCTCGACGCGCTCGGTCAGCTCGGCCTGAGGGTCGAGTGGAATGCGACCTTCGTCGATCTCACCGCCGCTGCCACTCGTGTGGACGCTCCGGTGTGGGCGTGGCGCCTCGCAACCATTCGTGCGTGCCTTGCGATCGATGAACACCGACTCGACGATGCACGCGAACTCGCCGCCGCCGCGAGCGATGCGGCTCGACGGGCCGAGGTACCCGACGGGGCGTTCGTCGACTTGATCCTGCAGACCGTGTTGGCGCAGCGCTCCGGCGAGGGGCTCGAGCAGGTCGAGGCCGACGTGCGACGAGCGATCGACGGCATGCCGTTCCTCGCACAGGGTTGGCGGGCGATGCTGCTGGGCCAGATGAAGCGAACCGATGAGGCGGTGTCGATCTGGCGATCGCTCGCTCCGCACGTGGGCGAGGTCCCCCGAGGCGCCGTCGAGTGGCTCGTGATCCAAGCCGACCACGCGATGCTGGCGATGCTCGCCGGCGATCGTGCGTCCGCCGCCACGCTTCTCGACCTCCTCAGCCCGTTCGCACATCACCAGGTGCGGCCCAGCGCGATGGCGCCCAGCAGCGGTCCCGTCGCACTCGTCCTGGGGCGGCTCGCCGCCTTCCTCGGCGATGATCGAGCCGACGGGTGGCTCCGGGAGGCGGTGACCCGAGCGGAATCCGTGCTGGCGTCGTGGCCGGCCGACCAGGCCCGTGCGGCGTTGGCGGACCTCGATCGACCGTTCAGCCCCCTGTCGCGGCGCGAGGGGCAGATCGCCCGGCTGGTGGCCCGCAGCATGACGAACCGGCAGATCGCCGACGAGCTCGTGGTGTCCGAGCGCACCGTCGAGCAGCACGTACGCAGCATTCTCCGGAAGCTCGGCGTCGCCAACCGCACGGGGGTCGCGGCGTGGGTCACCGGCCAGAGCCCGAACTGACGCGGGGCGCGTCCCTACAGTCTCGTTCGGATCCCAGACCGTCGACGGCCGATCAGCCGTGCAGGTCGTCGTAGACCTCGGGGTGGTCGAGCGGAAAGTTCAGCCACTCGGTCATCTGCCGCACCTGCTCGTAGGCGGCGAGCCGGGCCTCGTCGGTGCCTTCGGCCTCGGCCGCCTCGAACGGCTCGCGGAGCCGACGGGTCATGCGGGGACCGAGTTCGAGCAGGGCGCTGCTCCCCTCGCTGGCCCAGCGGCAGAGCACATAGTGCACGAGCGCACCTACCGGGATACCGGTGCTGTTGCTCAGGTTCGTGATCGTGGCGAGCGGGTCGAGATGGGCGTGGGCGGCGACGTCGGTCTTGAAGTTGGCGTCCTTGTCGTCGTCGGGCCACGGGCCGGTCCACCCCGTCAACGTCAGTGTCGTCATGTCCGAGAGGATGCCAGACTCCGCCGATGGCACCGGACCCGTACCTGCACGGCCACTCCGACGCGGTGATGAAGTCGCACACGTGGCGGACCGTCGAGAACTCCGCGCCCCATCTCATCCCCCACCTCGAGCCGGGGCTCGACCTCCTCGACGTCGGGTGCGGACCGGGCACGATCACGATCGACCTCGCGGCGCGGCTCGCGCCCGGCGAGGTGGTCGGGTTCGACGTCGCCGCCGACGTCATCGCCCGGGCCGACGCGCTGCTCACCGAAGCCGACGCGCCGACGAACTGCTCCTTTCGAGTCGACGACGTCTATGCGATCGACGCACCCGACGGTTCCTTCGACGTCGTCCACGCCCATCAGGTGCTCCAGCACCTCACCGATCCGGTCGCGGCCCTGCGGGAGATGCGACGGGTCCTGAAGCCGGGCGGTCTGCTCGCCGTGCGCGACGCCGACTACGGCGGGATGACCTGGGCCCCACCGTGTCCCGAGATCGACGAGTGGATGGCGATCTACCAGGCGATCGCCGCCGACCAGGGCTCCCAGCCCGACGCCGGGCGGTATCTCCTCGGGTGGGTGCAGGAGGCCGGCTTCGTCGACATCGAGACGACGGTCGCGGTGTGGACGTTCGCCACACCCGACACCCGGAGCTGGTGGGGTGACCTGTGGGCCGACCGGGTCGAGCACTCCTCGTTCGCCACCCATGCCGTGGCCCAGGGCCGCGCCGAACCCGCCGACCTGGCCCGGATCGCGGCGGGCTGGCGGACATGGATCGACGAGCCCGCCGGCTTCTTCGCCTGCCCCAACGGGCAGGTCGTCGCCCGTGCCCCGGGGGAGACCTGACGAACCGTCAGATGTCTGCTTGACTCTGTTCACCAAACCAGAGCCCATGGAGGGGGAACCATGAGGAATCACGCGCCCGCGTGGCTGCGACTGCTCGTGACCATGTTCGCGTTCACCTTGATCGCGGCCGCCTGTGTCAGCACCGACGACGAGGACGGCGCCGAGGAGACGACCGAGACGACCTCGGACGAGGAGGCGACCACCGAGGACGAGGAGCCTGCCGACGAGGAACCCGCCGAGGAGGACGACGCGCCCGCCGAGGAGGAGCCCGAGGAAGAGGAGCCGGCGGAGGAAGAGCCCGTCGAGCTGACCGCGTCGTCGCGCGGCGTCACCGCCGACACGATCAACATCGGCGTCTCGATGCTCGACTTCGACATGCTGAAGGACATGGGCCTCAGCCCGGCCGGCTGGGGCGACCAGCAGGCGGTGTGGCAGGCGCTCATCGACGACCTCAACGCCCGCGGCGGCATCAACGGCCGCTCGGTCAGCGCGATCTACGAGTTCTACAGCGCGATCGACGCATCCGACGCGGAGCGGGCCTGTGCGGTGCTGCACCAGGACAACGAGACGTTCGCCAACCTCGGCGGCTTCCTCGGCCCGGCCGGCACCGCCGACCCGTGCGTCGTCGGTACCAACAGCACCACCATGGTCGGCGGCGAGATCGGCTCGGCCGAGGAGCTCGCCCAGGCCAATGCGCCCTGGGTCCACACCGGCCCGACCGTCGAGTTCGCGACGATCAACCTGCTGAACCTGCTGGTGCAGACCGGCGAGGCCGACGGCGCGGTCGTCTTCACGATGGGCGGCGCCGCGGCGGCCGACGAGGAGCAGTTCGTGCTCGACCAGCTCGCCGAGCGCGACATCGAGGTCGTAGGGTCGGCGATCATCGAGGCCGGTGACGGCGACACGATCGCCCAGGACAGCGAGCTCGCCGTCGCCTTCGAGCGCTTCAAGGCCTCCGGCGCCAACACCCTCATGATCTTCGGCACCCCGCCGGCGATGATCCGAGGCGCAGCAGCAGCCGGGCTCACCGGCGAGATCGCGATGTGGTCCAACGACTCCGGCGGCCTCGCCAACCTCGGCGCGACGATCGTCGACAAGGCCATCGCCGACGGCACCCTCGTCAGCACCGGTCCGACCGACCAGGAGATCTGGGACGACGACGTCTTCCAGGAGCAGTGCGTCGCCCCCGTCGAGGCGGCCGGCATCGAGGGCGCCGACCTGCGGGCGCCGCTCGAGTACGGCCCCGACGAGGAGAACTGGTTCAACTCGATCCGCCGCTACTGCCACCTGATCGCCATCTTCGAGACGATCGCCACCGCAGCCGGCGCCGATCTCACCCCGGAGAGCTTCGAGTCCGCCGCCTTCGGCGAAGCCGGGTCGGACTTCCAGATCCCGGGTATCGGCCCGGCGTCGCTCTCGGCGGAGAAGCGCGGCGCCCAGGACGGTGTGCGTCTCTCGGTCTACGACTCGACCTCGGGCGACGGCGGCCTGGTCGCCTTCACCGAGCTCCTCGACGCCTTCGAGTGATCCGGATCCGGGCGATCCGGGGCGAGTGATCGCACGGATTTCCCGAAATCCGAAAACCCAACCGTGTTGCCGGGCCGCTCCCCTTCGGGGCGGCCCGGCCGCGTCTGCCACACTCGTCGCCATGGCCGAACTCGACTACGACCTCGTGTACGACCTCGTCGTCGCCGGCGGCACCGCCGGCGGGCTCAGCGTCGCCATCTCGTCCCAGCGATCGGGGGTGCAGTCCGTCCGGCTGATCTCGAGCAGCAACGCGGTGACGTTCCCCGAGCTGGTGCGGGACAACCAGCTCGACATCGGCTACGGCGAGAAGGTCGAATCCGTCGACGCCGGCCCCGAGGGCTCGCTGCTCGTGCAGACCAACCGGCACCGCTACCGGGCGAGGGCGGTGCTGCTCGCCCATCGCCCTCCGATGCCGGACTGGACCCCGCCGATCGCGGTTCCCGACCTGCCGACGATCAAGGTCGACACCGAACCCGAGCACGCCGAGGGCCTGGACGTGCTCGTCATCGGCTACACCGACCACGCGGTCGAGCTGGCCGCGACCATCGAGGCCGCCGGGGGCAACGTCGTCCTCGCGGCGGGCGGCATGGACCCCGACCTGCTCTCCCCCGCCGCCGACAACGCCCTGCGCCGCATGGAGCGCGAGCGGCGGATCACGATCCTCTACCGCTCGGTGCCCGACGAGATCGACGAGGTCGACGGCCATCCGATGGCGTACTTCCACGACCGTCGTACCCCCGACCTGCAGTTCGACGAGGTCGTCATCGCATCGCACCGACGCAACCTCACGCCCGCCGAGCGGGGCGTGACCGATGCCGCGCTCGAAACGGG
>JAAUYM010053316.1_pt1 | contig 11560 bp, 13 predicted proteins | sample 7278001 | NCBI WGS metagenome assembly JAAUYM01 (sample SAMN14350224, study PRJNA611818) | marine sediment metagenome | isolation source: surface marine sediment (1.8m) | place: French Polynesia: Moorea | collected 2018-08
TAAATTACCCCCCTCTCACCAAACGGGAGAGTACATTCGCCTGCCGTTGACGGTCAGTTTTTGTACATACTACGTACCTAGTAGAATGTGATTACAGTATAGTAAAAGATATAAAACTTTATGCACACTTTGACTTTTAAGAAATGTACCACACTATGTCTAAGCAAATTATCCATGTACGTACGGTAGACCTGACTTACTAGGAGTTTCTCTATGCTGCTATGCCTTTAAGTTTTCTCTTGCTGCCTTTTAACTTTCACTCCCCTCTTTTACCAATACATACTACATGGTTCCACGTAATCGATTATTCAATTAACCGTCTGTCTGGTTTTCATGCTGCGGCTACGGTGACTCACTTCACTATAATACTGTGGATCGCATCCTGCATGACATGCTAGCATCCCAAATACTACCTACATACATTGCACTTTGTTCTGAAGCTCCTTTTTTTAATCATCGATAAAATATTATTTTCAAGGAAACTTCAAATGTAACATTTTCGACTCCTAAAGCATGTTTTTTGTGCACGGCTCTGCATAAACAGCTACCTTGCTTAAGTAGCAGATTTTTATATTAAGGGGTCGTTGTTATAGTTGGGTTAGCACATTTCACGTAAACGTATTTGAGTCCCAATATAGAATTAAATTCGTTATGGTACTGTACATACATTTTCAGGACCTTTAAAAATGTGAGTCTAGAGACTCTTCTAATAAAAACTGACAGCCAACTTTGAATTTAGCTTTATGGTGTCTATTGTATTGGGTGGACAAGGTACCAAAAGTACGCATGTCAGTTTTTTTTAATCCGAAACATTCTTGTACGACATATAAAAAAAGACATTGAGACAGCATTTAATATCCAAGACTGTCTGCACGTGATGGCCCACATTATTCCCATAGCCTGTTTCTGTTACTTTTTTCATCCTTCCTGCATGGTGTTCCCCCCTAACTTCTTGGCAAGCATTCAATTAAGGGGGAACGCTGTTTGTCTTTGCATAAGAAAGAAAGGTTCTCTTTTTTGTCCTCCTCCTCTTGAACTGGGGCCAGAAGAAATTTTCCACTGCTTGCCAACCTTGGCACGTAGCGGTGGATGGAGGGAGGAAGGGGGATCTTGGCTAAGGAGGAAGCACATTTTCACACAGAGAGAGAGATCTCCTCACGTGTTGCTGACACCCTCGTTCTAACATGTGGAACATACGTACTAGTACAGCGTGTTTCTAGCAGAATGTTTTGACACGTTGCTTAAACATGTGGAATTAGTGCACGTAGTTGGGGGGGGGGTCTTGTGTAATAGTACAGTCAACTTTCAATATACTGAAAGTGTTTCACTATGTAGCAAAGAAAGTGGTTGTCAGAGACTTTTTCACCACATTGGAAAGTTGCGGAGCCCTCCCATTTGCAAGCTGCATCAACCTTTGCAAAATTTCTCTGCTCGTGAAAGCCGTATTTTTATTTTTACGACTGCAAACTCGTCAAGTCAGGACGGATATTGCCTTAAAATGAAAATAGCTCTCCTCCCATATCCCGAAAATGGTTTCTTTTTTCGCATCCTTTGCTTTGCCACATTCATTTATTCGCTCTGATTAACGATTTCCGACTTGCGCCACTCCATCCATCCACCCACGATTTTTGGGGTGTCACTCAGAAGAGGGAGACGAAGAAGCCGCGTTGCCTGTTTTTCGCTTCTCTCCAAATCCCGACCGACCCGAACGCATTTCCGCAGAGGAAATAGGACGTTGTCAGAGTTGCCAGGTGGCCATTGATTGCGCCAAGGCTATAGCAATGTTTGAGTCTTGTGAAGTAGGTACATACTTTGTTAACAAAAATTACACTAACTTTTTAAAAAGATTTTCTTGGAGCTGCTGTGCCCGTGTATATTTAGGGCTTAGTGGGGCCCTACCTCGGATTGAGACCTGGCAACCCTGGACGTGGCACAGAAGCAAAAAAATCCATTAGAGCGGTGAGCTGCCTTCTTCTTCTTCCCTCCATCCAGAAGAAGTAGCAAGTCCTCTTTTTTTGGAGGCAAAAATCCCGCTTTGGATGCGGAAGGAAGAAGAATTCCCTTCTCGCTTTCCTCTCCTCCTTCCAATTCCTCTTTCCTCCTCCCCCCCCGAAAAACTTTTGTGCCCCCCCCCCTCTCCGCCCACGCTTTGCTGCTCCCACGCTGATGGAATTCCGTCTCGTTTGGACACATTTTCCCGTCAAGGAAACTGAAGGAGGAGGAAGCGAGAATTAAATAAAGCCTTTTCCTTTTTTTGAGCGTGGATTGTGCTTCATGTGGGGGCAAAATGAAAAATGGGACACTCAAAAGCGCGAAATTTGAAAAAAAAATAATGGTTTCTTTCCTCTCAGCAGAGCTAAGTTGTTTCTTTTCTTTACCTCCAAGGACGCTTGTAATAACCTTACGGACATAGTCTGACATGGAAATTGGAAAACGCAATGCTGGCGTGAACATGCGACAAAGTAGCGCTGGGGTGGGGTGGGGAGAGGGACCAAATTTGGAAAGCAATTTAGTATAGCTAGCAGAGCGAGGTCATAACGCGGCGCGTCATGTACAGTAGTAGAGTGAGCTCACCCAAGCAGGACCGTGCGACAAGTGCCAGAGAGGTGATCAGGATGATCAACGTGCTACTCAGGGTCGACATCTTGAGGGTGGGTGGGTTGGTTATCCTGGAAGAAAAAGAGAAATGAGGATACGTCAAGCATGACAGAAATTGTACAGGTATATGGTATAAGGGAAGTAAAATCTCGATGTAACGAATTTCGATTTCAGCTAGGTACTATAAGTCTCAACTTTTTAATGCTTGTTGATCAGGTAAAAATGCTGTAGTCCTGTATAGCAACATCTCGATAAAACGTATAAGATTCGCTGTAGCGACATTTCTTCTGCTGGCCAACAACAACATCATGCCGAGATTCCACTGCTTTTGGAGCTTCGTTTCGTACGTACACTGTTTGTAATTGCATTGCGTCTTAGGTTTTTTTCTACAGTACCACCAACTACCCTCTCCAAAGAAAAAAGATGTGCTCACCTCCTTTTGTGTTCTTACACCTTTTCTTCATTTATTTTAGTTCCCTCGCGCAGACAAATGTTTTTCCGATACCCTCCTCTCTCTCCAAACAAGAATTTCCTGTTCTCATCAACGTCTTCTTCTTCTCAAGAGAAGAGTGATCAGCGAGGGAGGGGAGCACTCTGCAGAACAGAGTTTAGGGACCCCCAAAAAAACTATTCTTTTTAACTTTTAGTCTTCTTCCTCCTATCTACTACTTTTTTTACTTGAGGAGAGTGAAAGATTTATATGTAGGTACGGTCAACTTTCAACATTCCCGTTGAGTAAGAAGTTAGAAATGCTGACTTGTAACAGTTCAAGAAATGTTTCACGTAGCTACAACATACCATATGTTTTGTATGCTTAGGAGCTACTAAAAAAGACGTACAGTGTGTACGTACCGCCTTTCCTGGGCTGAGTTATTTTTTTGGAATTGCGAGTTGGAGAAACCACTAGTAGCTTGTCAGCTACTGCCAGACAGGGCAGGGAGACAGCCGTAATCCCATTGTAATCGAGAAGGTGTGGTGGGCTCCTCCTATACCATCCAGCTCCCTCTCCCTTACCAATTAATTTCACCACTATCGTCGTGGCGGAGGGAAGGTGCACTAATGGGCCTCTTCCTTTCTCCTGTCCTTTACGGCTTTCCCTGGCTTGACGCCGATCTGACCTCCTCCTTCCCCCACCCCCGACACCCCGACACACGCACACAAATTCCACACCACCACCCCTCTTGTTTTTCGCTTGAAAACAGTCCTAATCTCCTTCCTTTCCCTTTCTGTCGTCTTGGATTCTGTCACTGTCGTCTTTTTCGCCTGACCAGACACGGAGACACTTTCTCGGTCAAGCAGGGAGAGCTGGACTAAAGAAGCTCTTCGCTGCTAGAGCTGCTCTTCGCTGCGGCACCAAAAATCCTGGAGGATATGTTTGGGTTCTTCCAAGCCGAGCAAAAAAAAAGAGTGTGTGAGGATTGGTGTGGGCCAACCTGCACTGGACAGACAGAGAAGATGATGCCACCCAAAGATATCGCTGCTGCTCCTCCTCTTCTGAAGCGTGTTGAACCTCCTCCTCTTTCCCCGATCTGTATAGAGGAGGGAGGGCTGCTGCGAAGTCAGAGTTCTTCCTCCTCTTCTACTACAGGCGGACACACACTTTTTGCCTCCTCTTCCTTCTTTCTAGGACGGGAGAGGAGCCTTTCACCCATCCTCTTCCTCCTCCTCCTCCTTCTTCTCAGCATCCTCGTCTCGTTTGCTCGACCGTGGGATGGCAGCACACAGCCCGCATCTTCCCTCCCCCCTCCCCTCCCCAGTCCAGTGAGGCAGGCGTCCTTCCCAAGAAGGAGGCTCCTCCTTTCTCGCCAGCGGTGGCGACGACGGCGGCGGCAGCAGCAGCAACAGCGCCAGCTAGTACGGTAGTACATACCTAGTTTTCTCCTCCTCTCTCCTCCTCCTTCTCTTCTTCCTCCTCCCCCCTGCTTCGAAGAAAGAGGCCTCAAATCGCAGACAAGGAGAGAAAGAGAAAGGAAAAAATGCATGGCAAGTTATAAGTATGTACAATGTAAGTTAAGTGCATCATCAGCATAAAGAAGTCTTTATTTTTCTTAATAAGAGCTTTACAACAAAGTAACTGCAAAAAAATCATGTACCAAATACTGTATGTAGAGATTCTTAACAAAAAAGGTCCCAGTTTCAAACAGGCATTCTGAAATACGATTTCTTTAGCGCAATGCATCTTTATGTGCATTGGTCGTTTAAAAGTCCCTCTCTATGTACAGTATGTGTGTGAGCTGCTTTCCCAGTGTGCGATGAACCACTCTCTTCCTTTCTACTCCTCTCCCTCCTCCTCCCCCCAATCCAGCCCCCCAAGAAAGAGGAGGAAACAGGGGACTCCGCCTCCCCCTTTTGAGGCAACAAGGACGAATCGCCCACTTTCTCCTCTCCCTCCTCCTCCTCCAGTTCCGCCCACAGATGACTGCTGCTGACAGGAAAGCACTTCTCTCTCTCTCTGTGAGAAGCGCGCGCGCTTGTGACACCCTGTACTGTGCGCAGGCGAGCAAGCGAGGAGGAAGGGAGCCCACACACATGTAACCCAGTACCAGGGTTGCCAGATCCGAAAAAGTTGAAAACAAGCCAAACAACAAAAGTTTAAGAAAATGCCAGACAGTTCATGAGACGATGTTGAAGAAAGAGAACCCCGATATTTGGCTTCTTCAATTTTTATAAAAATATTCGTCAATATTTTTAAAGCCATTTTTTACATTTGGCATTTAAACGGCCAAACTGGCATTTTTGCCCAGTAGTAGAAGTATGTAGTAAAAAGAGCTCAGCGTACGCAGTCAAGTCTTCCTTCTTCCCCTGCTATATCGTATAAGTAAGAAAGGAGGAAAGGTCTCCCTTTTTTACGAGGGTGGAGAGCGATTCAGAAGCGCAGCCGGCATCAAATAAGATTGGAGCTAGGAGGGGAAGGTGCAGTGCGGGGAAGGTGGTGTTCTCCGCACTTCTCCTATGACCTCCTTCCTCAGTCCGAGCCAGGGATGCTGACTGACCCCTTCTTCCTCCACTGGCAGCCTCCCATGATGCGCGCGATATAAAAGCGGACGGATGACCGAGATGAAGGGAGGGGAGGAGGGTGAAAATACGTGCCATTTCGACCCACTGCTTCCAGGGAGGGTGGGAGAGGGGAGCCGAACAAAAGCCTCTTTCCTCTCCCGAAGGCACAACACGTGTGAGGATGGAAGGCGGCGGCAGCGGCGGCGGCAGCGGCGCCAGCAGTCATCTCATTTGGCATTCTGTCGAGATCGCATCGAGCCACACAGAAGAGGGGGGTGGATGCTGAGGGAGGGAGGGAGGGCTACCTTTTTCTGGCTTTTTTTCACACATCTCACGACGGTGCGTGAGATCTCAATCTCACCAACCACCCTCTCCCTTTTTTGCCTGTCAGACAAAGATGTCAGTTCCCACCGTTTCTCCCTCCCACCTCTCCTTTCTTTCACGGCATATTTTTCAGAACTCTCCTCCTTCTCCTCCTCCTCCTCCTCCTCCTCCTCCTCCTCCTCCTCGAGTCCTCTTCCCCCTCTCAGTCCCATGCGCTCAGTTACCCTTCCCCCATCCTCCTTGCCTGTCATGCCACACCCGTGGGTAACGTTCCAACCCTGCAAGCCCAATTTACTGCCCTCCTTCTGTCTGGAAAATGTGGCACTTTCTCCTAGCTCCTCTTCCAAGCTTCCATCTGAAGAAGAGTCCAGTGGAAGAGAGGAAGAAGATGGGCCCCCTTCTTCTCCTCCTCTGCTCATCCTCCTCGTCAATCCCATGTGCCTTCCTCTTCTCTCTCAGCCTTTCGGGCAAGAAGGAAGGAAGAAGTCTGTCATGTCGGATAAGCCCGACCCAATGGGACGCGCCTGACTAATAATGGGCACTACCACAGTCGAACCCGCTTAAGTGGGAGCGGTCGGAGAGCAGGCAAGTTTCCACACTTGTCCGGGATTCCTACTTGTCTGAACAAAATTACGTATAGGTAGGACTGTCTAAATTGCTTCTCTAACATCGTTTTGAGTGGAATTTTCTACCTATCCCCTCCCGGTTTAAGCTGGTTTTGCTGTACCATTATTGTAGTACTGTATGTAGAGGATGAGAACAAACCCACCCACTCCAAAAAATAGAGGCTGCGGTACGTAGTGGTTTTATCACGTGGGGAACACATATACTCTCTTTCCTGCTCTTCGTTGCAGTTTTCACGAAACACTACTACTGTATTGCAGTCGAACCCGCTTGAGCGGGATTCGGATAAATGGGAAGGCTCATGAGTGGAGAGCGCGTTTAATGCTCTTGTCAGAGAGGAATGTCAGAGGGAGATCCCAGATAAGGGAGAAATTTTTCCTGTTCCACGATTTAACGAACTCTGTGAGTTCGACTGTACCGCAGTAATGCAATTTCTTTTTCTTTGTCGTCCTCAACTCCTCGAATTACTCTTTTTCCGGAAAGGAAAAACCGCCAGTGTTTGCTTTCTTCCTTCCACAGTACTACTACTTCTGCACAAGGCAAGAAGTCCAGGCTTCACAAAGACGTACAGTACGTACGTACTACTGCTGCCGTCCTCCCCCCAAACACAAGGTCTTTTTTGTCTTGTATGTACACTACTAGGTAGTGTGCAGAACAGAGGTTCTCAAACTACTTTCCCGGACGGTGACCCATCTCAAGACCCCGCAGAGCATGAGACACATTTTTTACTAAGTTTTTACTACTTCATGGGACCTTCTCGCGACCCACTTCCTCGGGAAAGGATTCGCGACCCACTTTCGGGTCGCGACCCACAGGTCGAGAAAGCCCTGCAGGTCTCGAAGAACTGTTTGGCAGTTTTCCCTCTTCTTTTCCAGCAGACCTACTTCCAATTTTCTTCTACAGGATGTTCAAATAAAAACCGACTTGCTCTTTTTATAGTCCCCATTCAACACATAAGTGCGAAACATATGGAAAATACAAAAATATGTTGTTAATTTTTATTACGACGCCTAACCCTAAGACCTGTAGCCCCCTCTCCTCTCTTAAGCAGAAGAACTGTCAAGACGCGCCGCTGTCGAAAAAGTAACTTATATTCTTCTTCTTTCCTCTCTCTAGTATACGTATAGGTATAGTAGGTAGTAGTGTACCTACATACAGTACTGCATTTCTCGGGAACCAAACCAAAAAGTGTGTTTTGTACGTCTGGGTTTCTTTCAATTCTTTTTGCCTCCCCACCCGGCGAGACAGAAAAGCATGGGCAACAACCACACAGAGAACGACGTCCTGCGAATGTCTCCTCCTCCTCCTCTTGTTGCTCCCGGCAGAGTTAGACCTCCGATCTTGACTTCTTCCTCATCCTCGTCTTTCCGTTTCCGATTCCGCTCCACCTTTTTTCTCCTTCTTCTCCTCGAGGAAGGAGTCGTGGCCGGAGGATCTAGTAGGAGGACATCCGAAGTTCTTTCATTACATACGTAAGCAGGATTTCCAATTCCTTATAAAGTATGTTACTTTACTTCATACGTTTAATAACTACCCAACCATTATCGCTAGCGTGAATTTAGTGACTGGTTGCTCCAAGGTTTTTTTTACTGCTCTAACACCTGCCTTGGCGTACTAATGCTATATAAGTGATGTATTAGTGATATGAAAACCTTAGCGCAACCCAAATATCGACACCATCACTAACTTCCACTAGTGTCGCCACCGAGAGTGTGCCCCTAGCGATAGCAATATTGGTTGGGTAAGCAATTGTTTTTTTTCCGGCTCGCACCTATGTCGGTCTTCCCCCTTTGCCTGGGCCTTCTGGTGAGTTGGGTCGTTCTCCCCGCCTCCACGTCCGACGTCCGTGGCCTCTCCGGGGGAAGCCCTTGCTGACTCAGCTCAGTCTGCCAAAGGTTAAAAGTAAGTACCGTACAGTGGGACTCGGTTAACATATTTTTTTTAACACATTCTGCTGATCGGACTGACGACCCCCACCCCCACCTCCCCTCTCCTCACTTGCTCCGTTGGTTTGACCCTGTAGCAGTCGTCGCCCACCTCCAGGACTGGGGAGACCACGTTCTTCCAGTACCTCTCGTAGCTCTCCACCACGGTGGCGCGAAATCTGGCAGGCAAACACACGTCAGCTTTACCAAGTGCCCCGACCAGACTTGCCATTTCTCGTACATGATGTCATACCTGACCCTCCCTGTGAAGTTTGCCGGCGGCTGCCAGTGCGCCGACAGCCTGTCCGAGGAGAAGACCCACCCGGTGTGCGTGAGCGCGCTCTGCGGGTGCCCGTGGCAGGACAGGTACTGCGCCGGGCTGCCGTACGACGTGTCCTCCAGCCAGAATGTGCCCAGTGCTGAAAAAAAAAGGTCGACAAAACTAACACCATACTACTTTACTTTTTTTTCTTACCTATAATAAATACGGACGTATTTAAATCTTATGTGAATGTAAAATATTCTGTAGCATTTTGACAGACTGCTGCACACTTCAAAAAGTCAATTTTATACCACAAAACCCTTAATACTTTATTAAGCACGCCAAGGATAAAATTGGGGAGAAGTATTCAGTTTTTTTAAGGACACGCTGTAGAACCTAATTTTATCCTAACCCCCCCCCCGTGAAGATCTCCTAATGTTGGAGTCTCAACCATCGTCTCATGTTAGCCATCCAAAGCGCAAACAAGGCAAAGAAAGTATAGTGTAAACACACCCAGAACCGATAAGAAAGAGAGAGAGAGAGAGCGAAAAGAGAGGAGAATCAGAACAAGCCCTCTACGTATGCGGCCTTTTTTCTGCTTCTTCTTCGAATTTTTCGTGCCAGAAGGCCATCAGGATGGGAAGACCACGAAGGGCGCGTCTGGGTGGCGGCGGCTGCGGCGGCGGCCGTGGCGGCGGCGGCTGATGTGAGGCCGACTTCGATCAAGCTTTTTCTTTCCATTAATGCAAACAAAGGAAGAGGAGAGGAGGAGACTGTGGGTGAAAGAAGAAGAGGGGGCTGTGCTTAAAAGAACTGACAGCTCTGTGTGTACGTACTGCTACAGTCGAACGTGGTTGGTCGGGAATCTCGCTTAATTGTGAAGTTCTCAAGGAAACAGAATGACGATGTGTGAGGAGGCCTAGAAATCATCGTCTGGTTAAACGGGATTAAAGCTCGGAGAGAACCTATTATCCAAGTTCGACTGTAGTACTACGTACCTAATAGTAGTAGACAAAAGGAGGAGGAGAACCTCTCTAGAGCCAAGACAACCCTTCCTTTTAGCCCTCAAATCGTGTCATGAACCAGAATCCTCGCGATCACGGAATTAAAAAAAATGAAAGTACACCATCCCACATAAAGAGGGAGCAATGCAGCAGGCCCTTAATATTTGACCACCGACACCACCGCCCTTACAAGCCACACGCACACATAAACCCTTTCCTTTCTTGCGCAGGCAGGATACCACCCCTTGCTGCTTGTCCTAAGGGGGAGGGGGGTAAGGGGAGGTAGAAAGAGAGAGAGAGAGATACACACTCGAAATGGGAGTCATTTGTCGAGGTAGGAGAAACTCTTTTTGGTCCAGAAGTAGGAGGGGGGGAGGGAGGGGCGAAGGGAGAGAAAGGGTTAGCTTTCTCCCTTATACCTACACCGTACATTAGTAGAAGAGCAGAGGTTCCCAACCTGTGGTACACATAAATACTAGTGGTACGTCAAGCAATTTTTGGTGGCGGTACCTCAAGTCTCGGAACGGTTGTAGGTACATCCGTTTATCTTTCGAAGAAATGAAATGAGCAAGGAGGCCAAATAAATATTTTTTTACTTTAAAAATGTTGGTACTACTAAATGGGAAGAGGACAGGTGGTATGTGTTAGGAGGAGGGAAATTGGTACTACCGGTACATCAATTGAAAAAGGTGGAGAACCCCTGTACCACTAGTAGAGTAGAGAAGAGGGGGATGAAGAAGGAAACTCCTGCTGTACTTTTTCTTTCCCCTCCCTCCCCACGCATTATGATAACTCCTTCTTCCGGAGTTGAAATGAAGGGGGGGGGAGGGTAAAGGGGCTACACTAGCAGAAACGGCGCTTAAACTGCACGGTTTTTGTGTGACTCAACTTTCTCTTTCTCTCTCTCTCTCTCTCTCTGCTTTCCGTGACTCAGAATTTTTCATAACTTGCAATTCACTGACTCACCTGTAGGGCATGGCCGAACATCATTTTTTACGATAAACGGTTTCAAACAAGCGTAATTCTTTACAACTAACCGAATAAAAAAACCGGTCATTATCAGTGCTTAATTCATTTTGTGAATAATTATGGCAAAAAACTGATGACCGGTAACCGGTTTCTTTAAGTGCCATGCCCCACTCTCTCTCACCTCTCTTCTCCAGAGCGTTGGCGTCCTCCGCCCGCAGGAAGAAGCCCTTGAAGCGGCCGAACTCTGAGGACAGCGTCACCCCGACCTTGAAACGAAGGAGGAGAGGGACCGCCGATCGGCGGTGCAATTGTATGCACATGACTCACGAATTCAGATCACGTATCCAGCTGCTCAGGATACTATGTGAACACTTGGCATATTACCGGTATAACAGCTTGTTCTAATGTTCTGTACTCCTAAAATGTCCCCCCAAAAAATACCCTGACATATTTTTCGGCCTTGTTATTGCAATGTGTTTAAGAAAATATGCGCTTCAGGCAAATTAACATAAGACTGAATAAGGTTGTCATTTTCTTATGGGATGTGTAGTGCCCTCACCTGCCTCCCTGTGCAGACCTTGTTGCCTTCCCTGATGGTGACGGTGGCGTAGGGCTCCGTCGACTGCGGCTGGAAGCCGTGCTTGGGCGTCATGTAGGAGCACTGGGACTCTGGCGCGCCGCGGGAGTAGGACAGCGCCGGGTGCACCAGCAGGAGGAGGAACGGCAGGGAAGAGGAGGAGGCCCTACATCCCCGGGAAGAAATACATGTTGGTGAAATTGGGCAGCCTGAACTTTACTACGGCAGATGGGCTTTCTTTTGCTATGGCAGAGGTAGGTTTTTGAAAAATCAATCTTGA
>JAAUYM010016644.1_pt1 | contig 11556 bp, 13 predicted proteins | sample 7278001 | NCBI WGS metagenome assembly JAAUYM01 (sample SAMN14350224, study PRJNA611818) | marine sediment metagenome | isolation source: surface marine sediment (1.8m) | place: French Polynesia: Moorea | collected 2018-08
CACAAGTAACTTGCAGTTCGCAGCCCACTCACCTATTTCAGATCTGGATACTCTGCTGGCCAACAGCACCTGGCAGCCCTGAACGGTCACCCATCCAAGTACTAACCAGGTATATATTACGTGTTAACGTTAATTGTTAAACGTCACGTGTCAAACTGGTCGACTTTTTCCTCCTTCCCCCCTCCGGTGCAGATCATGTCGAGCCGAGTCCTGAGAAAACTCCAGGGTGACAATCTGGAAGGGGGACAGGATGGGGAGAAAGAGGACCCCAAGGAAGGAGAGGAGGAGGAGGACCTGGCACTCACCAGGGGAGCCAGGCCAAGGAGGCCGAACCTGAACCCGTTTGAGCTGGTGAGTGAGTGTCTGTCGATCTCTTCTTTAGTGGGAAATGTGACACACTGGTGACCCCCCCCTCACCCTCACTTGCAATTGCAGCTGAACCACGACTCCCAGTCGGAGTCGGAGGTGAAGGAGGACGACGACTTGGGGACGGAGTCATCCAGGTCGGCGGCGCTCAGGAGGGACGACACCAGGAGGAAGAGGAAGAAGAAGACCAAGAAGAAGGGGGCGGGGGGAGGAGGAGGAGGAGGAGGGAGCGTGAGGACCGCGGATCAGGTGAAGAGCAGCGAGGATCTGGAGCTGGAGGACGAGATCGACCGCAGCGTGAGGGAGGTCAACCGCATCTTGGGCTCCGCGCCCAAACAGGCCTCCTCCTCCTCGAGCAGGCCCCCCTCCCTGCCCTGCCAGCACGCCGGCACCCCTCAGTCCGCCCTGCGCGCCGTCCTGGCCGTGGAGTACAGGAACCTCAACCCAGAGAACGAGATGAAGAAGATCTTTGGCTCCAGGGTGGTCCAGGCAGAGATGAGGCACCACCGGGCCAGGGGGCACCACCACCACCACCACCACGGCCACCACCACGGTCACCACCGGACGAGGGTGCAGCCCAGGTCCGCCCACTCCGTCCTGGCGCCCAGGGGAAACTGGCCGAACCCGAGCAGGCACGGAGGGGGGCTCTCAATGAGGTTCGTCGACTCGGACGCCGAGGGAAACCAGGTGGGAGGGAACGAGAAGGGTGGAGGGAGGGAGGGAGGGTTGCTCTGGGCCAGAAAGAATCTCTGTCTTTTACCTTTTTTTTCTCCTCCCTAGTACTTTGCGTTCGAGCACTCCAAGGAGTACCAGAGGGTGCAGGAAGAATTCTTCCAGGCTGTGGAGACCATGAATCCGGACTCCATCGTGGTGAGTTATTGTGGTACTTTTTAGAAGGCGGTGACCACGTGCAAGTAGTGTACAGTCAGGGCTCACGTTGCATTGTTGTTTAGCCTAAATTAGATAAGAAAATCCTCGATTTTAAGGTTTGATGGTTGCAGTACTACTATAGATTGGTGCTATAGCACCAACTGTTGATGAACAGCTCCAACCACGTCTCCGTTACGCATTAAAGTAAGTTTAATTTAATTTTGAAACGTAAATTTAAATTTAATATGGGAAAGAGTAATCTGTAATAAATTCAAATAGTGGGGTCGTCACCCATCTACATCCGGGGCGAAGAAAAATGTCAGAATCTCCGTCTGAGACACAAGGATCGCCAACACAGTCCACTACTGGTGGGCCCTCTGACACTGCCACCGCACCGACGGCACCGACGGCGCCGCCGACCGCGCCGACTACGCCGACTTCAACTGCAGGGACGGCAGGAACCACGACCTCTGAAGACACAAGAAACAAGATCCGCCAGGCCGCCGTCGCGCTGAACGCGGTCCTCTTGGCCGTCATCGTCTGCGCGTTCCTTTACGGCCGCCTCAGGGGCAAGGGGGCAGTCTTGGGCCCGCCGATACCGTTCTACGAGAAGCCGGAGAACGTTGCCTTGGCCGCCGCGATAGTGCTGGTGGGAGCACTCCTCTGGTGGAAGAGGAAGAAGGTGGCCAAAGTGGTCATGTTTTGGAAGTGATGGTGATTCTCCTTGTTTGTTTCTCCCTTTTGGGGCTCTTCATCTGGCATTATTAGGCTTTTAGATAAAGAGAATCTACACTTATTTTTTTTCCTTAAAGGGGCTTCTTTCTTAGATTCTCCAGCTCCCTCCTGTAGACGTTATTCCTCCTCTCCATTTTTCCCCATGTGCGCCATCTGTCTGCAGCAGATAAAAAAAATGAGAAGGGTTATTATCATGTCGTCGCCCTCTTTTGGAGGTTATCTGGTCACCGCCACTAAACCGTATCTTCCTTCCTTCCAAACAGCAAATCTTGAACCAGCACCCCTTCCACATCGACTCGATGCTGCAGCTCAGTGACATCTGCAAGATGGGAGAAGACCTGCAGGTCGTATCGATTGAGTAGCATAACTTGATATTGCATCCTCAGTATGCGCATTGCTTTTTTTTTTTTTTTAATTTCTTTAGATGGCCACAGAATTGGTGGAGAGGACTCTCTTCGCCATGGAGGCCGCCTTCCATCCCCTTTTCAACATGGCCGTCGGGACTTGCAGGCTCGACTACAGGAGGCAGGAGAACAGGTACGCGGCGACTTTGACTTTGACTTTGTGCATGCAGAAAAAGTCAACTATTTTTTCTGTCACCTGCTTCCTCCTCCCCAGGGCCTTCTTCATCGCTCTGTTCCGCCACCTGACCTTCGTCGGATCCCGCGCGTGCCACCGGACGGCGCTGGAGTTCTGCAAGCTGCTCTACAGCCTCGACCCGGAGGCGGATCCGGTCGGGGTGCTGCTCCTCGTCGACTTCTACGCGATCAGGGCTCAGCAGTACAAGTGGTGAATATACCTAGTATGAGCTGCAAGTGCAAGTTGATGTGATACCTGTAGTAGCACTGCCAAGGGAGGGGCTGTGAGATGGGTAGGTCCGGCAGGTCGAACAAAACAACAGTACTTGTTGCTCCTCAGGTTGGTCCGCCTGCACGAGCAGCTGGAGGCGATGGGCCGCAACGTGTCGCAGCTGCCCAACTGGGCCTACGGCGTGGCGCTGGCGCACTTCTACCTGGCCTCGGAGGACGAGGAGAGGGGAGGGGACGGCGGCAAGGCCGGAGGAAAGCCGTCCTCGGCGGAGGCCAGGGAGGAGCACGCCAAGAAGGCGGACCGCCTGCTGCAGTCCGCCCTGCTCATGTTCCCCAGCGTCCTGCTGCACCTGCTGGACAAGTGCTCCGTCGAGGCGTCGGACGAGGTCACCAAGCACAAGTACTTCCTTGAGGCTCACATAGGGTGAGAGAGATTGATAGATGGAAAACAGTAGGCAAGAGTCACTGTTGGGGAAACCAAATTGTCTGCCATTCTGCCTTGCTCCAGCCAACACCCCGGTCTGGACCTGCTCTGTCGCCTGTACGTGGGCCGCTCCCACCACGTGTGGAAGCAGCCCGAGCTGCTCCCCTGGCTGGAGAGGAACGCGTTGGCCGCCGTCGCCAGGGTGGACGCGGGGGACCCGGACGTGGAGGAGTTTAAGAGCAAGAGGAAGACGAGGCGAGATTCTTTGCCGCCCATTTTTTTTTCTCCAATTTTGAAGTACCGTAAAGTGACACGCTTTCTCCTTTCCCCGCTTTAGGTACCAGGGCGTCCCGAGGAACGTCCACCGACACGTCATCATGTCCGACGTTCCGGACGCCACTACGTCGCTTCCAAAGGTGACTTTTTTTGGAGACTAGGTTGAGATTGGAGCGATGTTACTCGTTGATGCAGCAAGCTACATTAATGGGAAAAAAAAAGAGTGAACAGAAATTTGAAATGAGAAAGATTGAAACGGTACCCTTTTTTCTCCCCCCTTTGCCTCCAGGAGCTGAAGGACACCCCGGTGATGAGCTACGACCCGCTTCCTCCCGCGGACTCTGTCGACCTCTACGACCCGTCCTCGGAGGCCAGGAGGCGCCAGAGGAGGATAGACGACGAGGGCGGACTCGCCCTCTTCTTCAGGTGAAGCTTTCATGGTCTTTTTTTTTTTCTGTGGGAGCGCTTCAAACTTCTTGAATCTCCGTACCAGGTCGATGCTGCCGAATTTCGATCCCAACGCGCCGGCCCCGGAGAGGAGGGAAGGAGGAGCAGAGTGAGTTCAGTTGATTCGCCCTTTGCAGTGGTTTGTGCTACGTACGCACGTGTACGATGGTGAAATTTATGCATTATTTGTTTCTGCCATCAAGGAGAGCCATCAGAGAGAATAATGGTTTGTATTACTAGCACAAGTTAAGGAAAAAAAACCTGGCAGGCGAAAAGAGAAAAAAAAGGTCAGACGAAGAATGTCCAAAGAAGTTACTGCATTTTTGTCTGTAGACAACATGTCCGCTCCTTGGTCAATTCTGGAGTTATCTTACCTTACGTGGTGGACCACTTTGTAGGATTAAGAAAAAAGTGGGGTTTTTTTTCGCCATGAAATGGTCGGACTCTGGTATCAAAAAGAGTTTTTGGCATCAGAGGGTGGAGTGCACCAGACTAGCTAAAACTTGTTCACTTCCGGACCAATTTGTTTCCTCGCTCCTGATTGTGAGACTATTTGGCTCGACGGATGGTCTGGAGGAGGGTCGGACAAAAACATTTGGGTCCTGGGGCCAAAGATTGAGGAGTAGCGAAGGCATTTGGAGGAAAAATGGCGTAAACCGTTTTGATGAATCGGGCTTCTAGGCCACCAATAGGACAGAGTCCTAACCTTTATTCTTACTTTGATTTTTGGTTCAGGGTGTGGCGAGACAGATTTTTTTTAGCTTTTGGCTAGGGGAGGAGGCTAGACGTACATAAAAACCTCTGTTTCGGCTCAGGTTTTGTTTTTTCTTTTTCTTTTTCTTTTTTGGTACACGTGAATGCGTCATCATCGGTATTGCATCTTCCTGATCAACGCGCCCCACCCTCTTTTTTTTCTTACCCGGAAGAAAAACCCTACTATATTTTTCATTTCTTTTCTTTCCTGATCGTCTCAGGGGCGGTGGCGGCGGCGGCAGCCTCCGCAGCACGGTGGACAACCTCTACGAGGCGATGCAGGACCTCCTGCGCAACCTGCACCTGCCCGAGATCCCCCACGAGGGCGGCGCCGGCGGGGGCGGCGCGGCCGCGGACTCGGAGGGCGACTCGGACGACGAGCAGGAGAACAACGCCGATTGGGAGTGAAGGGAGGGGGGATTCTTTTCAGATCAAAAATGTTTTTTTTTTTACCTCTGATTTCGATCATTTCTTTGTGTTTTCCTGTACCCGAGTTTTTCTCCCCTGTCACATTCCTTAAAAACGTTGCCCTTTTCTCTGGCTAAAGTGTACTCCTCTACTTCTACTTGTATGGCATGTGTTCTGTCACACACATCTTACAGAAACAATCACCTAACGTCTACAATAAGCTAATCGGCAATTTCCCCTCTCTTTAATGTATTTTTTTAACCGTAGGTATGTTTGGATTATTATATATTTTTTCACCAGAAATACAGTGTGCACAGAAAAAAAGTCTTTCTCGAGTTAGTGGGGGAAAAAAAAGAGCGCCAAGGAGATGCTCCAGACCTTTTTGTATGTGTATTTTTTTTCCACACGCATAATAACAAAAACAATTTCTTTATGCTTACGTACTCGCGAGTACAACTCGCTTAAGAGGATGTTCCAACTACAACTAATGTTTCTTTCCCGTTCGATTTCGTTTTGCAGCAGGGACTTTCTCACCTTTTTTTTGTGTCTAATCTCTCCGTAAGGGGGGGATTCTTAGTCAAATTCATCCAAAGAATAAGGAAGGGTGGTGGATTCTTTTACAGCGGGAAAAAGGGTTTTTTATTCAATGCCAATGAGAATCTTTTCCTAATTTTGCAAAAGAAAAGAAAAAAAATCCTTCCAAGTGGATTTTTCATAATTGACAATGAGACCACTGAAAGACAACATTATTGTTGACAAGCAGAGGACATTCCTTTTCTTAAAAATAGCATGGTTTTTTTTTTGGAAAAAGTAGGAGGAAGTACAACAACAAGGCGTAATTGTCGAGGTCAGGTAGAATTTTTTTTCCGTATGATGCAGGGAAAATAAATGAAAGCAAATCATGTCTCTCCTTTCAAGAAGGTGACTGACAATCGTAGGGGTGTGGATGACTTGCCTGTTTTGTGCATATTGCCAAGTTTCTTAATATTTCTGTTTGGAGAAATGCAAATGTTTGAAAATACAAGTGGAACAAATTGCCTGAAGACCCTGAAAAAACGTGGTTTTTTTCCGAAAAGCTTTCTTTAGGAAGATGCCATGCAAGAAGAGGTAAACACTACACACAAAAAGAGAAAAACTGCCATTTTTTTTCGAATATAATTTTTATCGGAATGTGTATTTTACGTGCAAACGTCTGGACTGCGTCTTAAAGGAGAGAGGGGGGAGGGTGAAAGAAGAGTTTAAGGAAAAGGTGCTTTTGGAATATTCAAGGAGAAAAGGACATGAAAAAAAACCACAGTGATATACATAGTAAGCAGGTAACATTCACGGGAAGGAGACGCAGTTAGTGGGTCCCCCAATACCTTCTCTTGTTCCTCTCACAGAAGAAAAAGAAAAAAAAAATGCTACTAGTAGGTCACTGGTGACGACAAACACCGTTTAAAAAAAAAATTAAAACACTGAGCATTCTTGATAAAAGAAAAACCTTTTTTGTTGCTGTTCATTCTTCCCTCTTTCGTCTCCAGCGCCAGATTTCGCGAATGTTATTATCTTTTTCCCCTTCCCCCCTTTCTCTCCTCTCGGTAAAACAAGCATCAGCAGCACAGCTCTTATCACACCAGGATGTGTTCTTGTTTCGCAGAAACAGGAAAAGAGAGAGAGAGAAAACGGAACTATAAAGTACTCTTCATCATCATATTCTTTTTTGTCTTAACTTACTATCTCGGTGTCGTGCGCGCGTCTCTCCTAAATATGTTTTTTTTTTACGGGGGGGAGGGGTTGTTTCACTCTATTTAGTCTGTGGAAGGTCCCTTTGCCTCCTTTCTTCTCTCCTTGGAGACGGCACCTTCCTCCTCCTCCACCTCCTCCTCTGCCCCCCTCCTCTTCCTCCTCTTCCTGCTGTTGACCCCGTCGCCTTCCTCCACTTCCTCCTCTTCAGGCTCGGAAGGCCGAATTTGTGCTCTTGAGGTATCCTTGTTTCTCGCCTGCTCCTCTCCTACTGCTACTACTTCTTGCTCTCTCCTTTCGGGTGGGATTTTCTTCTCCACGATATCACCGGCTTCATCGCCATCACCAGTTTGCCGTTGCTCTTCTGACGATTCCGGACGTTTATTCTTCTTCTTCTTTATTTTCTCTCCAGGAGACCGGGGTGCTTCGCTTATCGATGACGACGACGACGACGACGACGACGACGTTGTTGTTGCTGTTGCTGTCTTGGCAGTTGCAGATCTGACTGACGACGACGACGACGACGACGGCGGCGGTGGTGGCGGCGGCATCATGGCAGACTCTTCTCGCCTTCCACCTCCCTCCACCTCCTCCTCCCCCTCATCTTCTTCTTGAAATTCCTTTCTTCCCTCTCCTCCCTCGTCATCGTCGTCGTCTTCCTCTTCCTCCCTCTTGACTTCTTGGCGGGGCTGAAACGATTCACAACGCGAAAGTGATTTTCGGGTAAAGAAAGGCACCACAAGCGAGCCTTCCTCCCTCCCTCACCTGCTCCTCCTCCTCCTCCTCCCCTCTCTCCGCCGCCTCCGCCTCCTCCTCGGCCATCGTCATGAGGTCCCTGTGGGTGAGTGAGACGCAGACGTCTCCCACCCTCAACTGCCTGCAGGGGAGGCGGTACCTGGACAGGGTGCGATCGGGGTGAGGGGAGCTCCAGCCCCTCCCGAACACGAAGAAAGGGTGCTCCAAGTCGGCCTCCACCGTCACCTTCAAGACGAGTTGGGAAAAAAAAAATAAAACGGTTTTGGTGTTGATAGTTAAAGCATGTCTACATCTCAAATCATAAGCTCGTCGTGCGTGTGTTTCATCTGAGCAAGTTCAAGGCCACCGGCGCGCGGATGATCCAGACTTTCCCTGTATTTTTCTGTTCCTTCCTTCCTTCCTTCCTCAAACACCCACTTCTCTCTCCTCCTTTTCTACATGTACAGGCATGTGGCCATAATTTCCTCCTCATCCACCATCTTCTCTCACCACCTTTACTACATTTACCGGCATGTTTCCCACATCTCCTCCTCCGCCTCCTCCTCCTCCTCCTCCTCCTCCTCCTCCTCCTCCTCCTCCTCCTCCTTTGGCTAGATGGGCGGTGTGCCAAAAACTGAGACTTGCTCTCGCACTCTCCCGCTGACCCGTCAAAAATCTTCCCACAGGAAGGAAGAGTCAGAGAAATGCACATTGTTTCAGGCGTGAAGCATTTTAGTACTATGTAGTACACACTACCTACATATACGGTAGAGCTATAGTGATGCAAAAATAAAAAAGAAGCAGCATTGTTGTATAGAGAAACGTGTTTATGATGCAGAATTTTAAAGGTGTTTTTTTTCTCTAAGAACAGATGGCTTTAAACAAAAGAAAGTCGTCAAAATTTACGTAAAATTAAAGCAGAACATTTTTGCATCAGTACAAAAAAGTGTGTTTAGTCAGGTCCTCTGAAAATGTCTGTCCAGGGGGCCATAATTTGGCCTTGATGCGCCCCCCTCTCCCGCTGATGGAGAAAAAGAGAGGAAATAGAAGCGAAATTTGGCTTAGAGGTCGACTGATTTCTTCGGCTCTGAGGGACCGAAGCAAAAAAAAAAGCCAGGTAATAGTCCTCATTTGTGGCATCTGTGTTTTATACGCGACATAAAGCGTTGTATTGCAAATATGGGAGAACGAGGGCGGCTGAGTCTGTTTCACTCATCTGGTATGCGCCAGAGGAGAGAGAGAAAACTTTTTGGATGAAACTTTTTACGGAAAGCAAGGATGGATAGACGAAAGTTCTTACAGTATTTTCCGTCAGCATCGAACTGGTCAATTGGTCATCTAGTAGGTAGGCTATATGGTCCTTTTACAAGGATTGCATCTTTCAAGCTGTTGCTGTTGCAAATCTTCCGACGGAAAAAAAGACGTTCAACGGATGCTACGTATGTATTATGTACAACATGCATGCACCTTAGCTGACTACCCTAATAAAAAAGGGGACGTTGCATCTTTTTGTTCTTTGTTACCTTCAGCTTGTGATCTCCCACGGCGAAGCTGATGATGGCGGTGGCTGGCGGAGGCGGCTGCGCCTGCGCCTGCGCCTGCGACGGAGACGGAGACGAAGAGGAGGGCGGTCCCGAACCCGATCCGGGCGACGCAGAACCTGATCCGGGGCCGGAACTGGGCCGAGACCCGGGCCGCGAAGCCGGGAAGGGCTCCAGCATGGTGACCGTGCTGTGGCTGATCATCACCTCCCTGCTGCTCTCGGCGCTGCGGAGGAAGTCCTCCGTGGTCAGCTCCTCCACCTTCTTCAGCTCGCCCCCGGACAGCTGGATGAGGGAGCCCAGAGCGAAGTGAGGAGGGAACGGGGAAGAAGCAGGAGGAGGAGGTGGCGCCCTCTGAGGCGGAGGAGGTGGGCGGGGCGGCTGCGGAGCAGGGCGAGTCGACGACGAAGACGACGACGGAGACGCAGACGGAGACGGAGAGGGAGAGGCAGTCGTGAGCTGTGGATACGAAGACGACGAAGGCTGAGGCGGCGGCGGCGGTAGCGGAGGCGGCGGCGACAGCGGACGAGCAAAGGGGGCTGAATGCTGCTGCTGATGGAGCTGAGATGCTGGTGGGGGAGGAGGAAGGTGCTGGTGCTGGTGCTGGCGCCAGTCGGGAGGATGGTGGTGGTGATGATGCTGGTACAGGTGAAACTTGAGATCTGGGTGTCCTTTTCCTAGCAGCTGCTGCTGCTGCTGCTGTTGTTGGAGATGCTGTTGCTTTGGGGACGATAATGCACTATCATAGTGCGTTCCTCTGTGTCTGGGGAGCGGCAGCGGCGGTGGCGGCGGCGGCAGTGGCGGAGGAAAAAAGTCTCTGGCCATTGACCGCTGAGGTGCCGACGACGGCATCGGGGGAGGGACTGGCCACCCTGGGGAGGAGCTGTTCAGGCTGTGGGAGATCCTTGGGTAGGCCAGGGGGGACGAGGAAGAGAAGGAGGCGGTGCTGCCGACGCTGGCGGAATCGAGGTACCTTGACCGGGAGCCCCGGTAGTAAGAGGGGTACGAGGAAGGGGAGAGGGGGTCGTAGGGAGGGAGGAGACGGTCTTTGGAGGAGGAGGAGGAGGAAGAGGAAGAGGAGGCTGATGTGGTCGCCGCGTAAGGAGGGATTCCGTGGAAGTAGCGAGAAGAGGAAGAAGAAAGGTGGTGGTGAGAGTGAGGGAGGTGGTAAAGGTGAGTGGGGAGGCGATCCGTCCTGGTGGGGCGATCTATGCCGCCGCTGCCTCCATCGGGACTCTCTGGAGAGAGCAGGGAGGACGGGGAGGAGTGGTTAACGAATCTGGAGGAAGAGGGGGCGGGAATGTGAGGGGGCGGAAGGGGAGGAGGAGGCGGAACCCACCTGTGGCGGGAGGAGGAGGAGGAGGAGGAAGAAGAAGAGTTGCCTTCGGTGGTTTGCTGCGTCGTCCCGCGGTGGTGGTCGTCCAGGTACCGCTCTCGGATGACGGCCCGCTCTGCGTCGGCGTCGGAGAGGCCGGTGGCGGCGGCCGTTGTACTTTGATGCCCCCGCCGCTGCAGCCGCGGCCGCTGCTGCGGCCGCCACTGCCGCCGCGCTGTCCGCCTCCATCTCCTCCGCCCTGCGTTGGTGGTGGTGGTGGTACGCGTGTCTCTGCTGTTGCTGCTGCTGCTGCTGCTGCTGTCGTCGTCGTTGATGTGCCGCTGTTCCGACTGCGATCTGTTGTCGCGGCCGGTGGGCCTCGCTGCTCCCTTCTCCATAGGTGGTGCTGGGGAGGGAGGTATAAGAGGTGGAGGTGGTGCTTCCGTGTCGACCTCGACGCAGCCCCTCTTCTTCCTCCTCCTGGAACAAATAAAAAATCACATCGTACTACGTACCACATACGCACAGGGACGGACCATCCCGTCTCTACCTGTTCTTCTCCGTGCTTCTCCTCCTCCCCTGTCGTCGTGGCGGCCGACCTCGCCCCGGTCCCTTCTCCTCCTCCTCCCCCTCCTCCTCCTCCTTCACTCCTCCCCCTCCTCCTCCTCCTTGGATGATCCTGTCCCCTCTCCTCAGACTCTTCTCTCCGTTGTGAGGCCGTCGTTGTGATGCCCTGGTCGACCTCACCTCCCTTCTTCGCAAAATTCTTCTCCTTCTACTCCTCCTACCTTGCGGCTCATATTAGGACTGTTTCTCTCTCTCGCCCTGCTGATTGCAGGGTTGTGGAGTGGTGGAAATGGTAAGCTTCTTCTCCCCTCTCTCTTTTTCCACACATTGGCCTTCTTCTCCGTCCACCTCACCTTTAACAGAAAACGGCAAAGAAACTATAATATGTGGACTAAAATTAGCCGGGTGATGGCGGTTTTTTTCTCTCTCTCTTCCGACGCTTCGTCAATCGTGCACTGATCGGCTCGCTCGCTCGCCCGGTCGGTTTTTACGACGGCACACTGGATTTTTCTTGGGCGCGCGGGGGGGCGGGGGGGGGGGGGGGGGGGGGTGGGGGGGGGGGGGGGGGGGGGGGGGGGTGTGGGG
>JAAUYM010067944.1_pt1 | contig 11554 bp, 14 predicted proteins | sample 7278001 | NCBI WGS metagenome assembly JAAUYM01 (sample SAMN14350224, study PRJNA611818) | marine sediment metagenome | isolation source: surface marine sediment (1.8m) | place: French Polynesia: Moorea | collected 2018-08
CCCCCCCCCCCCCCCCCCCCCCCCCCCCCCCCCCCCCCCCCCCCCCCCCCCCCCCCCGCACACAAGACGAGGGAAAGGTGCAGGGAGAGGAAAAAAGTGGAGAGGAGGACGAGCAAATTCCCTCCTACGAAGAAAAAAAGCAGCAGAGTCTTCCTCCCTCCTTTCCTTCCTTCTTTCCCTCTCAGAAGCTAATATAAAACCGAGGCTGCGATTTCCCTTATTTCCGCGGCCGAGGTTTCCTGGTTGGTTGTACGGATAGTGGTAGCATATTAGGGGTATATGATATTTGCTTTTTTCTCTCCGAAAAAAAGTGGGGTGGAGGAAGAAGAAGAGAGAGAGAGTAAATAGTCTTCCTTCTTGATAAAGAGACTTTTTTTGAGAGCTCTGACAGAAGCAGAGAAAGAGAGAGAGAGAAAGCTACCAGAAGAAGAAACTGACTTTCCTTCTCCTTCTCTTCCTCCTCTTCCTCCTCCGACTGGGAGAAAGAAAGAGGAAAGAAAAAAAAACTTCCTTTTTTTCTGATCGATGACTTGATCGACGAGGAAGCACCAAAAAAAGCAGCTCTGGAAGAAGAAGAAGACTCTAGGTTTTTTTTCATGGTATGTTTCTTCTTAGTCCAGGTGGGAAAGTGATTCCTCACGCGCTGTTTGTGGGAGGCCAAATTCGGCTTGCTATAAGAGAATTCAAAAGCACATACGAGTACAAAAATATAAATGCGAGTTGGGTGGTTGTTGCCCAAACTGATTTCCCTCGACAGAAAAGGAAAATATTGGAACATCTTTGGCCCCGGATCCGCACAGTTTGGGCTTCTCCCCACCTCAAGCGCACCAACACTTTCCACCTTTTTCTTTTTCACATCGCTCCATATTTCATTTGGGGGAGGGAGGAAGGAGTAAAAAAAAGCCTCTCATGCTTTACCACGAAGTGCACCAGCCTTTTTAGAATCGTCGAAGAAAGAACCCTTGTCTGTTTATGTAAAGGGCAGCTTGTGAAAAGGAGGAGATGAGAAAAGAAGGAATGGCGGTTGTAAAAAAGAGAAGTAGAAAGAAGAATTTTTTTTCTTTTAAGAGAACCATTCTGGTAACAGAACAAGAAAAGAGAGAAAAAAGGAGCTTCATTATTGTCAGTTCGTGACCAAAAAGCAACTAATTGAAACTCTCCCCCTTCTCTCTCTCTCTGCAATTAATGACGCTACGAAGACGACCAAGAAAGAAGAGAGAAAAAAAGCAGTGCGACTGAGTAAACGGGAAATGAAGAGTTTTTTCTGCATCCATCCACTCTGTTTTCTTTCCTTGAAGAGAGGTTGGAGAATAAATCTTTCTGGGACGATTAATCTGAACAATGGATGAGGAAGAGAAGGAGAGAAGAGGAAGGGGGGGGGGACAACATGGAGAAGGAGGAGTTTGCCCAGAATCCAGTCTCCGGAAAATGGGATTGTTTTCTTCTCCTGCTGCTGGAGCAACCAGAACACACACAACCACAAGGAGAAGAAGGATAATTTAAGTGCTTTCAGAGCCAGATTCCAATCTGGCTTTATAGTGAAAGTTCTATTTCTTGTTGTAACCCTCCACCTTCCAGCGAGATGAAGGAAGCCTCTCCAGGAGTTAATATTCTCGACGTTGTCAACTGGAAGAAGATCTGGTTTTTTTTTTTAAAGAAAGCTTATTTTGAAACTGTGCATTCGGGAAAATAGGAGGACAGGGTGGAAGGAGGGAAGAAAAGAAGGGGGAAAAATGAACCTCTTGCGTCGAAGGTTGAAGCCAGATACTTTCTCTTCTCCTGAGCCGCTTCCCAAGGGAGGGATCGTTGTGAAAGCCGATATTTTGATCATCATGCCTCTTCCTGCTCATACCAACTTGGTGGAGGTATTAAACAGAAAAAAGGGAAGAAGAGGGGGGAAGGAGAGAGCAACCTTAAAATCCTTTTCTTGCTCGCATTAAAGCTAGTGTGACTCCTGAGTTAAAAATGCTAAAGATTGACTTTTAGCACTTGCTGAATGCTTGTTTTAAATTCGACAGAAGCGGAATTACTCGCAAATTGAAGTTGCTCTTGTTGCTTTCTAGTCGTGCGAATAAGAAGACTGATTTATCCTCTCTGGACACGAAGCCGATAAACTTTTTTGTTATGCCTTTTCCTCATGTTCATTTCTACATTCGACCTTGTTCTACTCGGTAGGAGGGAAAGAGAGGGGGGAGAGGGAGAAAATCGTGGGGGAAAAATGTGTCTCTCGCTGCGGGAAGGAGGAGGAGAAAGAAGAGGAGGAGGAGGACGAGAAGGAGAAAAGGGTTTTTTTAAGCCCCAGGTCCAAATTGGGCCTTGCTGCTCTCCATTTCTTACATATGTGCATAAAGCCGGTTAAAAAACCTTTATTCAACTCGGCTTTACAGCCTTGAAAACTCAGACTCAACTAATAGAAACAATGCCATGTTAGGTAACATGTTACGCCTTTAACTTTCGCTTTGGCACATAGCCACGTAGGGTACACTTCTGGTGTGTGAGTAATTCAATTTGTACTTACTATGCTTCATGCCATTTTTGCCCACAGCCACGACCTAACACGAGAGGAGAAGGAGAAGAAAATGATGGGGGCATTGCACGCAAAATTGGAGCTGGTTATCTCTCTTGCAGAGGAAACAGGGAAAGAAAGAAAAGAAAGAAGGCAGTTTTTTTCCATTAAGCTCATGAATATTCATGCAGAAAAAATGAAATATCTCTGTGGTGCCTTCTCTCCATAACTCATTTCCTGCAATCTAACCTCTTTTTTTTTCTTCTTAAAACAGCACAAGAAAAAAAGTAGAAGTACCTAGTACATTATGTCTCTCAACATTTGTAACCACAAGGGCCGCAACAGCGTCATCATCCGCCGTCCACAAATTCCCAAACCTTATGAATATTCACACAAAAAAGGGAAGAAGGAAGAAAAACCCCATGCTCCCTCCGCCAGCCCTTTCTTTCCCTTCCCCCCCTCTCTCTCGACCCAAGTTCTTCTACCCCATACAAAAGCACCATCGGAGGAAGGAGAGAGGGATGCTGTGTTGTTGATGCTTCTTGTTTTCTCCCCTCTCTCTTCCAACCGTTTTTTCCCATCCACACCAACAGAGCACAGCAGCATCCAGGCGCTGCCGCCGCCGCGGCCGTCGCTGAGACTTGGAATGAGATTTCTTTTGCGGAGAAGAGAAGAAAAAAAGATAGAATGGGCAGAAGGAGAAGAAGGAAGTGGACAGAGTTTTGTGGCAGATGCAAGAGTGATATTCTTCCATCCTTTCCTTTCTGCCTACTGCTGCTACTGCGGCATTGTTCGCAAAATCCACTTTGTTTCCGAGGAACTTCTCAAGAAAGAAGAAGAAAATACGCTGAGAAAAAAAGGTTGGAAAGTCTGTCTGCCTCATTCAGGAAGGGGGGAAAAGTCTCTACTACTATATGGTACTGTCTGCAAAAACACAGTGCGTGAAAATTTGAAAACGTCAAGAGCATCGGTCTCTTCTTCTTCTTCCCGAAAGGGAAAAGCGAGGGTGGAGAAAGGACAAATGTGTGAAGAGAGGGAGGAAATGGAGAGGGAAGGAGAAGGAGGAGGGAGGAAGGGGTCGTCTAAAGCTTCTGACAAATGGCTTGTCATAAATTGCCCTGTCAGGCATGCAGTTTCCACAGTTTCGAAGTCAGAGGGAAGAAGGAGGAGGAAAGGGTTGAAGGAAATGGTCGAGAGAAGGAGGAGGAGGAGGAGGAGGACGAGGGGGCATCCGCAGAAAAGTTGGGTCCAGTCTCAACGTTCTCTTAGAGGAAATCTCTTTAGATCTTCCAACAACCCTCCGACTCGTCTTGTTAAAGCTGTCAAAAGTCTCGTGAGCGTCTTTGAATGTTCTGGCTACTTCTCCTCCTCCTACATCAGCCCCCTCTTTTTCTCCCTGCGCCAGAGCATCCGTCAAAGCTATCTGCCAAAGCGAGCCCGCACATACAACATCCGCCGACCAAACCCAATCCTTATCTTACGTGTTCAGCAACCAGCTTTTATTTCGGTAGCATGCAGGCCCCATCCTCCTATTCCCAACTCCTTCTCCTCCTCTCCAAGAAACTTTTACTTGCACGTACCTACCATATACTCGACATACTAGGTAAATAGCTGGGGAGAAGCTGAGACGAGGCTCCATCATTCCCAGATATGATGACCACATAGTAATAAAGCCAAGACGTCAAAAGAAAGGGGGAAGGAGAGGATGAAAACAGGAGCATTAAGATGGCATGGACTGTAGGACGGCACAGTAATTCCCGCCTGCTACGGTAGTACCGGTATATGCACAATCAAGATTGCCAGGTCGAATTCCTTTTCTAATCAAGTAAGCCAAACAGTCAGTAAAACTAGATTTTACGAAACCCAGAATCCCTAAGTTTTAGCGTTCCTTTAGGCTGTTATTGTTTGTTTTTGTCAGCTTATTCGCCAAAGGTAAAAAAAGTGATTTTTTTTAATTTAAAAAGACTGACAAACACTTTGCATAATCACTTGGACACCCTGTCGGAGATTTTTTTAGGAGAGAGAGAGAACACGTAACGCCAGACATACATACTCAAAACTTAGGCCATAAAATTCCCATCTGCCTCAGCCTCCTCTCATCTTTGATCTCTTTTCTCCCCCCTCCTCCCGCCGCCTCTTGGAAGCTCATTAATTGCAGCCTTCACTCGCTTTCGGTCCTTGTGTGTTGTGTTGTGTATGTGTGCTGAACTGTGTTCATCTTCAGTAGGGGCCTCTCTTCCTTCCTCCACCTTTCTCTCTTGGGAGCAGAAGGACGAGGAGGAGAAGAAGGATAAAGAGGAGGAGGAGGATGTTTGCACTCGGGAGACCCAAAACCGGACCCTCTAATTCGATTTCCGCTTCTCCTTCTCTCTCTCTCCTTATCAGTGGAAGCAGGAAAGGCTTTAACCTGTTCTGTCTGTCTGCTAGCTAGCTTTTGCTGTAACTGCATCAGGACAGACTCTGAAACACGTGAGAAACAAGATTCGGGTTGAGGAATGTTTCGTGTACTGCATAGTATATTGGCAACACTAATACACTAATGTATTTTGATTGTCCTTTTGGAAATTGGAGTGTTGTCTGCCAGAAATACAACTCGACTTTACCAAGGTTGTTGCGAGGAAGAACCAAGATTTCTCTCTCTAGACAAGGATTTTTTTCAAGAAACAAATGTAAGAAGAAGACTCGGTAGAGATACGAGCGACCCTCTTTCTTCTTTCCATCTCCTCCTCTTCTTCTCTGACAGGAGAGTCGTCGTCTTCCCTTTGAGCCCCTCCTCCTCCTTTTGATGAAACTTCGCCCCGTGAAAGCTCCAGAGAAAGAGAGAGAGAAGGAGGAGGAGAAGGCAGCAAAGGAGACTGAAATTAATGGACGTGAGAAGGAGGACGAGAAAGAAGAGAAAAATCGCGGTTGGATTAGCAGATTTCTCTCGGCCCAACGATTCGCTCACTTCCTTCTGTGTGTCGGAAGGAAAGAGACACCAGGACGATTTGCTTCTGCTGTTTTTGTTTGTATTGTCTTTTTGCGTTTCTCTCCTCTCATTTTTACCAATTCTGTGCCTAAATGAATTTGCTTTCAGCTACTGAGTTCAAGTCAAAGGAAGGAAAGGAAGTGATAAATTAGTTGGGTCTGAAGCCGCCGGCCGAGGGGGAGAATTAAAGGGAAGAGGAGACAGAGAGAAAGGCTGAGTCGCCTTTATTCTACACCTGCAGCCAAGAACAAAGGGACAGCAGAATGGGGGAAGGGAGGAGAAGGAAATTGGATAAAGCAAGAGTCAGGCTCCTCTGAAAAGACTCAGCAGGGGAAAGAGGAGGAGAAAGAAAAGGAAGACACAAACCTTTTTTTGGTTGGTGTCTCAAATATAGCTTTTCTTTCAACACAAAATATAGCGCGGCATGCCCTGTTCTGTTGTTGTCTGCACAATAGTAGATTGCATTGGGAATTTTTCTTCTCCTTTCCCATTGACAAAAATAAGTGCAGACAGGAAAGGCCTAACTTTACCCAGTCCCCCTTCCTACCTTGACAACTTTTTGGCTGATGCTGTAGAGGCTGCAGTTGATCCTCTCAAACTTTGCCACGTTCACCGGCCGGTCGTCATCCGGCAGCTTGATTCCGTCCAGGTCGTGGTAGCAATTGAGGCTGCCCACCACCGACGCCAGGATGAGCACGAGCAGTGAGCAGAGCAGGTCCAGGGTGCCCAGCCAGAACGCCATGCTGGTGGGGTTCTCACACTACTATTATTAGTGTGACAAACCAAAGAAGCTAGCAGAATCAATTACAATTTCTTCTTTCTCTGAGTTTTTACTTTCTTCTTTTTACGAGTAAGTGCAAAAAAGAGAAAAGATTGAGGGTCTCTGTGGTTCACTTCTCCTTCTTGTTCTCTTGACGTTCTTTCTTCCTCTCCTCCGGCGCTTCTCGTCCAGAATGATAGTTCCTCTCCTCTTCCTCCTCTTCTCTCTCTCCCCCCCTTCTCCCCTCTCTCTCTGTTTCTTCTCTCTCGTACCACTCTCACTCTCTGGAGCCACTTTCTCGCTTTCACCCCTGTCATATCCAAGAACTTTTAAAACACACCGTTTATGAGCTTATTACAAGATTGCGAACTACTACCGTACTACGTATTCTAGTCTCATGGGAACGAGCCGTTTTAACCGTCTTTGGTGGAAATGACTTTCGCCTCTTTCCCTTTTTGTACGCAAAGCAGCCTTCTTCTTATCCACCACCATTGCAGGCAGCCCGGGGTGCGTCGCAACAGAGAAGAAAGAAAGCTCTTCTTTCTTTCTCATGCAGATAAATTACGTAGAGACAGTGGCTGCGGTGGCATCCAACGAAGAGAAGAGAGGTGAACAAACTGTGTGCATAGTTAATCAGAACAAGAAAACGGCAACATCCACGTTGCATTACAGCCAACCGGCTAAGTTGTGTGCGAAGCCATCGGATCCAACTGTAATTGGCCATCTCACCTCCCATCCCCATATCTTTCGTCCTTCTTCTCCTCTTTCCTGAGAAGAAGTTTCAGAAGAGAACTGCTAGAGCGTAATTGGGGCCCTTCTTCTTTTTCCTCTTTCCTTTCTATCTTGAGAGTAAAGCCAATACTCTCCTCCTCCTCCTGGTAGGACGTGCTGTCCCGTTTATACACGGTATCCCACTCATCTGAGATTACCGCTCTTCTCACCCTTCCCCCATTCTCTTTCCCTCCACCTGGCTTTTACCCCTTTCTTCACTCCAAAATCCTCTTCTCTTCAAGAGAAAAAGAGAGGAGATTTTTCTCCTTCCTCCTCCTCGGCTTAAAAGGGTTAAAAAAAGCAGCAGGCTTTTTCTTTTTTCGACCTTGCTTGAAAGGACGTTTCTGGCCGCTTCCAATCGGGTCTTTTGACGTTTGATCACTTATCAGATTTGACAGGGCAAAATTATGCGGGAGATCGGCTTTCACATCCTTTTATCGCAAATTTCGCTACAAGAAGACACTTCTGTCAATGAAAGTGTTCCTCTCTCTTCTTCCTTCCTTCCCTCCCTGCTAAAAGAGTGGCAGTTGTTCTTATGGCCTAACAGCCACCATTTTGGGCAGCAAAGAAAGCGCCCGCTAATATTTGCCTTCCTATTTTTCCTCCTCCCCCTTTCCAACAGTACCGCCGACGATGAAGAGAGGAGGAAAGGAGGAGGGTGAGAAGAGAACACACAATGTGCGTTGAAAAAACCTTCTGCTTCCTCTTCTAGGAGGAAGAAGAGGAGAAAGACCAACCGTAGAAAAAAGCAAAAGCCCGAAATGGCCTTCTCCTCCTTCTCTGTCTTTGGTGAGGCTCAACTTCTCTCTTTGGTTCCTTCCTTTCTTCCCCAACTTTTAGACTTACGGAGCACACTGAGGCGCGAAAGGTAGAGAAGATTTTTTAATGTGTGAAACTGCTTGAAACTAGGTCAGCAACGATTCTTAGACGCTTCATGAGATCTTCATTACAACACAGTCGCCGTCTTTGCTTCGAGGGACTCAGCCCATTGCTCATATCTGTGAGAACAAGCAGAAGTTACAGCCTCCCTTACACACAGAGGTTCAAATTTGTGCCGTGATGTGAAATTATTACTGCCTTCTCTCCCGTTTTAAGTCCGCAACGTCTCATAAATAGTTTATTTCGCTCCCTCCTCCTTTTCTCAAGGCCAGGGAGGACGAGGAAGAGGAGAGAGGGAGAAAAGAGCCCGAAGAATCTCCGCTTGTATCTTTCCCCCTCCTCAGATGTGGAAGCAGATAGAGATGGAGACAGCAAGGAAGAGAGAGAAAGAGGAAAGAGGAAGGAAGGAAGGAAGGAAGCGGCGAGTCTGGGAAGAAGGAAGAGAGAGAAAGACATGTAGACTTCTGGATGACGTCGAGATATCACTCTACTCTTTCCTCGTAGCAAGAGAAGAAAGAGGATAGGAAAAAGAAACATTAAATGGGCTCCAAAATTTTGAAAAAAAAAAAGATGGAATCTTCTTTTTCGTCCACCACATGATCGAATTCCCTTCCATTTTCCTTTCTTCTCCCTCAAACTTCATCCTTCCTCTCCGTATTGGCTTAAAAGTTTTTCTCCTCCCTCTCTTTCTTTTTTCCTGCCTTTGCCTTTATCACGCTCCGATGCGTCTCTCTCTCTCCCCCCCTTTTTTTCCTCTGGCGGTGGTTCCATTCTGCAACACTCAGCACTGTTCTGTTCCTCCACTTCCTCCTCCTCCTTCCACGAGTTGCTACACTTTTCGAGGTAGCATCACCAGCAGCCGCCCCCCGCCATCATCATCATCCTCCAACCTGCGCCATGGAGATTAGCGGGAAAAACTTTCACAACTACTGGTATGGCGGTTTTAAGCGTCGTCGTAGGTAGGACACGGTCTCCACTTACAAAGCGGAATCGGATCTCCGGTTTTTTGGTCAATTTGGCCAAGTTGTCCCCAAGACGGGTTACAAAAAGAATATTGTCGTTTTTTTCCGGAGAGTTGCCCAAAACTTTCTACGAAGTACGTAGAATTTAATAAAATGTATATTACTTGGTGATCACTGATCAAACAACAATCTGTTGTTCATAAAAGTTGTTAGTCCATTTAAAATTCCAACACCCTTTTCTATGTAGATATGCAAAAATTGCAGGTACTGTCCTGTCGTCTCAATATTCTTGATTTTCCAGACCCGTTGAGTGCGCGTACGCCAGATTTTTTAACACCCATTCCTGACTTCTCGAATTTTCCATTAATGTGAATATGTCAGCTTTCACTGTTTCCGACGGTACCTAGTACAGTAATTACGACAACAGTAGTACAGTTACCCGTACGTAATTCACTCAGCTTATCTGAATCAGTCTTTCTAACTACATAGGGAGAAGCCTCCTTTCTCGATCCTGTTTGGTCTGTTGGGAGGGATTTTGATTAAGAGGCCTTTTTCCTTCCTTCTCTTGTCTGTCCTTGACCAAAGCAACTTCCCTCCTGAATATCAATAGCCTTTTCCTCCCCTCTCACTCAAGTTTATTTATGCGACCTGCGTTCTTCCCACCTCGTCCTTCTCCACATCTCTCCCTTTGTCAATCTAACTAACTGCTAACAACCAGTGAGGTGAGGACATCACAAAAGCTTCGCAATTGATAAGGTAGCAATCAATTTCATGTCAAGAAGAGCTTATCTTAGTTGGCCGCAATCGTCCTGTGACGAATTCTATGGTCCTGTACCTCCCACAGCTCTTAATTGAATTTGGATCCAGCACAGGGTTCTCCCTCCTCTGATCTCCTTGCGATTCCGCCCGAGCACTCAGTTGTCTCCGCTCCTTTCAGATCCAGCCCCACCCCCCACCTCCAAAAAAGGCCCAAAGGCAGATTCAGATGTATCTTTTTATTCAGGATGGTGCTGTTTCTGTGCGTTTGAGAGAGTATGGAAGTTGAACGGCAATAACGATCCCTTTGTGCCATATTTGAGATTTGACCTGCATCAGATACTACTAGCATTTCTACTCGATTAAACGGTCGACAAGTGAAGGTGGGGAGATAAGGAGCAGGAGGAGGAAGCTGTCCAGAAATGTCCCTTTCTCCCCTCCTCTTTTTCCATCGCACACCACACGGTTCCACACCGAACTAATGGGATTGTCCAACTTTGACGGCGAGAAAGAAAGGGCAAAAGTGAGGGGGAAAAGAGAAGAGGGGAGGAGGAAAAATGTGATGGGGAAGGGAGGCCGGCACGCAGAAGAGGACGAGCTGGACTTTTCTTTAGATGACCTCTTCCCTTCCACCTCCACTTGTGTTTGTTGGGAGGGGAGAGCACTTGCGCAAGGAGAGAGAGACATGCGGAAAAAGTCAGCAAGCAAATACCAAACGTGAGAGGAAGCATCCATTTGAAGGCCAAATATGCGAAAGGGGGCTGGTGGCACTTCACTGAATTCGTTGGGAGGCACCGTTTCAGATCTGGGCCCTTCCTCTCCCTCCCACCAGGGAGCGACCATGAGGAAGAGGAGAAGCCGGAGGAGAGGGCACAAGTCAATGTTATCGAAAAGAGAATGGTTGGAGGAGGAGGAGGAGGAGGAGGAGGAGGAGGAGGAGGAGGAGGAGGAGGAGGAGGGAAGGAGGAAAAAGAGGAGGAGGACAGACGCGTGCAAGGAATAGAAAAGGAGCCTCTCACTCTCCTCTCTTCGCAAAAGGAAGAGGGGGAAAGATGCTCTCGAGGAGAAAAAGGAAAGAAAGAAAAAAAAACTTTTGGCTCCCCGCTTTTTTGGGAAGGAGGGGGAGGAAGAAAAAGAAAACTGTGCTCTCTCTGATGCTGACCGCAAAGAAGGATTTTTTTTTCTTTGGGGGCTTCATCCAAGTGTTTGCTGTTGTTGTTGTTGCTCCTTTCCTCCTCCTTTATGCATGAGGAAGATGTTTTCTTCCTTCCTCCCTCTCTTTGGCATGGAGAGAGAGACCAACCAACCAACCGCCCCTCCTCCTCCTCCTCATTCTTCCTTCCTTTCCAGGATAAATCATGATTGAATACCGTGATTACTGTGAATGCCTCTATTACTACAATGGGCTGCCAAGGCCTCCTTTCCTCCTCCTTCTTTTCTTTTTTCCTCCCCATGTCGACGGCGGCGGGCGGCGGCGAATAAAGGCTGCCTTCGCATACTTGCATGTAACCCACTCTCTACCCCCTTGCATGGTCAAATCTTCTTCCGGAAGAGAGAAATCAACGATTACTAATTTTTTTTTCTTTATCTAATTTTCTTAGACAAGAAAATTCCATCACAAACCAAACAATCTTCATATTTTGGAGCGACTCTGGGGAAGAGTGGCCTGACCGCCTTTGGGATACAACTATTAGAACTTCTACTTCTATTCTGGGAAGTGACCAGTAGTTGCTGCCATTACAGAGAAGGAGCGGAAAAGCCTTTTGGCAAGTTACTCCGACGCCTCCTCTTTTTCTTCCTTCCATCGACGGTCACTTTCCTCCTCCTTTTCTTCCTCCTCCTCCTCCTCCTCCTCCTCTTTCTCGTCCTCTTCCTCCTCCTCCTCCTCCTCCTCCTCCTCTTCCTCCTCCTCCTCCTCCTCCTCCTCCTCCTCCTCCTCCTCCTCCTCCTCC
>JAAUYM010154445.1_pt1 | contig 11554 bp, 15 predicted proteins | sample 7278001 | NCBI WGS metagenome assembly JAAUYM01 (sample SAMN14350224, study PRJNA611818) | marine sediment metagenome | isolation source: surface marine sediment (1.8m) | place: French Polynesia: Moorea | collected 2018-08
AGTTAAACTTGCATCGTCCAACTAATTTTCTGTACTACCCTACAGCCATTAATTAAAAGGAGATTTCGTGATTGCACCGCGGTCACCGATCTTTCCTTACGATTTCGTCAGCGCGCTGCCTGGACTTTTTTGGCGCGCATGCGCAGAACAGTCAAGTGTGTGTGAGAGAGAGTGAGTCAATTTTGGGAAAGAAGGAGCAGAGCAAAGCAAAGCAGTCTGCTTCTGTTTCCTTCCTTTCTCATTTGCCAACGTGTGTTCGCCCTGTGAGGATACAGAAACAGCCGGCAAAAAGTACTGAAAGGAAAGAGAGTTTGACCTCTTACTCTTCAAAGGTCGGCCTTATAAAAAAAAAGGTCTACCTCCTCGTTTTGACAACCCTTGCGATGAGCGCGGCTTCCGTGGAAGCCGAGGGCGACCTCGCCGACGGCTTCAAGGACAAGGTGGACCTCAAGGAGGAGGAGAACGAGGACGAGGAGGTTGTGGACCCCTGGACGGTTAAGACCTCCTCGGAGAAGGGGATCGACTACGACAAACTCATAAGTGAGGAGAAAGAACTGGGGAAAAAAAAACCCTCCTCGCCTGTGATCACTCCAGGATTGATTGAGGACTGCGGTCCAACCTGATTAATGAATGCCTTCGGCTGTTGCATCATTCCCTATTACCTCACTTTGGATCTATTGCATAATGGGACAGCTTCATGGCGTCTTTGAATTTGGATGTTTTCTCCCTTTGCAGGGCGCTTCGGGTCCTCCAAGATCGACTCCGTCCTGATTGCCAGATTCGAGAAGGTCACCGGGAAGCCGGCGCACCACCTCATGAGGAGGGGGATATTCTTCTCGCACAGGTGACATGGCATGTTAGTGCAGTCTGGCCGTTTTTAAATGGAATTTTCTTTTCTCATTATCCGAGTTCGACTGTGCTGTACTACATTTCTGTTCTGCGGCTCCTTCTTAGGGACTTGCACCAGATCTTGGACGACGTGGAGAAGGGCAAGCCCTTCTACCTGTACACGGGCCGCGGACCGTCATCCGGGGCGATGCACATCGGCCACCTGCTGCCGTTTATGTTCACAAAGTGAGTGTGTGCTACGGGGTGGCATTGATCACACCCTCCTGGAGTGGTACAGGGCGTCAGAAGCTGTCAGGTGGCACGAACTTCCTTTAGGACCTAAGCTGCTAAATTGGTGGCAAAGGAGAGGTTTTGACACCCAGTACTATATCAAGAGCCCATACCCATGTTACATGATGCTTCACCGTCTCTGTTGACGGCTAATGCTATGTTTTCTCAAGAAGAGGATGCAAACATGTGTGCAAATGTCAGATGACGCAAGTGCCAAGACATGACACTTTCATGTTTATGTAGGTGGCTGCAGGACACTTTCGACGTCCCCCTGGTGATTCAGCTGACCGACGACGAGAAGTTCCTCTGGAAGGACCTCAAGCTGGAGGAGTCCAAGCAGCTGGCCGTGGAAAACGCCAAGGAGATTATAGCGCTCGGGTTCGACGTCAAAAAGACCTTCATCTTCTCAGACTTCAGGTTTGAAAGTTGATTGGCAGCCTGGGACAGTCAAAGATCTTTGCAACATTTTATTTTATGTTATATTTTAGTGCTACAGTGGAACTCCGCTATGTACAGTAAAGCTTGCTCATTACCAAACTTACATTTTTCACTCTAATCATTTTACGACCTGTCCCCATTATCCGAGTTGCACTGTATTCGCACCCCGGAGGTCTGTTGTTGACCCGCGCAGGCACGTCGGAGGCCGCTTCTACGAGAACATGGTCGACGTGATGAAGCACGTGACGTTCAACCAGGTGAAGGGCATCTTCGGCTTCAACGATAGCTCCAATATCGGGAAGATCATGTTCCCGGCGGTGCAGGCCACGCCGGCATTCTCGTCCTCGTTTCCATTCATCTTCGGGGAGAAGAAGGACGTCGCCTGTCTCATCCCGTGCGCCATCGACCAGGTGTGATTTTTTTTTTTTTTTTTGGAGGGGGGCGGAGATGTCACGTGAGAGAACTTATTTGTACCTATCTGATTCACATGTTTTCACATATTTTGACATGTACTCGTGCATTACAATACTTATAATCTCATTTAGGTTTTTTGATGCAAGAAAAGTATGTGGTACTGCTTTGTTTTACCCTATACACGTTTTCCAGATTGTCTCCAATTTTGGTCGCATTTTTTTTTGTCATTCTGCGTAACGCATAAAAAAAAACATTTTTTTGGACTTAAATAGTCCTGTACGGTATTCACACATCTGTTGCTACTGCTAATGAAGCTACGAGTTCCTGGTGCTCACGGGTCTCGATCTCGCTGTGTGCAGGACCCGTACTTCCGGATGACCCGCGACGTGGCGCCCGTCCTCAAGTTCCGGAAGCCTGCGCTCATCCACTCCACCTTCATCCCCGCGCTGCAGGGGGCGCAGACAAAGATGTCGGCCAGTGACCCCAACTCCTCGGTCTATCTCACGGATACCCCGAAGCAGATCAAGAACAAGGTGAGGAGGAATTGCCGGGACTTTTGCTCCCTTTTTTTTTTTGCTTCTGGTACTGAAGCAGAACTCGGAAAATCGGGAGATTAACCGAGATTCACTGTAGTATACGTAGTACAGAATGTCACAAAGAATTAACCTTGTTTTTGCCCACTTATCATGTTAGTATTTGATAACAGTACTACAGTCTTATCGACTGTCCATTATCCGAGTTCCACTGTAGTACATACTACGTACTACTCTTCGACAAATTTTCCAGATCAACAAGTACGCGTTCTCCGGCGGGGGCGCCTCCGTCGAGGAACACAGGGCCAAGGGGGGCAATTGCGAGGTGGACATAGCCTACCAGTACCTCACCTTCTTCCTGGAGGATGACGAGAAACTGGAGAAAATAAGACAAGTGAGGACACGGAAAAATAATGCTATTTAGCTGTCAAGAAACTTAAGATGGTTTCTACGACTAGAAAATCTTCTCAAAAGATTTTTAATGACTCAAACTAGAAAGTAGAAACCATTCTTTTTACTGACGTTCATCTAAGTCACAATGTTGACGGGATGTAGTAATTGGCGAAGATTGCATTTCTCAACGGTCAACTGCTTTTCTTCTTCTTCCAGGACTACACTAGCGGCGAGTTGCTGACCGGCTTCCTGAAGAAGGAACTGATCGACCTCATCACCCCAATAATCTTGGACATCCAGGAGAAGAGGAAGGCGGTGACGGACGAGGTGGTGGCCGAGTTTATGAGGCCCAGGCCACTCAGCTCCAGACTCTTTTCCTCCGCTGCAAAGTGAGAAGAAGCCGAAGTATTAACTACCTGCGCCACCTCTCTCCTTCCTCCTCATGTTCACTATGTCTACAAAATGTTGTGATTTTTTTTTCTTGTTGGCTTGGGCAATACAACATCGGAATTCGTAACTGACCGCCTGAAACCGCGATGCTCGTATTATTCTTTTTCTCAATTTTAAATTCTCAAATGGGCACTGGAAGGACAAACTTTGCACACGCAGTTTTACTCAAGTGTTACTTACGTGTGAGAAGAAAAATGTGAAGTTACACATTCGTAGTTCTGCATAGGTGTATTAGGTTTGAATCTATAACATGTACCGATGAGAAAGGTGTATCTTGTCGGGCATCGATCATTGCCTTAGAATGCAATTTTTACCTCAAAGTGTCGATCCTGTATTTCAAGCTAAAGAACAACAACACGAACGGCGACGATCTTGCTCTGGATAGTGAAATTACCGACTGTCATTTACAAATAAAACTTTTTGATTCCCCCCCAGCCGGATCTCGTTCACTTCTCCACAAACTCCCGCACGTATCCCTTCAGCCCCTTGTAGGCCTCTTCCAGGTCGTCGTTCACCAGCACGAAGTCCACGTTGCCCTCGCCGTCACAGAATTCCAACTCGCGGGAGACGGCCGACAGACGCTGGAGGGGAGACGAAGTGACGTTTTTGAAAAAAAATGTGTGTGCTTGAAGCATTTAACATTTTTTTTCTCCAAGAGGTCACCTTTTGTATGGCTTCTTCCGACTCCGTTCCCCTGTCCCTCAGCCTCTTCTCCAGCACCTCCAGCGAGGGAGGCCGGACAAAGATGACCTTGAGTCTGTGGTCGCAGTCCGAGGACGAACCTTCCGATGACCTCAGGGCCCTAACGCCCTGCACATCGATGTCCAGGAGGCAGATCTTGCCCTCTCCAATGACCGCGTGGACCGCCTTCTTCGAGGTTCCGTACAGGTTTCCCGAAAACTCTGCCATCTCCACAAACTCACCCCTCTCCTTCATGGCCTCCATGGCCTCTCGACTGCTGAAGTGATACTCCCTCCCTTCTTCCTCGCCAGGTCGGGGACTCTTTGTCAGCAAAGTGGACTTTTAATATGGAAGCACCAATATTTTACTACTGCGTTACCCTGGATGTGTGTGAGATGGAAAATCCGAATTTTCCCTCGAAGTCTGCCATCATCCTCTTCATGAGTGTGGACTTTCCGGACCCAGAGGGACCGCAGAAGACGAGGACCACCATCCTGGACGAGCACCGACCTCCAATTAACCTTTTTCTGTCTCCATCTCTTACAATTCTCTCCCCCTCTCGAGTGAATGCCCGGCAGTGAGAGGAGAGAATCCCTCTCTTGATCACATTTCCAATGAGAGAAGACGACACGACAGACTGAAAGTCACGCTACACTATAATGAAACTAGAGGGGGAGAAAAGACAGTGCTTTCTTTCGTCAAAGACACAGCGGGATTAAATAAAAACCTTTTGGTACAGCCGTAAAATGGCTTCCCAACCGGACAGTCATTTATGCAGAAATTACTCATACCATGGTACTAGTCAGACTTTTCTACCATACGGCATCATGCTTAAGCTGTTACCAATACTAGTGCAAAGTTTACTGTGCTCATGAGTTATTGTCCTGTGTCTACCTCTGATTGGATGGGGGATTCGATAGTATGCAAAGATGGTCATTTTCGACAATATAAGCAAGGATGGATATTCATTTTCGGCAATATGCAAAGATAATCTTTTTTGACAATAGTATGCAAAAACAGCCATTTTCGACACTGCACGGGTGCTTATTCTGCTATTTGCAGAATAATATAGAAGTTTAAAGTCGTCGGCTATACGTAGTTGCTACAATAAGACTTGCTACATATTTTGAAACTGTTCCTGAGATATCTGCTGCATTTAAGCATCCTGCTAACCTTACATACGAGTAAAGCGGCGTCGACTGGCTATCTTGCGTCGTGGTTTCCTTTTGTGTTCACCCTTCCAAAAATTGATCTAACTGATCATTCAGTAACTAGTGCATCATGCGCGCAAGCAAAGAGGAGTAAGAGTAAGTATTGATCAAACCAATCTGATCCGCTGCATGGTACCTAGCATGTGTATGGTAAGAATAGAGGTTAAGGAGGATTTTTCAATCGAGAAAGAAGATGGAACTCGAGGAAAACGACCCCGCCAGCGCCTTCACCTGCCAGATCGTGGATGACAACGGCGACGAGGACGAGGACGACGGCGGCGGCGGCGGAGTCGGGGCAGGACTCGCCTTCTCCAGTCGCTCCCTGCCTCCGCTGGTGGAGTACTTCGACGAGAAGGGCAACAACGTGACCCCGCTTCCTCTTCACACGCTGGACGACCAGGATCAGCAGCAGCTCGGGAGGGATCCACTCAGGCGTCGGAGATACCCGCCGCACAAGAACCCCATCATGAGGACCTTCCTCCACGTGACCACAGCGCTCTACAGCATGGCGGGACTTGGATCGCTGGAGACGTCTAAGGCGTTCAAGGCCATCAAGAAGTGAGTGTACTACGTAGTAAGAGGCAATGTCGGGCTTTGGAGGCATGCTTATTAATCTTTTAAGGGAATTGGACGAGGAAGAAGAGGAGGAAGAGAAAAGGACGAAGAAGGCGACTCTGTCTGGTCGACTAAAGGCGCGTCAGAAGGCCGACCAGCACAAGGTGGACACAGAGGTGGAGGAGATGGACGCGGCGTCCTGGAAGAGAAGGAAGGACTACTTGCCGGACAGCATGAGGGTCAAGACGGCCAAGGAGATTGACATTCTGCTGGTGAAACGATCGATCCACTACTTCTTGATGACTCTATCGCTGCTGACATTGGTGGCTCTCGTGCGTAGGTAGAGACGGATACGATCTGGATGCTTGAACTCCCCGGGACCTGCGTCGAGTTCGACCCTGACAAGAAGGAGGAAGACGGGAAGAAGGAAGAAGAGGAACAGAAGAAGACAAAGGAAGAGGACCCGAACGTTTCCGGGTAGTATAGTAGTGGGGCGCCTAAAACGACTGCTTGGCCAGAGACAGTTCGTCAAGATTGAATGATGTCTTTACCTTCAGGTACGAGTTGGTGGAGAGCTGGACGCAGACGCTGGACTTCTCCAAGAAGAAGAAGGGGACTCAGTGCGACGACATCGTCACGGACGAGTCGTCCACGCAGGTGAGCACCAAGAACTTCCTGGACGAGGAGAGGAAGCAACAGCAACTGATGGAATCTCCCGGCCCCAAGTCCCCGAGAAGCCCTCTACCAAAGCCAATTTAAAGTCGGACGGAGCACTTGAAATAAACTGAACACTGATTCCCCCGAAGCTTCCCCATGACGTAATTTGTCTATTCTCTTAAAGTAGTAGCATATTCACTCAAGTGGGACTGTAGTACATTGTACAAACAGATAGATAAGTAGGTGGTGTGTGTGTAAAAGTTGGTATGTTAATACTTAATAAAAAGGTCATACACGTGCAGTTTACATATGGACATTTCTAGTACGTACATATGACACAAGTGAATTTGAACGTACAAAGCACACCAGGTTTTCTTTTTGAGGTGTCGCACCTGACACGACACTCGCTTCTTTTGGGAATGCTGCTGCTGCTGCAGTGATGCGGCGCTGCCCTTACCGAACAGGTTCCTGGCCACCCTGGAGGCCGCTGCAGGCCTGGGCGTTTTAGCACCCTGAGTGAGCACCCGAATTATCTGAGCTGGGCCGGAGACACACCCGCTTCCAGAGGACGTGTTTGCTACGAGGAGAGGGGAAAGAACCAGGACCATGTCTAGGCTGCCTTCTTTGAGCTAAGGACAAAAATTAAAGTTGACGTAGAAATGAAAAAAAACACACCAGTGCTTAAGGTGTTGAAACATCCATTATTACAGAGCTTAAAGCATTACTATAAACTACAATACAGTAATTGTACACGTGTAAACAAGAGTTTCCAATAGAATTATACATAGATTTATTCCTCCATAACTTGTGCATTGCATGTGCACAAAGCCACAAACTGATGCAGCATACTGTACTAGAAATTTAATTGCTCCTATTTTTCTCCATGTTTGTGTCAGCCCCTAGTTGGACAGAGGGGAAGGTCCTACTGGGAAGGATGCAGTAAATTGTTGTTGCTGCTGCTTCCACTGACGTCGCGAGCACATCACACATTACGTTTTCTCATCTTCGTGTCCGTGCCAAGGATGTAATGTCAATATGTGATGGAAGCCACTCTGTAGTAAAATTTCGCATGTGAAGAGAGGTTTGGGGATTCATTGTGAGACGATTCAAAAATCAGGGTGGCAAGGAGAAGAGGAGAAGAGGAGGAGGAAGACAAATGAGAGAAGCCAGCAACAGAAGGCGATGTTGACATACTAGAGGGAGACAGAGACGAGAGCCAACATTATTCGAGATTGGTCACCAAATTTTCTTGGTTTTTTTTAACACTAGATGTGTACAGATTAAGGGTACTCGTACGTAGCACTATAAAAGGAGTTTGATGTTAATTGCATCCACGAGCTCGACCCTGGTTTCGAGACGAGCTCGAGGTGACGTTAGCCCTACACCGCGGACAGAAGGGAAAGTCGGAGTCAGAGCGCTGACGCGACACTGTTGTGCACTGCAGGCTGCAGCAGCCTCGCCCAGGTCATCCTTCCTACTAAAAGACTGGCCTCATTTTCTGCGCACCTTTGAAGAGGGCATCTTTCGTATCTGAGCGTTCCCCTTACGTCATCCTCGCCGAGAGAGAGCAGTTTTTGTCACTGACGTCTTTTGTGATGACCTGAAGGGAGTGTCCGGGGCTGTCATCATGGGGGCCATCATTTCCAGGTTCAGGGTGAGTCTTGCTTGCCAATGCCACCTTCCACGTGTCCATTGCCTCTTTTTTTTCTTCTTCATGTTCAGAAGAAGCCCTCCACGAAGGAGGTGCTGGAGAAGCTTCAGACCCAGGTGGACGCCCTGGAGTCCTCCAAGCGCGACACCATGGCCTGGCACAAGAAGCTAATCGGCTACCTTCTCCTCTACTTCTCCTTGCTGTACCTCTTGGCGGCCGTGGTCGCCTACTTCAGGTTCTTCCACCACCCCGACTGGCAGGGGTTCACGTCGCAGGCCATCCTCTGGGTCCCCTTCCTCGTCGCACCCTTCGTGTGAGTGGAGTTGTTGTTTCAGACAAATCAGACCAAGTGATGGTCACTTACTTGGTCTGCATTGCAATAATGCAGTTGTTTTTGTCCGATGAATAGTGGAGGGAACAGCTGGATTCTTTTTTCCCCCTCAGTTTCTTGGTAGTCCGTAGAGTCCTGACTTGGTGGTACCACCGCAAGGTGCGTAAGGACGAGGCCAAGTTGAAGGACTTACAGAAGCAGCGCAAGAAGATACTCGACGAGGTCATGGAGACGGAGACCTACAAAGTGGCCAAGGAGATATTGGAGAAGTTTGCACCGGAGCAACTCATGTCCAGGACAGCAGCGCAGAGTGTACGAATTTGATGGTTGAGGATGAGGATCGCGCACAATAAAAAAAATGGCCCTTTTCTTTTCCAGTCCGTAAGGAGCCCTCCGGCCCCACAGCCTGGGTTGCAGAGACCGGGCCCCACCAGCCCCATGATGGGCGGCGGCGGTGGTGGTGGCAGCGGGGTCATGGAGCTCCGGAGGAGGGTCCCGGCGGGACCCGGTGCTAGCCCGGTGTTATCCGGGGTCGGAAGGGGACGCGGCGGGGCCACCTTGGGCACCCCGGCGGCCCCGCCAGGGGGCAGCTTGGTAGGGAGGACCCCGCAGCTGCCCACCTCCTCCATGGCGACGGCGGGAGGGCCCAAGGGGACGGCGGGTGTGGCGGCGGCCTCCGCCTCCGCGCAGAAGCCGTTTGGAGTTGCTCAAGGCGGAACGAGACTAATGCCAGCACTCGCCAAAGAAAGAGGTTAAAGGATCTCAGGCAATTCCGATTCACACGTGGCAGAGTTTCAGAACGTGTAGTGTGCCCACACCAGGTGTTCCGGGCCCTCCACTTCCGCGTCCCGTCCTCCCCCGCGAGAGGGGTTACATGGACCGGATGGTGGAGTACCTGGTGGGCGACGGCCCCAGCAATCGGTACGCGCTCATCTGCAAGCAATGCCAGTCGCACAACGGAATGGCGCTCAAGGAAGAGTTTGAGTACGTCGGTAAGTAAGGGATGCACTTGGTACAGTTTCCCAAGTTTCTATGTTACCCCCTCTGTTTCTCCTCTGTCCGACTGCAGCTTACCGCTGCTGCTACTGCTACTACTGGAACCCCGCCCGCAAACAGCGGCCGGTGGCGCCCAAACTGATGGCCTCTCCCACCGGAGGGAGGAGAAGGAGGAGCGAGGACAGTTCATCAGAGTCTTCCGAAGGTGAGATCAGGGTTTGAATGCAATGGGGATTGTTTTTACTGTAATTTTTTTCTTTCTTTCTAGGTGAGACAAAAGTCCTTCCCAAGACCCCGGAGAAAAATCCGTCTGAAGCAGCAGCCACTTTGAAGCCCGCCGAACAGGTCAGGTCGGAGGAGGGAGAGACGAAGCCTCAACAGGAGGCCGCAGGGGGAGTGAAGGGCGAGGAAGAGGTCAAGAGTCACACCGTAGATGATGAGGACGAGGAGGAATCGGAAGAAGTCGGGGATGGACAAGCCAGCGCCAGGGAGGAGAAAGAGGAGGAAGGGGAGGAGGAAACTGAGTCAAATGGAGGCGAGGGGGAAGAAGAAGAGGAGAGGATTGAATCAGGGGACGAGGAAGAGGAGGTGGAAGAACACGAGTCCGCAGTCAGGAAGGTGGACTCTGGAGAGGCCAAGGCAGGTCCTGACGAACAGGAAAAGCGGATGGAGGCAGAGACTGAAGTGGATAGGAGAGAGTGACGGGAGTTTTTCTATGCTTTCCTCCCCATCCATCCAGCCACCACCCGCACTCGTCATTCATTTTTTTTTCTAAAGTAATCTGGCTGTGGCTCCGCTTAAACCCATTTTGCCCCCAACACCCCCACCAAGTTTCTTTGTGCCGTTTGACTTCAACGTTGCCTTTCTACTAACGACTTTCAGCAAGGTGTGTAATAGTACAGAGATGGTATTAAGCACATCATCTTTTTAAAAAGGACGCGTTAAACAGGAAAAACTGAAGAAGAAAAACGTTTAAAAGAATAAATAAAAGAGCTCACATTAAATGCCACCCACGACACTACGTACGTCTTAGTTATTCGCATATCAACTTGAGAGGAAAATCTGCTTAATCCTCTGAGAGATGTACAAACAAGTCATGCAATGTCAATGCAGCAAGTCAATCAGTTTACAATTTTTTTGTATGTCTGCCTCCAGATTTAAATGTGTTGCTGGAATTATTATTGTACCAAATGATCGATATAAGGGTAGTATCATAGGGTGCATTTCAAAATACCATCTGCATATGGGAAACACCTTGAGGAGGAGGAAGGCTTCCAACCACTCGGACAGCAGGTTGTCTGTCAGTTTCAGCTCGGCAATGTGGGTCAGACAGCTGACGCTGATGCCGCTGGTGCCGACGGACCCAATGTCATGGTCGCAGTGGGTCATGACCGGTGGGAACATCCCTTTGGACACATACCTGTAGGTGTACTTCTTTATGGAGGCGAGCATGTTGGCGATTGCTCGTTTGGTGGCATACGCGTTCTCAAAATAAAATTATTCTTAGGTACCAAAAAAAAATAGTTTTCATGTTTTTCCTACCATTAATGTACGTACAGAGTGCGTAGAAAAGGATGTTTGCTTTTGCAAAAATAAATGTCTGGTAATATGCTTAATTTAGTAATGTTAAACATAAATTATTTTATAGGTATGGAGCTTACAGGAAAACCTTCCCCAATGTGATTTGAAATGATTTGAGATTATCTTGGGATGATCTCTAGCAAGTGTACGTAGATGGATGAAGATCTCTAGCATCCACTCAAATCCCTCAAGCGTTGACATATCAGAGGTGTGCTAAAAAAGAGGGGAGAGGAGAGAGAGAGAGACCCAACCACCTTTGTGGTTTGCCCAGACAGTTTATGAGGCTTTTTTAAAAATTTAAAGATAATATAACAAAGCTAATATCTCACCAAAAGGGAAGGTTTTCTGGAGTACAAAAGACATTACAGAAAAAGTTATTGATTTTCAGAGAACGCGAATATCCTTTTCTATGCACTCTGTACCGTAAATATGAGATGTCTGCTTTTTTTTTTAACAGAAAACGTCAAAAGATTTTTAAGTAACTACTTACAGATAGTCAGATGTTTCATTCAATTACGTTTGCACGACACTTGTCTTAATAAAG
>JAAUYM010038045.1_pt1 | contig 11548 bp, 9 predicted proteins | sample 7278001 | NCBI WGS metagenome assembly JAAUYM01 (sample SAMN14350224, study PRJNA611818) | marine sediment metagenome | isolation source: surface marine sediment (1.8m) | place: French Polynesia: Moorea | collected 2018-08
GGGGGGGGTTCGCTTTTTTTCCCCTTTCTTTAAAAAAAACGTTAAGTCAAATTTCCTAATGTTTATGTGAAACAGAAAGTACGTATGCTTGGAATCATTTATGAGCCCCTTCCCCAGGCCGAAGTGCCGCTAGGTCTGGGTATAATCGACACTTTCCGTGAAATACAGGTTTTATACTTTTATTCCTAATTTAACTCGTTAGAAAAATGGAAAGGACAAACATACAATACATACGGCATATAGAGGTCCTTATCTAAATGCCAGGAACAACAATGACGTCGACTTGTCACTTTTTCTTGTGAAAGTAATGTTATGAGCTTGCAAGCAAGGCTAGACGTTGGTGAAATTTGCAAGGTATTTTCTTTTTATAATCCGGAAATCGATGAGGACTGAGAAAAAAAAGTAGCACTGCTCCTTGCCAAACCGATATAGTAGATGGCCTTGAAAAATTTTAGGCCTTATATTGTTCCAAATCTCACCCACTCACTCACCCTTCTTCTCGTTGGACGGCGGCGTCGCGCCGTAGGTGGAGAACGGCTTCGGCACCGACTGACTCCGCGGCGGCGGCCGCCTTCCGCCGCCCCCGCCGCCTCCCACGTTCCTGGCCCCGCGGCTCCTGGCGCCGCCGCCGCCGCCGCCAGCAGCGCCCTTGGACGGCGACTGCGGCTGCGATTTAGTGGCCTTCTGCGTGGACTCGTCAACCCCGCTGTCGTTGTCGCCGTCTGCAAAAAAAAAACGACCCGAACATACGATTTTTTTTATGGAAAAGTGCGGGGTGTGTTTTTTTACCCCTCCTCCCCCCATGTCCGCCATGGCGGAGGAGGAAGGAGGTGGCGGTGTCACGTGAAATGATTGGTGAGGTGGAGGTGTTTTTACAAGCCATATCGATCATATAACACTGTGCAACACACACACAAAAAAACCTTTCGAGCAGTGTCGTCTGAATAAAAAAAAGTGGTTTCATGTTGAGAAAAAACAATGCACGCGACATGCATTCGTATACGACAACACGGTTTGGGCGTGGCAGACCCAGGCGAATTGCACCAAGTCAATAAAAGGGAGAGAGAGAGAGAGGAAGAGAGATTGGGTAGAACGGCGCAAAAAAAAACGCTAACAGCAGTCCCAGATGGTAGATACCCAAATTCAGAGAGCATGGCGGCACAAGGCAATGACCAGATTCCCCCCCCCTCTCTAAGTAGGGTTCTCTCGTTACCCTTCTTGTAATTGGCGTTGGCCACGTAGGTGGAGTGGATGGTGGATCGCACGTTGCGCAGGTAGTGCGGGACCTTCTTGCGCACTGCAATGAACGCGGGAGGTTTTTTGATCCCTCCATCCAGCCGTGGCAAAAAAAAAGCCACCATGACTTCAAACCTTTCTTGTAGACAAGGCCACTGTGCGGCGGCCTGACCGCGAAGCTGCTCGGGGCGGTGGGCGGGCCCGACAGCGGCTCGGAAGCCGGCTCAGGGTCTTCCTCGTGATCCTCCTTGGCGTCGTCCTCTTCCTCATGATCCTCCCCCTCTTGGTCGTGCTTCTCCTCCTCGTCGTCTCCCGACTTGCCCGTCGTCGGCTTGCTGGAGTGCTTGCTCCCCTCGTGGTCGAGTCCGTTTTCCTGAGCGCTGGTGTTGCTGGCAGCCCTGGATCCCCTCGCCGTCCCCACCTTGGAGACGGACTTGGACTCCTCCTCAAAGGTGGCGTTGGACACCCTCCTCGATCCACCTTCGTCCTCCACTTCCTTTTCCGACTGTCTGGACTTGGCTGACGCCTGTCTAGACCCCTCCCCCGACTTGGGTGGCTCCGCCACCTCCTCCTCTTCCTCCCCTCTCTCGTTGTCGTCCGAAGGCGGCATGTTGTTGTCGCTGTTGGCCGACTTTCCTGCGATCAGCGCGTCGACTGCGTCGAAGGCGTGCTTGTTCTCCTCCTCCTCCTTCTTCCTCAAGTACTTAGTTTCCCCGACCCCCTTGAGCACAGAGTCCTCCGGGCTGTCCAGCTGCTGTTCCACCTCCCTGATCTGTCTCTCAGCCTCGTCAAGGCCGTCCTCCGCTGCCTCCTTGACCTTCTCCTCCCTTACTCTGGCGTTCCTGAGCTCCTCGACCTCCTTGGCATCGACGGCCACCTCCACCTCGTCCACGACCTCGCGCTTGGTCTCGTCCACGATTTCCTTGACCCCTTCCTTGGCCTCCTCCTCGGCCTTTTCCGCGGCCTCCTCGGCGGCTTGTCTCGCTTCCTCCTTGGCCTCCCTGGCCTCGTCTTCCAAGTCGGACGCGGCGTCCCCGTTGATAACTCCAAGGGCGATCGACTTCTGGCTGCCCGAGCTGCCGCTCCTGACCGAGTTGGCGTTCACCGGCTTAGACGACGGCCTTTCCTGCTCCTCCTCTTCCTTCAGAGTGTACTTGGTCTCTTCCACCCTCTGCGCCAAGTCCTTGCTGTTGCTTCCTTCGCCGACGAGGGCGACGGGAGCGGCCTCGAAGTTGTCTACGCTGCCTTCTTCCGCGTGGACCTCGGCCGCCTCCTCGACTGTGGTATTGCTGGAGGATGCGCTGCCGGTGCCGGTGCCGTTGGTGGCGGTGACGGTGACGGCGGAGGCGACGATGCTCGACCGCTGCGAGAGGTACTTGGTCTCCCCGCCGCCGGAACCGGACCGGAGCTCTGCCAGGAAGTCTGGCGGCTCCGCCGTCTTCTGGGGCTCGAACTAAAAAATAAATGAATAAGACGCAAAACGGTTTCCCCCGCATTTTTCTCCCGGAGAGAATGTTGGAAAGAAAAAGTGAGTGGGGTAAGAAATCAATTTATACCGACCTCCATATATCCGCTCATAGCTTGCACAATTAATTAACAACGGGGCCTATGCCTTCGTGCAGGAGAGAAATGACAGATTGTGACGCAGCCCGAGAGGGAAGAGAGAGACAGACTCTCCTCCACCTTCCTTCGTCTGTTTCGCCGGGCTTTAAGACACTGAGGCATGAGGGAGGGAAAATCGATTCCTGTCTTCCAAAAAAAAAAAAAAGGTCATCTTTTCTCCGCCCGCTGGCAGAGACGGCGGAGGCGGCGGTGGGAGAGCAGAGAGGAGAGAGAGAGAGAAATTCTTGTTTGCCGGTACATGTATCATACCTTTAAAAGTTCTCTCTCGGCTGCGGCCTTGGAGGACGGAGGAGGGGGGAAGAAGAGCCTTCTTCCTCCTCTCTGTCTTCAAACCGGCTCTGGGAAAGGTATCGGTGATACTGACTCTCTCGCTCTCTCACTCGGGGTGCGAGGGGGGGGGAGAAAGAGAGACGTAAATAATTTTCGCCAAAAAAAATCTTGCTACCCCTTTCTCCGCCAGTGTATTCGCGCCCTTTCTCTCTCTCTCTCTCCCCTGCCCCCCCCCCACCACCAACTCTCTCTCTTGCTCTTGCCTGACGAAAGAAATTAGTCTCTCCTACCTGTCAGTCGATCATTCCTGATCCTTTTTTTTAAAAAAAAAAAAAGACTTTGCAAGAGAACATGCAAAGTTCTAACTCCCCCTCCCCTCTTTGGTATCAATTTTTAGTGCACCTCCCTGCCTCCTCCGCCTCCTCTACCTACATATTGATTTTTTGAAACTGCAAGGGAGACTTTCTACATAACATCCTCCTTCCTGGATGTGCGACCGGACTTGAACCATCCCACCCCACTCCAAGTCGACCATTGGACATTATTGGACTTTTGTACTCCATTTTCGCTGCACTACAGTATAAGTCTATTCGGGAAAACGGTGGCGGCATGCCGCTTTATTCAGCGACGTGCTTGAAAAGAAGAAGGAAGAAAAAAAAACATTTGAGCTCCTCATCAAGGAACACGAACAAAAATAGTTGCGTGTAGCCTCGTATGTGCGGGAGACCGAAATACGCCTGTAGTTTCGCTCCGCCGACTCACTTACCTGCCCACTTAATTAGATTCCTGCCACTTTCACTTCTTCTCTGCGCGCACAGAGCACAAGAAACGCACAGATAGACACGCAACAACAACAGGAACCGCACTGCAGATCTTGGTGGGGTGGGGGTTTCCCCTTGTTTTTTTTTTGGGTGCCTTGGAATGTGCCACCCTCCTCCCCACTTTTCTCTCTAATTCACCCCAAGCAACAGCCTAGGCGGCTAGTACGTAGCGCGCGGCGGCGGTGCCGCCACTGTTGGGGAGTTTGGGGAGGGGGGGGCAGTACACACAATGGGGTCATAAGCAATCGTGGCGACCGCGAGAAAACAAAACATTACCAATTTTGGAAAGCGCATTCGACAAGCATTAAAAAAAAGCTCATTTGCAGCAGTGCTCAGCCGACGTGCCCCATCAACGGGTGCGATGTGAGGCACCCTGTCAGAGACGTCCGGCGCTAGAAAGGCCCTCTCCTCTCCCTCCCTTTCTAGTACTTTCGTGGACCTGCCTCTGTTTGGACGTATCGACGAAAAACACACACACACTCACACACACGCGCTCGGCACACGTGTGCGCTGCTACTCCCCGCGAATTGGTCGGTCTCGCAGCAGGAGGAGGGAGGAGGGAGCTTTCTGCAGAAAGCCGAGCAGAGGGAGGGCGGGAGGGCCCTGTATGTTTAAACGCTGTGGGTTGAGAGAGGGGAAGAGAGCATTCTGGATTGGGGCTGGTTCTTCCCACACACGCAGACTGTCTGCTTTGGTGCACCGCCGGTCGTGTCATATATCAGTCCTTGGGCCGCATAAGAGAATTTTTCAGATGCTCTCAACATAGTACCTTTAATAACGCTTCTATTTTTCGAATTACAAAGCTAAGAAGGGTGTAAGGTCAATTATTGGGCTGACGTTTCACAGGGCCATATGTGCCCCTTAAATCTCGCAATTTAACCCGGGGAGGAGCCTTAATCCACCACCCGTCCTCGCACCCCCCACTCGGGGTGTAGGAATGTCAGCAAGGCTCAAATTTCTCGCCCCGGCCATAAAAGAGAAAGCCTTCCCCTCTCTTCGGACTTTGTTCTATTCTTCCCATGCAGTTCTCTTTCCCAAAAAAAAAGTTTCGCCTTCTTTTTATGGCTTATTTTATTAGAATGGAATTTAGTAGAAGGACAGGGCAGGACGCTGGAAAGAAAAATATATTTGGGAATTTGGAACTTGGCTACACATGTTGTCCGCTTCTTTTGCACCTTTTGTTCGCCGTCTCGTTAGAGAAACAAACTGACTCGTTAGCCAAAAGACTTGTCCGATAATGACGATACACAAAAGGGGAGGAGAGGGGGGGGAGAGGAGCCAGGTATTGTGGTCTTCTTCGAAGGGGGGGGAAGGGATGAAGAAAAACTATTTTCGAAGGCCGTGTGGCTGTGGCGAAGAGAAAAAAATTAATATCTCTTTTTTCCCCCCTCCTCCAAGCCTGCAATTTCTGCCAAAATTGCCAGTATCGGAGAAAGAACCGTGCTGTTGTACGTAGTTAGGTATGTTTTCCAAATATTTCATGTCATGAACGCAGCGAAAATGCCGAGGGCGGCGCTTCTCACAGAGGAGTCCCTCTCTAAGCCCACGTACGACATACAGTACAGGATGTCCCAACAACAACAACAAAAAAAAAACCTGACGATCCACTTTGAATTTTGCTTTAAAATTAACAACATCTGAAAGCGGCCATGAAATACCTCGGAGGAATTTTTTCTTTTCCGAGACATCCTGTGCGTACACGCAACACAGTGCTAATGGGCGACTGAGGTGTACTTATGCATGCGATGACATGAGGCGATTGTCCCTCACGTGTGGGCGTCGTGTGTGTCTGTCACAGGAAAGAGGAAGAGAGAGGAGGAGGAAAGATCGCTTTGATGACAAGCAATTGGCGTGTGTGTTGTGTGTGTGTGTGTGTGTAGTATGTGTGTGTGGGTGTGCGTGTGAGGTTTGCGGAGATGGCAAATAGGTCTTCCTCTAGGAACAGAGACTAGTACAATGAACAGATACAGTAAAGTCATTGATCGGCAGAGTTGACTAAAGCAGAGTTACTTCTTTTTGTAATATTGGAAACAATGCCGTATTGGACTTTACTACGTACTTGTAGTGGTGGTTAACTGTAAGTATTTATGTCGATTATTACCCCGTCTTTCACCATTTACTAAGTAGGAGCTAATCTAGATTTCGTGAAATTGCCCGTGAATTTCTTCCGAAAGCAGGTACGGTTCCCACAACGCCAGCGCGAGGATTCCTTTTGCAATAATCAAGGCATTGTAAATGCTGACCATAAAGTAGTGTACGAGTATTTTGATTTCCGGGCCTACCTCCCCTCTCCTTCTTCTTCTTCCCCGACCGGACAATTGGTCATTTAATGAAACAAATGTATTCTAATTTGTAAACTTAATAAGGGCTAATAGTAAGAAACAAGTTTAGGAACGTGTTTTCTTCAAATGTTCCTGAAGATACGTTCCTTTGTCTTGAAAAGTCCCGTCGGGTCGGCTATACACAGCAATAAACTGAGGCTCGTTCAGCAAAAAAGAAAAGGAAAAAAGATTCAATGGATCCCAAGGTGTGCGCGTATCTTTCCCATAAAAAAAACTATTTCTTTTTCGTAGAGTACAATCTTCTCTGCTTTCAGCGTTTCGAAATCTTCCATTCTTCTTCTCGATCCTTCTTATCACACAAATCGAATTTTGACACTCGAGACATACGTCTAGAAGAAAGAAAAAGTAAATTCTGCCAAAAAAAAGTGATGGAACAAGAAAAAGGAACGCGATTCCAGCACGGACTGACTATCCCAGATTTAAATTAAAAATTGCGCGACTGGGCAGAAGGGCCTTCGGGAGTCCAGAAGAGGAAGAAAAAACTGCATGGAAGGTCCCTTTGCCCGCCGTCGTGTGAAGCACAAAAAACTGCCGTCAAGACAATCAGCAGGACACGACGATGATTAGAGAAAGTCTTCATTTTTTGCCACATATCTTAATATTATTTTCTGTACACACTGTAATTTACATCGGCGGAACAAGGCAAAAATCTTCCTTCCTCCTTCCCACCGCCGCTCGTTGCCTGACGATAGAACAGAGGGGGGGAGGGACGGAGGGACGGAGGGAGCAAAGAACAGAAGGAAGGAGGAAGGCTTGCTTGCAGACGAAGCTCCTTCCTTCCTTCCTTCCTTCCTTCCTTCCTTCCTTCCTTCCTTCCTTCCTCCTGTGTCAATGCCAACTTCCTCCTTCACCCTTCCCCTCCCTTCCACCCTCCCTCCCCATGTTAACCTGCCCAAATGTGTACGCGTGGTACTACGTAGCAATGGCCCGCAGCAAGGTTTTTTTTTAACACAGGGAGGAGGTCGCTGCCTATTTCTTTCGGTTGTGCTTTTTCAAATGAGGAAAACGGGAGGATCAAAAACCGGAGCGCACTAATTTCCCCCCCAGATGACCTCTGGAGAAGATGACGGGATTTGTAGTGTACTAGTACATACTATGTCCCAGTCGAATTCGGTTAATAAGAAATCTTGGACAATTTCGATTTTTTTAAAGAAAAAAAATGAGAAATTGGCCCACCTTCTGGCCTGTCTCGATTATCCGAGTTCGACCGTACTATCTTCCCACGCCACTACATATATGAAAAAAAAAAGAGATACTTCCAAGGAGAAAAATCTGAGCTATCATCAAGGAGATGAAAAAGATGGGAAGAAGGTTATTTCGCGTTTTTTGTGCCAGTTTTTTTTTTCACCCCTGCAAACGTGGCGGTGGCGCACCTGTTCAGAACTTTTGAGCATGTTGCTTCCTCGAATATCACGTGTTAGATAATCTAAAAACGAATCAGGACCTCAGTTTGCTACTTTTTGGGGGCATTGCAATACGACTGGACAGAGTTTTCTTCTTTGAAGGCCAGGGTAGATGCAATTCATGTCCTAAAAGTTGCTTCCCGAAAATGTTCCCTCCGTCGTCCTTGGAAGTCCATTCTTTCTCTCCAATCTCCCAATTCATTGCCCCCTCTTTCCTTTTCTAGTACTAGGTGCAGCAGTCAATACCCATCAGTTTAAAAGGAGGAGGAAGGGGGAGACGCTTTGTTGCCGCCTCATTTGACGACGGACTTTTGGGGAAGAGGGGAGGCGAGTGACGAAAAGACCCCCAAAGAAGAGGAAGAGGCTGGAACATCCTTTCAGGAAGTACGTTGAGAGAGAGAGAGACAAGATGGCGAGAATTCACGATCGCCTGCAGCCCAAATGGATCAAGATAAAAAAAGGGGCCTCGTCATAATGCGCCCTTTCCCATATCCTGGAACCAAATTGGCGAAATGCATTTTGTTTCGTTTAAATTGCCGGGTCTAATTTGGTTTCCTCCATCTCCAACGCAAAAAAACAAGGGAGGTCGAACACTGCAGCACACCCCATTGTGTGTCGACCCGCACGACACAGCCCATGGTTTGGAAGCCTCCCCTCGGAGGTGCAATAAAGATTGGGTTGGGGAGGAGGGCGAAAGAGAGGAAGGCAAAACTCAAACTCCTTTTTTTGCACCCAATGCAGGTGCTAGTGATGACCGTGATCCTCTGAGCCCGGCTCATCTCGGATAGAAGTGGAATCCACTCTTGGTCACAAAACTCCTTAAGTACTTTATGCTTGCAAAAAGAAAAACATTGAAAACCTTTGTAACAATCATTAATCACCAGCTGGACAAAGCTCGAGAACTCGACTAAATGCGGGCTCGCGGCCATCCCTACTGCGACCCCAATTTTCCTTTAGAGGCGGCGGCTGTGATGCCGCCCTGACCTCGGTCCCGCGCAGACTAATCCCAACCCTCCTCCCTCCCCTTCTCTGTCGTCTGTCTGACAAGGGCGCACTAAAATGAGATTGGGGGCTGCTTGTAGAGGGATGAGGGGGCAGGTTACACTGTGGAATGCCGTCAAGAGGCCGGCAAAAAAATCATTTCGACTGAGATCACGATGGGCGCCAGGAACAACTAAGGCTCGTGTCTCTGTGGCGAGAAACGCAAATTAAAGATCCCCCCCCTCCCCAACTCTTGGTTCTTTTTTTCCAGTCAGGCTCGTGACTGTGAGTCATCTCCCCTAAGCAAGCAGCAAAAAAAAAATAACACGGTATGGAAGAAACCTTCCTCCCTTTAGCGGCATGCAAGCAAGTACGCAGGCGTAATGAGACTTTTTCTTATTCTCTTCTCGCGCAGGGTTGCCAAGCAGGGCTACTTAATAGCTCACTTTTGGATGTTTTGGACTGCTTCTTTTTTTTTTAAGAGCATAAATAGCCACGTTGTTATTCGAATTTGTGGCTCTTTTTTTAGCTCAAGATGTTTTTCGGGCCACCCAATTATTTCAGGGTTGGAGCTATGATCTGTGGCAGTCCTGTTCTCGCTTAGTCGATGTGCCGACGTGACTTGCAGCGCGACACACGGAAGGGCATTTTTTTCCCTCTTCTTCTACTGCCACTTAACGCGCTTTACGTTTAGTACAAGCACGTTCGCAACAGCAGCAACAAAAAATATTCAAATCGGTCTTCTATGTACTACAACAAAGACGCATCGCATCCTTGAAAGCTCGGGTTAGTCTAAGGGGATGAAAAAAAAAAGAGAGTCTTGTTTGCCCAGTGAGGAGAGTCCTAATCTGAAATTGCCGCATTACACAACAAGGAGGGCCGACGAGGACTGGGGAATCTCAAAGCGACGACGGTCCTTGTTTCTTATCGCCTGACAACAGCGTGGGTTTATCATCATCGCTGGGGCAACAAAGACTTATATGCACATTAAAAAAAAAATAGAAGTACAAGTAGTAGAAGAGGATCTCCAGCATGACTAGAGGACATTAAATCGTCTAGAAGCGCTTCGCGAAGAAGTCCTTGAGGTGCAGCAGCCTTGCATACAGTATGTTCCAGAAAAAAAGACGTACTTTTGCTTCTGGCACACCCGATATATATTAGACGATAATGAAGCAAATTCAAAAGTGGGATGTCAAGTAGTATTCTTTTTTACTATGCCATCCTGTATGCAGGGCGACGATGATGCATTATCGATCGCCATTACCACCACCACCCCACCCCTAACCTTCGCCAGAAGCCCCGGGGCTTATGCAAATGGAAGGTTGCTCCAGATGGAGAAAGGGAAGGAAAAGGAAGAAGAATTAGAGAGGGGGGGGTCTTTCTCCCCTCGCAGAGAGAAACGAAGAGGAGGGAGCCAGAGACCTCCCTAGAAAAGGACCAGGTGTTTTCTACCTGCTCTTACACCTCCTCCTCTTTCCCCATATGCAACCGATACACTCAATAATGTTACTGCGATACACTTCTTTTCTTTCGTCCCTTTCTTTAGCAGTCGCAACAAATGTCCTTCGCTGTACTACACCGGGGACAGGAGGAAAGGAGGAAGGTTAACAAGAGTTTTTTCCTTTTCTCCCCTCTTCCATTACCCCGCGAATGGGGAGGGCTGTCACCATGAGAAATGAAGCCTGACTTGAGTTCGAGTTCAAAGGCCTCCTCCGTCCTTTTCTACACAGTGTACTACATATACCTGGAGAAGTCTTCGTCGTCCTCCTTTTGACACAGGACTGACTACAGGATGTCTGTAAAAGAGTTGCACTTTCCATATGAAATTTCAAGTGTAGTAAGCGTACGCATGGGCCGGAGACGCGAGGGGACACTTCCCGACGGGACTTTTGAAAGTTGCGAGCACAACAAATTCCGATTGTACCGTAATGTAATGAAACATGTCCTTAGACTACGATACTACGATATATGTCACCTTTTTTGTTCAGGAAAATGACAAAAAGTCCCGTCGGGTCCGTGGGAATCAAAGGAACCAATCTCCCCCCCCCCCAGATTGCAGTGCCAAGAATACCTCCCGCCGCAACAATCACCGTGACCCCTTCCTCCAATCCCCCTTACTTCCTCCTTTCTCGGTCTTCTTCCTCTCCATGTAATGTGGGTGAGATGGATCAAGGAGGAGGAGGAGGAAGAGGAGAGGAGAGGAGAGGAGGCAGTTTTGGTTGGGGGGAGAGGAAAGCAGCAGAGAAGAAGGCAAAGACGAAGCTGGGCCCAGGCAACAGGAGAGAGAAAGAGAGAGGAGGAAAGTTTGCTCTTTGGGGGGGGAGAGGAGGAAGGAAGCAAATAACAAATTCGGGTATTGCCTAAAATGCCACGCCCAAACCGGGTTTCCTACCCCGGGGGTTTCTCTCTTTCTTACCCTGGCCGTTGGCGATGTTGAGGTTCCCGACGGCCGCGGCCGCGGAGTCCACGGAGGCAGCCGGGAGAGACTTCCGAGAGGGGCCGCTCATCCTGGGTCCGGACGGAGGTCGAGGTCAAAAGTGTGCACGATCCTGGAAGTCTTTCAGACCGCCGGCGAACGTCCGAACGTCTCTTTTTTTCTTACTTTGTTTTGATTTTTGTTTTTTTTACCAGAACACTCTTTTCTGCGTCACTTATTTTTTTTAATTTTCTGAACTTTCGCTTTCCCAGATTTTTTGCGAATTTTTTCTTGACGCTTGTTTGTTTGTTTGTTGGGGGGGTTCGAAAAGTGGCGCACGATGCTCCCAGCTTTTGGGCGGGAAAAAAGCGAATCTCCGCGGCGTTTTTGACAGGTCTCCTCCTCCTCCTCCTCTGGCAGGATGAAAAGAAGGCGACGCGAGAGCGAAGGGGGAAC
>JAAUYM010128148.1_pt1 | contig 11547 bp, 14 predicted proteins | sample 7278001 | NCBI WGS metagenome assembly JAAUYM01 (sample SAMN14350224, study PRJNA611818) | marine sediment metagenome | isolation source: surface marine sediment (1.8m) | place: French Polynesia: Moorea | collected 2018-08
ACCACCTTTCTGTCGCCCAAAGGGGGTTTCCCGCCCCCCGTGCCCTTAAAAACATACGGGGTTTTTTTTTTTTTTTTTTTTTTTTTTTGCAAAGTTATTTTAGCACTCATATACTACAGGTACTTGAAATGAACGCTTGCCTTCCTGACTGTAATCCTGTCCTGCCGAAGGTCATTCAGGAGGTCGCGGAGTTTCCTTAGCGACGACGACGACATCTTCGAGAAGGTGGTCGAAGGACCCGAGGGACCCTCTAGCTCTCTCTCTCACACACACACACACACAGACACATTTAAAAACCACAATTTGTGAATGAGTTTATTAGTGTCGTTGCTCTCTGACTTCGTTTACTCTTTTGCTTGTTTTTGTTTCGTATCTTGGTTGTTTTTATTTTGCATGCGCGAATCAAAGGAATCAAATGAAAAGCCCAGCTGATTAAAGGGAGAAATACGAGCACCATAGAAAAATAATAACATGCGTCCGCCTACAAATATGCAACAAATCTGGATACACGTAGAAGGAGATGATATTGCCACAATCGTTTTTTTGTCATGCAAAGGCCATACGTCCGACTTTTTGCGGAATGGGATCTCTCTTCTATAACCATTCCTGCTGGTGGACTCGACCTTTCTCCAGTAGCGATGTCGCCCTCCGCATGAGAACAACAAACTAACCTCTACATTTCTCGCTCTGTCCTGGGGCTGGGAGCGGAGCGACAACTGAGTGGACAACACTTCAGACGTCTTGGGAGCCATAATGGGCCAAAACCAGAGTTCCACCAGGCGAATCACTGTCATCAATGACGAGGCCAGCGGAGTCATTAAGGTGGGGAGTGTCTGTCCTTTAATCTGTAAAGTATGCCGAGACCTCATTGCAATTTTTCTTTGGTACCAGATCTCTGACGCCGTTGTGCAGAGGTTGAAGGATGAGATGAGTCGTCCGCAGCCTTCTCCTCAGCCAGCGTCTTCACAAGCTCCTTCGGCATCTCCGAGTCCTCCACCTCCGGTAAGAAAAGAAAAAAGTGTCTAAAATACCTGCCGAAGTTTGACATTCTGGATTTTCGTGCAGCCTGCTCAGCCCTCGCCGCCTCCTCCGCCACCTCATCAGCCTCTACCTCCACCCCCGCCCGCACCCCAGCCGGTAGAAGCTCCACCTCCGCCTCCAAGGGAAGTCCGGCCCCAGAGTCAGGAAGACACACCTCGCCACCAGCAGGTATAAAAAGAGAATTGTAGGTTCGCACACAAGTTGCCAGAGTTGAAAACAAGGTTTATCCGATGCAGGGTCAATATTCTTCCGAGAGCCTGAGTGCTCTTAAGGTTCGTGCAGAGAAGGAGGACGAGCTCAAATATGTGGAGGGATACTGGCAGGACAGGGTCAAGAGGCTCAGGGACAGTGTAAGCAAGCACGTTTGCTATCAATCATCATCACTCCAGGAATGTCCAGCAATCTGTTTGTACCTTCAGCAACTGAAGCGTGAGGAGGTGAATGAGGAGAGCTTCCGCGAGACGGTGGAGGCAGTTGACAAGCTCTTCCTCAAGACGCTCAACAAGCCAGTCTGCCAAGACCGAAGGTTAGACAAGAAATGCCGCAAGCTATCTACATAGTGTTAAGCTTGTAACTTCTTGCAGGCACGCCGTGCTCAAGTGCTACCAGCAGAACCGCGGCAAGACTCTTCTTTGCGCAGACGAGGTCCGTTTGTTCGCCAAGTGCGTCGAGTCCGCCAGATTGGTACGTACTACAGTAGTAGGTGGAGAACAGCCGCCCTTAACGGGTGTTGATTTGCTAAAAACTGTACTTTCATGTTCCCCTTTCCTGTTGCAGGGCTCGGTGGGAAGGACTGGATAGTCGCATTAGAGGCGCCCGCTACTTCTTGATGCTTTGTGATACTGAAGGACAATGTTGTTCCAGATGGGAAGAAGAATAACTGCCCAGCAAAGACTTTGTGAGGCGACGCGCGTGAAATGTGCATTGCGGGCAAAACAAAGGTTCGACATGGGTGGGCGTGCCGACCTGCCAGCAGCCAAATAAGAACTCACGATTTTAAACGTTTAGTCCGTCTTCCACTCGGGAGAACGTAGCAGTGAGATTTGTTGCAAATTTGATGTGCTGGTGCATAAAGAATCAATGCAGCATTTCAACTATTATTGACACCGGATTTTTTTGGTCCAAAGACAGTTGAACATGCACGAAAAGGTGAGTAAAAATATGCCACAAGAAAGTTTAAAGATAGGTATGTCAAAAATGAATTTGTGTGCGGACGACACAACTGTTAAAAAAAAAGCATTCATCAGTCCAGCTTCCTGAAAGCATGGCAGTGGCTCAGGCAGCTTGTTCCAGTTTGATGTGCAATGCATGTCTAGGACGAGGTGGTTGCATTGCACTCGATTAGGAACAATAAGGAACTATTGACACATGTGAGTGCGAGACTTGTATTTTTCAGACTACTATTTGAGTACGAAGAAGTTGTCGCGATAATACTTCAGCTCCTCCACGCTTTCCTTAATATCTCCCATTGCTCTGAAAAAAAAATATTGAGTTAGTACAGATCTTTGCTACTCAGTATGTTGTCAGTAGTTTCACACGATCAGAACTAGCAGTTTTAGGTGGGAAGCGTTGGTAGCAATTTGAAGATGTCCTTCCTTCCAAACTTACCTGTGTGCACCCTTTTTCGACGGTGCCCTCTTTGCCACTTCGGGCCTCCACCTCTTGGCCAACTCCTTCACCGTGCTAACATCTACTACTCTGTAGTGAAGGTGCTCCATCAGACGAGGCATGTACCTGAGGAAAAAAAAGAGGACGAGCGGAAGTAAAACTTCTTGGAGATCAATTAACACTCGTAGTTAATAGCAATTGACCGCAGTAGAAAATAGCAATTTAAAAAATGTAAAAGCTCCTTGACAAAAAAATGAAAGCTTGAAAGCCCACTCACTCCTCTTCTAAGGAACATCAATAGTTTAAACACTACTAAGAAAATCCACACTTGGAACCTTACCTAGGCATGTATACAACCTACTAATAAACATTCTGCTTACCTGGACAGAAACTTTGCGTCCTGCCCCACAGAGTTTCCTGCGAGTGGGCAACGTCCCTCCGGCACATGCTCCCTCAGGAATTCGAGTATCCTCTCCTCGCAGTTGGTCTCGTCCACCGTGCTGGCCTCCGAGGCCGCCGTCAGCCCGGAGTCGCCGTGGTGCTGCGTGCACCACTCGCCCATGGAGTCCAGCACCTCCCTGGACTGATGGATGACCACGTCCGGGCCCTCGGCCACCAGGTTCAGGTCCTTGTCGGTCACCAGCACTGCCACCTCCAGCAGCACGTCCCTCTTCGGGTCCAGACCCGTCATCTCGCAGTCCACCCACACCAGGCGCTTAGACCTAAGGGGGTGGGGGCAGGGGGCAACAAGAAGGGACCAAATTCCTGGCTGCTAACCGTTAAAGACGTTCTCACCTGTCGTCCTTCGCTGTGGACATCCTCCTCACTAGCGTTCTAGTAGAGGCACTTAAATAAGTCTTTGTTGCAGCAACTCTAAGGAGTACACTTAGTTGGAGAATTCGCGTTCGCGGGATCTAGTAGAGTAATGGTATGAAGAAACAAAGCGGTTTCTCTCATCAGTGCACTGTAGTGTGGACAGATCCCTCTATGATGAGATGATCTAGTATGGCTCACCAATTACCATGACTTTGCTCCCGACTATAGAGCGGTCGCTCTCCAATGAGCTGACCAAGGCTGACGGAACCTCCCGATCTCGGAGAAGCACGATGGACGAAGGGAGGCTGACTCTGCTCAAAACCGGCTCGGGTGTTTATTTATGTATCCGTAACAGGCAGCGTTGCCATATCTGTTAATGCTTGTTGCATTCTTTTTAATCGTTGTTGTTGCTGCTGCTACTGCTGCAGTTGGTGCTTTTGAAGCTGATGACAAAGATCATCTATGTGGAGGCAATTTGGACACATGCGTTGTGTGCACGCATTTATTGTCCTTTTTATTTAAATTTGTTTTAGTCATTACACGTCTCTAAAGCATTTCTAACCAGTGCCCTTTCCAGTTAGAATGGCTGCAAGGTGGAAAGTCCATCAAAACGGCTGGGTTTTTTTTTCTATTGCTGATGTGCACGATACGATGTTATGTTGTTGTTCTGTTGATTGCTGGATATGTTGAACTTGCACATGCCTCATCACGACAGGTCAATCTTGAATGCGATGAGAACCATGAGGTAGTTGACCATGGTAGCAAAGGCGGCGGAGAAGAGTCCGTTGTTGAGTTGGAAATACCCTCCCGGTTCAAGGACTCCTCCCTCCCTCATCCTCTCCCTGAGGGCAAGGTGCTCAAAGATCTCCCTGTCAGGATGAGAGGGGCTTGCATTTCTCAGGGCTGCCGTGGCGTCGCCCACCAGCGCCTCCCTGAGCCCTTGCAACTGGTCCTGCAGCCTCTGTCCTGACCTGCAGACGAGGAGCAGGCGGTAGAGGCAGACCAGGGCCAAGCTTAGACCCAGCAGTGGGGTGCAGGAGTAAAGAAACCTGTCCACAGGATCGTTGAGGCGAGGAAATCCTGTGAAAAGGGAGGAGAAGAGAAAGATGCCGATGGTGAAGAGGCTGACATCCAGCAGGACCTCCAGGGAGTGCGGACAGATGTTCTTTTATGCTCTGTGTACGAGTATTGTCGATGAAATAGTGAATCATTATCATATCTTAATTGGAGGGAGCAAAAAATGGTGGAAAAATCAGAATTATTTTTTCTCATGAAATAAAAAACTCTTCAGCTTTGATTTAAGCCATGAAAAAAATAAGACTCTAGCATTTCTTTTTCCCTGCAGAGAAAGAGAGAGTCGGTCATTGGCATAATCATCTGTCAGCACTGCCTCTAGAGTCGTGATCCAGCAGAGCATTTCTCCCAGACAGTCGACGATGTCCATCAGGTCATTCCCCATCGCCGTGGTCTCCTCCAGCGACTTGTCCGTCCGCTGCGCTCCCCTCCGCCTTCTTGCCCAACTCCTCCTCTCCCCTGCTTCCTCCTCTTCCTCGGGCAAAACCCGGGAACTCGTTGACTCCTCCAGCCTGGAGGTGGCGGAGGAGGCATCCCTCCCGTCGGCCGCCGCACGAACCAGTTTAAAGGCCTCCGTGATGGTGGCAGTGGCGTCCACGTAATAAGACTGAAGACGAGAGATAGAAACACGATGATCTGTATGTACGTACTGTACGGTATGTGGTACGTATACACTGCTAATGCTGTAGTAGTGCTAACTGGCACAAGCAGATGTCTATAATTTTAGTAGACCCCTTTAAAGAAATGTACATGTACTCTATCCTAAGCCGATTGTTACACAATAGCAATCTGTCATACTTACTACGGTGCATTCATGTATGGAAATATCACATACTGTCGTAATACTAACTGTGGTAGCAGCAGCGACAACAGAGGTAAAGTGATGCCTACAGTACTACCGTATGTACTGTCATAACTTGCCTGCAGAATGAATGCGACGGTCATGGATGGCGTGAACATGGCGGCGGTCGGAGCGACGCCTACGACGACGGCGGCGACGACCCTCTCGCCGAGGGAGAAGGAATCTGGAGGATAGAAGGCGAAAGCGGAGGCGAAGGCGAGGAAGGAGACGGGGACGCACAGGAGGAGGAGGACGGCGAGGCGGCGGAGGGTGCGGGAAGTCACGTCCAGCGGCGCAGGGCCGGGCAGGGAGGACGACAGGGCGAGCAGGTGGAGACCGCGGTCGAGGGCCGTCAGTCGAGGGGCGAAGCGAGGGGAGGAGAGGGCGGAGAGGCAGGAGAGCGACGCCGCGGCGCCGAGGAGGGCGGCCACCAGCAGGCAGAACTGCTCCGCCTTGTTGATTCCCAGCCTGGCCGCGTTGGACGCCTCGAAGTCGGTCCAGACGCCGACCATGGCGCCCAGGCGGCCGGTGGCGCCGAACACGGCCACGAAGGAGACCACCGGGGAGCAGAGGATGACGCAGTGGACCAAGGACGACCAGGCCACGAGCCTCCCGCTGCGGACGTGGGCGACGACGGGGCCCCCGGGGTCGCCACGCCTGACGTCGGCCACCGGGAAGCCCCCCAACGCCCGGAAGAAGCCGAGGAGGGTAGTGACGGCGGTCTTCATCGTCAGGAGTTGCTACGAAAGGTTCGATCAAGAATGCGTCGCACGGGCCAAGTCAGTCTAGATCACCAACCTTTTTCACCCTAGGGCGATCACGGAGCTGCTTTCTGTTGATCAATGACTGAGATGAGAGGGAAATAAGATTCTTCAGAGTATGGACTTTGACTACCACTTTGCACAGAACGGTAGCAGAATTAATGAATAATTACCAGAGTTCTGGAAAGTGCTTCTTGTTTCGACAGGTTTGTTGAAGGGGATCTGTTTGATATCTGTGACTGGCTTCGGCTTCAGTGACTCCTTCCTTGACTGCTTCAAATGGCCCCATCGCGTGCAGATAGAGAGCGAGAGAGAGAGCGAGAAAGTGGAAGAGGAGAGAGGGGCCGGAAAGGACACCAATCAAGTGGCACTGGGAAGAAAGAGAAAGACGGACAATCATGCTTAGTGCCACCAAGCTGAGCAGGGTCATGGCGCAGGCAAACTGACTTCGCAGAAAAGGAGTTTGTGTTGGCCAGGAAAACACCAGCTAGCACACCAGTAATACAGTTTAAAAGTAGTGCTTCATACTATATTCGAAATCATATGTTAAATTATAATCATAGTCCAACTTACCTTGCTAAATTTTTTTTACGGACACACTATCCTGAGCAAGGACAAAAGACATTTCAGCAAGTTACTATAAAAATCATTCTGCTCGTGAGCAATTTTATCACTTTACGCAGCAATTGCGCTAGGTATCACATCAAAATAAGTAAGCCAAGTAAGTGCTAAGTTTTTTCTTAATTCTTAACGTACAGAACTTTCTCAAGGATTAATTCTATGATCCTTACATTTTTTTCGGGTACATTCACAATAAATATCTGTATGGGATGATTTGATTCCTTGCCAGATTACTTTGGAGATATTTCAGGAATGTGTAGTACTATCTTTCTTTGATACGCAGCTATTTTGTCAGTACTTTTTTATCGCCAATGTGTACTAGCACTACATACCTTATGTGGTGTATGTACGTATGTTTTTCTACATACACATTTACTATAACAACCATGTTGAAGACCTTTCTTTCTATTTTCCGGTACATTTTCCCTCCAAACTCCGTCTTCCAGTGCTCTGTACATTACTTGGCTTGCCCACTTGGGCTTCCTTAATTAAGGCTTAAAGTTGTGAAGCTCTATCCGCACCAAAGGCGTCCCTCCCCTTCGACCTCTGAGTGTTAATACTTAATAGCAGCAGCAGCATTCTGGGGATGGAAGCTGATAAGAGGGTGGTCTGGCGTGGGTGGATGGGTTGGTAGACAGGGATGGACGTCGGGAGAGCGAGAGAGGGGTGGAGCCGGATGTGAAGCCTTAAAACAATTCAGGGAAAGAGAGAAGGAGAGAGGGAAGGAGAAAAGAGGTACTAGCAACAGTGACAAGACGGGGAAAGAGAGAGGGAAGAACAGAGCCCAAAGTCCTACTAATGTGCGTGGTGAGGGAAGCGGCGAAAGAGCTTTTATGATGAGCTCCGGTGTCTCCTTCAACTTCTTCTTAACTATTTAGTGGGCGTCGTTAGAAATGCAGCCGTATGTCATAGGTACTGTGCAGTACATTGAAAAAGCTCCAAGGAAGCAGAACAGCCAGACAAAAAAATTCGTGAAGCAAGTGCATCAACAGTGCAATCATCTCATCGAGACAAATTGTGCTCTTGTCATTCACCCCGAGCAATAATATCGTGGGGGTGGGGAGGGAGGGAGGGAGGGGCAAGCCTAGAAACATAAGGTAGCAAGGGGAACTTCGCCTCTTTCCTTCCATACTTTGGCGCGAGGAGGAGAGGGGGAAGGATTGGGGATCTCCCTCGGCAAAGGCGACGGCGGCGGCGGCGGCGGCGGCGGCGGCGGCGGCGGAGATGGCGTATACGTCTGTCTGCAGGTGGATGGGGGCCTCCCTCTCCTCTGCCTTTTTTCTCTCTCTCTCTCTCTCTCTCCCTCCCTCCCTCCCTCCCACGCATTTGGACGTCATTGCTTTCTCTCTTTCCTTTCCTCTTCCTCCTCCTCCGTCTCAGAGATGTACACGAGCCACAACCTTGCGGCAAAGCCGAAGTAATGTCCGCTGCGCGCGAAGGACCCACCTCCTTCCCCTCCACTCTGCCTCCCGGATGCGTAGCTGTGCGTCCTATCACTTAAGGAGGGAAAGAAAAACGGATTGCGACAGAAATACTTGAAGAAAAAAGTGCTTCACACCCATCCATCTGTCTCTTCCTCTACTACTACAATATCCTCCAGCGCATAAATGCCTCCCTCTCCTTGTACCCCATGCCAGCGAGCCGTGTTGCCTTCCAGTACAAGCGCATCCGCAGCAACAAGAGGCCTCTTCCTTTCTCCCTTCCCCTCCCCACTTCTAAGGCCTCTGTGTAATTTCCTCCTCTCCTTTAAACGTTCCTTGCTTGCTTCCTTCCTTCCTTCCGTTCCGTGTAGGGTTGACACACGGTACCGTACTGTACCAACCACACACACCACTATGTAGTACCTAGTAGTACACCGTCTGTCAGTGTCAGTCCCTCGCACACCGCACCATCACAAGCGCAGCAAAGCATTGCAGCCTTTTCCCCTTTCGATTCGAAGGCCGAGCCGGGCTCCGCCTCCACCTCCGCCTCCACCAAGCACAACAAGCAGGCCGGTGGCGGCGGCAAGGAGAGGGGAGGGTGGCGGTGGCCGGGTGCCGGTGGGAGAGGGAAGGAAAACCTACCAAAGCAAACCAGACTAACTAGTAGTACATACGTAGTACACCCTCTCCGCCGACTCTCCTCTCCTCTCCTCCGCTCAACTGGCAAGGCAGCAGCCATCCTTCTTCCCCTCTTTTTTTCCCTAGAAAGAGGATCGTGACTTACTTCTCTCTCCTCGAGTGAGGCCTTTCTCTCTGAGGCGTGCGTCTGCCTGCAGTGCCCGCTTCACCACCGCATTCTCTTCTCTGCTTCCCTCTCTCCTTTCTCCTCCTCCTTTTGAGCTCCTGTTTGCGGCCTCTCTTCCTCCTCCTCCTCCCCCTCCCCCTCCCCCTCCCTTCCCTTTCCCTGCCGTGGCCTGTGGGATTTCACTCTCCGTCCGCGCCGCTGGCAGACCAAACAGATTGCGCTCCCGGAGGCCGGAGGAGGTCGGACCCGGAGGATCGGCGACGTCGGGCGGCGACCGGGGGCGGGAAAGGTACGTCCGGGCGCCGAAGGTCGGGTCTCATCCGCGTGGGGGACGCGGATAGGATTGGGTTTTCGTCCCGAGGGTCTTTCCCCCCACTTTTTCATATGGCTGCGCGGTCATGAGTCGAGCATAATGAGGACAGAAAAAAAAATTGGTGGCGCAAATTGGCGTGCGCCGCCGTGCAGACCCAAAAGAAAGAGAAGTTTGGTCCGGTGGCGCTGACCTTGTGTCTTGATCTTGATCTGCGACGACAAAACAGATGCAGAGTTTTCTTGAGCAATTACGCATTTTTATTGCCAGCTTGAACAAAACTATCACGACAGGCCTGGAAGTCTCGGACCTGAAAAGGAAAGCTTTTTTTAATCCTATTTTTGCATGCCCTTTGTGTAGCTTAAAGAGTACAGATTTGTTGCAAAGTGTTATCTATATTTTTACAATGCATAGCTTTCAAGAAGAAAAACCTCATGTAACGTACTATATAACTACTACATATTACTATATATATATAAAAATGCCAGCAACTCTTCTCAGATTTACTTTAATGACTTTTATGCGTCTTAGCTCTGATACTTTTGCTCAGACAATAATAGCCCTTAAACATATGTCATGTGTCTAAAGCAACAGATTTAGTATTACTCTGAATGGCTAAATATTGAATCATTCCATTTTAAAGAGTTTTTCTTTCCAGGCCTAAGACTTCCTTGGCACAGGTTATAGTTTCTCTATTTTTTTTACCTCTTCAGAACTGCGTGGGAGGTCGGTAAAAATAGAAAGTCGTCTTCTCATTAGAGCCTTTGTCGAAGGCCAGCACAGAGCCACCCTCATATTCCCACAATAAGTGTGGGTGAGGTGGAGGAGGAGGAGGTGCTAACGACAGCAAGGAAGGTGGTACTTCTCACAGTTACCAGCAAACTTTGTTGTATTTGTTCTGGAAAAAAAATTGCCAAAAGTCCCGTCGGGGAGCCGCACATCCACGCTGATGATTCACGCGTGTCTACGTGCCACATACAGTAGGTTGTACGCGTATGTTGCGGGTCCTTTTAGTGCATACGTATGTAGGTACAGCACATAAAAAAAATAGAGAAGAAAATACGACGCAACTGTGTTTCTTTTCTCTTTTTCACGCATTATTCCGTGATTGCATCGTCACTATTGTGGTGGGATGTGCATTGTATTAAAATAATTCACAGTTACACCTACGTACCTACAAGAAGTTGATTGTTGTTTTTTTTCAATGTAATTACACACGAGTTGCCTGCTGCTCTGATCGCAGTAGTTGTTTCTTATAATTGCGAGACGATTATACAATAATACGAATCTGTTCTGCCTTCTTGTTTCGCAATAATAATTATTGTTTTTACGGGTTGTGTCTCCCTGCAGAGTATATTTTTTTTCTTTTTTAGACTGCAAGCAGCTTTCCTGTTTATTGCCTCCTACGTACCGTATAGTGTTGGAAACATATGCAGCAAAAATCCCTGCTTCACTTGGGACTGCTACTACACCTTAGTCCCAAGGGCCACTTTTTTTAATTTAGGTTCTGGGTAGACAATCGGAAGAGGAATCAAAGATTTATGTGCTCACAGAACGAGTTTCAGACATCGTAAAATCAAAAAAACTCCCCGCCTTCTCTTGTTCTTCCCCCCGCCTGTCGATAGGTGTCTGTGTGAGAGAGTGTCGAGCTTGAAGGATCCCACCTCAGTCGCCACCGCAGGCAGGCAGGCAGGCACCAGGATGGGCGACTCCGACAGCGGTAGTGGCAGCGGCAGCAGCGGCAATCCTCCCCCCACCGGTGCTCCTGGGGGCCCGCCGCCCAACATCCAGCAGATGGTGGCGTCCAAGCGGCTGCAGCAGGCACAGGCTCAGGTCGGCGAGGTGGTGGACATCATGCGCGTAAACGTGGAGAAGGTCCTGGAGAGAGATCAGAAGCTGTCCGAGTTGGACCGGAGGGCGGACGACCTCCAGGAGGGCGCGTCGCAGTTCCAGCAGCAGGCGGTCAAGCTCAAGCGGAAGTACTGGTGGGAGAACGTCAAGATGTGGATCGTCGTCGGGGTCATCCTCCTCGTCGTCGTCGCCATCATCGTCATCAGCACCACCAGCGGCGGGGGCGGAATCACCGGGTCGGGGGAGGCCAAGCCGACCTCCTCCCCGGAGAAGATGCCGGACGAGGCCGGGTCCGGGCCGCAGGCCACGCCGGCGCCGCCTGTCGCAGGAGGAGGAGGAGGAGGGGAAGCGTCTTCTCCTGAGGAAGGAGGAGAAGGCGGGGGCGGCGGCAGTAGGAT
>JAAUYM010065026.1_pt1 | contig 11542 bp, 14 predicted proteins | sample 7278001 | NCBI WGS metagenome assembly JAAUYM01 (sample SAMN14350224, study PRJNA611818) | marine sediment metagenome | isolation source: surface marine sediment (1.8m) | place: French Polynesia: Moorea | collected 2018-08
AAATGATCGTCCTCACCCTTTTCCCTCACAAACTCTCATTTCTCAAGCTCTTTTTTTATTTTCACCTTGTACCCGCACAGCAGAAGGCTTTTTTTTTAAAAAAAAGGAGAAAGAAAGAGAATACGAAGCACCGAAAATTCCTCTTTCTTTCTTTTATCCTTTCTTTTTCTCTCTTTTTTTTTGTTTGGCTGACATGCGCACGCCAATCACACAAGCACAATTTTTTCCGGCTAATTTGGGGGAAAATGAAAGTCGTCGTCCAATTTCTTTCTTCTTCTCTCATTTTTTTTTCCTGTTCATTCCGCGATATTGCTGCTGCTGCTGCTGCTTGCCCGCCACTATTGCACGGGGCAGTTGTAGTCCGTCCTCTTGCTGTCGTGGTGCTGCAGCTGCTGCAGGATGGACCCCTTCAGGATGGTGTTGAGCACCGACCGCGCCAGGTACCCCGAGGTGGTGGTCACGGCCTGGCGGCAGAAAGACTCCTGCGGAGTCTTGTCCTCCCTGGACAGGCCGGTGTCCTGACAGAGAAGATTTTGCCATGTACACGTATATACTGTACTACCTAGGTACTAGGTACAGTAGGTACAGTCAGAGACTCAGTAAATAATCGGCTAATAGGAAAAAAGCCAACCTGTCACGATTACCTGAGTTTGACTGTACATTTGTTGCATCTGTCAAAATGTCGTAAGAGCGAAGGAGGCGGGGGGGGAGGGGAGGGGAAGGGGGGCAAAAAAAAATATTTCTGACCGATCACACGCAGAGAGAAGACAAACGGGGTAATGAAGGAGACAAATGCCGTCAGATTTCCCAAATAAATAACGGCCCGCGCAAGAGAGAAAAAAAGTCAGGAGTCACCACCCACCTTCCTGAACATGTCCAGCGCGTCCGTGATGATCACCTCCGCGTCGACCACCCCGCTGAACTGGAGCTCCGGGTTCCTCTTCTGGATGGCCGCCAGCACGCAGAACATCTCCACCACCAGCTGCTTCTTCGTCGGGTCCACGTAGTTCCGGCTCAGCATCTCCTCCACCAGGTGGGAGAAGCCGGCGTCGGTCCTGTCGCGAGAGAACGCGGGTGGCGGACGATATTACACGACACGTCGTTTCGAATATAATTTTTTTATGCCGGTAGTTATTTAGGTACACGATACGAGTACACAATTTGGTGCTCAAAAAATGTCTCGACGGTACAGAAAAATAAAATAAGGACGCTTTAAAAAAAGTAGCATATGGATAAGGTAGAGAAATTATTCATGCAGAGGTGGCCTAATGAGGGACAAAAATGACAGACTCACCTTCTCTTGGTTGCGATGCTACATTTTTTTTTGGTTTGATCACAAAAAAAAGACATGAGGGAGAGTGCGCCAAAAAGGAAACAACAACCAAACCACCAACCGCCCAATTCCAACATACCGTTGTACGTATGACAAAAAAATAGAGAGAAATTTCACCTCATCATGTTTGTGATGGTCGGCTGCTGCGGCAAGAAGTCCCTCCCGATCCTGATCCCCCCGGGCGTCCTGCAGAGGACGTGCCACATGTCCTCGTAGAAGTTGGGCGGGACCCGGTGGAGGCTGCCGTTCAGCTGGCGGACCTGGTAGATGGTCAGGCGCGGGTGGCTGGCAAGGGACAGACAAGGAGGAAGTTGTACTATGTACATATAGCATAATTTTATTTGAAAATTCCGGATAAGACAAAAAGATTGGTTTTTCAACTGCATTCTCTGACTCTTTTTCTGCTTATTTTTTCTCACCCTTCCTCTTCCAGGTTCTCCAGGACCCTCTTGTCCAGGTTCCTGTAGGTGAGCTGCAGGGCCTTGGTCTCCTTGAGCACCCTGAAGAGCAGCCTGCGCACCTCGCTCGGGCTGCACGTCTCGATGGGACGCGGGTCGCCCTCCTTCATGTTGCGGTACAGGGACAGGCCGTGCAGGATCCAGCTAAATAAATTAACACGTTTTATTTTATTTTTATTAGTAAAGCCTTCTGGAACCAATCTGGCATCTGGCAGCACTGGCCGCAAGACTCAAAAGGAACCGGCATCCAGCGGCACTTGTCAGAGAGCTCCTTCTCATCTCTCACCCCGCCCTGAGCTTGAGCATCCCGGCGAATAGCTCCGGCTCCGTGGCGATGAGCTTCCCGCAGTATAGGACCAGCTCCTGCTGCAGCACCGCGGCGATCACGTTGAAGGGCTGCACCTTGGTGTAGATGGCGCGGTGGATCTCGGCCGGGGTCATGGGCGAGTCGAAGAGGGAGTAGTCCACGCCGATCGTGCCCACCGTCACCTGAGATTGGCGGCCATAAAATTTGAGAGGAGTTACTGTACAGCACTGCAACTATCCAGAAATTGTGTGGCAGTTTATGCCAACGATCAAAGTCGAAAGGCCATAGGACGTCTCTTTTCTTGCTATAATTTAACATTAATTTTTTTATGAAGCCAAAAACTTGCAAAGTTTGAAAAACTAGTACCATAATCAAGAGCTCCTCGAGCACAAATTAAGGACAAATATCAGCATTTTTACCCTCCAATGCGTTAAATGTTGCATAATAACTTTCCTTTAAGACTGTTAAGTCTACCTGATCTTTCTTTTTAGTTAGTGCTACCTAGTACAAATGCTGGTACGAGTTCTGGGTTATATTCGGGTACAAAGGGGGTATTAAAAACCCGTGGTAACGAAGTCTTGAAAGCGTAGCAACTAGTAGTTGGATATCAACTCGTCAGTTGTAGTAGTACTAGGTACCATTGAGTGGGGAAGTTGGGAATGGAAAACTCACGGCATCTTTTCAACCAATACCTACTTGACCACCCGACCAATATTGACGAGGTAGCATCCAGGTATCTGTCCGTCTCGCCCCGCCATGGTAAGGTAAAACACTGAGGTAGGGATACAACATAATTGAGACTAGAGAAACAATTTTACCCATGAAGTATGGCTGAGGCATTTTGAGATAAAACTGTCACTCTCCTTGTCTCAATTATGTTTTTCTTCTAGTCTCAATTAATCCAACGTGATGCTGAGATCACCAGAACAACAATTTTACCTTGAAATACCTCAGAGGAAAAACTGTCGCTCTAGTCTCAATTATGTCTTATCCCTACCTGCAGCGTTTTACTGATGAAGTTGCCAATATTGGTCGGGAATACCCTTTTTATAAACAGTACCTTATCCCTTTCTTTATCGCAGGCCTTTGTCCGTAGTCTATTCCCATTCCACTACCTAGTATACAATCTGTTGTCATCCCAAATTTCAAATTTACGTAAAAAAATCACTTGAGGCAACCGTACTGTTGTACCTCACGTAAGGTAAAAAAAAACTTTGTCTACAAAGACAGGAACTCTTTTATCGTTTCTTCTCTCTCTTTTAAGTGCATGCAAATTTGGTGGGGGAGTTTTTTTTTCCAAAATTTCCTTTGGACATTTTTTTTTGTTTATCACAGGCGCGCCGTTTTGAAGTACTGCACCTGTCTCTCGATGACGACCTGCAGGAGGAGTAGGCCAATAGTAACACACACGCATTGCGCTACAAACAGTAGGCTACAGATTATTACATCATATTGTACATAGACAATTAAAAGTGGAAATGGCACGTGGGACGTGGCAAATTTCCATACTATGTACCATATTTTCGGCGATTAAAAGAAAAACCTCTAGTACGCTGTCTTTCCTGGCCCACTTCTCCCCCAACCCCGTGCTCACTCACCTGCTTCCCGTTGACCAGGATCTGCGTGACGAAGGGGCTGATGCTGTCCACCATCTGCCTGAGGAGGGAGGAGGAGTACCTGACTGCCGCCCAGTGGCGCAGTGCGCCGGCCTTGCGGTTCAGGATCTCCAGGCGTGCCGTCACTGTCGGGAAAAAAAGGTGCCATTAAGACTCCCGACATACTCAGAATCAGTGGTCAACACCTAAAAAAAAAAATCCTTTACTATACGTAGCAGTAATGGGGTGCACTTTAACAGCTAAAATAAATATACATCATTGACCCATCACCAAGAACTTCTTACCCGACAGGTCTCCCACCATGAAGTCCCCTCCCTCCTTCTCCAGCAGCAGCCCCAGGAGCTGTATGGATCCGTACAGGTGGCCGCAGGAGACGACGGCGGAGGAGATCTCCGAGCTGGACCTGCCCTTGAACTCGTCGGCGAAGTTGACGTCCTCCTCCACGAGCGGGCGGTGCTGCGGGATGTCGGTGAGCGACTGGTAGCCGATGTGCTCGTTCTGCAGCTGCTTGAACCGGTGCCTGTTGCCCCCGGCGGAGTCGATCAGGTCGTCGATGTCCACGTGGTGGAGGAAGTCGAGGTGCTCGAGGCAGGACGACGCTATCAGATTCTGAAATAGAAATATGAACAGAAATTTAGGAAAACACCCTCCAAACAAAATGCTATCTTTGGAAAACCATGAGACTTCTTCGCAAGAATTAAATTAAGCATGACAAAATTAAGTAATAACCTGCATTCTCCCTAGTCTGATCTTGACCCCGTCGACCGACCCGGACCTGAGCTCCGACAGGAAGTTGAGCAGGACGGTGAACTGCGGGTCCCTCATGTGGCTCTCCGTGACCAGGAGGCAGACGGTGGGCCTGCCGCTGAGCCGCCAGCAGCGGCTGATGAACTTGAGCTCCGACTTGATGTCGTCCGTGAGGTGGGCCATGTCGTGGGAGAGGTAGAAGTCGGAGGCGGACATGCACAGCGGGTAGCAGATCACGGTCTGCCCGCACAGGCGGTAGATCTGAAAATGTACGTATGGCATGTGTAGCCCAGTAAAAATATGGGAAACGAGGGACCCCTTAACAAATGCCAAAGCAAAAAAACCAGTTGTAATACAACACTGCAAGGAAACTAAAAGCGTCTTTTCTCCCATAAGCAAACTTTAAAAAATTCTGTTGTTAATGTAAAATATTTTGCTTTTTAAAGACTATTTTGAAATATATTTTGCGCTTCCTCAAACACATCAGGCTAGTTATTAAGCTATGCACTTACAACCCTGTTGTGTGCACTCACCTTGCTGCTTCCCAGCGACCCGATGGGCCTCGACGGCCTCCCCTCCAGCCCGAGGGACTCGTTCCTGCCCAGGTGCTCGTACACCTTGACCATCTGCCACTGCGACCAGATCTGAACGGGCTCGATCTCGTTGGGCGTCTGCGTCATGATCCCGTAGGTGGCCAGCACGCACTGCAGGCGGATGGACTCCGCGATCTGAACCACCTGCACCACCAGGTCGGCCGAAGAGACCTGATCGACCAGGTGGAGGTGGTTTTTTTTTCGTGGAATGGGGGGAGGGTGAAGAAATAAAAAAGTAGAAATTATGATGTTAATGATTGTTTTTTTTTTGTTTTGCTTTGAGTTGTTGCCCCATTTAATTAACAAGGGAGGGGTGTTACAAGCACATCATTAAAAAATCTATGTATATAAGTTCTTTTTTTTTCCCTTTCAGGGTTCTTCTGTGCCGTCGACACTGCATTAAAAAAACTGATCTCTCTTTCGGTGATCATTCTCTCACAATCAGGCTCATCAACTTAAAACAGATTTGACGGCAACAGAATGCGGTAAAACTTTGATGATGCTTAAAATTTTTTATGCATCTACTGTGTGCGTATACCTACATACTACTATAGTTAGGAAGGCCTGCATGACCGAGACTAAGAGTTGGAGGTGTTAAGCGACATGCTATCGTCTCCCCAGCCCACGTTGTTAAAAAAAACATTTTTTTGGCACCTACGTCAAGATAAAGATAGTACACCAACAAGACCCTTCCCCCCTACCTCCCCCCCCCCCCCGCAATGGAAACGTTTCGCATACGCATGTGAGATCCCCCTACACCTCTCTCCTCTCTCTTTATTTATCAGGCTGCATGCTGATCCCTCTCCTCTTCTCTGCCGTGATTCATCCTCTCCGCGTAGTATGTAGTAGTACAACATTCCTTGCAGCCGTTAGTTTTTTTTTTTTATTAGCAACCTCAAGAAGGGCTGATAAGGAGAGAGAGAGAGAGACGGAAAGAAACACACAAAAAAAACAACGATGTTCCTGAAGACGTGCTGCTTCTGCGAGAGCCTCCGCCACGGGGCCCTGGTCATCGGGCTGTTCTTCATGATGGCGTCGGCCGTCATGGTGCTGCTGGAGGTTGGACTGCTGGCCGAGTGGGCGGACGTGCAGACACACATCGTCAACGAGAGAATGAGGGAGTGTAAGAGAGCGGGGTGGGGGTGGGGCTAAAGATGTACCTGTTACTACTACAACTTGCTTCAATTAAAAACATTTCAGTTTCTCATCCCGCCGTCATTATCGGACTTGTTCTCAGCTCTCTCTACGTCGTCTTCTCCATCATTCTTCTAAAAGGAGTCAAGGAAGTAAGGAGGAATTGAGCAAAAAAAAAGATCAGTGGGAATTCCACTTAGATGGAACAATTTCAGAGAAACTGTTCTATGATTTTGCCTGCAAAAGTGGGAATCCCGCATGAGTGAAATTTTTGCCCATTCCCACTTTGGCGGGGTTGGACTGTACAGTATATGGTACCAGGGAGCTAAGACAAAATAAACCACCTTGTACTAAGTCTCTTCTCTTTTCTGCGCTAGGAGAGGAAGCTGTACCTCCTCCCCTGGCTGATCTGGTCCAAGATCTACTTCCTGAGCATGGTGGGGAGCGCCGTCTACCACTACTGCACGGACGACCTGACCACCGAGCAGCGGATCGCCATCCCCATCGTCTACGTCGCCCTGTGGCTCTTCTGGGTGTACTGCATGCTGGTCGTCTGGTCGTACTACTCGGAGGTGGCCCCGGCCGACAGGAGGGGGCAGTGGGAGGACGAGGAGGAGGAGAAGAGGGCGGGGCTGCTGAGGGGGCAGGAGATGGTGCCTATCATGAGCTTGAAGGACTCCCAGAGGATCTACCCTCACTCGATCTGGGAGGAGTCCTCCGTGTCTTCCTCCACCAGCGAGATGAGACGAGGAGGAAGAGGCTCCACCAAGAGGAGTGAGAGGGAAGGAAGCAGCCCCAGCAGGAAGAAGAAGGGGGACTCCAAACGGAGAAAGACGGCCTCGTACAGGGACCACCTCAGCCATCACAGCCGTCGACGGCAACAGCAGCAGCAACAAGAGCAGCAGCAGCAGCAGCAGCAGTTGTTGACAAAGGAGACGTCCAAAAGTGTGCGGTTTGACAAATAAGTTTCCGTCTCTCTCTCGCTTGGTTTTTTTAGTGCGTGAGACAGGGTGAGGGGGACAAAAGCAGAAATTAGTGGAGGACAAGAAACCCACTCACACAGGTTTGGAAAAAAGGAGGTGAAAAAAAAATAGTAGTGGGTAAGGGGACAGGATGAGAAAAACGGTGATGTGAGTTACGAAGTGTGTCAGTCAGACAGGGATCAATCAGGAGGGTTCATTTCTTCAAGGTGGTTAAAAGCACTCTCTCTTTCTCTTTCTTTATATGATATGATGGACTTACGCTGCCGCCTCCTTTCTGCACGTGTGGGGGAGGCCAAAGTGTTTTTCGTCCAGATCATGAGGATGAAGAAGTGGTAGGAGAAGTGATTTGGAAGAGGAGGAGGAGGGTGGCATTGGCTTATTAATTAATCTCTACTTTATATGCAGCAGCAGCAGTAGCAAAAAAACACAAAGCCATGCTAGACTACTACGACGGTTTTTTTTAATATAAAATCGGAAGAAAAACTTGAGCAGTTTCTGGGAAATCTTTACCACGTACTGTATCGTGACAGCAGCGCCTCAGAACAAGGAAAAGTATGTATTTTCGCGTGTGTGTTGTGCGCAAAATCCGCCAGTTTGTCCTACTATGTACAAAGTGCCAAAGAAAGCAGAATAGCACAGTTGCAGCCTACCGAGAAACAAATAAAGGTGTCTGTCTCTCTTTCTTTTTTTTCCAAGATGCACGCAAAGACGACGATGAAAGTTGCTAAATTGTCTCTCTGTTTTTTGCTTTCCTGAGACGATGAAAAAAGCGTAAGGGAGAAGGGGGGGAGATGGGGAAGAGAGCAGGTGGGAGCAGGAAAAAGAAGACAAAAAAGAGATAAAGTACGTTCCGTACCTCGAATGCGGAGTATCTGTTCCCCCACTTGGGCCTGCTGTGGGACGGCAGGTGCCGCCTGATGGGGTCCAGCTCGTGGACGTTGAGCAGCTGGCTGGTGAGCAGGTCCGAGATGATCAGGAGGGCCTGCGACCACAGGTGGAGGTCGGAGGTGGAGCAGCCGTCGTTGGAGGCCGTGCGGTGGAGCTGCTGCTGCTGCTGCTGTCGGTGTTCCGAGTGGTGGCGGTGGTGGTGGTGGTGGTGGTGGTGGTGATGGTGGTGGCGGTGGGACAGGCTCGTCTCGTCCACGTAGTAGTACTGGGGAAGCACCGGATCTGCGGGAGAATTTTTAAAAAACACAAATCAGCAAAGAGTTTAGTACGCGTCATTCTGATGACGTTGGAAAAAAAAAATACTGCTGCAAATCTGGCAATCACAGCAATCCTTACTAGGCATCTCTTCCCCTACCTCCTTGCTCGTTGTAGCAGAGCCTCTGCTTGAGCAGCTCCTGGTACTTGTCGACCTGCTCTGACTTGCGGTGGAAGACCCCGTCGATGACCATGTAGGCGAAGAACATGGGCCACTCGCTCTCGATGCCGTCGAACTCCTGGATCTTTCCCTCCGGGTAGACGCGCCCGTCCCTGGGCTCCACGACGGTGCCGAACCCGTCCCTGGCAAAGCGCTTGAAGCCGTACCTGCCCTCCAGGGACCGGATCACCTTGGACTTGGTGGAGTCGTACAGAGCCTGGTCGTGCGTGGCGAAGGCCGGGAACGACACCGTCGGGATCAGGGCTGCGTCGACGTCCTGAAGATTGGAAGAAAAGAGAGGGATACACTGCAGCCAATATTCGGTTGTGGCAAGTGCAGTTATGGCAAACGTATCACTTCTAGGTACTATTACCGTACCCCAACCAACAAGGGTGAGATGTAAAATGGAAGCTCAGTAGAAATGTACTAGTACACTTTGCACACAGTTATTTCCTCCATTTTTGGTACCAACTCGTATCTTCAGTCGGCGCTTATTAACAAAATTTGGCCTAAATTATGGAGCGAAAGACTGGCGGCAGATTTTTTGGAGCTCAGTCAGAATTTATTAAGGGGGCGTTGTTGGCTGGGACTAAATAAAATTATTCAGTTGTGGCAGATACTGTATTAGACTTGGGCAACGTCTTGCCTTAACTGAATGTGAACTGTACATAGGCAGGTACTAAAAAAAAAGCCTCTCTTTGACCTTTGATGCCGATTCCCTCGGCAGGAGGGTCTCGAAGATGCTCCTGTTCCTGTTGTGCGCGTCGATGTCGACGTAGACGACGGACCAGGCCGCGCCGTTTTCCCCGAAGAGGTTGACGCCGTTGACGGCTTCCAGGGCGGCCTTGGCGAACCCGATGGAGCTGGCGTTGACCTCCGGGGTGCCCGTGTTGTACTTGGTGCCCCGCTCCCACATGCCGAAGTCCGGCGTGCGGTAGGAGCGCTCCACGTAGTAGACCAGGTTCTGGACGAAGTGGAACTCGTGCATGTCGTAGACCACCTGCAGCCCGGAGGAGATGACCTGCACCAGGAAGAGCAAGAACAGCGAAACCACGTCGATCTGGAAGGAAGGAGGAGGAGGCGGAATTAGTTATAAGAAAAAAACTAATTTCAAAAGTTTTTTTCCACCTGCAAGTGATTGTACTCGTCAACGCTGACGATCTCCGCGCCGGTGTCCAGATTGAACTTGGAGTGTAAGGCATTTGCTGGAGTCTGTTTTAAGGGAAAAAAATTGACAAAACAATTTATATGGAAGTAAGTATATTTTTATCTTTTCTGACCTGCTTGGTCTTGAACGTCTGCAGCCTCTTGGACTGCCTCATCCAGGACTTGAGGATCCCCCGCATGCCCAGCACGGCGGACTGGCCCAGCTCGTAGGTCTTGCCGCGGTCATCGTCAATCCGCCTGCGGGAATAAGGTGAATATCAAACTTTTGTGGGAGGAGAACAACTACTTACATATGTCAACAATCTTCTGATGCTTTGTAGTGCTGAGGCACAAGACTCCGAATTTCTTTCAGTAAGGCCCCGTAAGGCCGAGTTAAAAGACTAATAGAAAACTTTTATGTCCGTATACTAAAAGATACTTTTTCCATGTCCATTTTTCACCGTTGAGGTGGAAAGACACATTTTGTGCTCACTTGTACGCCTGGTAGAGCGCCCAGACGGCCAGGTTGGAGTAGATGCTGGACCTGATGGAGGCCACCTGGCGGTTGGTGGACAGCTCCGGGAAGAGCCCTGTCGTCGGGCTCTGGAAGCGGAGCAACTGCCGCTTCACTGTAAAGAAAGGATCAGTTTGGCAAAAGCAGGAGCGACACAGCCACCAATGAGCAAACCAAAAAGACCTCACCCAGTCCGTAGTAGAAGTCCAGGTCTGCGATGGTGACGGCCACCTCCTCGGCGTCGAAGCGGTGGCCGGCGTCGGAGCCGGTGGCCGAGGTGGGGTGCTGGTGCACCTTCCTAAACGCGGAGAAGCCCGAGTCCCTCCGGCCTCCGGCCGCTCCGGCCACTCCCACTCCTCCTCCCCCTCCTCCCGCTCCTCCTCCGCCTCCGCCTCCTCCCCCGGTCCCGTCGGCGCTCTGGAGCTGCTGCTGCAGCGGGAAGAGCGACGGCGGGCCCAGGATGGAGCATCTCCTCAGCGACTTGGGCGGACTCGGCTCGTGCAGGTGCTGCGGGTTCTGCAGTCCTACTCCTCCTCCTCCTCCCCCGCCCCTGGGGACGCCGTTAGGCACCGGCCCGTTGGCCACCGGTGCCTCGGAGGAGTCCTCCATCGAGGAGTCCGCCGACTGGGTTGCCAAGGAGTTTTCTGTCGGGAACATGGGTGTAGTGTAATTAACGTGTTTGACCTGTTACAAAATATCACTTTATTTTCCGGGTGGGTGGGTGGGTTTCGTACTATCTTTTGGTCCGGTATGTCAGTCACTGCAGAAGAAACACCACACGCTGTACTATGTACTGTACACCAGCACACCACCACCGACTGTCTGTGCACGTTGTAGTAGGTACGTAGGTACAGTGGAATCCCAATTTTATGACAATTGTTGGGGAGGGGAAGGGGTCGGCAGCACCAAAAAAAAAATGACATTGATTCAAGGTTTGTCTTCCATTAAAATGGAAGTAGAATGGTCGACTACAGTATACCTACTGCAGTTGTGTTGCAGTCTCAACACAGCGAACGAACCTGAGTTGTTTCTGCTTCCCCCTTCCGAGACGAGGATTTCGACTGACATCTCTGCAGCGGCTGTCTCTGGTCCGGGGAAGGGAAGAAGAGAAGAAGAAGAAGAAGAACAAACAGCTCAGAGGAACCAGTTCCTCCACCCGCACCGCTCCTCCTCCTTCCCGACAGGCGACAAGAACTCTTCCTCCTTCCTCCACTTGGAAATGGGAACTGTTTTTTTTTCGGCCAGCAACTCGAACGGAGTGGGGGTGGGGAAGAACAAAATGGTCAGTTGGGCACCGCGTGAACATTCGTTGTCCGTGTGCTTGTGTGTGTGCGCTAGAGGACGTCCT
>JAAUYM010007383.1_pt1 | contig 11541 bp, 10 predicted proteins | sample 7278001 | NCBI WGS metagenome assembly JAAUYM01 (sample SAMN14350224, study PRJNA611818) | marine sediment metagenome | isolation source: surface marine sediment (1.8m) | place: French Polynesia: Moorea | collected 2018-08
TGAGGTAATAGGAATGTGAGCATACTTCGTTCTTCAGCACAAGTTTTGCTCACTAGCTATAAAAATAGCAAGCAGGATGATTGCACTCCAGAAAATATAATGCACAAAAGAGCTAATACACCCTACAATTATCTAAAAAATACTCTTTTAAATATCATTAATATTAATTCCTAATTCTTTTAACTTATCTTCTAATCGTTTTCTTTGTTCTTTTTCTTGTTGTAATTGTTGTTGTAATTCATTTGCTCTTTTTGTTTCAGTTTCTCTCAATTTTCCTAACTCAACAAAGGTTAAAAACTTATCTCCATCGGGTCTAAAAATCTCTAATGTTTCTGTAGTTAACTCAAACTTTATTCCCAGTCTGGGACTTACCCAACCCTTCATTTCTTCAATAACGCTTAACTCTCCATTATTCCTTAACCATCCTTGTAAATCAATTTTATCGGGGTCATAAATATAATATTCTTCAACCCCATGATGTTCATAGAATTTAAACTTTTTGGCCATTTCTAATAAACGGTTCCCTGGAGATAAAATCTCAAAAACTACTTGAGGAGTAACATTATTTTCGACCCATTGTCGATAGGAACCCCGATCGCCTTTTGGTCTACCAAACACTACCATAATATCCGGTGCTTGACGAATCTTATTATCCCCTTCTACGGTATACCAAAGTAAATCACCAGCAACAAAAATGTTAGCATTATCAGCAAATAATAATTCTAAATTTTCTTTGATAACCACTATCCAGCGAAACTGTTTTGTATTATCTGACATAGGGTTTCCATCTCTTTCAGGATAGGTAATATTAGCTTGATTGGATATAGAGACTGATTCTACCATGTTTGTTTTTTCCTGTTATTATACCCCGTCGTTAACGACGGAGTTTAGATTATACGTTAGTTTTGTTGTGATTCCCATCTTCTGAATTAAAACTAATATTGGATGATTCATAATTAGGGGGTTCTACATGAATAATAATCCGAATAGGAGCAAATTTTTTCTCTAAAAGAAATTCAATTTCTTCAGTAATTTTATGAGAAGTTTCCACATCTTTGGCTGCTACAATTAAGTGCATTTCCAAAAAAACTTGTCTTCCAACTATACCCCGTGAAGCAATATCATGACAGTTAATAACACCAGGAACTTGCATAACAATTTCATAAACTTTCTCAGGTGCAATAGCAACTTCATCCACTAACCAAGGTAAATTAGATCGCACCACTTCCCAACCACTATAAAAGACTAAAATAGCCACAGGAAAAGCAAAAATAACATCTAACCATTGTAATTGAGGTAAATTAAATTGTTGTCCTTGCCAAATACCAATTAATCCTAATAACACCATAATTGTCACCCAAATATCACTCATGGTATGATAAGCATCGGCAATTAAAATAGGACTATCTACCTCTTTTCCAATTTTTCGCTCATAGAAAGCAACAAAAATATTAATCCCCAAAACAATTAATAAAATCCATAATTGTCCTCCAGAAATTTTAACCGTATCGCCACCATGCCAAATTTTTTCAATGGCACCCTGTATAATTTCAAAACAAGCAATGGCTAAAAAAGCTGCAATACCTAATGCTGCTACCCCTTCATATTTTTGGTGTCCATAAGGATGACGGCGATCGGGAAGAGGAGAAGAAAAATTACTGGCCACTAACCCCAAGACATTATTCGCACTATCCGTAACACTATGAAGTGCATCTGCCTGTAAACTTAAAGAACCTGTGATAAAACCAACGAATGCTTTTAACCCCATCACAAATAAATTAAGCAATAGGGTTATCAGCAATACTCGACGTACTTGAGAACGATTATCTTTTGTCACAATATTTAGATAAATTGTACAAGGTTAACCAATAATTGAGATAATAAGGATCTTAGTTCCATTATAGTATTTGCTAATGAGTCAGCTTACTCTTAATTTAGTACAAGGATCGGTTAGGTTTAATTTTTCTGCTGAAGCTGCAACCTCCCTTCAATCAGAAATTGATCAATTAATACAACGGTTCAAAACAGCAGCTGCTAATGCAGGAAGTGGGGGACGGCCACAACCGGCCAAAAAAATGGAATATCGCTATACAGGAGAGGTATTTTTAGAAGTTTTTTGTAATCCTAATATCTATCCCAGTCCGTTTGCTGCTAAAGTCTTATTAACAGTACGAGATGATAAGATAAGATTGACCACAGAAGCAGAATTAACTCGTATTATCGAAGACTTAGGACAATATTTAGAACAGGTTAGTTAATATAGACCATTGCCTTTAAGATTGAGTAAATCTATAATTAAATTGCTCTATCTGCTGTATGTTCCTTGTCTAAACTACGTCTGGATCTGCTTTTAGTGGAACGTGATCTCTGTTCCTCCCGTCAACAAGCGCAACGTTGTATTCGGGCCGGAGAAGTCAAGGTTAATCAAAGAATTATTGATAAACCTGGGACGGAAGTTGAGATCACAGCAGAGATTGAACTCAAAGCAAAACCCCCCTACGTCTCCCGTGGGGGTCTTAAGGTTGAAAAAGCCATAAAACTCTTCAAAATTGCTGTAAAAGACCGTATATGTCTCGATGGGGGCATTTCTACCGGGGGGTTCACCGACTGTTTATTACAAGCAGGGGCAAAACGAGTTTATGGGGTGGATGTGGGTTATGGCCAAGTAGCTTGGTCATTACGTCAAGATCCGCGCGTGATCTTAAAAGAAAGGACAAACTTTCGCTATCTTACCCCCGAACAATTGTATCAAGATAATCCTCAAGCAGATTTAGGGGTGATGGATGTTTCCTTTATCTCCTTAACCAAAGTCTTAGAACCTTTATGGAACCTCTTAGTAGAACCGAGGGAAGTGATTTTATTGATTAAACCCCAATTTGAAGTGGGGCGATCGCGCGTTGGTAAAAAAGGGGTTGTCCGTGATCCTCAAGATCACAGTCAAGCGATTTATCAAGTTTTACAAACTGCTTATACTTTAGGTTGGTCTTGTTGTGGGTTAACCCCTTCTCCCATCACAGGACCTGCGGGTAATAGGGAATATCTCGCATGGTTGCGTTGTGATCGCGGTTCCCAAGACTATTCTTTAGATATTATCACCCAATTAACTAAGGGTAATATCTCGGAATTAGTCCTCTAATTTTCCTTAATTGACTCATATTTTCAGTGTAATTTCAGTTACTTATAATTTTTTTGTGCCATTTAATTTTTTTAAAAAATCGACAAAGTCATAAAAATTGGAACAAAATTATTGCTCCAATATTTTACGTATGTAAAACCACGCTAATTTGACGTGACTCATCTATTTTGAAGATTTTTATCGAATAAAACCCAGTGTTTTTGTTTAATTGATGGTTAACAAATATCTTTCTAAGTGTAATTTATTAGATGTTTTCTGTATCAGTAATTATCAACATTGAATACAAAGTAAATCAAAATATTTGAGTAATTTTGCAATTTTTATTAAAAAAAAAAGAGCTTATGATGAAAGAGTTAAAAAAATAAAGTGACAAAGATCACATAATTTTTGTGGACTTTTATATTGACAGATTTAAACACATCATAATTACCGAATAAATATAAAGAAACTATGAATAATTTATTAAACCAAGACTTAATCACACAGGTATTAGGACCACAAGACAATCAACACACCCCTTCAATTAATGAGATTAGATGTGAATGTCCTTCTTGTGGGGGCAATGGAGCTACTGAAAATAATAGAAATAATAGCAGTGATAATAATACCACCAGTGGAACTACCTCTAGTTCTTCTAATTCTGAAGCAGTTGCAGCACCCATTGATGCTGTTTTATCTGGTTTTCAATGGAACGTTGGTACAGATAGAGTAATTACCTATAGTTTCTTTAAAGATGATGGTTCGGCTGACCCCTATTATGGATCTCAATCAGGCGTAAAAGAAGTTAGTAATGCGGTTAAAAGTAATTATAGAGATATATTTGCTTGGTTAGAAAATGTTATTGATATTGACTTTGTTGAAGTTGCTGACAGTGGGAACAGTACTTTTGGTCAAATTCGGATTCAGAATTCTGATGGTCCAAGTTATGCCTATGCCTATTATCCCGGATTCTCAGCCCGCACAGGGGATATTCATTTAAAAACCAGTTACGATCGCCTCGGAAATACCAACGGCTTTCAACATACTGCCGGAAGACATGGCTACATGACTTTAGTGCATGAACTGGGCCATGCACTAGGATTAGCCCATACATTCAGTGGCACTAAGTTAGATACGGACTTAGATAATACAGATAACTCAGTGATGACCTACAACTTTACTGGGAACTCTGCCGGTACGTTTATGCCCCTTGATATAGCAGCTTTACAAGAATTATATGGAGCTAAAACCCATAATCAGGGAGATACCACATACACCTTTGGTAATTATATCGATCAAGTGACGGTTGATGGGGTTTCTCTTGTGGAAACCTCTAGACGAACAAAACAAACCCTTTGGGACTCTAATGGCATTGATACCTTAGATTTTTCGGGATTAAATTATCAAAGTAATGGATTTAAACTCAATTTAAGGGGAGGAGGACTTCTTAGCAAGACATTTGGCAGTACAACCTCTTATTCTACAGCCATAGCTTATGATTTTGAGGTAGAAAATGTCATTAATTCCAGCAGCAATGACAAGATAACTCTCAACGATGCTGCTAACGAGATTAGTGGTTATAATCCCAATCAGGTTACTGGCAACGATAAAATCTATGATGGCACAAATGAAGACATCCTCAAACTAGATTATGCTTCTGATCAAGTAACTGAGACTCAAAGTGGTCAAAACCTGATCATAGATTTAGGCAGTAATGGTTCTGTTGAGTTAGTTGATTATTACGCTGATCCCAGTAATCAAATCCAAGTTATTTACACTGATAGTAATGTCGACCCCGATCCTACTCCCGACCCCGATCCTGATCCCGACCCCGACCCCGATCCTGATCCCACTCCCGACCCCGATCCCGATCCTGATAATCAAATTATTGCCCAAATGGGTCAAGTTACTGATTTAACCCATAACATTCAAACGATTGTTCTTGATCATAGCTTCATTAACCCGGTTATCTTTGCTCAACCCTTATCCTATAATGCTACTGATCCTTCCACCATTAGAATTACTGATATTGAGAGCGATAGTTTCTCAGCGCAAGTGCAAGAAACCACTTTAATCAACCAGAATACTCATGATGGTGTTCATGCAAAGGCAGAAACCTTTAGTTTCTTGGTGATGGAACAAGGGGTTTGGGAACTGTCTGATGGGACGATTATAGAAGTAGGGACTATCACTACAGATGCTATCACTACATCGGATTGGCAGGATATCACCTTTACTTATGATTTTACTGGTGCCTCTGCCCCTATAGTCTTAACCCAAGTTCAAACGGATAATGATGCGACCTTTGTGCGAACTCGTCAAAGAAATATCACCAATAATGGATTTGAGGTAGCCTTAGAAAAGGAAGAAGCATACAAGTCTAGTGGACATGGTGCAGAAACTATTGCTTGGTTAGCGATCTCCCCAGGGCACGGTAACTGGGATGGAAACACTTTTATGGCAGGTAACACTGGAGATCAAGTTACCCATGACTGGCATACGATGGACTTTGGTAACACCTTTAACAACACTCCTACATTGTTAGCCAATATTGCTACTTATGATGGTTCAGATTCATCCGGATTACGATATCAAGATGCAGGCAATGGGGATCTTCAAATTATGGTTGAGGAAGACACTAGCAAAGATAACGAAGTCAGGCACACCACAGAAGATGTCAATTACTTAGCCATTGACGCAACCGGAACCCTAACCGGATCTGCCAATGCTGACGCTTTAATTGGTTTAATGGCTCACCAAGCAGCAACAGCCAATAACGATACTTTTGTTGTGGGAAATGCTCAAGAATCCTTGTATGATGTTTACGGACAACAAGATTATCTAGAAATATCCGGGTTTGATACCTCCAATGATGTCATTCAGTTATATGGAGGGGCTGATAACTACTCCCTCGGTGCATCTCCTTCTGGTAGTGGTGATCAAGGTATCTTTTTGAAAGTTGCCGGCATGGAAGATGAATTAGTGGCCATTGTTAAAAATACCAATACCTTAGATTTAAACTCTAGCCAGTTTGCTTTTGTTTAATATCTATCAAGGGGTCACAAGGATGAAAGAACAGCCAAGATCGCTAAGACTGCATTAACTAAGTAAAAAACGCCGACGATTTGGGTTTCTGACCAACCGCTTAATTCTAAATGATGGTGCAAGGGGGCCATTTTTAGCAATCTCTTGCCGATTCCATCAGGGCCTTTTGTCGCTTTATAATAACTCACCTGGGCAATAACGGATAAGGATTCGATAAAGAAAATGCCACTGACCACAAATAAGGCCCAGAGATTACCACTGAAAATACCCACCGCTGCTAAAGATCCACCCAAGGCTAAAGAACCTGTATCCCCCATAAATACCTTAGCCGGGTTACGATTATGAAGGACAAATCCTAAGCAACCTCCACTCATACAAGCACAAAAAATTCCTAATTCTGGTGTACTCGTAGCCACCAAAATACCTAACCCCAGAAACGCTAAAGCAGCCGTTCCACCAGCTAACCCATCCACTCCATCGGTGAGGTTGGTGGCATTACTTTCTGCCACCAGAACAAATCCTGCTAATCCCCAAAATAACACCCCTAAAGGTAAGATTAAACCGAATGGCAAGGCAACATTTGTGATGCTAAAAGGTTGCGTTAAGGCTATCCACACACAAAAAGCAACAGCGATCGCAATTTGTAAGATCAGTTTCATACGGGGTGTCAGTCCCTTATTCGATTGTTGCCGTAAAATTTGCCAGTCATCAACCCAACCAATGACCATATAGGCCAAGGTGACTAAGGACACGGCGATCGCCGCCGGTGCGAGTTGTGACCCAATTAAAGCAATGATCACCACCACGGGAACAAAAAAAATTCCCCCCATCGTTGGGGTTCCTGCTTTGGTAAGGTGGGTTTGGGGCCCGTCTTCTTGGATAACTTGTCCTGCTTTTAACCGTCGTAAAAAAGGCACAACACCATAACCGATTAAACCGGTGATGGCTGCAGAAATTCCCAATGGAAGCAATAATGTCTGGCTAAATGTAGCCAACTGATCGAAAAATTGAGCAAAACCCAGAATAAGAAGCACTAACAACACCGTCAGTAACACTAACAACTGATTTCCCGATGGTTTTGTTAGAGAGATTTCAGGAGAAAATTTTGCGTCCACCACAGCCGTTAAAATACCATTACAAGCTCAACATTAATTAAATGGGATGAAAGGAGAACCATGATAATTGTTCCCCATGAATTTAGTTGATTTAACCCTCATCGTCTAAAGCAAGATCCTCATCATCATCATCGTAGTTGTCATCCACATCAATTAAATCGGAGATTTCTGCATCTTCTTCCACAGTCCTTTTAGTCTCTTCCTGTTCACGATAAATTAAGCGATTCGTTGCTTCTAACCAGTTGATAATAGAAGAGTCCCGTTTTACAGGAATCACTGCAGCCGGTTCGTATCTTGGTTCTTGGGAGATGGCAGGAGATAAGTTGTCTTTAGACATAGAATTTAGAATTTAACAGTTCTGTTCATCATCTATAATAACTTACCTCATAAATTGTTCTTTCTCAACATTAAGAACCTCTGAATCTTCATATATAATACAATACAAAACAGCAAAACACTTACCCATTAATATAAATCTTGAGGAATAATCGATTAAGTAATGCTATATCTCAAAGATGTTATGTATCATCCTCCTGCAACTGTTGATCCGATTTTAAGACCGACTAATTTAGAATTAGGCTCCCAAGAATTAGGCTTGGTCGTTGGACCTAGTGGTTCAGGAAAAACAACTTTATTAGAAATTTTAGCCGGCTTAGCCCAACAAACAAAAGGACGTATTGTTTGGCGTGATCAAGAATTAACTTTGTTAGACTTACAACAACTCTGTGGTTTAGTTTTTCAGTTTCCTGAACGTCATTTTTGTGGAACCAATATCTTGGAAGAATTACGCTTAGGTCATCCAGAAATTACGACGGAAAATATTAGAAATGCTTTGGCAGAAGTTGGCTTACAAGATATTCCCCTTAATACTTCTCCCCATCGCTTAAGTGGCGGACAACAACGACGTTTAGCCCTAGCTGTTCAATTGATTCGTCAACCTAATTTATTATTATTAGATGAACCCACTGCCGGTTTAGATTGGTCGATGCGACAACAATTAGCTAAACTTTTATCTAAATTAAAGCAACATTGGACTTTGTTAATTGTTTCCCATGATCCTGATGAATTATTTGCGATCTCTGATCGCTGTTGGCGCATTAATAAAGGAGAATTAGCCTTAGTTAACTAAAGGGTTTAAGCCACTATTTTTTTCAGTTCAATTTGCCGAGAATTTTCCTTAACTTTGACTCAGGGGTTTTCGGAGAGAATTTTTTTCTTGATCGCACTTGACTAAAAAATAAATATAAGTGTACCATAGCAGTATTGACCATTTGAGCAAAATCAAAAACGTCTAGGGAAACCTGCTCCCATAGGTTGCCCACTTTTTCAGCATTTTTATCGGAGAAAAATAGGATTATGACACAAGAACCCTTAACAGTAACAAAAGAGCAAATTTTGTCTAATTTTACCCATTTTTTAGACAAATATAATCAACAAGAATCCAGTATTATCACCAAGGAAGAGGAATTAGAAAAGGAAAAAAACCAGGAATTATTAGAGAAAGCGGCTGAATATACCGTTAATAATATTGTTAACAGTATGGCTTCGCTACAATTAGATTTCGGACAAATTATTCACAATTTATCTGAAAATTTAACAACAGAATCTACTAAATTAGATGAACTCAAAAAAGCCATTACAGTTAAGCAGGAACAAGTTGAGCAACTGCGTCAAGTTAGATTAATAGCTGATGCGCTTTATATCTTGAGACAAGAATATCAAGAGAAATTAAGACGATTACAGGAAGATAATGAGCAACAAAAAGAAGCCTTAGAAAAAGAACAAGAAAAAACTCGGAATAGTTGGGAAAAAGAAGGTCAAGAGTTTACAACAAGAATAGAGGAAGAAGCTGAATTAATTAATAAACAACGGGAACAGGAATTAGCTAATTATCAATATGAAACTCAACGTCTGAGAAAAGTTGAACAGGATGAATATCAAGAGAAAAAACGTCAACAAGAAAGAGAATTACAATTATTGAATACAGCAAAAGAAAAAGCTTGGAACGAGAGAGAAACTTTATTAAGTCAACAGGCAAAAGAATTTGAAGAAAATAAACAAAAAATACATGAATTAGAGGTAAAAGTCAAAGAAGATTATAATAAAGCTAAAGGAGAAGCTATTAAAAATGCTGATAAAGAAGCTCAAGTTAAAATCAACTTAATTGAAAAAGAATGGGAATTAAGTAAACAAGGTTATGAATTAAAAATCCAATCATTGGAAACAAAAATTACAGAAAATAAGGAACAAGTTACTGAATTGACTACACAATTACAAAACACAACTAATCAGGCACAAAACTTGGCCTTACGAGCATTTCAAGGTAACAATTAATACAACATTAACTTAATAAAGAGGTAAAATCATGACTCAAAAAATCAATTCTAAAAGTACAAAAGCTCAAATTTTGGAAGCTTATGATGAATTAATGCAAGAAAAATCTGCATTAGAAAAACAAGTCAAACAACTAGCAAAAACTCCAGCCGTAAAACCCACTGTTTCTCAAGACAATAAACCAGATAATTCTTCTCAGAAAAAGATCATGAAACCTCAAACTGAAACTACGAACAATAATATTACTTTAACCATTGAAAACTTAGAAAAATTACAAAGTAATTTTGGTAGTGCAGTGAGTCATTTATCTGAACAATTAATAACAGAAGCTGACTTATTAGCAGAACTCAATAAAATTGCCACAGAAGAATTAGCAGAATTAGCAGAATTACATGAGATAGAATCCATTGAAAATGATACCTTATCTCATTTAGTAGAAGAGTACGAAAATACAGCAAAAACCAATGAAGAAGAATTAAATAAACAAGAGGAAAATTTAAGTAAAGAAATCGAAGAATTACGAAAAAATTGGCATAAAGAAAAACTAAACTATAACAGAGAAATTCGAGACAGAGATCAAGAATATTTGACTAATAAAAAGCGAGATGAAGAACAATATATCTATAATTTAGAATTAGAAAGACAACTGGATAAAGAACAATATGAGGCAGAAAAACAAGCTTTATATCAAGAATTAAAAGAGGCTAAAGAAAGTCAAGAAAAACAATGGAAAGAAAGAGAAAATAATCTTATAGAACAAGAAAAAGAACAGGAAGAAACCAAAACTAAAGTTAAAAAACTAGAGGAAGAATTAGAACAAAAAACCAAACAAGGTAAGGAAGAAGGGAAGGGAATAGGAAACTATCAAGCTAAAATAAAATCAGACTTAAGAATTAAAGAAATAGAAGGAGAAAAACAGAACTATGAATTAAGAATTGCTGCTTTAGAAGAAACTATTAAAAATCAGGAACTTCGTCGACAAAGTCTGTCTCAACAATTAGAAGCATCCCTGAAACAAGTGCAAGATTTAGCTGTTAAAGCTATTGAAGGAACCTCTAATCGAAATTCCTTTGAAGCGATGAAAGAAATAGCTATGGAACAGGCAAAAAATCAGCAAAAAAGTAAATAAAACTTAGGGTGGGCAAATCCCCAAAAAATGCTATGATAGATGGTGTTATTGATTTTGCCCATCTGACAGTAAGCTATAAAAGGTAGAGTGGGCGAATGGCTAACAAATCATAATTAAACAGCAAAACCAGGTTGCAACAGTTCAAAAGCTCCTGTATAGTTTGATGTTTCTTGGACTTGTAACTGTAGTGAATTTTTCTTAATGGTTTGGGGTTTTAAGTGAGTGCCAATCACTCTAGTTTCGCTCAATTTTGCATTAGTAAAATCAGTATTTTCAACGATCGCGTTGGTTAAATCGGCCCCTTCTAAATCGGTGTCTCTTAAATTTGCCCCTTGAAGATTTGCCCCACGCAAACTAATATGACGTAATTTTGCCCCTTGAAGATTTGCCCCTTGAAGATTTGCCCCTTCTAGGTTACTATAACTGAGGCGAGACTCTCGAAGATTGACTTGTTCTAAATCCGTATTACTTAAATCAACTTCTTTAATAAAAGCACGACTTAAATTAGTCCTAAAAAACGATGCTTGTTGTAAAATAGCAGCACTGAGACGCGCTTCGCATAGATTAGCCCAATTAAAATTAACCCCTGTTAAATTGGCTTCTCTGAGGTTAATTTTACGAAGATTAGCCCCACAACAATTCGCATAGGATAAATCAGCAGCCCGTAAGTTGGTATAAGATAAATTAGCCCCACTTAACTTAGCTTTGACCAAGCTAGATTCGACCATAAAAGCCCCACTTAAATCAGCCTTGGTGAGGTCGGTTTCAATGAGTTGGGCTTGACTTAGTTTAGCATAGGTTAA
>JAAUYM010033663.1_pt1 | contig 11539 bp, 10 predicted proteins | sample 7278001 | NCBI WGS metagenome assembly JAAUYM01 (sample SAMN14350224, study PRJNA611818) | marine sediment metagenome | isolation source: surface marine sediment (1.8m) | place: French Polynesia: Moorea | collected 2018-08
CTGATCGTAGGTTTCGACCGCCCCGATGTCGGCGGACCGTGAGAGTAACTCACTCTCGTGGGAAATCACTTCCTGGGGTCAATTGAGTGTCGACACCTTAGAGCACTTCTGAAATGGGGTTTTCGAAACTTGCTCACCAATCTGCTGCCGAGAGTGTTGGCAGCAGCGACGACGACGAGGAGGACCAGAATGAGCGGATGAGGAGCGTCGACCGCCATCGTGGGAGAGAGAGAGAAAGGCCGAATTGATCGGAAGGCAAAAAAGGAGGGTTCAATGTCAATGAACAACGTGTTCCTGGTATGAACAAAGCTCTTTCGCCACGCATGTGGGGGGGGGGAGGAGGAAGAAAGAATTGGAGAGGTGTCCGATTTCAATTTTGTTCCCCAATGCCTTTTCGTTAATCCTCATGGCTGCATTCACTTACTACTACCTACGTATATTACAGCCGAACTCGGGTAACCGTTAGATGCCCCAATTTTCGAATTATTCAAGTTTTCCCGTTTGTCGTACATGTAACATACATGTTTCCTAGAAAGTCTCCCAATTGGCCCAATTGGCCGAGATTTCCTATTATCCAAGACCCTACTAACTGAATTGCGTCCCTTAAACCCCAGACACAGCTCACAGGTCAGGGGTGTTATAGTTCCAATTTTTTTTTTGGCTCTTGTCTGTTGCTCTATTGTCTATTACAATCTGCGTACTACGGTGCATGTAGTTAATCATGCGTAAACCTTCTACTTACATTCTACTATTCCTTCTTTTAATTTACATACTAGGCTTCTTTGCATGGTTTTAATATACTAGTACTTGGATAGGAGTCTTTTAAGGGAAGGCAGTGATTCTCTCGTCTTTATTCTTGAATTTTATTATCATCATCATTATTATTGCTGTATTATTATTATTTCCATGCACATATTCATTATCTGCTCTCTCAAGCCGTGAATCCCAGCATGTCGTCGAATGTCTTGTCCAGGTCGTCGCTCACGTTCTTGATCTTCAGCTTCTCGCAAAGGAGATCCTCCTCAACCTGAAGAGAGGGGCGACATATTTTTTAAAGAGTCCATGTCCAGAATGTCCAGAAATAAAAATCGTGCAGTTTCCCATGTACGTATAAAGAAATATAAAATTGTGTACAGCTACCTACGTGCTACGCTTCCTGACCTGGTCGATCCTGATGTTGAGCCTCTGTATGTTCATGATGGCGTTCTCCTCCCTGTTCTCCGCCGCCTTGAGCGAGTCCATGAGGCTCTTGAGTTGGTTCTGGTAGTTCTCCTCCCTCTGCAGGGCCTTCTCCTCCGACACCTCCAGCTGCTGCAAGTTCTGGCCGACCACCCGGAGCTCCTCTTCCAGGTCAATGATCTTCTTCTCGCACATCTCGCACCGCTCCTCGCTCCGCTGCATCTCCTCCTCCTTCCCGTGCAGCTTCCGCGCGATGTCGTCGTACTTCCTCTCGCTCTCGGCCAGCGTGAACTGAGGGAACATGAAAAGCACGGTCGCGATAAGTAATGACGGAAAGTAGTACGTACCTACATCGCCAATGGTCTGACTTTGTCCTCCTTCAGCTGCGTCTCCAGCTTGTCGCATTGTTCCTCATTGGCCGAGTTCATGTTCTCTAGCTGCTGCCTCATCTTCACCGCCTGGTCGGCTCTGGAACGAAGGAAGAGAGGATGATGTTGTTTTTTCCCGTCGGGACATTTGGTCATTTTTTTGGGGGGGGGAGAACAATACGTGTCTGTCTGCATTCACTAACCTTAAGAACATTCTATTTTGGCAGTAGCATAGCAAATTCTGCTAACTACAGGTTTCAGTTATTAAGCTAACTATTGCTAAACTATTATACATGAAATACACATTTCAGTGTTAAAAAACATGTACTGTAATTTTGCTTAGATTTGTTCCTGAAGGTATGACCTTAATTCTGAAAAGTGCCGCCGGGCCCCTCCTTCCCCCCTCTTACTCCCTCACCTGACGGACTGCTTCGCCAGATCCGTGATGGCCCTGGCCAGCCTCTCCTCCGACCGCTCCACCTCCTCCTCTAACAGCAGCACCCTCCTGCTGAGCGACCCGCTCTCGCCCTCGGCGTTGGCCAGCGCCTTCTCCTTCACCTCCAGCTTCATGGCCACCTCAAACATCTGCTCGGTGCACTGGTCGAACTGGCCCTCCATCGTCTGCATCTTCTTCTGGATGCTGCGGATCTGAAAACGGCGACGAAACGAGTAGATAGTCGACAACGATTCAACCGTTTTAGTATCTCGGCGGCACCTGTTCCTCGAACTTGTCGGCGATATCGTTGACCCTGTTCCTCTCCTCCTCGTAGACGAGCGCCCTCGCCGTCGCCTCCTCCGTGGCCTGCGCCAGAGAGCGCATCTTCTTCTTGATGGCGTCCATCACGGCGAGTCCTCGGGGAGAGACTGCAAACGACCTTCCCGGTCGAGGCGCGAACGAGGACAAGATTTTCTCTCTCTCTCCTCTCTCTCTCTCTCTTTCCCTTTCTGTTTCATCTCCCTGTCTTTCTTCCTCCTTTTTTTCCCCGCCTCTTTTTTCCTATACTGTCTTCACATAGCGCACTGCACAGATCGCGGAAAAGTCTTAAGGCGTTAGCTCATCAGATTCATCAATAACGACGGGAATTGCATGATTTTATTCTTTCTGTGCTACCGGTAAACTGGGATTAGTGGAAGTTGCAAGCCTATTGTCACGGCGACTAATGGATGTAGCAGGTACCCTAACTACTAGCATGTAAGCTGGATGTACTACTTAAAGAGATCCTTTCTATGACGCTTCATGATTATTTCCTGTTGTCGTCAGTCAAGCATGTCAAGGTCACAGAGAAAGAAGAAATGTGAAAGCGCCCCGAGCTTTTTTTGTGCCGAGACAATTTCTGCTGACCTACGCAATTTCTGCCACCTCTTCTTTGATTTCGGCTTGAAAGAGGAAGAAAAGGAGGGAGATTGATTAGCGGGGCGGTAGGAGGACCGTAGGGAAGAAGGAAATTCCTCATGAAATTCCGAAAAGTTTACCCGAGATGACACCAAACACTTTGGATTCCCGTAAATTGACTATCTGTCTCTTCAAGATTGTACCTACTACTATAGCACCTAACAATCTTCCAGGCTGTGTTTCCCCCCGACCGTTTCGGCAACTACCCGACCCGCAACTGCGGCGGCGCCCTCGTCACCCCGGAGTGGGTGCTGACGGCCAGGCACTGTGTCACCTGGCACCCGCTGCACAGGAGGGGGGTCAACATCGACCAGAGAATCAGCGCCAGCAAAGTCATGGTGAATGAATGAATCACACACACACACACGCACGCCCAAACACGCACCACCTACTCCATCTCCCTACTCCCGCTTTTCCGTCTCCATCAGATGTTCCTTGGCGGTCACGGTCGCCACGGCGAGGACGGCTACTTCGTCTGGGCGGCGGAGACCATAGGTCGGCGCGACTACGGGCGACCTCGGTGCGGGAGGAGCGACGGGTGCAACTCCGTCTTCTCCATGTTCTCCAGGAGAGACAGCGTCTTCACCAACGACATCGCGCTCATAAGGTGCGGTTACATATGTACAGGTAATCAGGTATCACGTTTGGGATGGATCGCGAAGCTCACCACGATGCTTTGATTTTCAGACTGACTCACCCTGTGCCAGTGACGTCGAAGGTGCAGCCGGTGCGCCTGCCCCCCCCGGACGCGGACTACCTGTACACGCCGGCGTTTATTTCCGGCTGGGGGGTGCACACCAGGAACGGACAGCGGAGTGAGACCCTCAAGGCAGCCGAATTGACAGTAAGGACGAGGAGGAGGAGAAAATTTTAAAAAATTATGGTCGCGACTTTGGCCCACATTTCTAACTACTACAGTATTTTCCTTCCTTAATGTGTGCGTGTAGATAATTCCCGCGCACAAGTCTCGCTCCTGTCGGGGTCAGGACAGCTTCGGCAAGCTGTGCGCCGTGGCCTCTCTGGACCGGAACTCGGGCTCCGGCGGCTCCGTCTGCCCAGGCGACTCCGGCAGCCCGCTGGTCATCTGGGACGAGGACAACGGGGGGTGGACCATAGTGGGGCTGCTCAGCAACGGGGCAAAGTACGTAATAAGCGATCGTTGAAAGGTGCTCGTATGTAACCATTGCAGCTCATAATTTTATCGTTTAGTAAAAAAAAAAAAAATCAAACACTTCCTTGAATTTGAATTTGCCACAAAAATTTTACTGCGACCTCTCTTTATTCATAAAATTACATTAAAACATGGAGATTTGATCGACTTTTTTCTAACGATTAAACTACAGTATATGCCGAAAATACAAGTGTTTTGATCGCTGAAAGCACACCAACCAGTACTGCACTTCCTAAAGAGTACAGTAGAATTACTACTACATGCGTTTCTCTTTTTCGCAGATCCTGCTTCAGCGAGTTGCCCGCCATCTACACATCGGTGGCCGACTATCTCCCGTGGATCTTTGATGTGATGGAGTCCAGGCGGCATCGCGGACCTGTGCCCTGATCAAAGATGATCCAAAACAGACCTCTGCTCAAACCATATCGTCAGACGTGTTTTTTTTTTTTTTTGCAGCTTTTCTCTACTGTCCGTGAATCCAAAAGACAAGAGTGAATTGTTGCATTGTTGCGAAATGCAAGCCATACATTCTGTTGTACTAGTACGTGGCATATAACAAGTTACTGATTAAAACAAGTAAAACACTCGTACTTCGTGTTTAACATTTTCGTCAGGTGGGGGAGATAGAGAAGGACGTTCATTCACTCTGGAATCTGGATCATTGTAGAGGGGATATACGGTGCTAAGGAAGTAGGTATGCACTGAACTTTATCTTTTTTCAATCTATATCGTTATGAGGCTCTCTATGGTCCTTTTTATTGCAGTAATCGGATAATCTATGCACTAGAGTAAACTTTAGATCAAAATTGGCGTAAAGTTGTTTTGCTTTTATTTTTCGTTCTAATTGTTCAACGCGCGGTTGTGCAAGGAACTGAATATGCCCCAGATCCAAGTAGCATCTTCCTACACGCTGTTTCCGCCATTATCTTACTTCCCGTTGGGAATTTTGGGCTTCTTGGATTGATCTCTTATGAGGACGGGAATCTCAGCGCAGGCCAGGATCTCCTTGTTCTTGCTTCTCAACTGTGGTAAAAGGGGAGAGAGACAGAGAGAGAGATGAAGACCGTAATGCAAAATTTCCCCGCCAAGACACCCCGATCCATCCCCTATTTATTACAGCACCGATAAACCATCCACCTGGCTGTTGTGTACAGTAAGTTTGTACCAACGTGGCAAGGTACGTATCTGGTCGGGTTATAGGAGTAGGTACATGATCTGTCAATTACCGCCGCTGGGCTGAATTCTTTCTCGCACTGTCCTCGCGGGTGCTGGTCCACACCGAGGAGTCGGATGGTGGCTGTCACGTCGTCAAGCTGGAGTGAGGAGAGCGACAACCGTGCAGTTGTGTTTTTGGCATATTACCATATCCATCAGCCGCAAGTCTTTTTATACCTCCGGTGCCCAGTTGGGCACCTTCATGGTCGTGCAGAAGCAGAAGTCCTGCCCTGGCTGGATGGCGGGCTGGCCGGGTACGCAGGGCGGGTTCATGGAGGCGCACCCATCCGTGTCCAGCTCGCAGAAGGAGTTGTCCTTCAGGCTAAGAGACAATAAAGTGCCGTTAGTCGTCAGAGCCGGGTAAAGTTTGTCATCTCCTAGCAGTTACTCTCTGATGAGTCCTCCCACAAGAGGCAGCCTCTCCAGAGGCAGCTCCTGGTTCAGGGAACCGAAGACGGACACCTGCAGGAAGTCCACCGATCTAGCGATGTTGGTAGCTGTGCCGGACATGCAGAGCTTTTGAGAATGACCCACAAAATAGTTTGTATGATGGCGTTCGTGGTTAAGTGGACAACATACAGTACAATGCACGTACAGTAACTGGGTCTCCTCTGAAGAAGGGATGCCTCTGCAGCCTCCTGTTGTACAGACCAGTCAGCTTCACCTGGTGGATGGTGAAGGCAGAATCTGAAACATACGTGGAGTAGATCCAGGTAAAAAAAAAGTTTCTGTGATAGTTTTTTATCCTCAGAAAAAACCGACATGATGCATCTCTCTATTCTCAGGAAGTCTGCTCTATTGTGCCCTTTTCCCCTCTCCTCAATCCTTCAACCATCAGGCAGTGAAGCGAATCCACAAAGCTCCACAAAAGAGCAGCTTGTAAAGAGTACGTGCTTCTATTGAGCTACTGCAAGTTATTTTAAACTTGCCATCAGGCCACCTTTATCTCGTTCTTATGTACAAATATAACACACAAGTTTTTACTAGATAGTAATACGTACATGTTAAAGCAACCTCCCGACCAGACATACCCCATGTCGTCGGTAGATATTTGACATATTTCAGGCATAATAACTATGTTTAATACATTAATATTTATCCCCACACAAATGGCACTTGTGTGCTTAGTTAATGTCTCATTTGTGTGAGAGAAAAAATGTAACGTTATTATAAAGTTGACATGTATGTCAGTCAGAATAAACATATGAGCTTAAGTAACTTGACTACTGTATACCTACTACGTCAAAATGGTAACGAATTTAGTGTGACGGATGGATGTCTGGCGGGGCGAGTCTAGCATTGGCAATTGTGTGACACAAGTAAATGTTGTTTTTCCCGATTACCAGATGAGTTTCGCATAAATTATCTTTGCTACTTGAACAGATTGTCCTCCTTGCGTTCTTGAGCGCGGGGTTGGTGAAGCAGCTTGTGTCGATGGCCCTGGTGAATGCGGGGAGACCGAGAAGGAGGGCAGCGAGGAGACTCCGAAGGAGCGGCTTCAGCTCTGGCCTAGAGGAGACCATTTTGATGACTGGACTCTGGAGAATTATACTACATAGGAAGGAAAGAAAGAAGCTGTCAGAGGCAAAGGGTGCTTCAAATCTGTACACAATGCTGAAATATATTCTGTAGCGAAAAACTACTAGTATGCGGGGGCATTGTCGACAATGCTTGATCTGCATCACCCTGTCATCAACGCACAGAGAGGGTAACTTGTTTCAGGTTGGCGGTTCACTGCCGTCGCCGGTGGAAAAAGATATTCGAACACGCAAACCTGTGATGAACAGATGGTTGCATCGGGCCGGAATTTTTTTTGCAGTCAGGAACCAACAAAACGTCGCCACGATCTCTTTGCAACGCAAACATCCACAGGGCATGATGACGTCGGGATCAACAGGACCTTAGCAGGACATCAGCAATACTGTACAGAATGGTTTTTGTGTCTTTTTGAAGTAGGACAGTAATTTCTTTGACAGCTTAGCGAGACCCTTTGAACTCGTTTTGCGATAGCGTCAGGAAAACTCGGAGAGGAGGGGAGGGGAAGGGGGAAAAAGGAAACTCTGTCTTTGTCAAGCAAGAGAAAGAGGTGCCATCTGATTTTGTCCACCTTCGTTATTATTGAGTTGCGAGAGAAGCGGACGAGCCGTCCTTTGCTTCGTGGGAAGGTCGGAGAAGAGGAAGAAATGTTAAAATTAGAGCATAGTACTACTCCAGTTTTATGATGTGTTCATTGCTTATTCCCTCAAAGAAAGCCAGCACAATGCTTACTGCGGCTCTTAATATTATTTTATTCTCTTCTGGTTTGCTCACAAGTACGTACTACTAGAATACATAATATGTAGTAGAAAAAAATGCACTGCAAATAATTCTTTTCCTGCATTGACTTTGTATGGTTTTTAGCACTTATTCGGCACAGAGCGGCTCGAATTCTCAGACAGTTGCTGCTGCTTCTCCTCCTCCCTGCCTTCCGGTGCCAGCGCTTTCCGCATTAGGCTCCTGATGACGCCACCCTGGGCGAAAAGCCCCACCTCGTAAGAGTTGTCCAGCCTGGCCCGGGCTTCCAGCTCGAAACCACCCCCGTTCAGGCTTAGCACAATTGTCGGATCCCTCAGCAGGCGGCACCGCTTCCTCATTCTGCCCTCCTGCTTGGGAGCCAGGTCCGGCAGCAGGATGTCCAGTTCCTCCCGGCCAGTCAGAATCTCGTGGGTGGCCCTGTCGATCTGCACAGGCAGGATTCCAGTTCGAACCAGGTTGGCCCTGAAGGCGGGATCGAAGGAGACGGCGAGGACGGCCCGGACGCCCACGAGCAGAGGGCCCTTGGTGGCCCAGTCGCGGGCAGCGCCACGACCGAAGTTCTCCCCGGCGACGACAAAGAGCGGCACCTTCTGTTCCTTGTACCGGCGGGAGGCCTCGAACACGGTGGTGGGCACCTCGGAGGGAAAGTGGACAGTGTGAGGGCCCACCTTGTCGGACAGCTCATTGCGGAGGCGCACGTGGGCGAAGGCGCCACGCATCATGACCTGGCAGTTGCCCCTCCGCGCGCCGTAACTGTTGTAGTCGCGCGGAACCAGGCCCAGCGAGGAGAGGTAGTCGGCCGCCGGACTGTTCCTGACAATGCTGCCTGCTGGAGAGATGTGGTCAGAGCTCACGTTGTCACCAAGCTTCAGCAGGCAGCGCATGCCCTTCAGAGTGTCCCTGGGATCCTCCCACAGCCCGTCGGACACCTCGTTGATGTACTCGGGAGATTGGATGAACGTCGACTTCTGGTCCCAAGGGAAGACGTCCGCGTGTGGGGAAGCAAGGGAGGACCAGTGCTTGTTCCCGTAGGCGATTCGGGCAAAGGCCTGCCTGAAGATGGCTGGGATGACAAACCTGCGCTCAACCTCCCGCACCTCGTCTCTGGTGGGCCAGATGTCTCTGAGAAAAATGGGCTTGTCGTCGGCGCCGACCGCACGACCCAGCGGCTCCTTCTCAAAGTCGATGTCGATGCGACCGGCGATGGCATAAGCGATGACAAGGAGGGGCGAGGCGAGGTAGTTGGCCCTGACTTGTGGCTGGAGGCGGCCCTCAAAGTTACGGTTCCCAGAGAGGACGCCGCAGCAGACAAGGTTGCCCCTGCCAATGGCGTCGCAGACAGAGGCGGCCAGGGGACGGTCGTTGTTGCCGACGCAGGCAGGGCACCCATAGCCGGAGACCTCGAACCCAAGCATGTAGAGGTAGGGCATGACACCGCTCTCGTGGAGGTAGCTGGTGACGACCCCACTTCCAGGAGAGAGGCTTGTCTTGATGTACTTGGCAACGGAAAGGCCGCTCTCGATGGCCTTCTTAGCTAGAAGCCCGGCGCCGAGCATGACCGAGGGGTTGCTGGTGTTGGAACAGGAGGAAATGGCGGCGAGGACAACAGAGCCGTGGGCGACGGCGTGCAACGACTTGTCCACATCCACGCTGATAGTTCTGTGCAGGTGCTCGGTGGCGAGTCCAAATCCACGCTTTGAGACGGAGTCGGCCGTCAGCGCTGCCTTGAAGTTCTGTCCCACCTCGGCCACAGGAACCTTGTCCCTCGCACTCCTGGGCCCGGAGAGGCATGGCTGCACCTCTCCCAGGTCGATTTCGATGACCTGCGAGTACTCCGGGTCCGGCGAATCCTCCTCCCGCAGCATCTTCACGACTTTGAGGTACTCTCGAATGCAGAGAAGCTGCTGTCGATCCCTCCCGGTGTGGGAGAGGTAGCTCAGTGTCTCTTTGTCCGTGGGAAAGAAGCCGACGAGGGCGCCGTACTCTGGACACATGTTGGCAATGGTGGCGCGGTCGGCCACGGAGAGCTCCTCCACTCCGGGCCCAAAAAACTCGACGAAGCAGCCGGACACGGAGGAGGCCCTGAGCTTCTTTGTGACGAGGAGTACCAGTTCAGTGGAGGTAGAGTAGGTAGGGCTGGACCCCGATATCCTGCAGCCAACCACCTTGGGCATCTGCACAGAGATTGGGTGTCCAAACATGACCGACTCCGCGTCCAGGGTGCCAACTCCCCAGCCGAGCACCCCGAGCCCGTTGACGATGGTGGTGTGCGCGTCCGTTCCAACCAGGGAGTCCGGGAAGAGCAGTCCCTCCTGACTTGTCACCACCCTGGCCAGGTACTCCAGATTGACCTGGTGCATGACTCCAGTGCCAGGCGGGATGACGGTGATATTTTTGAAAGCCATGTCCACCCATTTCAGAAAGGCGAAGCGCTCCTCGTTGCGACGGAACTCGGTCTCCTCGCTTCTCCTCAGTTCGTCCGACCAGTAGGAAATGCGATGGTGGAAGGGGCAAACCTCCTCCTGGATGGGCAGGCCGGGATTGTCGGTGGGAATCTCGTCAGCTTTCTTGGAAGATGACTGTCCCTGGTCTGGGGACGAGGTAGCAAGGGAGAGTGGAAGAGGAGGTTGGGAAGATCCTGAGGAGGTTGTGTTGGTCATGGGGTAGAAATGCGGCGGAAACTGCGAGTAATAAGTGGAAGGCGGCAACGAGTAGACGGGGGCGGAGGAGAGGACGTAGGTAGGTTGGGGAGGAGGAGAACCATAGTAGAACCCCGAGAGGGGATCGTAAGAAGCGGCAGAGGGAAGGGGGGGAAAAGTGGAATGTACGATGAGGGTAGGAGGCGGTGGAGGAGGAGGGGCAGGGTGAGGCTGGTGCTGCTGCTGCTGCTGCTGTTGTTGTGGGCCATCACCCTTCTGGACCTCCTCTTTCGGAAGCTCCTTGTCTGCCACTGCCTTAGCCTTCTTGGCCGCCGCGGCCACCCTGCCGTAGTCCAGTTGCACGCTGTGGTCGACGACTATGTCCGCCGGGCAGAGCGAGTCGACGACGTCCGTGTCTCCCCCCTTGGCGGCAACGGCGTCTCTGACGGCCGCCAGGTCCACCAGGGCGGGGATGCCCGTGAAGTCTTGCAGCAGGACGCGGCCCGGGTGGAACAGCACGTCGGCGCCCTCGTGATCGCGATAGTCGAGAATGCGCCTGACGGGGGTGAAACAATTTTTTTTGTTATTTATTATTATTATTATTCGCCAAATTTATTTGGGAAAGAGCGTGCGTCTCCTCTCACTTTGCCGACTCCTTCCATGCGTCCGCCGTGGCGGCCTCCGCCCGGTGCCCCCTCCTGACCGCGCACTCCAGCATCACCCTGAGCGAGTAAGGCAGGCGCAGGTAGTCCTCCCCCAGCAGGGTGACGTCGTAGTAGCGATACCTCCTGCCCTCCACCTCCAGGTCTCTGACCAGGCCGCTTGACGGCGAGGAGGACGGAGAGGACGGGGAGCGTCCTCCCTCCTCCTCTTTCCCTCCCGACATGGCCGGGATGGCTGGGGGGTGGTCCTACCGAATCGAGATTTTTCCCTGGCCTGTCGGGGGACTCATTATTCTCCTCCTTCTTGAGGCCGACACTCCTGAAGGTCAGGGACGCCGCACACGGGTCGAGCTATACCTAGTTGAAGAAGACAGAAACTTCTCACTTCTTGGACCTCAGGACGACTCCAAAAGTGATCCTGGCTGGACCTAAGCTGTTTTCTTTAGCTACATCACCATACCACGTTGAACACACCAGTTCTCGTCTGATCACTGAAGTTAAGCAACGTTGGGCCCGGTTAGTACTTGGATGGGTGATCGATCACCTCATACCTTTTTTTTTCATCTTCTTTCGATTTTTCTTCGCAGGTCTTCCTTCCTTCCCAGCCAGCCCAACCC
>JAAUYM010007895.1_pt1 | contig 11538 bp, 17 predicted proteins | sample 7278001 | NCBI WGS metagenome assembly JAAUYM01 (sample SAMN14350224, study PRJNA611818) | marine sediment metagenome | isolation source: surface marine sediment (1.8m) | place: French Polynesia: Moorea | collected 2018-08
AATTGCACAAACCGTGGCACAATTAAGCGTGTGCAACTTGCTTAATTGTGCAATATTTTGGAGTCCCATTTTGAGATTTTTCTTCATAAATCTCCTCGCTTTATTGTGCACGATCGCTTTACTGTGCAATTTTCCCCTGGCCCACCATTGCACTATTAACCGTGGACTGCGTACCAGTTGGCATTTTGAACGACATTATCTTGTACCCAAAGCATGATCAGCCAAGACATAGCTACACGTGTAGTACCACACCTTGTGATACTGTCACTAACAATGACATGCCTACATAAAGTACATACCGCCATGTTCGCACCGCTCTTCGTAACTTATCTTGTAAACTACGCCAAAAAGGCCAAAGCAAGAACCGCTGACATGCTTTGTGCCACTCTGCCTACGTACACATGTTGTGTGATACCGTACTGCATAAATCGAGAAACAAGCTCCACATAGTATTCCCACCCAGTTCTCTGGAACCCCGTTAATACAATAGTAATCCCTTTCGATCGCAAGTTGCGTTGCTTCTGGTACAATTTTTCGTGCCTATTGTTCTCCTTCTCCCCCTTTTCTGATCCTCTCACTACTTTCTCGTCGCAGGGAGTTCCAGGATTTGGAGCTGATCAACACGCAGCGCCAGTTGAACTACCGACGCCGGAAGGACCAGATCAAGAAGAAGCTGACCAGGCTCAAGAAGCTGCAGAAGCTCAGGCAGGAGGCGGAGGAGAAGGGGGAAAACCTAGACGCGGTGAGAACAGCATTGGCGGCAATGGCATCAGTAGCGGCAGTCGGAGGCGGATCCAGATGATGTTTCGCCTCATCCTAAACTAGTACATGGACTTTCCTTTCCTACCTAGTAATACTACTAGGTAAAGAGACTTTCCTTTTCGTCCTTCCACCAGCGCTTCTCGTCCTTTCTCCCCTTCCACCCGGGTTCGTCCGGCGTCGTCGCCTCCTCGTCCTCCTCCTCCCCGCCCGCCTCCCGCCGGAGCCGCCTCCGGGCGTGGTCGCCGTCGGGCGCGTCGGTGGGCTCTGGCGCCACGGCGGTGGCGGTGGACCCCTCGGGGGAGGAGGCTGATCGGATCTCCACGGCCTCGGTCATGGAGGAGCGCATCCGGGAGCTGTACCGGGACCTGGCGCAGCTGGAGCTGGAGCACCCCGGGTTTGCATCCGCAGCCGCCGGGGGAGGATACCGAGGAGGAGGAGGAGACGGCTACTCGCTGGCCGGGGAGTCGTACTACGGAGAGGCGGGGAGGTAGGAAAAGAACGGATGGAAGACTCAGATAATTGTGAGAATTTTGGATAAGTGGGAATATTTGCCTCCTCCTAACCTTTTCCGCTAAACTGCGTGCCAAGAAGTGGCCCGTGCATTAGGCCTAAAGTATTTGGACCCATCCCAGTAAACAAATGCACTTTACTTGTTGCTCCTTACTATGACTTACTGCTGCTTCTATGTAACATCAGCTTCAGCAGTATGTGGGGTTACATACTACAGTGATGTACTAAAATTTGAGAGGAAGTTTCCAAAATTCAGAATCTATGTTGTAACTACAGTAGAAAAGTAAGAGTGATGACAAATTTACACAGAACAGATTATGCACAACACCTACCCAGTTCTAGGCAATGCTACTGGAAGCTTTCACATTTTCTAACGTACCTACGTTATGTATGTACAAATGCACGTAGCTCGGATTTTGGCAAGGATTTGGCGTTTCGACTTCTCCATTCATGCACACATATCACGACGTCTGCACGTACGTACATAAAAAAAAAAATGAATTTAAACTGAGGAGAAATGCGCGGCGGTGTCCATGTTGTCGACAGGTTGTAACGCGATAATGTCACTTTCCCCCCCCCCCCCCCCAAAGCGAGACAGAAAAGATCTGAAAAGATGCCCTACTTTTCTCGTTGTACATAACTACATAGTGTTACTCCAGACACTATTTAGCCCACGCACACGTGCTAAGGAGTAGGGTGCAGGCTGCAAGAGTATCTTTTTTTCCCCTCCGTCCTATAAGTGTGTAGAGGGTCACACGACTCCCGAGAAGGAGACAGCAATTCTCTTTCACGCTCGAACAATTATTATTGCTTTCTCCTCGTTTTCCCCCTTTTGCTCCCAAAGAGAGGAGAAAGGAAGAAAAAGATTGCACACGCTCAGAAGGCAATTCTCCTTTACATATTAGTACTACTACGAGGGGTCGTTCTGCTTTTCTTCTTTTTCCTGGTGTTCACACCTCGGTCTTCCAAAGGATCTCTGAGATGTTCTCGTCACAGATATGTTTAAATCATGTGCGTCTCAACTGTGACCGCCCAATTCGGAACAAAAAAAATCTGCTGACTTGCTAGTTGTACAAAAGACTCTGGACTGGAACCGCTCTTGTTTCTCCCCCTTTTCCCGACTCTGGAGAATGTGTCCCCGCCGCCCCATTACGAGAAATAATAATTATTAGGCCCTTCTAATTGGTCTCTTTCTCCTCCCCATTCCTTTCTCGGCCCGAGTTCGCCCTGGGCCCAGATTGCTCAAATGGCGCAATTTCTTGCGATTTGTATGAGTTGCGAGTTGAGGAGTGTGGGGTTTTTTTGGCCTCCTTAGTAGCAGCTACTAATTTTTTTGAATGCATTAATATATGTACACTGTACAGTACAGTGTACAGTAGGAGTTGTTGGGCTGTCCTTCCTCATTTAAAGTCAAGAAGAGTTTTGAAAAGTCTTAACTTGCTGTTTTTATTCACTCTCCACGAACAACGTCACCAACCTGCTTAACGAACAACTGCTCAGGTATTTAATATTACAATACTGTAGGTAGGTTGTAGTAGATTTAGATCCGTGTTTACCCAGTCTTGTTGCGACGATTGCGAAACTATCACTAGTAAGCGCACAGCTGTACGTACTACAGCGGCAAAACAGTGTCCGACCTGAAAGACAAGAAGTTTCAGTGACCCCACCTGAAACACTTTTCACCACAACATCACACTTCACTGCAGCAAGTTCAAGTGTGTTTTTCTCTGCTGCCATCTTGGCCCATGATTGTCAGAGACATGCTTTCCAGACAAGAAATAGAAGAGAGGAAGAGAATGCAAGATCCTCCTCTTCCACCACCTCCTTCTCCTCTTCCTCCTTCTCTCCTCCTCCTTCCACTCCCGATATTCACGCCTCCTCTACTATGTACTAGTTGGACTCTATCTGGAGAGGAGTACCAGCACCGTACCAACCCACCAGGCCAAGGAGGGACAGTTATATGGTATGCTTGGAGAGGATTTCAACCCTCCTCCTCTACCCAATATTCCCCTCTCCTCCATGCATGCTCAAGACTGTGCGAGGCCACCCAGCTGAGAAGAAGGAAGACCCTCTCTTTGCATTCACATAGCTATACCTACACTGCCCCCTCACTTAATCTCCACCTCCTCTCAACAGCGGATTTTTCTCTCCCCTTCTCTCTCCGCACGGAGGCTGGCGTAAGGAGGGAGAGAGATAGATAGCATTGGCATTTACTACCTTCCAGGGATGAGGGAAGGGGGGGATGATGGGGGAGCCACCGACGACAACAACAACAAGATGGGCCCGCCGTTTGGACCTTTTCGGCTTCCTTCCTTTCTTCCTCTCTCCACTTTTTTTGGGGGGTGCAGGGAGGGAGGGGGTGAAAGCGGCGCCGACGCCGTCGACGCCACAATGCCTTCCTCATGCCTCCTTCCTTCCTCTCTTCTTCCTCCTCTCATGCAAGAGACTCTCTCTTTTACTTTCGCTCTCTCCCTCTCTCTCTCTCTCTCTTTCGGCGCATGTGTCCAACGGAGGAAGGAGGAAGGGAATCCGTTTTGCTCGAATTGAGCGCCCATTTCATCCCCCCTTCCTCCCAGCCCTCCCCAGCGCCGCGAGTGTTGTGTGTGTGTGTGCGTAAAGAAGGACGAAGAGGAAGAAAGCGAGCCTCCTCCTTCCTTCTCCCTCCTCTTTCGAATGATTCTTTCCGCCCTCAGACGAAAGGGGGGAGGAAAGAAAAAGGTGGTTCTTCTTCTTATACGAGGGAGGAGGAGGGAGAAGAGGAGGAAGAGGAAGAGGGAGGAAAAGTAACGGCGGCGGCGGCGGTGGCCGCGGCGATGGCGACGGCGGCGGCGGCGACGGCGACGGAGAAGAAGAAGAAGGCCTCTCTCTCTGGGTGAGAAGCAGTCACCGCTCAGGAGGGAGGGAGGGAAGAGGGAGGAAAAAGCGTTTGTGGATGTGTGTGCGCTGCGCATCGCCTTCGTCGTCGTCGGAAGAGGAGGAGGAGGAGGAGGGGGTGAGCAACTGAGTGCGAGGGGCGGTCTGATCGGGCCTGGAGAAAATAGCAGAAAAGAAGGAGGAGGAGGAGGAGGAGGGCTTTTTCAGCGTCGTCGTCGTCGAGAAAGAGACACCTTTTGCCTGAAGGAAGGAAGGATGGGGAAGAAGAAGAAGAGAGAGTAGTGAGACGGAATGAGAGGAAGAGGCGACGACGACGGAGGTGGTGATGATGGAGGAGGAGGAGGCGCTGGTGGTGGACAAACACAGGCGCGGTTTAGAGGAAGGGAAAAAAAAGATCTCCTCTTTTCCCTCCTTGTACAGCACAAGTGTCACCCTGATTCGCATCATCTGTGAAGAAGAGAAGGAAGAAGTGCGAGAGTGAGTGATGTGATGCCTTCTCGGTGAGATGTGACAGGGGGAGCTGCTAGTAGTCTTGGCACTCTCCTCTCTCATTCACTGGCGTGCGCACAGAAGAGAAAACACAAGGAGTGTCCACATACAGTACAGCGTGAGGCAATTAAGGAAGGAGGCTGCGGTGGTGTTGGCGACTAGCTTAAGAAAAAAACCCCTTTTTTTTGCTTTGTCCATTCCTTCTGCTAGGTAGAGATTGCCAAAAGGGTGGCGGGACGGAAGTGCGTCAAATTCAACCAAGGATTTAGTTTTGAGAAAGCAGTGAAAGTCAAGAAGGAGGAGGAGGAGGAGGTGGAGGTGGTCGTGGTTGTCCACGCGGGTCAAGAGCTAAAAATCTGAACCTACGTAGTGCCTCAGGGGCCATTAACAATGAATAACTGCTGAGTTGTCTTAATCCTAGGGGATACTGTCATTTTCTAGCTGGTTGCCGGCATGGGGGAAGGAGAGGGAGAAATAATAATGCGTCCATGCGTCCAGCTCGCATGCATAGTCATGAAGAAGGTTTCTTCAAAGGACCTTGCCTTAGCTTGGGAGCTACCGGAAGTGGCACACCTGCAAAGCGGCACCAGCGCCATTAATCATTAACCGCAGTCCTGATCCTCACCTGGAAACTCTTCTCTCTGTGGGGCAAATATAAAAACGTAGTGCAATACAATTTTGATTTTTTTGCCACTGAGGAGGTACTAAAAAAATTCTTTCACTACTTGCTTGCTTCTCATGTGTTTGCGGTGGAAGCACTCACACCAGAAAAGGAGGAAGAGGAAGAGTAGGATTGGAAGAGAGGGAGGGAGGATGACAAGTGAGGAAAAAAACGTTTCCATCTCCACTGCTACTACTGGTAGCGGAGCCTTGCTGCACTTCCAACACTTTTCCTCTTTCTCGGAATCATTTTGGCTCAAGAACCCTTCTCTCTTTCGCCAAGGTCAAGAGTCGGAACGGGAGCTCAGAGAAAAGGTCAAATTTTTCCGTCCGGGGGGGCTCTGAAAAGGAAACCATGTGCGCGCAATTTTGAGGCTCCGAAGCAGAGAGTGCTAAAACTTTGTTTTGGGGGGAGGGGGGAAAGTGCTTTGTGCGTTTAATTTCCAGCCCTCTCTCCCTCTTTCATTGGTGGTGGAAGTGTGTGTAGGTAGAAGTGTGCTGCGGTTGCAATGAGTAGCGCCTCCATCTCGAAAGAAGGAAGAGAGGAAGCAAAAAAAGTGGCTGTGCTTCTTATACTCCTCTCTGCCTGTCACTCTGCAAGCGGAGGGCCCCTTTCTCCCTCCTTTCCTTGTACAGTGTTGCCAGGAGGCTACAGCAAAGAAAACGGAGCCGAACAAAGGCGAAGAACAAACGCCAGAAAAGATGAAAAGGGCGCCAATCCTAAAGCGAATGCTTGTCAGGTTGTGGTTTGATTTAAGTGCCAAGTAGGAAATTGAGGTTCCAAGAATCGCCAAATCTGGCAACACTCCTCCTCCTTTTGCTGGCGGCTTCAACTCTTTCTTCGTCTGTCTGCTGCCCTTGTTCTTTCTTCCCTTCTACTTCCTTCCCACTCCCCCCATGATTTTTTTTATGCTACTAGAGTAGTACCGGGTATCCAAAAAAAGTCGAAGCGCTGCCGGCTCAGTAATATTTAGCTAAATTGCATATTTGCAAGGAAAACCAAGCAACTTTTATTTATAAATTCCACTTTTTTCTCTTGGACAACCAGTATAGGAAGAGGCAAATAAAAAAGGGAGGGAGGGAGAGGAATTGCTCTTTGTCCGAGATTTCTTCCCCTCTCACTTAGTAGTAGACGGGCAGCGCCATAAGCTTTTTCGGCCAGAAACGTCGAAAAGACGTTTTCCACCGCCAGCACCACAAGAGGATCAATTTCTTTTCACGAGCTGAAAAGCAAATTCTATCACATTAAAAAATAAATAGATCCGCTTGGTAACCTCCTTTCCCCATTTGATGGTCGCACTTCCCACATCCATCAAGTAGAAGAGGAGGAGAAATAAGAGAAGAACCAGAAATGGAAGCAGACATGGGTCTATTACCTACTCCAGTCCTCCCCACCCGACGATCACCAGTACGTAGGAGCAGCGGTAGTAAAAACAGGGGGTCAGGATCAGGAGGAAAATGACGTTGGTGTGGGGGAGGTGGGAAGGAAGGAAGGTACAAGGACGAGACACTACGTACAGGATGTCCCAGAAGACGTAATTTATAGTCTTATTTGATTATTTCGCCTTGGACTATTTTACAAATGAAGGAGCAAGGACGAAAATCATGTTTTTTTCTGTGACATCCTGTACTACCATGGAATGCCGCATGCACAGTGCAACAGGAAAGGGCGGATCATGTTTCTCTCCAGCCCCTCTCCTCCCCCATGTTTTAGAAAGCAGAAACACTGGTTGGTCGGTCTCCCGCGTAGGTACCACACTGGTACGTATGCCGTAAAAGTCGATGCCAAAAATTTGCTTATTTTAGCGAATAAGCTAGCAAATTTCTGCTGCTTGAGTTCCAGACGCGTGGAGAAAAGAAATATTTTTCTTTTAGATCCCAAGTCCTTTTTTTCTGAACCCTCCCGCATGAGCGGCCACTCTGGATTGATCGCCTGACGGTCCTCTCATCCATGGGTGGAGGCAATAATTTGAATCATGAATTAGTAAAAACTCTGCATACAAAAAAGTATGCCCCCCTCCCCACAATAGCACCTCCTAGTACTGGGCAGGCGACTCGTAAATTGGGTCGCCCATTTGGATTTTTCCTGCTGCTGCTGCTGCTGAGCTTTGTCGCGGCCCGGCGCAAGGAGAATGTGAATGAGCCGCGGCTCTCCTTTCCTCAAATCAACCTGCCGACTAAGGTTGCAGCCACAGAAAGGAAGAAACAGAGAAAGCAATGCATATTTTTTCCTCGCTGTGTACTCCTGCGTACTACTAGCAATGGAGAAAAAGAATGGAATATGAAAGGAGAGAGACAGAGCAACACTACAACCAACTGTCCTCCTCATTCCCTGGCTGAGGTGTAGTCGGTATTGTTGTTGTATTGGTACAGTGGACTCCGCTTATAAGAACACCAAACACAATAACATCTCGCCCATAAGAGCAATTTCTTAACTAACAAAAGTAAGTCTATTGGTCAGTAAATGGTTGCTTTGGACACAAAGCACAATCAGAACAGTTTTTCTTCTGCTCCTAAGGATGTTCTTATAAGCGGAGTCTACTAGTATAGTATAGTACATACACACAAAAAAGGGGGCAGTTGGGAAATAAGCCCAAGCAATACGAGCACATTGCATACCCTTCTTCCTTTGCCCTCTCCCTCTTCCAGCAATCCCTCCCAGGGGAAGAAGGTTTTAGTGGGGGGGAGGGGGGGAGCACCAAGAGATTGAAAAAAAACTTCGGACTTGCCTTCTTATTTTCCTGACAACAAAATTGAAACTCTTGGCAAATACTATGTAGCTTCGTGTCTCATAAGGAAGGAGACCTTCGTGGTTTTCCATGTGCACCCCACCCACCCCAAGCAAAAAAAGGAACCCAAAGGGACATGAGCGGTAGCCAGGTAGACAAAAACGAGAGGAAGAATGGAAAAGGAGGAGGAGGATCTGTTTATATCCACTCATTCCTCCCTACCACTATGGTACAGTAGTGCAGTGACAGATGGAGGCTTTATCACCCTCATCCAATAACCAAATCCCTTTTCCCCCCTATCCTCTCATTCTCTTGGCTAGTGGGGATGGATGAAAGAGAGGAGGAGGATCTGCCTAGTCAAAGTCTCATGGGGAAGGCCAAGGGGGAGGAGAGGAAGGAGAGGGAGGACGGAAGCCAAGAAAGGAAGCTGCAAAATGTATACGGAGCCACTCTTGTCGACATTTTTTTTTCTTTTTTTACTTGTACCTGACCACGCATGTCTGTCAACGAACCATGAAAGGGGATGAGGGAAAGTGGAGGAGAAGACACTCAAAACTTGCCTCCTTCCCCACAGCCGTCGCCGCCTCACCGAAAGGCGTTGTGGCATTCCTGCTTGGGAGCCAAATGTGGCTGGCACCATGCCGGAACCATTACCAAACCCACCTCCTCCTCCTCCTTCCTCCCTTTTCCTCCCCTTTCCCTCCCTCATTCACACTGCCTTCCAACCGTTGGAGGTGTTTTTCTTCTTTCCTGTGCAAGTAGTGATGGCGTCAGTGGTGGTAGGGCGTTGGTGAGAACTGTGTGTATGTGAGCAGGGAGAGAGTGAGATCCGGCAAAAATTGCAGGCCGTGGGCCGTAAATGAGACAATAAACTACTTAACAGAGTTTGAAGGATCTTCTTCACGCGGCTTTACTTCAACACGACCTTGTAGTACTGTAGGCCAGTTTTGGGCCCGTGGGCGGCAGCCATTCCTACCCATGCATTCTCCCCTCTCCCCACCAAGCCCAGGGGGAGCAGAGACCCCAGTAATGAGCTCATGGCAACGCCGGGCTTACTGGATGGCAGCAAAAACTTTCCTCCCTGCTTTTGCTACTAGCGGCGGAGACAAAGATAGAATAGGGATGAAGGATCAAGACCAGGAGTGCGTGCGTGTGTCCGCTGGGGTGGTCATAGTGCTATCACATTAATTCTTTCTCTCTCTCTTTTCGTCTTGGCAGCTCCGTGTGGACAAGAGAAAAGCAACACTCAGCAAAACGGAGGGCACGCATTAAAATTCAAGCACCGAGCTACGTTTCTAGTATAGTTTGCACAAGTATTAAGTATTAGTACCTAGATGAAGGTGTTTTAACCTTACAACCGCTTTCTTACAAATTACATCGAGCTTCTAGTAGTACGTGCAGTACAGTTGGGAGTACTGTAAGTTGGGTGGTAAAATTTAGAGTATGGACTTTATTCTTAAAGAACCGGCCTCTCAGGTTAGGAAAATTAAGTCTGGGCTCCTCCTGCCTTATCAGGAGCCAAGGCCACCTCTCCCCCCCTTCCTCCACCATCCATTGCGGATTTTTAAAGTGCTTGTTAAAAGAGCCCTCATGCAATGGTGAAGAGGAGGAAGGAAGGCTTCTCCCCCTTCTGCCCGCATTTTTATTATCCGGCGCCGCCGACGCCACCGACGCCACTGCTCAGTCTAACAAGGCCTCCAATGCGGCGGTTGGAGAAGCAGGAGGAAGAGGAGGAGGAGGAAGAGGAACCGTCATGAATTCGCCACCATCGACCTCCTCCCTCCCTTGCAAAATGTGAAGGAGACGAAGGTGGAAGAAGGAGAACAAGAAAAAAAGTGTGCCAAAAAAAAGCAGTTCTCACACCGACTAAAATATATGCAGCAGAGCTCCACTATACTGTACACTAGTAAACTGTACGTAGCGGCAAAAAATGCTAGAATTGGCAAATTTGCATTTTTTTTGTAATCTGCCTCCGCCATAGCAATAAAACTTGGCCATTTCACTTGGCCTTTTCATCTCGTGGCAATCTACTTTCCTGTACTGTACATACAGTACATATCGGAGTTCTACTGTATCCAAAGAACCGGTGGGCAATTTCTTTAAAAAGAAGATTATTTTTTTTGGACTTTGCTCAAAGGGGGCAACTGCTACGCGCACATGTACAACTTTTGAAGATGGAGAAAATGTGGCAGCCGATCTCCCGTGGGAAATTCGCTCTCTCGAGTGTCGCTCTCTCGTAGGAGTGAGTGTCCGGCGGATCGTGCAACCGAAGAAAAAAAATGCAAGGAAGAGGGGGAGGTGCCTGCCACTGCCAAGCATCCCTCGTTGACTCGCTCGCCCCGTCCGCCAAGATGAAGCGAAAGAAGAGGGCAGCCTTGTCGTGAGATCCGGAAAGTACAACTTCAAACTTTGATGGACGGAGCAGGAGGGGGGGAAAAAAAGTGCAGCGACGTTCGGAGTCTTCCAAATTGCGACCAAGTCTGATGGTGGCTGAATGAAAAAGAAGCGTTGAGTCAAGAGAGAGAAAGCGGGGAGAACCTTGAGTGATGCTGATCCCTCTCCTCTCCTCTCCTTGCACTGAGTGATCGTCCGAAAAGTGGAGGCAAGTGGGAAATAGCCATAATCGTTGTTCCCCCCCCCCCTCCTCCCTCGTCCGAAGGAGGAAAGAATGATGTGGGAAAGAGCCTAAGGCCAAAATCTTTTTGATATTCCAACCTTCTTCCGTCACCGGCACCATGTACGGCGCGATGGGCTCCGGCGGCGGCAACGCCTGGATGAAGATCATGGGCATCGACCAGGACAAGATCAAGAACCGCCAGGTGGGGAAGGAGAAGGCGGAGAAGGAGAAGGCCCAGGAGAGAAAGGGAGGACTGGGAGGAGGACTGCAGTCAGGGTAAGCGAGAGAAAGGGAGCACGTGGTCAAGTGTTGCCAGTTGTCGCAATTGTAGGCCATGATAAAGATTTAAAAACTGTATCTGGTCTAATTTGCCCAAAAAAGTGCTTGGCCAATTTTTAGCTTTCCTCCACACCTGGCAACACTGATTCGGACAGTCCTTACAGTTTTTTTTTTAAATTTCCTAAGCCCGATAGCACAGCTGCAACCTAGCGTACGTTCCGGGGGGAAGAAGAAGAAACGAGTATTGCGAAATAAGCTCTAGAACACAAAAACCTCACTCGGCGCTGTAGTTGCTCTCCGTTACTAGGAAAAAAACCCTTCTAGTAAAAAATAATGCTCTGGGCAATAAATTGTCTCATCCACCTCTGCTATTTAGCAAAAATAAGCTCTGCTACTTCGCTACTTTAAGCTGCCGACCAGCGACTTTAATGCGCACACATCCCTACGGGACTTTTAAACTTACAAGCGTAACAAATTTGCAAAAAAAAATCATTTATGTGGTATTCTAATGACAGGTTTCATTATATCTTTAAAGCTGAATTTGTTACGCTCCTAAGTTTAAAAGTCCTGTCGGGATGGGAGTTCTAGTAGCATGCAGTGAGGAGGCTTCAGCGCCGC
>JAAUYM010045013.1_pt1 | contig 11535 bp, 10 predicted proteins | sample 7278001 | NCBI WGS metagenome assembly JAAUYM01 (sample SAMN14350224, study PRJNA611818) | marine sediment metagenome | isolation source: surface marine sediment (1.8m) | place: French Polynesia: Moorea | collected 2018-08
GGGAAGGGTCAGGCCTGTGTGCACGGGAGGAGGAGGAAGAATCTCTCGCAAAGGAGGATACATTTCTGAAGGCGACAGGGGTTCTCAACTCTTTTTCTTTCGATGGAATAAACTGACTGAAGTTTGTGCCTTGGGTGGTGCTTCTCTCGAGCATACCAGTTATATGAGCCATTCTCCCTGTGGTTTGGTAACCCCTGCTCATCTCCACAGATCCCCAACCCACCAGTCCGGCCGGGAGTTTGTATTTCGTCCTCTCCCCGTCTCGCTCAGACCCACATTTTCACTCTCCTCTCCTCTCCACTCCCCTTTCCCTCCCCTTCCTAACTTATTTCTCCGAGTTAACTTTGCAGTACGGTGGAACTTTGAGTGGGTAAAGTCGGCGGTTTCCTGAGAAAAGCTTAGTAGAGTTACCAAATCGAAGGTGTAGAAAAATAGGACTGATTAAGTTGGCAAGGAAAAAACTTGCCAACTCGAGGTTATTTACTCAATTGATGTTTACTAAATCGAAGTATCACTGTACAGTACTACGTACATGCTACCGTACGGTACATGTCGGGTCGGCGGCACCGTTGCTTCGAGTCGGGGAGAGAAGAGGAGAAGGAGAAGGAGGTGGAGGATAAGAAGAAGATTGCAGTTTTCTTCCTTAAAAAAAAACAAGAAATCTTGCCTTCACCTCTCTCGTACTACACGAAACGAGTGCGACAAAGTTCAATGACTTTCTGTTGACCTGAAAAATGACATATAGTACTGTAATTGGAAGCAACATGAATTTTTTCTCTCTCTCAATACGAATTTGAGCTTGATTATGCCTGCCTCTTTCCCCTCCGGCCGGGCAAATCACGGACGGAGGATGGAGAATTACGCACTTGGGAATTTGGGCACAACAATGCGAAGTTTAGGAGGAGGAGGAGGAGGAGGAGAGGAGAGGGGGTCAAGACTCAAGAAGGGGGGGGGGGAGGAGATGGGAAAGGGGGAAGGGGAGAAAGCAGGGTCTTCAATGCTGTAAGCGACTGTAATTTGGCCACTTCGTCTGCTGTCTCTTCCTTCTCCCCCTCTTCCTACTAATCCTGGGACAAAAATGGTGTTTTTCTTTTCCACTTCTTTTTGTCTCTCTCTCTCTCTCTCCCTCTCTTTCTTCTGTCTCCTCAGATTCCTTGATCTTACTTTAGTCGCAGTTGAAACTGTCCGTCCGTTCTCCCCCTCTTTCGAAAAGAGACGCTTTTGTGACCCCTTTTTTTCGTATAGCAAGCAATTTCCAGGGGGAAAAAAATTTCCCTCTCAGTTTCCCTTCTTCTTCTTTTTTTATTCGCATGATCTATCCAGCTGCGACGTCGACAGCGACGGCGGCGGCGGATGTTGACACGAAGTTGTCACTGGCCACTTTAAAAAAATGTGGGTCGCAGGATGGTGACGGCGTCGAGTCTGACTCGATTCGGGAATCGAATATGACTTGGCTCAACTCGAACTCGGCTTGGCTCGATCCAACTCTGACTTGGCTCGACTCGAACCTCCCTTGGCTCGACTCGAACCTGCCTCGGCTCGTTAGCAATTTCTACGTGATTTGAATAATTTCTAATTTTAGCTATTTCTGCGAAGTTTTCTTGTAACAAAAAGGAAACTTAAAGACACGCTTTTCTATTTTGACTCAATATTGACTCGAGTCGGTCCAAAATGGCCAATGACTCGGCCCGACTCAATCACAAAATTCTCGACAGGGTGCCACCACTATCGCAGGAGAAGGAGGAGGCGTGTCCATCCTTCTCCCTTTCCACCTACTAGTACGTAGTAGGTAGGTACATTTTTAATGGGATGCAGGAGCAGAGAAGCGGAGGATTATGAAAAAGTTGGGAGGAGGGTAGGGGAAAAAATACATGTGCAGCTATGGGTCAAGGTTAGTGAGCTTTAACAGTCACGTAAAATGCTTGAATTTCGGTCATTACGGAAGAAAAAAAAGATTTCTCAACCCTCCTTCTTGTGGCATGTCTTTGTGAGTCGACTTATTAGCTTTCATTCAAGAATTTTTAAAGAAACTTTACATGTTTTGTAGCTTGCGCACTTTTTTACGGAAAATTTTTCCGTCTCCCTTTCTTTTTAGTAAATTAAGGTCGCAAGTTCCTGAGGAGGTCACGAAACCTGCAATATTACTACGGCAGTGATCTATTCAGGAAGAAGAAAACACAAGACCCGACGGATCTATTCAGTATTACAGTACTACGTGTATCTTCAGGAAAAAAAATCTTGATAAAAGTGCATGTTTCTTGACATCGAAGCATCAAAGGATGTCTTTGATATGTGGTAGTCTAACGAGATGATCCTTAGCAACAAAAAAAACGTGTTGCCAGAAATCTAATATTAAGACCACTCTTAGCACCTGTAATCCACGGAACTTGTTACGTTGCTGCTAATGGCTCTTATTTAGTACATGCAAACAAATTCTTTGTTCAATAGAATAATTGTTCCGTCGGGACGCTACCACATTTTCTTTAAGCGGCAATTATTTATTTGTTTGTTTTTCTGTTCGATGTCGTTGAACAAGATATGAAGAAATCGTTATCTCAATATTTCGTAGTACAAAAAGAAGAAATTGCAGCAAGGAGCACAATTCACCCCCAACGTTGCTCAGATTTTCTTCCCCCAATCGTCATTCCATGATATCTTATTTGATTTCTCTTTCTTTTTCTTTTCTTCCTTCTTCTTCCTTAGTCGCCTATAGTTAGCTTTATTAGTTGGCTTTGTACCTCTAGCGTATTAGGTAGGTAGATGTATGGAATTAGCATGCACCAGTGACAGCAAAACGAAAGAATCATGTGTGTATAACGGCCATTATTATCGTCTTCTTCTTCTAAGGATTTTTTCTCTTTTCTTGCTTCTGTCTAAGCCGAGTCGATTAATACACTTATGAGACTCTGTGATACCCTTTAGCAGAAGGTTGGGGCAAGATCCAGAGCATTTATTTTAAACACTTATGTGTATGGATGTCCCGTTGAGCATCCCGTATAGGGTCTCCCTTCTTGTGAGCTTCTTCTTCTTCGTTCTTATTCGATAGTATACGGTAGACACAGACCAACACTGAATGTCCTTCTTACGTTTAGTAGTAGTAGTAGTAGTAGTAGAACACGCATACTGTACGTACGTGTAGTAGTGGTACGTTCACACACACACATGAGCAAAACCACATGTCTTGTCTGTCCACGGCGCACAGATAGATAACCCTCATCCACCACCAACCACCGCCTTTCCATTCTCTCTTTTGGGATAAAGAAAGATAGGGAGGAGTCGTGTTGGTGGAGGGGAAAAGGGGGGGGGAAGGGAGGGGAAAGGGAAGAGAGCATGCAGGAACAAAAAGTGGAAAACGGAGGAAAGATGAGGAGGAGGAGGTCAGGGAAGGAGCTGAATTAATGTGTGTCCGTGCTTCCTCCATCCTGTTCTACCACAGCCTTCCTTCTCCTCTCCTCCTCCCTTTATTTGTCTCTTGATGATGCAGTTTGTCATCCTTTCCCCAGCTTCACCTCGGACCACCGCCTCCTCCACTGCCTCCTCCGCTACCTCCTCCGCTGCCGCCGCTGCCGCCGCCACCGTTGCTACTCCGACCTCGACATTTGGAAGAATTACAGCCTAGAGAGAGGGAGGACGGGCCGGGAGAGAAAAACTGGCATCATTAAAACCATAAATATTAAGATGCAAACAAAGAAGGAAAGGTTGTCCTCACCTAATTTGAGATTTTCAACGCTTGGGGACTTTGACGATCTCGACGACGACTTTCCCGACCTAGATGACGTCGCGGACATGCTGGAGGAGGGCAGTGTAGAGCGGAAGGAGGACATGGTGGCCAGGCGGCGGTCGGCCACAGAAGAGGAGGGGTTGGGCACGCCGCCGCCGCCGCTTCCACCATCTCCTCCGCGATGGTGATGGTGGTGATGTTGGTGTTGGTGGTGGTGATCCAGCGTGTGGTGTCGCCGATCGACGTCAAACCGCTGCTGTTGCTGTTGCTGCTGCTGTTGTTGTTGCTGATGATGAGGCTGCTGCTGCTGCTGGTAGTGGTGGTGATAAAGGCGTCGTTGGTGATGGTCTCTGGATCCCTGGTCGCTGCTGGCATCCGACACCGGCTCCCCGATGCTGGCGCTACGCGGCCTGGTAAAGTCCACACCTCTTTGCGGTGGTGGCGGCGGCGAGGAGCCCTTTCGGCGCCACACCGAACGCGGGGGGGCGGCGTCACCCTCGTAGACGCCATCGTCGTCCCGCAGCCCGAAGCCGCCACCACCGCCGCCGGAACCGCTTTGATCCATGACAGGGGGTGACGGAGACGCGACGTGGCGGTGGTGGGAAGGAGGGGGCGTGTCCGGCAGCGGCGGGGGCGGCACCCCCACCGGAGGAGACTGGAGAACCACTCCTCCACCTCCTTTCTGCGAGTGCCTCTGCACGTAGGTCATTCTCCTAATGTACTCCCCCTGGCTGGTCTGCTCGCTGCAGCTCTCCTCCTCGTCCTCGTGCCCCTCCTCCGTTGTCTCTCCCTCCTCCTTGTCGCTCGGCTCGCTACCCGTCGTCGACGCGTGCGGTGGCGGCGGAGGCAGAGGCTGCTGCGTCACCTCTGGAGAAGAGAACTCGATGGACTTGCCCGCGGGCTTCCGCGGGTCGAAGGCGGCCGGCGGCGGTGGCGGAGGGGGAGGATGGTGTTGGTGGTAGTGCTGGATGTCCAGCAGTCTCTCCTGCGACCGGGAGGGAAAGGGAGGTCGATGCACGCTTTGATGCGGGTGCTGCTGCCGTTGGTGTTGCTGCTGCTGCTGCTGCTGCTGCTGCTGTGAGTGCGCCAAACCACGGTTGTACTCGGTAAAGTGGTGGTGGTTGTCCTCGTAGCCGTGAGGCGGGGGGTGATAGTGGGGGAAAGGCTGCTGCTGCTGCTGCCGCCTTTGCTGCTGGTAGTAGGACTGGGGGTGGTAGTGAGTCTGATGTCGCTGGTGTTGCTGGTAAGAGTGGGGAGGAGGAGGAGGGGCCTGCTGCCGGCGTCGGTAGTCCATCATCTCCTCCTGAGACTTGGTCAGGGGCATTCCCGGGGCGGCCCTGCCCCTGAAGCCAGGGCCATGCTGCTGGTGCTGCTGCTGGTGAGGAAGCCGCTCCCTGGAGGAGTACCTGCTGCCACCGCTGGAGCCGTAGGACAGGCTGCGCCTGCTGCCGTCGTGATCCAGGTTCTCCTGGGATCTGCTGTGCTGAAAGTGCTGGTGGTAGTGCGGCTGCTCATGCTGGTGCTGGTGCTGGTGCTGCTGATGTTGGTGGTACTGCTGCAGCGCCTGCCTGTATCGTTGGTTCTGCTCCTCCAGTTCTTTGTTCGCTTGTAGGAGCCTCTCCTGCGAGGCCCTAAAGGCCTGTTGCTGCTGTTCCAGCCGCTCCTGCGAGGAGGACTTGCTCCTGAGTGACGCACGCCGCCTATGGTGGTGCCTTCTTCTGACCGTGCCGGTGCCCTCCTGGATGCTCCTCTCGTCCCCTGACTCGTTCCCGTCCTCCTCTCCCGTCTGGCTGCGCGATCTCGACCTCTCGGAGGAGGTGGCCTTTCGGATGCCGATGACGCTGCCGCCTGTCTCGCTCCTGGCCTCCACAAGGACGTCGTCGTCCACGCTCTCGCCGATCTTCTCATACGTTCCTTCCTCTTCTTCCGACTTCGAGTGCTGTGCCAGCCCCTCCTCCTTGACCAGCTCCGGCGGCGGCCGCTCCACTTCTGCTACTACCTCCTGCTCGTGGGACTTGGCGGGGACCACAGCTTCCTCCTCGTCCTTCTCGTTGGACCCGCCGGCGCGGCCGCTCTTGATGGACTCGTGCGAGGCGTGGGAGGAGGATCCCCTCGGCGTGGTCCTTCTGGAGCTGCTATGAGACGACCTCGTCCGTCCGGAATTGCTATGATGCCTCTGCAGCCGCTCCGGAGGGCTCTGCGGGAGTGGGCCCGAGGACATGTTGGAGGACTCGGTCCGGGACAGGCCCTCACCAGGCGCAGACTCCGTCTCTGGGTGGGCCACGTTGGCGACGACGTCGCTCTGTTCGTATCTGCCGCCTCCGCCGCTTCCGCTGCCGACAGCGGAGCCGTTGCTCTTGGAGGAATGGCTGCGTCGGTGGTGCGGATAGTGGTTATTGGCGTTGCCACCGCCGCCGCCGCCCCCGCCCCCGCCTTCCCCGCTACCCTTCTCGTGTGAGTAGTGTCTCCCGCTCGAGTGTCTCCTGGGTGCCGTCTGCGGCCGTGGCGGGAGCGGAGGGTGATGGTAGGAGGTGGAAGGGTGCAGAGGATAGTTCGACGAGGAGGCGGCCGCTGCCGCCGCTGCGGCTGCAGCTGCAGCCGTGGCCGTGGAAGCTGTGAGGTTTGCATTGTTGATGGGAAGAGCGTTTCGAATGGAGGAGAGTATCGACATCTTCTGGTTGATGGTTTCCATGAGGGAGGAGTGTGCCAGGTCGCGCTGTGAGAGAAACGGTGGAGGCGGCGGCGTTGGCACGGAGGAGGAGAGATGTCCGCCGGCTGTGGAGCTCACATCCTCGTCCTCTTGTGACCTCGAACGCGTCCTCCACCCACTGTCGCCGCCGTCGCGGCCGCCGTCGCCTTGGCCGCCGTCCCTGGAGGAGGAAGGACGGTGTCGGTGCCGCGGGCGGTGGTCGCCGCCGCTGCTGCCGCGGCTGCTAGAGGCGACAGATCCGAAGCTGACTCTGCTTTCCCGGTTGCTGCTGTTCTGCTGCGAGCTGGCCTGGTGCGCGCACGCGGGGCAGAAGACATCGTCGCTGCTTTTTCGGGAGGCGCCGGACTCGCCCGGCGTCGTCGGCGCGCCCTTGATCGGTACTCCGCCGGGGTCGGCGCCACTGTAGTAGACGGACTCCTCCGCACCGCTCGCGCCACCCGGCGGTGGCGTGACCGACCCGCCGCCGTCGCCGTACTGGTCAAACTGCTTCTTCCTGGGCAAGGTGTTCCGGTCCGCTGCCGTCCGGTTCGACCAGTCCGGCTCATCCAGCAGGAGGTGCCGCTCATAGGCAACCTTTTCCGGCGACACGTGGTTTCCCACCTGGCCCTGTGACGACGAGCCCACCACTTTCTTGAAGAATCCGCCTGTGCCGCTGCCTCCGCTCCCGCCCCCGCCGCCTCCCCCTCCGCCACCACTCCCGGTTGCCGCGCTGCCGACGCTGCCGTCGTTGTTGTGCACGGACCCGGACGATGACGACCTGAGCAGCCTGTCTCTCTCCGACCGGCTGGACTCCCGTTCCCGCGACCGCTCCCTCTTCACCTGGTGCGGACTCTCCACTTGCTGCTGCTGCTGCTCCCTCTGCTGCTTCTGCAGGACCAGAAGCCTCTGCTGCGCGGACAACTGGTAGTAGGCGCTGGAACTGTACGTGGTCCAGAAGCCCCAGGCCATGATGGTGATGGTGGTGGTGGCGGGTTGGCGTTGCACCTTTTAAGGAGTGACGTCACCGATCGCTCACCAACAAAGACATCTTCTTCTTCCTACCCCATTCTCCTTGTCTGCAAGGCGGAGACAGCTTCTTCCCCTTACTCTTCTTGTCTCTTCTGCCACTTTGGAAAAAGTCTCCCTCGCAATTTCCTTGGAGAGTAAGAGTGGACACTACCGCCAGAAAGGTTTGCAGGATGCTGCCTGGGTCTGGCAGCCAATCGAGGGAAGGAGGAAGGCTATTTCTGGCTTCTCTTTTCCCTTTCCAGTCTCTCTGGGGTTTGTCAGTGGACGTCTCCTTCTCCTGCTCCGTCGAGCTGTTGACTGTTGGACAGGAAGCTAAGCGAGGGAGAAGGAGGAGGCGGAAGACGAGGGCGACAAAATTGGTGACGTTGGTGGCGTCGGCGGTCTCCTTCCTCTTGTCGACAGACGAGAGGGAGAGGATAATTTTCTTCTCATGCCTCCCTTTCTTCTCCCCTGGGACTTCCTTAGAAGTGTACACGCACACTAAAAAAAAACTGCGTGCTACTTATCAGACGCGCTAACTTGCAACTCTTGACGTGTCACTGTCCACTTTTTTTTTTAACTTGCTGGACGCAGCCAGTGTCTTCTGCATTGCTTTCCATCCGCTTGCTGTTGCTACTACAACATAGCCAGGAAGGAAGGTCGGTCTCCTCTTCTTCCTCCGTCCACCCTTTGATGCGGCTTATCTCCGCTGCCCCCTTTCTTCTTCTTCCTCTTCTTTTTCTTCTTCCTCTCCTTCCCCTTCTTCCTTGTTCCTATCTTCCCCGGTTCCCTCCTCTTCCTCCTCCACCTCCTCCTCCTCCTTCTGGTGGTGTTCTTGGTAGCTCCGCTCTGGCATGACGGAACAAAGTTTGGATGGGGGGGGAAGAGAAGGGAAGGAGACTTCGAATCTCGAACGTAGTAAGCGGGGTGCCTCCTCCTCCTAAGCTTCTTTCTTTTTCCTTCACCACATGGTTTTCTGACTGTTGGAAGGAGGCGGACGGAGAGGGGGAAGGGAACTTCCTGCGGTGCAGACTTTGGATGCGGGAGAAGATTTCCAGAAAGAAATCTCGGCAAAGTAGAAGTGGGCAAAGAGGGAAGGAAAGGGGAAGGCTCTCTCCCTCCTACACGCTGTAACTTGTGTCAGATGTCCAGTATTCCCCCCTCGCTCCCTTCCCCTCCGAAGGATCCTCTCCCAACTTTGTTGGACCACCACAGATGATGCCTCCTGTCTCTCCTTCGGAAACGCTGTTCGTGCGGGCTTTGCCCCCTTCTTCTTGGATCCCCTCTTCTCGTACAGGAGGATGGCAGGAGAAATTCTCTTTATTTTCCTCCTTTTCACTCTTTTTCCCAAACGGGGATTGATTGATTGATGGGGAGAGAGACAGAGAAACAGAGAGAGGTGGAAGCTGTGGCTCTAAGAGACTTTGGAGGAGACGGGAAGTAAGTACTGTACGTATCTTTTTTTTTGGGTTCGCACTGCTTTTCATTCACCTCTTCCCTCTCTCACAGTATTCCTTCCTCCTCTCCGTCACGGAAGTCAGTCATCCATCCCTCCTCTTCCTCCTCCACCCATCCATGATGCCATCAACCTCCTTCCTTCCTCCATTTCGGATGAGTGAGAGGCCGATGCCGATGGCTTTTCTTCTTCTTCTTGTACTGCTGCCGCTGCTGATGATAAAAGCGCTGATGACTTGCTTGTCCTGGCAGCTTCCGGAATGCAGAAAACTTTTCCTCTCTCCCTCTGAGCTTGATGTGTACAGTACTGAACTACATGCAGTGTGGTAGTTGCCAGTAGTCCAAGACAGTCTTTACTGAAGTTGAATCAGCAATGTTCTTGCTCTTCTTTCCTAATTCTGCTGTCCCGTCTTCTCACCTGAAAAAAACCAGACGCAGAAACCAGAATTAGGGATTGCTTTTCGCACAGCATAGACGGCACTCCGATAATAGGGTAAAAAAAAAAGTACACATTATTCATCATTTTTCTGCCCGACATTGTACGGTCAACTCAATGAAGCATGGGAGAGCTAAATCTCGAGATTTGAGACTCTTGTGACACTGGTTCATTGGAAACCGGCTCATTGGAAACCGGCTCATTGGAAACCGACTTATTGGAAACCGGCTCATTGGAGACTGGCTCATTGGAAACCGGCTCATTGAACATCACATTCTAACCACTTGGCTGACTGGACACCTGGCTAATAAGACTTGGACACAGTGCTTGCAAAACAGTCTCTACAGATATATGCAAGATACTGGAATTAAATGCCGAAGGTCCTTTGGGTTCAAGTCCCCAAAGAGCTTTTTCCTGAGAAATTCAGTGCATTAAATCGCGCAGTTTCTGCGTTGACATGGTGGCTCTCTTTTTCCTTTTCAAGAGCCTCCTCCTCTTTTTGCTTGAGTTTGTGGCCCATTTAACATGATGCCGCTCTCCAAAAGAAGCTGCAAGATGGATGGGGATAAAGTTGTGTAGTTCTACTAAAAAAAGTGAACCGTCAAGAAGAAGAAATAGTGAAAGCCTCTCTTCTCCTTTTCCTTCTTCTGCAAATAGCATGCTTCTCCGCTACCTTTGATCCTGCTATACAGTAGTACGTAGGCGCGCAGACAAGTAAGCGAGCACTTTGGGTATACCACGAACTGTTTCCCGAAAAGAGATTTCTCGAACTTGATGTGGGAACAAAAAAATCATGACTATGCTGTACTACAGAATAGGAAAGCGTGCTTCTTGAACTTGATTCACGAGCCTTCTCCCCCCTTTTTATTCTTTCTCTCTCTTCTCATAATTTACCCCCCATCCAGGCTGCTGCTCCTGTTTTTGGTGCCCAAGGCTTTTTAGGGGGAGACAACCACTACCAGCCGTTTCTCTTTCTTCTTCTTGCAGAATCTTGAATCCCATTTTACCTCTTTTCTTCAGAACCTCCCTTTTTTGTGGGAAATTCAATTCCCATCGTTCGATCAAGCACTTAAGAAAGAGGAGAAAGAGAAGGCATGTTAAACCTGGTGCTTTCTTTCAAACAGCTGCTGGAATGTTTCTCTCTCAACCACATGGTGAGAATGCTGCCTCCACTGGGCGATGCTGAGAAAAGACTTGCACGAGATGAGGATGCAAGATGAGAAAGATGAAGAGGATGCTCATGCAACGCCAAGCTGAATACCAAGTAATCCTGCCACATTTGTCTTCCTCGTACTCACGTACGTACCGTACACGCCTTGTACTACGAACGACGTACATACAGTACTACATAACGCTCTAGTTTGGCTCTTCAGTTTGAATTTTCCGCGTGTTCGGATCGATTCAGCCAGGAACGAAAGGAATGGCAGCATTTATTGGGACATCCTGCACGAACTGACAAGACAAAGAGATGTACCGCACAAGACGATAAGACTTGCTGAGACGGAGAAAGAGTCCTCATTCACACCCATTCCTAACGTAACCCACCCATGCATTTCCACGCTTTTTAAAAAGCCACGATGCCTCCTTGTAGGCCTACTGTAGATTGTTAAAGCCTGCGTGGAATTGTGCAGTAGCACAATAGAAGGTGTTGGAGGAAAAAGAGAGAAAAAGCAATTTCGCCCGCATTTTATTTGTTTGCATTGCAAAGATGTCCCTCCTACTTTCTTCCCTATCTTTCTTTCGACAAAATTTGGCGAAAAAAGAAAATAAGAAAGAGAGAGAACACACACAGTCGAACTCGGATAATGTGAGATCGCCCTATTCCCACATCATCCGAGGTTCCGGTTTAACCGATACTGGTTTCATCTACGTACTACTAGTACAGACAAATTCTGTTCCCTCTTCTAGCAGAAAATTTCCCGATTAATCAAGTTCGACTGTACTACTACAGTGTTCAAAGTTTTTCCCAATTTAAGATGAACACACTGTAGTAGTACAGTCGATTCATCTTAAATTGGGAAAAACTTTGAACGGCTGTAGCTAGAGAACACTAGCAAGTGGAGCAACGTTGTTTACATCTTTGGAAAGCTGTGACAAAGGAGAAAGTTTTTTTTGTTAAACAAGTTTTACAATGGCCTCCAAATATGACCCCCCATACTGCAATTCATGTGTCTCTCTTTGCTGGCTGCGCGCCCGGGGAGATTGCTGACTTCCTGACATTGACCA
>JAAUYM010006012.1_pt1 | contig 11531 bp, 10 predicted proteins | sample 7278001 | NCBI WGS metagenome assembly JAAUYM01 (sample SAMN14350224, study PRJNA611818) | marine sediment metagenome | isolation source: surface marine sediment (1.8m) | place: French Polynesia: Moorea | collected 2018-08
CTGGCCCAGGTGTGGTTGAAGTTGCCCAGGATGATCCTGATGTCCTTCCGCTTGATGATGTCCAGCTGATCCGTCAGCTCGTCGTTGAAGCTATGGGTGGCCTCCACGCGGAAGTTGTTCTTCGTCAGCTTTGACACCAGGTCGTTGTTCGCCTAGAGAGGACGAGAAGCACTCCGTCAAGAACGAAGAAAAAGCACATCCTTTTGAGGTACATTGCGGACTCAAAGTGATGATAGACTTACCAAGGCAAAGTTAGCCTCATTCTGGTAGAGCGTGCCCACAATCCTCCACTTGAAGTACTTGAGCACGGACAGCCTCGGCGAGTTGTACTCGTTCTCGCTCGGGATGATCCGGAAGAAGTGCGGGTAGCGAGAGACGTCGTTGAACATCGGGTGGGTGTCGGCGTAGGACAACTAGTCAAAGAATAGAACCAATGCTAATTGTATATGACGTCGACGTGTCTACGTATATACACGTAAGGTAAACCTATACCTGTATAAGTTTCCAGTAGTTTGCTGCCTTGGCGATGATGTCCGTGACAGGACTGCAGGTGGCGCCGAAGATGAACATCTTGGTGGGCTTGTCGTGGACCATGTCGAAGAACTCCTTGAGGCAGACGCCCGGGTTGCACTTGGAGTCGTTCCAGATGATGCTGAGGTGGTAGTCCTTGAGGATGTGCGGAGAGCTGTTGATCTGCCTGAGCGCGAGGTCCGACGCGGCCTTGATGCTGCGGAAGCTCTCAAGGTTGGGCTCGTTGAAGGGGAGAAAGCCGCCGACGTAGATCTGGTGCTTGGACGTCCCTCTGCCGACGAGCAACAACATCAAGAGGACGTTGAGCGTCCCCGCCAGTCGCGCCATCTTGGATGGATCTTGGTCTCTGACCAGGGAGCAACTGGTCCAACACAAGGACACTTTCTCCTCCTCTCTCCCCCCCTTCTCTCTTCTCAAGGACTGTAGCAAGTACGGATAGGCCTTTCTTCTCCGTAGTACGATTGGACCAAAAAGTCGATAACCCATCAGGGAAAGCAGGCGAGTTTTTGCCGCTTACAACTCTCCTCGTCCTCCCTTTTCTTGTACCTAGTATATACCTACTACTGGTACTCATATGTGGCTTTGGTACTAACCATTGACTTTGTGGAGCTTTTTTAACAGTAAAAGTGCAAGCGCCATTTAGAGCTGAGCACATATCACAATATTATAATAGTAACTAACGGTGCCTGGACCTGGCGATACCTGTGAAACTTCAGGTCATTTACCACTGCAAGGCCATTCTATTCGCCGTGCACATCCTACCACCCTTTAAGATGCCTACTTTCAAGTACAGCATGAATGCCACTGCCAAGATTAAAAGATATTAAAGAGCCGTGTGCTTTGGGTCTTCCCCAGATCGCGTTCACCATAAAATGACTGAACGAAGTTGTCCCAGAAGCCACTAAAACGACCATCATCAGGTAACGCGGTCCAATCCCATTTAACGTTAGTACAAAACCGAGCTCTGGTTTCTCTCTTATTGACATCTTTCCAAAGATCTCATATAAAATTCTGAAAACGTCAAAGCTGAAAGAAATCTAATTTCTATCACATTGCAAGAAATTCACATACTGCGCACCCATCCCTTTTGCCGAAGGGATGCAAAGTCTTTTTGCTGGAATGGTTTTTGCCCATATGAAGTTAATCAATTATGCATTATGCAAATAATAACTAAGCCGCCACAGTAGAATTTGCTTGAAGCTGTGCAAAGAATGACGTATTTAAAGTGGGCGGTTTTTTTTAGTTGTAGTATGCATGCAGGGCGATGGCAGTAAAGAGATGCAAAAATGCCCCCCCCCCCGAGCTACCAACGTCACGAACTAGAGCAGCTGTACATCCGTGGATCCGACACATGCACGTTTTACACATTTACCACCATCCCCCGTAATAAGGGACGGGAACAGCAGCAGAAACGGCAATAGCGGCACCAGCGGGTGGAGGAAATGCGTTTTCCGAGTACAGGCACAGGCAAAAAATCTCTCCCACCAGTTGAAAAAGGAGAGAGTGCCTTCCCAACCACCAACGATGGTATGCAAAATGTAAGCTCAGTTGGAATATATGTATCACATGTTTTTGCACGTTTGGCGCCGATTTGTATGCTTATTAATGAAATTTGTGCAGCGGAGCTCAGTCGGAAGTTTATTTAAGAGTGCGTTGTTGGTTGGGTTGGAAGACACAAAGGGCCAAATCCTCGATTTGAAAAGCTCCCAATAGATTTGATTTGACCGTCAGGAACGTATGCTATACCTATACTATAGCATAGCTATAGGGAAGAAGTTTAAACAGCTATTTAAAATCACGACAAACCGCTAACATACAGAGGGAGAGAGAGAGGGGGAAAGAGTGAGGGAGAGAGAGAGAGGATAATAATAGGTGGGCACTGCTGCTCTGCTAGACAGAAGGGTGACCAAATTTTCTTAGTTAATTTTGCTGCCAAAATGCGGGAAAAATGCGCAACTCTAAGAAAGTTTGTGTTCTTTGATTTCTGCACGTTTCGCAACATTTTTTAAAACGATAAAAATGCGCAAAAGAACTTTAAAATGCGCATTAATTTGCGCATATTTCTCTCTCTGACACCGCACTGGGTAGCAGTGCAGTGGGCTGAACTACAGCAGCACCACATAGGGACAGGGAGAGAGAGAGAGAGAGAGAGAGAGAGCACCAGCTGCCAGCAGCACCAGGAAAAGAAGAAGACGCTGTTGGACCATGTGAGCGAGAGAGGGAGAGGAGAGGAGAGGAGGAGGAGGAAAAGCGCGTGGACGCTGGGAGGGAGGAAGAAATAGAGAAAGAGGTTAAGCAGAGAGAGAGAGAAAACCGGAGGAGGAGGGGGTGGCAAACGTTTGTGGTCTCCCTCCCTCCTTCTCTCCCCCCTGAGGCTGTCCGAAGTGACCCCTTCTCCGGTCTCGCTTGGCCTCAACCCCCCCCCACCCCCAACCTCGAATGGCGTGAGCGACGTCTCCAGAGGGCAGAAAACAGACCAGGATGCAGGCTCCAGGGGTGGAGTTCCTGGACTGGACCGGGTGCGACCCGGAGGAGAGGAGGGCCATCGAAAAGGTCCTCAACCTGGGTTCAGCCAGGTACGCTCGGCAGGTCGCCCAACACGGAGGAGGAGGAGGAGGTCACCACATTCGTCGTCCTCTCCCTCCTGCTCCTCCTCAGCCGCTGATGAGGCCGGTCCTGGAACCTCCCCAGGCGCCTCCGGTCCCTCAGGTGTCCCCCGGCCAGACGCCCTTCATCCCCAACCAGCACCTCCTCCCGACCCCTTTCGGACACCACATCTACATCAGCACGGCCAACGTGAACGTGATGCCGGGGCAGCAGATGCCGCCAACGCCGCAGCAGATGCCGCCAACGCCGCAGCCGCAGTCGCAGCCGCAGCCCCAGCTGCCGCCCCAGCTGCAGCCGCCCCAGGCGCAGCCGCCCCAGGCACAGCCGCCCCAGGCGCAGCCGCCCCAGGCGCAGGTCCCGCTCCTCCATCCTCTTCCCGGCGCACCTGCTGCCCCGCCGCAGCCTCCTCCTCCGGCGGCATCGTCCTCGGTGGTCCCTGCCCTGGACCAGCACCACCGCCTCCTGGCGCCGACCTCCTCGGCGCCTCCAAACCTGGGCCAGTCCAGCCACCCCGTCCCTCCCGCGTACCTTGCTCCACCCTTCCCTCCCTCCGGCCCCGCCCAGATTCCCTATCCGATTCCCCCCCACCCTCAGGCTTCCCTGTACAACTTCTACGGTCCCCACGCCTTTGCCGCTGTCCCGGTCCACCACCCTCCAGGGGGCGTGCACCAGCCACCCGTCCTGCCGCACCACCAGGCGATTTCCAGCACCGCCGCCCCGCAGCCGCAGCCCCAGCCGCTGCAGGTGGAGATGCATGCGGTGAAGCAGAAGGTGCACACGCCCATGAAGCATCCCGATCCCCCCTACAGGGAGGTGCAACAGCAGCACCAGCACCAGCACCATCACCAGCACCAGCACCAGGGACCTCCTCCGCAGCTGCAGGCAACCCAACGCCACCACGAGTACCAAGGAGAGCACCGCCAACCTACCTCTCAGCCCAATATTCCCGTGTCTCATCACCCCCCTCTTTTCACCCCCTCGCCGTCCGATCGGCACCGGCCGGATCTCCAGCAGGTGCAGGACCGGCGGGAGGAGGTGCGCCAACCCCCCGTCAATGCAGAGCCACAGGTGGAACTAGCTCCACCACCACCTCAGGTCCCGCCCGGAGTTGAGGAATCGCCTGGCGTCGTTGAGCAAGAGGACACCAAGCAGGAAGGGAAGGAAGAACTTCCAATGGAGGAAGAGATCCCGGCGGAACAAGAGGGGCAGCAGCTGCAGCAGGAGGATGCTTCCTCGGTCCCAGTCGCCGTGCCGGCCCCGCCGGCCCCCCAGGAGACGAAGCCCAAGTCGTGGGCTAGTCTCTTTCATTCGCCATCGTCCGCCTCGTCCGCGGCATCCAACTCCTCCCTGCCCCACCAATCGCAGGCGACCGGTGTGGGGAAGCCGATGGCCAAGGTGACGCCTTACAGCCAGAGCAACGACCTGGATGTTGACCCCCAGGGGGAGGCCGGAGAGGGGCCGGTGGCGCAGACGTCGGACGAGCTGGCACTCACGGAGTTTCTGAAGACGTACGCCCTCAACCACAAGGCCCCCTCCCTGCGACCCAGGGGCCTCAGCAACAGGAGCAACTGGTGCTTCGTCAATGCCATCCTACAGGCCCTGACGGCCTGCCCGCCCTTCTACAACTTCATGAAGACCCTCCCACTGTTTCCCTTTGACGCCGGCCCGGCCCTCGGTGCCACGGCTGAGGACGTGGTTGTCAGGGGTGGAGGCGAAAAGCGCTGGGCCATCTTGCGCGCCATCTGGGAGTTCTTCCGCGGGGTGGAGAGCCTGGGACACTTCCCCAAAATGAACAGGATGAAGAACAAGAAGGCGGAGGACTTGCCACTGGGGAAGACGGTAGAGGCCACCTCGGTCTTCAACGCTCTCCTGCAGTTGAACTCGGACAACTTCAACGTAAGGCGGAGAGTCACCCTTCTCAATTTTCTCTTCTCAGTTTTCTTTCTCTTCTAACATTGACGTTTTAAAAAAATATTTCTTAGGTCGTTGAAGGCAGACAAGAGGACGCAGAGGAATTCCTGACCTTCCTCCTGAACGGCCTGAACGACGACGCCTTGGCCATTATCAAGCTCTTTGATGAGAAGAAGGCCCGGGCCGGAGAGGAAGGGGGCAAGGAAGGGGCCGACGACAATGGGGAGGCGGACGGCGGGGACGAGGACGACTGGAAGGAAGTGGGTCCCAAGAGGAGGAGTTGCATCACAAGAAGGACTGCCACGAGCGAGACCCCCCTGGCGGCCATCTTCCAGGGCCAGATCCGGTCCTGCGTGCAGCACTCCGCGGGCCAGCCCACCGCCACCCTGCAGCCTTTCTTCACACTGCAGCTGGACATCCAGTCCGACAACGTCCACAGCGTGGCGGACGCACTCGTCAACAACTTCGCCGTGGAGGCACTTGACGGGTATTTTTTTTACCTAACAGACGTCGCCGTGAACATGAGGAAGACTTTGCTTTTTTTTCTCCCCTCCTTTTCCTCTAGTTACGTCTGCACGAAGACGAAGCAGGAGGTGGCCGCCTCCCGCAGTCTTTCGCTGGAGGAGCTCCCTCCCGTCCTCGTCCTCCACCTGAAGCGCTTCGTGTACGACCACGGCAACAACGGTGACGTCTCCGCCTCCTCCTCCCCGGGCGGCTGCCAGAAGTTGCTTAAGCCAATCGACTTCCCTGTCGACCTGGAGATTCGAAGGGACATCCTCTCACCGGCAGCAACCTCGAGATATCGAGGCCACAGGGAGCGGCAGTACAAGGTGAGGAGGAACATCTTAAGGAATTTTTTGTGTTGGTGCAATGGGAACGTTTTTTCAGTTGTTTTCGGTGGTGTACCACAACGGGAAGGAGGCGACGAAGGGCCACTACGTGACGGACGTCTACCACAGCGGGCTGGCTTCGTGGCTGCACTGCGACGACGCCCTGGTCAAGCCCATCTCTGAGCAGGCCGTGCTCTCACACTCACCGTCGGCCAACAGCCTCCCTTACATCCTCTTTTATCGCCGCGGAGACACCATGAGCCACGGGGACAAGGGTAGCAAGGGCGGCGCCGGCGGCGGTGGCGTCAACGCCAGCGTCTCCACCACCTCTTCCTAGGCTGTATGAATGGATGCTGTGCTATGTAACATGCTATATTTTTAATCGGGAGCAGGTTTGCTGGGTGGTCGTGGAATGTTTAAAATCATCCTGTAAATAACGCGAGGAATGATGAAGAGATTCGCATACCTACTATATATTTGCTATCACTTGCTCACCGAAATTAAGAACCGTAAAGAGGCAAATAAATCTTGACATGTACCTGCAAACTGGCCTTGGCGGACATAGCAGATGGTGAATCGATGGTGAAGGGGGCGTGTGTACTTCCAGAAAGAACATTTTATTTTTAACACAAATCCATTGACAGAGCACGATCATCCATGCGCGTTGACTTGTAATCGCTTGTCGGGTTACAATGACTTCCAAAAGAGGTATCCGCAGAAGCAGAAGTTAAGCACGAAACTGACGCCGAGCAGGAAAGACGAGAGGCTGAACTTGATGTTGACCTGATGGTCCAGGAAGGAAGCCTTTCTGATGTCCGCTACGCCAGTGCCCGCGGGAGAGCTCTCGGCCTGGGGCTTCCCGACGGTCGGAGGAGCTGCTCCAAGCAGGCTCCCCTCCTGGCGACTGAGGGAGGAGGAGGGCCTGGAGAGGAAGGGGCTTCCTGCAAGTCTCTCGGAGGCCAACGAAGCCCGGTCGAAGGCATCGAAGGCGGCCCCCGCCCGGTCGCTGCCGACGTCCAGCGAGGCCGCCGGGGACCGCGGAGGCGGGGGCGGGGGCAGGATGAGCTGGTGGTGGGAGCCGATTGGGGGCTCGCCGGACTGAGATATGAACCCGGAGGACTGACTTGACGCCCTGGAAGTGGACTCCGAGTCGGCGTCGGCCGGAGAGCTCCTCTGCCAGTATCCGCCCGCCACCCAGGAGGCCTTCACCACCTTCTTGGAGGGAGATCGCGAAATGGAGGAGGAGGAGGCGGGGTTGAACCTGGCTGGCTTTAGCATGGAGGGGCGTCGGAAGCAGCCGAAGTTGATGTCGTCGGGGTTGCCCACGTCGTAAGCGCGGATGGCGAAGGCGGGCGACTTGCCGGGGAGAGGGAGAGCCACGCCACGTCGACGCTGCTCTTCCTCCTCGTTCTCCTCGATGCTGAGGGTAGAGATATCGCAACTGCCCTCGTACAGGAGATCCGAGGAGGTCTGGCTTGCCTTGCTGGCCACGCTGGCGTTGTCCGATGGGACCTCGTTGTGCTCTGCGGCCTCTTCTGGGATGACTGGGACGCTCCTCCTTTCTCCGTCAGGTAGGGACGGCCTTGCCGTCATATTGGAGAGGCTCTCTCGGTATTGCCAAGAGCTCTTCTTGTCCGCTGTCTTCCTCGGCTGTTTTCTCGCGACCGGCCTGGTCTTCCTCAGGAGGTTTATCGTCGAGACCGCCATGCACAGTGCGGAGAGGGATCTGGACCACTCAGACCAGGGAGGGGGAGAAGAGGAGGCGGAGGAGACCGCCAAGAAGGAGAGGACGACCAGCAGGTTGGTCGGCCGGACGGTCCTCGGCCTCCGGATCCACGACATCAGCCAGGTGAGAAGGACGACGATGGAGAGGGACCACTGGAGGAAGGCGGCGTCGGAGGCGGACAGGTCTCCGGACTTGGCGGCGAAGACGACGGAGCAGAGGACGGCGGAGGTGACGGCCGTCAGCGCCCTCAGGCGCGGATGCGAACCGGAGGGGGAAGAGGAGGAGAAGGGGGCCACGCACCAGCGGGAGCGAGGGGCGGAGGGGCGGGTTCGACCCCGCGGAGAAGAAGAACCACCGGTCTCCTCTTTCTCCCTCCTCTTCCTGCTGTTCTCCAGTCTCCAGGACAACAGGCTCGGCTTCAGCCAGGAGTTCTGCTCCCCGAGAGACTGGTGGACGATGGCCTCGCCTATAGTAGGTAGAGAGGAAAGATGATAAATTATTAGTTTCAAGTGCACATGCCTCGGTTGGTGCCTTACTTACAATTTCTGCACAGCCTGTAGGTCTTCTCCAACTTGTCCTGGAAGGCCTCCACCTCCCTGTCGTAGTTCGCCTCGTTCTCCGGGACGAACTTGGCCAGCTGGTGGACCTTGAGTGACTGGTTGAGGTTGCAGGTGTGGCACAGCCCGTTGTCCCCGGCGCCGGAGGTCCCCTCGGCGGGCGCGCCGGGCCTGGCGTACCTGGGCGCCTCCCCGTCCGCCCAGCGGCGCCTCCTGGCCGGATCGTCCACGTTGTAGTCGCCGTCGGAGGAGAACCCGTTGTACTGGCCGCACCCGCCGCAATCCCAACCGTTCCTCGCGGCGAAGGGCACACGCTGGTCAGAGTGGCAGAACCAGCAGCGCACCTTGGGCCTGATGAGGCCCCTCTTTGCCGCCGCCGCCGCCGCCACGCACAACCCGACGCCGCCGGCCGCCAACAGTGTGGCGCCCGTGGCACCCACCAGGTCTGCCGCCGACATGGCGCGGAGAGAGTCGGAGTCGGACGGGAGGCAGGGCAGGGCCAGTGGAAGTCTCTCCTCGATCCCTCTCTTGCCCGCTGAACCGCCACAACCAGTCAAAAAATAATCGTTGTAATCGTACGATTGCCCAAAATGGAAGCTGAGCTGATCCATCCACTTCCCCTCCCCCACAGCACACAGAAAACGTCCTTCCTCGCTCTCACCTCCCCCCGCGTTTTTTGCCGGTCCAATCGCCTCTCCTCTCCTCTCCTCTCCTCCCCCCTCGTGTTGGTGCTGCTTCTTTCTGCTGTTGCCCACGCGCGAAAAAAATCCGGCCGGAGTTTTCCCACAGCCGCCGCGTGGCCCGGCGGCCAGAAACGGAAACGGTCCAGTGCGCATGCGCCCAGCAATCTTGCGTAAAGGTGCAATGGGTTCACAAGTACGTACTCGTAGCATTACTTACATCTTACAAAAAATCTGACAGTAACATACACTTTCTTGTGTGACATACCTGACAACATCCACTTCGGATTAGCGGGACGCCTTGAGAGTCCAGAAAAAAATCCCTCTAGTCCATAATCCCACTAAACCCAAGTTACTATTTCTCTAAGTTCTTAATGTGTTTCTACAGAAATATCCCCCTAATCCAAATCCCGCTAAGCTGAAGTCGACTGTAGTTATTACTCGTAATATCTGAGTAAGAGTGTCAGTAATAATATCTAAGAGTTTAAAGTTTACTGCAGTTATTGAAATAAATCTGAGAAGAATAGTAGTATACCTGGGCACACTATTATTTTCAACACTTGATAGAAATTATTGAGATCAGATAAACACCTGTAATTGTCTTCTTTGGAATCAATCCTATTAGTATTGCATTCAGACGGAAAAAAGCATCTCTCTCAAAAGTGCGTGCCTGTTGATGTCGGCCTCGTCCGTCTCCCCCCTGAGTATGTCGGCGAGGACGATGGACCTCCTCTCCTGAGGACTGAGTCCGTCCAGCAGCACCTTCTTGGACTGTGGGGGCAGCGAGCTCTTGCAGATGACCGACCACTGCGCGCTCCACAGCTTGAACAGCCCCAGGGGAGGGTCCACGTTGAGGTCCACCTCGCACTTGTCCTCGGGGACGTAGGGGCAAAGCGGGTCGGCATCCTTGGAGAAGGCCCTGGTGATCCGCGCCACGGTCTGCGCCACCCCGCCGGCGCCGGCGCCGTCTTCCGCATCCTGGCCGGCGCGGACCAGGGACAGGTTGCAGGACTGCAGGAGCCGCAGGAAGGTGTCCTCCAGGGCCAGCGGGACCTTGCCGCGCCCCACCAGGATGAGGAGGGAGACCGGGGGGCGTCGGAAGTCTATCCCGAACGCCCTCCCCTCGGAGGCCTCTTCTGCCTGGTGGCCGGATCCGGCGGCGCAATTCAGGCAATCAAGCTTCTTCACCACAGCTCGTAGGACACCATCTTCGGAAGCCTGAACGACAGATCCTCAAAATTAATTTATACATTAGAACGCTAAAAAAACTGGTACTGCTGAACTGGTGGTGGACCGTTGAAAGTGAAGGTTTGCCAGATAGCACCAAGTCCAAGAGTAACTTTAGAAGTTAATAGCTGAATAATATTTCTTAGTTAAATATGGTGCGTGAAAAGCGTTAGGTTAAAAATCTGCTTGCAAAAGTTATTAAAGTGCTTTAAAAATTAGCCAGATTTTTAAAAACAAAAATACAATGACATCTGGTAACCCTACACCGCGTATCTTCTTTGGGTCCCTTCTGTCCGGAATGGCGGAATGGTTCAGCAGTACCAGGCACCCCCGCCTCTAATGGTCCGACCTTCTCGTCCGAGTCGTGTTTCTTGAACCAGGCGATGGATTCAACCCGGGTGGTCCTGACCAGCTTGAGCTTCCTGTTCTTCGGGATCGCCCTCCGGCTCTTCAGTTCTGCCAGGGCGCCGGCGATGGAGGAGAACTCCTCGTCGGAGAAGCTCGTGGGATTGACGGCCACCACCAGCTCCATCCTGTCCCCGCCTCGCCTCACCTCACCTCGTCTCACGTCACCCGACCCGACCCGTTTCGTGTTTTTGTTTTGCCCGTTTGTTTCGCGGCTTCGCGCGCTTCGCGCAGGCGCACTGGCGCAGCGCAAACAAAACAAAACTTTTTAATTTTTAAATTTGTTTTACTCAATTGCATCAATATGACATGTCCATTTTGAGAATGGGCGATATTTAAATCTGTGTACTGGTACGGTTTATAGTCATATGAGTCTTAAACATTGAGTTTTTTATGTCTGAAACCAAAGCTCGGAAAAGTGCATGCATGAAGAGCCTCCGAACATAGGCAAAAAAAAATGATGGTTGAAAACGTCGAAAGAGCCCCAAAATGAATTAGCCTAAAAAGAAAATCAGAGTCCCAGGATTTTTTTTAAAAGGTCAATTTTTTTTTTCAAATTGGCGTGAAACAAGGCGAACTGAAAACCCTGGGGTAGAACGCACATATCGGCGCAAATTGGCGGTACAATGCAGTGCGTCAAAAGGGGACTTCCCCTTTCCCCTCTCTTCTTCTCTGTGTGGGTTTTTCCCTCCTCTCATACTTGAAGCTCGAAAACGGTGAAATAGAGTACATACCGGTACATAATACGTAGGTAGATATTTAACCATTAGCAAAAAAAATGCTTGAAAAGTTGTAAAATCTTTCAAGGGTTAACTCACTACATTTAGTTAACGATACCTGCACAGGTTGAGTCGCACTCAAGCTGAATTGTAAAGTGAATTTAATCCGATCAGAGCCGTGGGATGACGCAACGTGGCGCAAACGGGGTGCAACACACCGAGCTCAACTGGGGTTGCCAGGTGGTGTCCGCCATAGCCATTGTCGATATACATGGCGATTCCGCCTTTAATGCGCCTAGGTAACTTTGCGCCCGAGGTAGAGATGCGCCCATTTATTA
>JAAUYM010065098.1_pt1 | contig 11528 bp, 9 predicted proteins | sample 7278001 | NCBI WGS metagenome assembly JAAUYM01 (sample SAMN14350224, study PRJNA611818) | marine sediment metagenome | isolation source: surface marine sediment (1.8m) | place: French Polynesia: Moorea | collected 2018-08
CACGCAAAATGCCTTCTTGCTTCCCCCCCCCCCCCCACACACGCGCGCGCCCATTCGGTCGGGGACTCCTCAAGCAACGGAACATTGGCTACAACAGCAGCAACACTCATGCCTTTCCGTCCCAGGCCTCGAGAACGATCCCTTCTCTTCCGCCTTCATCCTCCTTCCTTCCTGCATTCAACCCCTCCCCCCCCCCTCAGATTGTCAACTTCCTTTGGGTCGAAACGGTCCAGGTGTGCAACAAGGAGGGGAAGGGAAGGGCTCCTCCTCCTTCTCCTCCTCCTCTTCCTCCTCCATCCACCGCCCACTCCCACCCCCTTGCCTTGTCTGCCTTCTCCGTACACCAACGATGGTTACGTCGCGAGCGCGCTCTTCTCATGTGATGATGATATGTGTGGTATAGTACATAGGTATGTGCGAAGAGAGAAAAAAGAGGGTGCTTGCAACAACGTGTACGTACATTGCACTTTTTGCTTGGGACTAGGCGAGCGAGGGCAGGCACTTTTTTTTCTCTCATCTGATGTCAAGTTCAACGCGGGCGCGTGCGTACGAAGAAGGGGAAGAAAGGGAAAAAAATCGCAAAAAAACTCCTTTTGCTTCCTCTTTCCTTCCTCCTTTTGATTGACGACGACAAGGACGGAGTTTTTTTTCTTCTTTCATCTTCTTCCCTGGCAGCCTTTTTTTTCTTCCAGTCGCACAAAGAACAATTCCTTCAAATGAGTTCCACAATTGCAACTTCTATAATTAATTATGTAAACTGCAAGTATTACGCAGCTCAAAATGTTTTTCTTTGGATGTTGCATTTTCCCCCCTACGTACGGAAACGGAAGAAGTAGTATGTACCACCAGTGAGAAAAAAATTAGGCGTTCTGGGTGTGCGCTTGCTATGCTTGTTATTTAGCGCAGGAAGGGAAAAACCGACGAGCAAAGATAAATTGTATGCCCAAGAGAGGAAACAAATACTCGTACTACCACCACGTACCGGTATATGCTGTACTAGTACTGAAACCGTCGTGGTGTCCGGCTATGCAGCGGAAGGTGGTGGGGGTTCTCTGTCAAACTCTGGGTCCATCTTCTTGAGGAGGAGAACGCGGAGTGGGGAGATCACGTCATACAGCGGCTCAAACTTCCTGTTGAAGTCCATGGTGGAGGCACCAATGTTGATCTTTTTCGACACAAAGTAGTCGCACTTCGGCTTGTGCTCAGAGATGTACTGGCAGTCCTGTAAATCGAAATAACTAGCCTTCTTTCGAAGATGATCAGACTTATTATATTCACTTTACCTCAGAACAGAGCGGCCATCAATAAAAAGGCCAAATCACATTTACTCAATTCAACCTGCAAACCTCTGGTGTTCTCCAGCCTTCCTTTGTCCTATTGCAGCAACTGTATTCATCCTTCTATCTATGGATAATGTGCTAAGTTACAAATGTCCAATTTCATAATAATAAGTGCCTAATTTAACGGAACAACAAAGTTCTCTTCCCTCAATATAATTCAACGAGACAACACAAGAAATAATCATATCACTAAAATAAAAATTCTGCTGACATCCTTCACTCTGCCGATCCCTTCTTCGACGCCTTCTTCACCGCCTGGTGGATGTTGTGGTCCAGTTTGTCTGGAAGAGGAGGAGGGGAAGAAGATAAATAGCAATTTACCGGTAGTATTTTTTCTGCTACAACATAGTAGGTACATATTATATTATTCCTCACATATCTTGTGCTGTCCGCTCATGGGGAACTTGACCACCAGCTCCTTGGGGTTGGCACAGACGAAGACGTAGTTGGAGGTCGACTCCCCCCTCGGGTAGAGCTCGCGGTAGTCCTCCTGCAGCAGTGAAATCAAACACAATAAATGGGTCTGGTCAGGGGAAAAAGTGTGTACTTGGGAGTGGGGGAAAGTGAGCACTTTTTGTCAACTCACCTGCGACAGGCAGTCGATGACGTCGACACACCCGAGGAGGCAGCCGGTAGGGAAAGAGGACGGAAAGGGAAGATTCTCATCTGAAATGGTGTGTCAAGGAAGGAGAAAGTTTGTCTCCAGGGGGGAGGGAAAGAGAGGAAACAGAAACGCTCACACCCACCTTGGTAGTAGTCCCTGTAGAAGTCCCTGACCTCCCCGACCTCCTGGTCGCTCGGAACCTTGGAGGCGGCGTGGATCCACAGCCGGCCGCGGTGCGAGGAGTACCATGTCCGACCCTCGTCTCGCTTGAGGCCCTTCACCTGCAAAACAGGCCCTCTTCCATGAGAAAAAAAAAAAGAGTATAAAAAGAGTCTTGTTCCTCCACCTCACCAGCAGCGAGGCGTACGGCTGGTGCATGCTGAGGCAGCTCCCCTCGTCGCCCATCTCCTGAAGCTCGCGGTCCTGCGCCCAGGAAAAAGAATCAGAGGTCAGAAAAAAAAATACATGTCCACTCATTCTCCATGTCGCACTTGGAGTCTTCTTCCAAATGATCTTGGCGTTCCCGCCGGTGCCGATGCACCACCACCAGCCTTGTTGGACCGACTCGCCTCGGTCTCCACGAGCTGAAAAAAAAAGAGAGAGAAAGAATCTCCAATTTGAACTCTACGGTATGTACTGTACACGTGGTCATGGCGCACCTGCGGCCTGGGCCAGTCAATGTGCGGGTTGACGGCCCCGTCGGCGTCGTCCAACTTGGGCCTCCCATCGAACCCGGCGTGCTCGGACTCCTCCCCGCCTGTCCTGGCACCTCCTTCCGACATAATGCGGCGGACGACGTCGTCCCTGGAGGGGTCGTAGGCCTCACCCTCGTCCTCGACCACCCGACGACCTGTAAAAGCAGAGAGATTCTCTCATTCGCGCTGGCTAAAGAAAGGATAAAGGTAAGATAGAGATAGAGATAAAATAGAAATAGACAGACAGACAGGCAGATCGAAACCTCACCTGCAAAGTCGAAAGTGATCTTCCTGTCGAGCCTGGACCCGTGCCTCTTCTGCCTGACCTCCTCCTCCCTCTTGCGCAGGGCCTCCCGCTGCCCCTCGGACAGCCATTGGTTGGCGTCCACCGAGAAGTAGTCGCTCTCGTCGTCGATCACCTGAAGCAATTTTTTTAAAAGAATGATGTGACGCGAACGTAACAAACTTAATTTTGGCTTGAAGTCAAGCTATGGGCTTAGGGCGGGGAACAAGATTTTGGGAGCTTGGAAAGGGGGTCTGTAAAAGCCTTGAATTGGGGGGGGAGGGGCTACAAGAAATTCAGTGCCTATGGCACCATAATTCCAAATACTATCCAAAATAATTTTTGTTTTTCATGCGTGAAGAAGTAGGAAACTTTCTCCCCGTCCTCACCTTCGTCCTCTTCTCGCAGGTCTCGTCGTACTCCAGCAGCCTGTTCTTGTGGCTCTCCGCACGGAACAAGTCCGAAGAGGCAGAGGGAGCCTCCTTCTCGCCCAACTTCTTCTGTCCCTTGGAGGAGGAGGAGGAGGAGGAGGAGGGCGCGTCGCTCCCCAGCAGCTTCTTGAGCAGTTGCTCGGACTTGCGTGAGTTCCTGTTGAGCACCTCCTGCTCCTCCCTGGTGCACACCAGGTTGCCGCAGAAGATGCAGGGGCCGGAGCCTGTGATGTGCACCCAGTTTTGCATTACTAGCACACTAAAGAAAAAAAAAAGCAAACTCCACCTTCTTGCTCGCAGACAATCTTTCCACAGGAGGTGCAGTTGCTGACCAGCTTGTGCTTGGCGGCCTGCAACACCAGAAAGAGTGACTAGGTGCATTTTTGCATTAAAATGCAATTGCCTACCTGGCACTCGCAGGGGTGCCTGCCCTTGAGGAGGACCACGTCCCTGGCCGCGCCGTCGGCAGAGTACAGGGAGACGTACTTCGTCTTAGACTTGGAGGAGGAAGGAGGCTGAGAAGAAGGCGAAGGAGGATCCTAATGAAGAGAAAAAAAAATTCATGAAACCCGACAAGGTTCAGATGCCAAGTCTCTTCCACACCTGCTTTTGTTGAGACTTGTTCTCCTTCCCACCCTTGTTCTTCTTCCCCTTAGTCCTGTTCTCCTCTTCCTCGGGCTCCTCCTTCTTCCTGTACGCCATGACACCTTCAGGAAGAGGCAGAACAGGTTGCTGCTGCTGCTGCTCCCTCCTCCGCCTGAGAAACTCGTCCACAAAGTGCCTGTGGGCGGGATTGTCCCTGTCCAACATCTCCAGCAGGTGGCTCTCCTGCTCGGAGGCGCTGTCCATCGACAGGACGTACCTGAAAGGTGGAAAGAAAAAAAGAGACGTACCTATACAGTAGGGACATGTACCCTACATGTACCCACATGTAAAAGGCCTTTTATTTTTCCTCCTTACTGTGTGATCTCCTGCGTGGCGGGAAACCCCAGCAGGTCCGACAGCCTCTGGTCCACCCACCTGGAGAAGTCGGAGGTCATGGCTGAGGTCGCCTCAAAGAATGCCGCAAGCAATCACTCACACAAACACTAGCAACTTCTGCTCAGTGCTGCCAGATTTTCTGAGTAAGAAGGAACAAAAGCTCCTTCGAAAAAATAAGGTACCAATAGTAAAGAAATGTTGTTAAGAAATATACATACTTTACTTCATTTTTAGCAATGAAGTTTTTTTACCTCAAAACTCAAAAGAAACCCAAGGTCCTACCTTGGAATCATCTGGCAGCACTGCTTCCGGTTTCTTGTCAATTGCACCACTGTGTCCAATACTACATGCCTGGCAGTGTAAACATTCAACATTCAACCACCGCAATATCATGATGGGAAATCTCGCAACCTAGGTAGACAACAAGGGTTCTGGAAATGTGCGGTTGCCAGCAAAAATATCGAATTAGCGAGGGGGAAGGGGGGGCGAAGGAGGAAGGAGCATGCCCACTGCATCTGAGAGGGGGAAAAAATTGCCAAATAGCATTGTCTAAAAGTAATTTTAAAGTGCTTTTGGCAATTAAAGCACTTAAAGCAATTGCACTTGGGCAATTCCAGTTCCTTTTTCCTCCAAAAATATTACGTCATACAGGTTTTTTTCTGCAGAGAAACTTGATAGACTTTTTAACTTTTTTCAGAAAAACAATCAATTTTTTTTCCTATTGCGACCTCTGCAACGTTATAGCGATTTTTCTTTTCTTTTTTTATGAGGGTAAGGAGAGGTCAGTTGGCTCGTGTTAGGATCCAGATCCAGATACCACCTATGTCTCCTTTTCTCTAACACACAGTAGTAATAGTAAGTAGTATGTAAAAATTCTCTGGTGGGTCTAAATGGTGATGCAGAATTCTGCCACCCTGTTCTGCAGGAAGTCCACCGTCACCCTGTGGACGGGGGTTCCCGGCGGCGGGAGTGGGGGTGGGGACAGCGACGGCGGTCTTCTCCGCGATGATGGACACGTTGTCATTGTTGCCGTTTGCCACCTTCTTGACGCCAGTCGGAACAGGCAACTCTGTTCAGATGTGCTTGGTTCCGCCCTGTGGAGACTCCTCTGAAGTCAACTTCAATACCAAGAAAGGGGAAGGGGGGATTTACTTAGGCTGATTGCTGACACTTAGGAGGAGAGACACCGACTCCTGTGCCGGTGAGGTGGTCTGCGGGAAGTTTGTCAATCAGAGCCTTTCCCTTCTCGCAGTCGTCCTTGTCCTCATCTTCGTCTTCGTTCTCGTTGTCTTCTTCTTTGTCAGAGGAGTAGTCCCCGTCCTCCGCACCTGTTCTCCCCTAGAGAAATCCTCTTCCTAGATGGCCTTGAGTATGGGCAGAGATTTGCCCCTCTCCGGCTTGGGCCGGTGATGGCTTGCACCAGTGCCCTCTCCTTTGGAAGTGGAAGTGGAGATGGTGGAGGAGGAGGAGGCTGCCGTTTTGCTGGCCGCCGCTGCTGTTGTCCAGTAACAGCATCATCCTGCCGCTCTGTATTGGCAATCCTCTCCCTACAGCTTCAGCATGAGCTGCATCCTCTCCTGCAGCTTCAGCTCCATCGCCCTGGCCTTGTTCTTGTTGGGGCAGAGGACGGCGTAACAACGGAGCTCGTATTTGGCGCAGGAAGGGAAAAACCGACGTGCAAAGATAAACTGCATGCCCAAGAGAGGAAACAAATACTCGTAATACTACCACCGCATATGCTGTACTAGCACCTGTGACCTAATATGTAGTACTGTATGTACGTACCGTACCGTAGTTACATGTTGGGGAAGTTGTGTCCTTCCCGTCCAAAAATCGGAGGCAGAAGTGAGACATAGTGAGTCTGCCCCAATTCCCCTCATGCTTGGGCGAGGCTAATGTGCATCATTTGGTTGCTGTCCATGCTATATCAAAGACTGAGCACCATCCCAGGCTAAGCTGGGGTATCGGGGTAATTTCGGAACCTTGGAGTTCCGATATTTTGTTAAGGTAGTAAATAAATTTCTTCAAAATTGGTGGGAAATGTGCCCTTTCTTGTATAGATCTCGGAATACCGAGATTTCTCCGATCCTTTGGTGGTTGGGAGGTTATTTCTGTTCATCTTTATTATTGATTACAAGCTATTAACCTTGCTACAGTAGTGTGTACCTACTGTAGTATACTGTACTTGTGGTTATGTTGTACATGTACGTACGTAGATGTAGTAATATGCTTGAACTAACAGTAAAGCAAAATTTTCCGGTTGCCGCTGCTCTTTTTGAGTCACTTTTTTTCTTCTTCTTCTTCCTCCCCCTCCGCCTGCGGAAATGAAGCTTCCACAAACTGCCTGAGCGGCTGCAACGACTCCCTGGCTCCCCTGAACACCTGCCTCTCGAAGCTGTTCCCCTCTGGCTCGTACTGTAACAGATCCACCGCCTTTTCCAGGGCTGCCAGCCCCCTCCTCATCTCCCTGCCGGCTGTGGCGCGAGAGTGCACGTTCACGTTCAGACGCAGCTGACCCAGCATGATGACGGGCAGGTGCATCTCGTACAGGACCATGCCGCGCTTCACACTTACCCCGGGGTCGATTCTGTCCAGCACGTGCAGCACCTGCTCGCACAGACGCAGCTTCCTCTCCACCAGGACGGGGGACAGGTCCGACACCTGGTAGCCGGGCTGGCGACCGTACATCCCACACAGCCGGTACCGCACCCGCACCATCAGCAGGTTGTTCGGGTGGAGGATGGAGGAGTTGTCCTGCAGGAATTGCTCGTAGGAGGCAATGTTGTTCCTCTCAGGGTCGTTGAGCAAGTCGTCCGTCTCCGCCCTCAGCTTGAGGAAGAGTTCCCTGACCTGGGCGAACTTCTTAGAGGTCCCGTTGCACCCGGTGCACTTGAAGTTCCTTTCCGTCCCGGACTCCGATTCTGACGTCTGCTCCATGGGGGCCTGGCATTCACGGCAGAGCAACGCGCTGCCGTGGCTGCCCAGCTCGGTGGGGTCCAGGCAGCGCCGACACCGGCACTCGAACTTCTTTCCCTTCAGCAGCCTCTCCTTCCTGATCAGGTTGGGCAGCATGGACTCCTCGTAGCAGAGGGTAATCCCTTCCCCTTTAGCGATATCCCTGCGAGCCCTGATGTCGTGCCTGAAACCGTCGTGGTGTCCGGCTATGCAGCGGAAGGTGGTGGGGGTGCACTCATTGGACAGCATGGAGGAGAGGGCGAAGCAGAGACGGATGGTGGAGCAGCGAAGTGGGAGGCCTGTGGAGGCGTCGACGCCGTTGTCGATGCGCACGCTGAAGTCGTTGGTGTAGAAGGCGCCGTACACGGCCAGCAGGTCCTCCTCCTCCAGCTCCTTTATCCCGAACTTCTCCCTGAGCAGCGTGAGGACCGGCCTGTGCTCCTCGGCCCATCCTTCTTCCTCTTTCCACTTGTCCAGGTGGGTCTGCAGGGCCGCGAACGCCGCGTAGGACTCTGGGTCCCTCTTCTTGAGGAGGAGAACGCGGAGTGGGGAAATCACGTCATACAGCGGCTCAAACTTTCCGCTGAAGTCCATGGCAGAGGCATCCATGTGGATCTTTTTGGACACAAAGTAGTCGCACTCTGGCTTGTGCTCGGAGATGTACTGGCAGTCCTGTAAATCAAAATAACTGGCATTTTTTCGAAGATGATCAGACTTATTATATTCACTTTACCTCAGAACAAAGCGGCCACCCGCACCTGGAGCAGAGCGCTGACCCGTCCACGAACTTGTAGCACCCGAGGCAGACCGGCGCCGTGAAGTGTCCAGGCCCCAGGCTGCAAGGGAGCTCCTGCACGATGAGCTCCCCGGCCTTGATGTCCCTGGAGGCCACCATGTGTCTCCCCTCCACCTCGTTCGTCCTGATCTCGTAGCTCCTCTCCGCCGCCTCCAGGCGGTCTCTCTTCAGCAAAGTCTTCAGTGCCATGACAATTTTCTCTTGCAGGGAATTACGTACCCCGTGAAGGACTGATGTCGACTGGATGCTTATATTCCAGAAGTACCGTCGTCAAACTTCGACCCGATTCTAAGAACAATGTTTAGAAGAAGCATGGAGAGTGTGGGTGTGTTGCAGCAGGCGGAAGAGGGAGAAGAAGCAGGAGAAAGTCTTTGTAGAAATCACCTCCCCCCCGCCCTGAACAAAAGCCTCCTGTACACACTACAGTAGGTGAAAGCAAAATAGGTAGGTCCAAAAAATGGGCAGCAGCAGCAAGCAACAATGGATAGCTTTCACACGGCACGACTAAGCTACAGAAGGAAAAAGGGATGAAAATTTTTCAGATATGAGTTCAAAGTAATTTAATACCCACCTATCTCCTGCCAAGTGCCATATCTGTATTCTTTCGTTGACAGGACAAATAGCAACCTTTCTCGTGTCTAATTTACCTACATACTGTAAAATACCTCAGTAATGAGGAGGAGCATAGGCTTCGGCAGTACCAGTGAGCAAGGAAGATCTATTACAATTGTAACTATACCACGAGTTTATTTAGCCTATATTACCGTATTCAAAGTTATTCTAGAGCCAGAATTTCTGTTTTTTTTGTGCCCAAATTGACTCTAAACATTATAAGTTAATACAGAGAGATAACGCAACTATAATTAAACATACTAGGGAATTAGGGGATTTAAATGAGATGAATAAGTTTTGGTGAGAAATTTAAGGCAATTTTTGTGCAAGCATAACCCCCCCCCAACGCAGCCATGCTCAGATTTTTATTTTAAGAGTAAACAATACTTCGGTGGTTTTTAGACCTAGGTTTTGCCATTATTTCCAGAATTTGTATTGCGTTGCTTAAATTCAGCTCCGTGTAATTGCTTTACACGTGTACATCTAGTTACGAGTATTTTGGAGGTGTTTTACACTTGGTGTTTTACACCAACTGAGTTGGCACATGACCTTTCATTCAAGACCAATAAAAATCTGACTTGGCTGCTGCTTCTCAGACTACCTCCTAGGTGGACACAGAGAACATGTCATAAAAATTTGGTTGAAATAGTTATAATGTTTGAGGAGCTAGGTCTATTTAATAAGAGTCTAGTTTTGTTCCTGCAGACTGTACCTACTAACTTGAAAAACCTGAAAAAATTGCTTTACCACAGGCGCAATTGTAGTAGCATAAGGTCCAATAGCAACTTCAACACAGAAAGAAGATTAAAAAGGCAAGTAATTTATTTAGCTTCATTTTTACCTTTGACGATTTAACGCATATCTCATTTGTCCTACTAAGCTATTAACTATTCCATGGAATTCTTCTACTACCTATACTCAATGACGACTCATAGCTCTCTTTAAGTAGCAAGACCTTGTACTGTAGGTAGTGTACTAGTAGTACAGGACTTCCAATAGCACACGCAGGCAAGTGCGTCAATCAATGATAAACTACTCTCCTGAGCACCCTGCAATGCAACCATGCGATGCAACCAAAGGCAAGAGCAACAACGAGGCCCAAGCAACGAGGGAAGAGGAGGAGGAGGAGAAGGAGGGCCCCAAGGACAGGGCAAGGAAGGCGGGGAAAGGAGCAAAAGTGGTGTGAGGCACGGCCAGGACTGGGTTGGGTGGGTTGGCGGGGGAGGTGGAGGGAGAGGGGGGGACAAAACAACAGCGGGAGATGGGAAAATGCGCACAGGGTGGATTTCCTGTCCTGTCCGGTCCGGGCTCACATCGCTCTAGGGGCATCGATTCGTGTATTCTGCTTGGTTCGCAGCCGAGTTTGGCTCGCTCTCACCCCTAAGGGGGAGCAGTCTGTCCGGCCGTAGTACGAGCGCTTATGCCGAGCTATGGCTATGGGAGAAGAAAGCGACCGTCCGTGCTGTGTCTCTGTGTGCAATGATGCACTGCTTCTGCTGCCTTTGTGAGCGCCATCCGCCACCCGCCAGCCACCACCGTCCACCTCACCTCCACCAGGAGCAGCAGCAGCAGCAGCAGCCAACAGCCAAACAGCAGCACGCGCTCTGCTCTGTCTGCAGGGAGGGTACTACACTAACCACCACTCGTCCTTCCGCCAGCCTAAATCCTCTCCTCCCGATCTTTCGTCCTTTGAGTACCACCTCGGCAGCGTCGAGGAAGGTGTCCAGGTTGCGGTCCGTGGAGGTCGTTGTCATCCCCGTCCTTTGCGCCGGTCGACGTCGGCTGTCATCCTCAAGATGAGCCTCCTCCGCCGCCTCCCGCTTTTCCGCCCCAACCTGCCCCTGCCCTTGAGCCGATCCCTCTCTGCGGTTCCCCAGCATGACAGGGGTCGCCGGGCCGGGGGACCCGCCCTGGTGCACGAGAGGGAGCCCTGGGAGGACCTCTACACCATCCCCATCGATCCGAACGAGAAGACCTTCGGGAAGATCCTGATCGCCAACCGCGGCGAGATCGCCTGCAGGGTGATCAGGACTGCCCGCCGCATGGGCATCTCCACCGTGGCCGTGCACTCCTCGGCGGACGCGTCATCGCTCTTCGTCAAGATGGCGGACGAGTCTGTGGCCATCGGGCCGCCGCCCGCGGCGCAGTCATACCTGGACATGGACAAGATACTCAGGGCGGTGGAGGCCACCGGCGCGGAGGCCGTGCACCCGGGATACGGGTTCCTCTCGGAGAACACCGTGTTCGTGGCCGAGCTGGAGAAGGCCGGGGTCACCTTCATCGGGCCCAACTCCAAGGCCATCGAGGGGATGGGCGACAAGCTGGCGTCAAAGCGCCTCGCCACCAAGGCCAAGGTGAACGGCATCCCCGGGTTCGACGGGGTGGTGGAGAACGCGGAGCACTGCGTACAGCTGGCCAACGAGATCAGCTACCCGGTCATGATCAAGGCTTCTGCTGGAGGAGGTGGAAAGGGGATGCGGATCGCTTGGAACGACGCAGAGGCCAAGGAGGCCTTCAAGCTGTGTTCCGAAGAGGGGAAGGCCTTCTTCGGAGACGACAGGATGCTCGTCGAGAAATTTGTGGACAAGCCCAGGCACATCGAGATACAGGTACTTTCTAAGATTTTTTTTTTACCCCACGCGCAGATTCCCAAATTAAAGAAAGAACCACGGCCAACGGCCGTTGTCGTGTTGGACACACCAGTTCCCATTAGATCACTAAAGTTAAGCAACATTGAGCCTGGTTAGTACTTGGATGGGTGACCGTTCAGGGCTGCCAGGTGCTGTTGGCCAGCAGAGTATCCAAATCTGAAATAGGTGAGTGGGCTGCGA
>JAAUYM010084325.1_pt1 | contig 11520 bp, 13 predicted proteins | sample 7278001 | NCBI WGS metagenome assembly JAAUYM01 (sample SAMN14350224, study PRJNA611818) | marine sediment metagenome | isolation source: surface marine sediment (1.8m) | place: French Polynesia: Moorea | collected 2018-08
ATTTATTACTTTATTGCCTGGTTGTAGCAGTGCTTAGGCTTGCTATCCTTGGTTGTTCTCTCCCTGAGAATCCACCTTGTCCTGGGGGCCGCGCCCAGCGCCGGCTCCACAATACATACACAGTGTTAGTGTTTCCATGACCCTTTTTTCCGCACCTGGTGGCGACTGGTGACACCTGTACCGAGCATGTTATAGTCATTTTTTCCGGGTGGCTGATGGAGTAACAGGAACACAGTGACAGAGCGTTGCACGCAGCAATGTTTGTTACTTTTGAGTACGTCCTGGGGTCCGAGAAGTACCGTACATGTGCGCAGTAGAGAAGTCGGATCTCAGGAGGCACAAATGAGACATAAAAAATGATTTAGATGCGTTCAGGAGTGTTGACATTTTCCCATTTTTTTTAACTCTTCCTGAGGACCTGAGACAATGCATAAAAAACATTGTCAATAAGCACTTTTGTCCAGCTCTTTCCTCATTTCGTCAATAAGCCCTATATTTAAGAACTTCGAACCATTCTTGTTTAAAGTTATTATTTAACACGATTATTTCACACGATTTTTGTCAAAAAGAAACCGTGTTAGCTCGAGGAAAAAAGTACCTAGTACTTTTTCGGAAAATACGCTGCCTCCCCCACTCCCCTCAAAAGTCCAGGTATGGTAGTGAGGTGGCAACCTGGCCCAACCACTAAAGATGCTGTGCAAAATGGAAGCTCCCCCAACCAATATTGGTAGCACTACCCACCAATATCGCTAGCGTGAATTTAGTGATGGGTTTCTCTAAAATTTTTTCACTGTTCTAACTAGCAATATTGATTGAGCATCCCGACCAACGGGCTCATTCTTGGCTTGGCTGATTCCAATTGCCACCTCTTGCTATTAAAAAAATATTTATCACAACCCTGACCAAGCCAAAAATGAACCCGGACGTTATTGGTTGGGCAGTTTGGTTGGTAGCCTCAAAGTCTCAATATAGCGATAAGTCTCAATATAACGATGGGTTTGCTGCTGACGAATATTATCGTTATATTGAGATTTGACTATCGAAGATTGTACACGTACGTGTAAGTACGCGTACATACTGTACGTGTACAATATTTTCAGAAAATGCTGTTTTCGGAGATACACATTGGTGTTTTTTTTACAGATATATGCACTTTCTGAATTTCGGAAAGTGTTAACGAGATTATTTCTTATTTTTCGGAGATGTGTGCGCTGATGCCTCATACGTAGCTTCACCGCAGAAACACCTGTTTTGCAGAATCACACACGGGCACAAGGTCTATTTTAAGGTGTCATACATTTCTAAGTGCTTGTTTCAATATATTAATAAGTTTGCTAACCGGAGACACATAATAAGGGACTTTAATTTTTGGTTGAAGAAGAAAGTCACGTCTCCTTCTCCAACTATGTACCATGTAGCAAGCCCAAGTATGTGCTCATAAGACGAACATATGCTTATAGTAACTAGTTAACGGTTAGGTACACATATACAGTACACGTGTAGACAACTTTCTCAGTTCTGTTGCTGAAAGGCAAAGTAAGACATGCCTTCTTGCCCATCATCCATTGCGTGTGGTACCCTTTCACGGAGCGTGAGATCGCTCTTGAAGAAAATGTCAGTCGAACCATGCTATTTCCTCTACACCCTAACTTTTGGCATGGGACTGATTGTCACCCAGGAGCTCTACATCCAGAAGGTCTGCTTGGTCAACCTGAACTTCTCTCGGGAGCTGTGCCACGACATCCAGCGGCACGAGGACAAGCAGAACGAGGTGCAGAAGCACGTTGCCAGCCTCAAGGTGTACAAGATGGTCTTCAGGGCTCTCCCCTCCGTCCTGTTCACCCTCCTGGCCGGACCCTGGTCGGACGTGTACGGGAGGAAGCCCCTACTGCTTCTGGGAGTGTGCGGTCAGTTGGCTGCCAATTTTGTCTACCTGACGTCTGCTTACTTCTTCTACGAACTGCGGGCGGAATATCTTCTCTTCGAGTTAATTGAGTGGTGCCTGGGAGGAGAATCGTGCTTTATCACGATCCTGTTCGCCTACGTCTCAGACGTCACCACGGAGGAGGCAAGGACCCAGAGGATGGCCATCCTGTCCGCCATGTGGCCCCTTGGGTGTGCTATAGGCCAAGGATTAGGAGCCGTTATGAAAGAACACCTGGGTTATGTGCCAACTTTTGTCTTGAGAGGTCTGCTGCCCGTGATATCAATGATCTACATGATTGGCTGGCTGAAGGAAAGCAAGCACAACGTGGAAGACTCAAGCGATGATGATAAAAACCGTCAAACCGTGACGAAGTTCCCTTGTATGGCTAAGTATGTGAAACTGCTTCACTACAGAAATGTTCTGGACGGCGTCAAAGTGGTGCTCGTCAAACGGCCAAGGAACAAGCGCACCTTTCTCCTGTGCGCAATATTCTGCTTTGGAATTGAAATGATAGTTTCAACCGGACAGAGACATTTTCCCTACCTGTACCTTCGCAAAAAGTTGGCATTCACGCTCACAGACTTCACCGTGTATCACTCCGTGTGGACAGCCATGGGGGTTGTGTCCCAATTAGTATTTGTGCCCCTACTGTCACAGAAGCTTGGGATAAGAGACGCCATGATCAGCTTCTTGGATGGCGCCACCAGCGCCGTCCAGCACGCAATTCTGGCCGTTGTGACGCAGACCTGGATGCTGTATGCCGCCACCGCCATCGCCTTTCTCAACGATTCCTCCTACTGCATCATCAGGAGCATCGTCACGAAGCTGGCCGATGCCGAGGAGTCGGGAAGAGTCCTCTCCATGATATCCATCGTTGGCAACCTCATGCCGCTGATTGCTGCTCCCCTCATTGGTAGCCTGTACACAGCCACAGTGTCCTTCATGCCAGAAGCCATTTATTACTTGATGGCTGGCTTGTACGCGATTTTGGCAATAGTAATGGCCTTTGTTGACGGAGGACTAAGAAATCAGCCTCCAGAGCCTGCAGAGACTGGTGAAGAGGAGGAAATGCACCCATCTGTAGCAGTATAGTAGGTAATATGCGTATGTACCGTACATGTAATAGTATAGTGCACATATTACCTCTACTACTGTACAGTATATGTGTGTTTGTGTGATTTGCATTGTCGTATTAACATAACAAAGTTACAAAATCATATGTACACGTACCGTGTGGCTGGCAATCAGTTAAATTTTATTTAAATCTCCTGCCAATTTCTGGTGTATTATTGCCAAAGAGAAAATTTTGAGAATATTGTTTAATTCTTTCCATAGAAATTAGCAAAAAAATTACATGCACATCTTAATTTGTCAAGCATAATAACATCATCAAGAGTTGGAGTCCAACTCCTTTGCGCTGTTTGGGGTAAAATTAACATTACAAGGCACCAGGGGCCACGGTAAGGATGGGATCACCAGCAAGAAGGAAGAGCACTAGCAGTAAATGTTACATCTTTACAAAGCCCCCCTGTTCAACTCTGTAAGGTCCAGTAAAGTTTAAATAAACTAAAGTAAAAATTATACTTGTGCTTCGATTGTAACTGATTGCCATCCACACGGTATGTACTCTAATACAGTGTGGCCCAGGTTGTTTTAAAGCTTTAACTGCAGTTTGGTGTACCGGTATGGTACTCTCCTGCAATAGTTTTTTAAATAAATTACACCCGTCACAATAGTGTGTATACTAGTATGTATTTTCTACTACCTTTTACTACTGTACTACTGTACTGTATTACTGTACAGTATGTAGTTGTATTCCAACCATATTGCAAACTGCTAGCACGCGATATGTACAGTATTACTGGTACATTAGTACTGTAGTAGGCGGGTGCTACTTACGAACAATAGCATCTTCAATGGGGTCGAGGGAGACCCAATCTCTCCCTCATCCGCTCAGATCACAGCACCACACACACAGAGCTTTCTATCCCTCATCGGTCTGCACTTCACACATGACGCATGCGTTCGGGAGAGAAGATGGGCAGGGAGAGAAAGGGGAGGAGATGGAGGAAAGGGAAGAGGAAGAAGATGTGTGGTTGAATCGAGAGGAAGGGGAGGGGGGGCAAGGGGAGGAAAGGGAGAGAGAGAGAGAGAAAGGGGCAACAACCGGTTGGTTGGTGGAGGCTGCAGCTCTCCCCCTCCCCTCTGACTCTGCCCAAATCTCCCTTCTCTCCACTGTTTGGAGGCTGTGCGTGAGAGGGAACTTAACCCAGAGAGAGAGAGGGGAGGGGGGAAAAGGAAGGCATTGCTGGCGTGAGGAAAGGGAGGGAGAAGGCCTTCCGGAGAAAGAGAGAGGGAGAGAGGGAGAGATGGCAGAGGAAGAGGAGGAGGGAGAAACCCTCCATTGGGGTCGGCGCCATCCTGGACGGGGGGAGACCTTCGGAGATGGAAGCGGAGGCGGAGGTGGAGGATCCCTGGTGAGGAGATGCGACGCCATTCCGATCTGTCTCTCCTGCTGCCTCTGCCTCTGCTTCCTGGCTGGGACATGGAACCTCAGGACCAACATTATGGCGCTTTTCTAGGTACCAGTATCACTACCTAGAAGTTTTTTTTAGAATGTGAAGTGGTTAATTAGTGAGAAGAAGAAGATGAGAGTTGGTGCCAAGCGTTCCAGCAGGGCTTTGGCCCCGGCGGACGCCAGTAAACCGGACAATAACACCGGAGAAGATAAGAAGGAGGAACAGAAAGAAGAGGTGGAGGAGGAGGGGAAGCAGGAGCTGCGCAGGACGAAGAGGAACAGGGTGAAGACAAAGCTGTACTCATCGGAGGAGGTAGGATCCGCCAGCAACAGCAACAACAACAGCAGCAACAGCAACAGAAAGTCCGATGCGCCTCTGCGGGGACCCAAGCAGTTCGAGACAGTGCGCCTGAGGAAGGAGACGGTGTTGGAACTGAGGAGGCTGCGGGAGGAGATGCCGAGTCTATCAATTTCGGATGCGGGCGGGGACGAAGATGGTGATGATGCTGTGGTCAGGAGGCTGCTCGCCAGCTATTGCCAGGGAAGGTCGAAGGAGCTTCAGGAGAGCAGGTCAGATAACTTTTTACTTTGTGCGTGTTAATATCATAATCGCAGTTTCAAAATTCTTGTGAATTTTCTTTTTTTTTCTTCTTTGTCGTTGGTGCAGTTCTTCACCACCAACGATACATTGTAGGCTGTGTTATAAAGAATCGGCAGAGTGGTCAAGTTGACACAAATTTATTATGGAACACAACCATATACTGTACAACTATTGCAACACAGAGTGTAAAAAGGATGCTCAAAACTCAGGTCAGTTCTTTTTTTTTTTACAATTACTGTACACAAGCACGAGATGAAAAAAAGCTAAAAAAAAAATAAAGGGCGTGATAGACATCTTAGTCATAGCGGTCGCAGCCTCCCTCGGCTATGTGCGCCATGATCCAGGCCCTTCTCTCGGCCAGCTTCGAGTAGACGGCAGCAGCTTGGCGCTGGCAGCCCGCCACTGCGTCCTCCCCGGTGGCCAGCCTGGACAGCAGGCCGACCTGCACGGCCCGGACGGACCCGTCGGACCTGGCCCGGGCCCACTGCAGGGCCGGGGAGCCGCGCCGGCGGAGACCGGACAGGATCGGGTCGCCGCACTCGGAGGAGGAGTGGGAAGGGGACGAATAACGCTGCTGATGTTGTTGCCTGACTGCCTCGCTCGCCAGCTCCTTCAGGATCTCCCTGAACCATAAAGGGCCACCATAATAAGAAAACAATTTGGAGGCCTGTCTACCGCCCTGTACCTTAATCCCAAGTCATGATATCTCTCCATCAGGACCGGTCTCTCCCCTCTCGACCAGAGGAACTTTGGAGGAGACTTTTCTTGGTGCTGCTGCCACTGCCGTTGCTGTTTGTGCTGCTTTTGGGCCTCCTGCCAACCCGCGCAGAACTCGCCCTCGCGATCAAAATCCTGAGGACAGAAAAGGGCCTGGGAAGGGGAGAGAGGAAATTCCAGTCGTTTGCTCCGTTACCTTTGACAGCTCCGAGCATTGAAGGACATCCAAAATGGGAAATCTTGGGTCCTATAGAAAGGTAGGGGGGGGGAAATGTTTGAAAGCTGCTTTAAGCAAGAAACTGGGGAATATGAGGAGCTAGTATGTACTCGTACTTTAAAGTGGCGCGATTTTCCACGAACCCTCAAATTGATTGAGGAGGCGCAGGAGCTGCTGCAGTAGCCCCAGTCGCTCTCCCCTGTGTAGTCGAGGGTCTGGGTTGGCAAAGAAGCAACACTAAAAATATGGGAAAAACAGCTGACGAAGAGAGTACATGGCATGGTATGTCAGGGAAGTTCTGAAGATAATTTCAATAATTTCGCTACAATTAAGAACGCAATGACGAATCATGATCTCCTTTCTTAAACTGCCGCAAAGAAATATGTATATGTACCGGTAGTATCTACGTACAAATGGCAAAACAACAGCAAGAACAACGACAACAACATACTTTTTTTCCTCATACGCACGTTCTCTTTCTGTCGCTGAACCCTGCACCATCCGTGAAGTCCCGGGGAAGTCTGGTAGCAGGTCCGGGTCCTGTTCTCCTGAGGGTCCTGAAAGAGTCACAGCTACGCCCTAAAATCCCGTTTGAGTGAGAGAATGATGACGCCACATTCGCACCTCTACGACGAACGCCTCACTCTCCGCCACCGTCCTGTCGTAGCCTGGCCCGTTGTGCTTGTGGCTCCTCCTCAGGGCGGCCAGGAACTCCCTGCAGTAGACGTCCAGGGCCGCAGGGGTCTGGCCAGGGTGGCAGCGGCCAGAGCAGAGGTGGTAGGGCTGAAGGACGAAAAAAAATTGTGTCGAGGAAGTGTTGGCCAACAAGCATCTATAATCAATCAAGCAAGATTTGTGGCCGGGAAAGGAGGAGGAAAAGAGTTTGATTGATGACCACCCGTCGCACCTTGGGCAGTTTCTCATCAGTCATGCAAGGCTGATCGCGCCGAGGGTGCTGGCGACGACGAAGTAGGGTCTCCTTCTTGCCTTCTTCTCCTTCGATCCCTCCCCATAGCGGGTCAGGCTCCACATAGACGACGGTGTGCTCAACTCTCAAACTGGGGGGAGAAAGAAAAAAGGAAAGATGGGAGATTGAAATGTCCTTCCTTGCCTGAGGTGAGGACTCACGTCTCCTGCAAGATCCCGTCCAGACAGACCGGCATCCGGGCGGGCCCGAACCGGACGCGCGGGTCAACTCGGAGGAGGCCGCAGTCGCCCCCTCCACGCCCGGACAGGGTCTTCTTCCTCTTGGGGACGATGGCGCGGGTGCCGACGTACCTGCTGCCGTCGTCCACCGCTCCGATGAAGGCGTCGATCTGCTTCAGGGAGGTAGGGTAGATGTCGTAGACGGTCCTCTCCGGGTCCGCGCAGAATAGATCGCCGTTCCCTTCGTCGTCGTTTCCTTCGCCGCCGCGGCCGCCGCTGACGCCGAGGCCGCCGCCTCCGCCGCAGAGGCACCGTGCAGAGGTCAGCACGAATCGGTGGTTCAGCAGGGAACCGGAGCAACGGATCGCCGGTTGACGCTGTGGTCGGAGGTCAAGACGTTGCCGCATAGAAAAGTGCCTTTTTTAGATTTAGTACATGCCCCCCCCTTCCCCTCACGTGTGCTCTGATGTCCAGCCTCACTGACCACGGCCTCGTCTTTGCTGTCGCCGTCCTCCTACCCGCGTTCTCTGTCCTCTTGACTCTGCGACCTTTTTCTCTTCCTCCTCCTCCTCCTCCGATCTGACTGACCATAAAGGACGCTGCCTTCCCTTCTTTCTTTCCGTGGTTGATTCTGCTCGACGACTCCGACACTCCGCACTTGCAGTGCTCTGCGTATTATATTATCGGTGAAATTATAGTGCTAATTTGTCTACCAGTAAAGCTGTCCGCGAACGACATTCTGACCAATTTTAGCTCCTCGTCCTACTTGGAAGAAAGATCCTCTTCCGTCTCGATAGGCGTTTAAGTAGCCAGGGAGGGAGGAAGCTGGACGGATGAAACAAGAGAGGGGAGAAAGTCTCTTCACCAGTGACAAAAATGCTCTGTCCCATGTGACAGGTACCCGTGGAAGGAGAATAGCGCATCTCCCTGTTTCTCATGGCCTTGGCCTCGGTCTTCTGGTAGTTCCTCCGTCTGATCGAGCAACAGTCAAACAAAGACGTGGGGTCAGTTCTTAACTTCAGGTTTGTGGCCACGTTTGTCCGCCGCACCTGGCCTCTTCCCTGGCCACCGTCCGTTCCAGGTCGTCCTCGAACCGCCGCGATTCCGCGTCCCTCAAGTCCTCGTTCTCCTTCTCGAGGCTCTTCTGTTGTTTTTTCCCCCCAGCCCCGGAAAGAAATTGAGTTTGTTGTTCCTGTTTGTAACAACAAGTTTGTTGTTCCTCCTTACTCACCGTGATCTGCTCCGCTCTTTTCAGCGCCGCCGTCAACCCGTCAAGCTCCGCCTCCTCGTCCGTCATCCCTTCCTCCCCCTTCACCTCCTCCACCTGCAGGCTCTTGTTCTTCTCCTCCTCCCTCTCCTGCTTCTTCAGCATCATCCTGACCTCGGCCAACTTGATGAGGGCCCTCAGTTTTCGCTTCTTCTCCTCCTGTTACAGTGACATGCTACGTACCAGTACTTTACCGTCTAGGTGACAAGTACTCCCAGTTTTGTATACCAGGCTGTCTCCTCCTCTCCCGAGTAACTCGGAGGCTGCCCTCAGCACCTTGAATTTCTCCACCCTCCTCTTGTTCTCATCGTCATTCCCAGGGAGGCCTTTCATAATACTATTCTCCCCGTCTGCGAAAAAAAGAAGACTTTTTCAAATTATTTGCTTTCACTTTTGTACAATGTACATAACTAGTAGAGTGTAATTGACTGTACAGTGCGTGCCTGCCGGTTCTATTGTGGAGTAGACGTCCGTGGTAGCCCCCCCTTTCTCTCCTTCTCCGACCCCTCCGACAAACGAATAGACATCAGTGGTCTTTATCCTTTCTCTTCCAATTCTAGCATAAACGTTTGTAGTCATTCCCCTTCCAGCTACTCTTCCTCCCCCAATTCTGGCATAGACGTCCGTGGTGGCCTCCTGTCCTTCCTCCCTCCGTCGTCCCCCGCCAATCCTGGAGTAGACGTCGGTGGTCGCCTCCGCCGCTGTTACGGCGGCTCTGTCGTTGCTACCCAAAGTCGAGTAGACGTCGGTGGTGGCCACCCTCTTCTTGTCTGGCTTGATCTCTTCGATAGACATCATCATCTCAATGGGCGGCGCTGGCGCAGCAACCTTCTTCTCGTCTTCATCTCCCTCCCCCTCTTCCTCGATCCTGACTTGCAACGTGTCCGTCCTCGTCTTGGGCGCAGAGACGCCTCCCAGGCTCGTCGTCCGGTTCAGCGTCAGAGTCCTCGCGCGCAGCTTCCTGACAGAATGTCCATTTCAGTTGCAGCATGTTGCTTGAAGAGACCTTCTTCCTTGCCTGCCTTCCCCGGCCAATTTCAGCTCCTCTTCCTCGGCGTTGTTCTTTCTGATCGGCTGGACCTCCTTCTCTTCGTCCGCTGGTCTGTAGCTCCGGAGACTGATCAGAGGCATAGGACAATCGTGACCACCAACAGCAGGAACGAAAACAGCAAACTGTACCTCGGTGCCTTGATCCCCTTCTTCTTTTCCTCCTCCTCCTCCTTCTTCTTCTGTATGAGAGCATCGACCACCTTGACGGCGGCGTCCTTGCTCTCCCGGTCAGTTGCCTCCAGCACTACCTTCTTGTCGCTCCCCTCGGCCGCTCCCCTCCTCTCCTCTCCTCCAGTCGCGTGTACCACGATCTGAAATTTCTCAGAAAGCAAAGAGGAAAGTCTAAAATTAAAAATCTTATCATCTTTTTATCTTTCGACAACTTTTTTACCTTGCCCTTTGCTCTGATGACGCCCATGTCCTTGATAAGCGCCTCCTTTGCCGCCCTCCTCAACCCCTCCGACGCCGCCCTATCCAGTTCCTTCTCCTCCTCCGTTTTCTTCCTCTTTACGGCCCTTCGGCGTTCCTCCAAGACCTCCTTCAAGACCTCTTCCTTGAGCTTCGTCAGCATCAGTTCTTCCTCCTCCTGGATCAGGTCCTCACCATCCTCCTTCTCTTTGTCCTCAGTAATGACGACGGCGGCCACCTCCTTTTCCTCTCCCTACAAAAATTTCAAACTTTTGTGTTGGTAACCTGAGTACTCATGTGGTATACACATGGGTGCACTGCTTGCTTTTCTTACCTCATTTTGTATGTTTTTCTTTTTGTATGTGCTCTGCACTTGTTGTTGTCGTTGCTGTTGTTCCTCCTTCCTCCTCCTGGCCCTCTCCTCCTCCACGGCGATAGACTCGGCGACGGACAGGACCTCATCCTCCTCTTCCTCCTTCGAGTCACGCTTCTCACGACGCTTAACCTTCACCAGGAGGAAAATGGTCCTCTTTAATGAACGGGAATTCGGGAATGAACGGAAAACTCACTTTGTCCTCGCTGGGTTCCCCCTCTTCGCCGTCGTCTTCCTCTTCCTCCTCGTCCATCCAGCGTTCGCCGTCATCTGCATCGACCTCGACCTTCTCCGTCTCCGGAGTTTCGTCAACCTCGCGCAGCACCCTGTCGTGCTGCAGCTCCCAATCCTCCACGTCATCGTCATCATCATCATCGTCGTCGACGTCATCGTCTCTGAGAAGCTCCTCTTCCCGCCCCTGGTCGCGGATAACCCTGTCCTCCTCCACCCACTCGGAATCGTCGTCGTCGCCGTCGTCGTCGTCGACTTGAACGGAGCGCGAAGTGATGGAAAATGGGACGAGGAAGAGGAAGATGAGGAGCGACAACAACGGACGCGAATGTCGAGTCATGATTTATGGCCCTTCTGTCGTCGTAGTCACAGAAATGCTCTTCTCCCTTCGCCGAGTCCATATTTCATTCGCCGCAATCTAGGGTTTCATCAGTTTGACAGTCTGATGAGGTTCTGCCTTTATTTGCTTTTGATTTAGAATGAGGGCGGTTCTAGGAAGGGCATTGATAACGATATTTTTCTTTATGTTGTTCCAGGCAAATGGCCGTTCAATCCGTAGCGACCGTCGCCGCCGCCTCCACTGCTTCGGCCTCCTCCTCCAGAGCCACAAGAAAGTCAGAACGAAACGCAAAATCTGAGTAAGAAAGAAAACATTGGTGGTGTTTTGTTTTCTTGTCTACAGTAGTTTATCTTATCTGCATGCCGGTCCACTATACAGTGTACTCCGGATAATGGGGAAACGGTTAAACGGGAATTTTGGATAAAAGGGAAAGTTCCCAGGTAACGGATTTTTTATGTAGTAAACCACTTCGGTTAAAGGGGACAGTTTCCGCTTAATCGGAAATTTTCCTGTAAAAATAAATCCTCTTCCTTCCTTTTTCGGTGCAAAAAGGGAGGAAATAGGATTCATTTCAGATCTACTGAAAAAGAATTGCATGCCAAATGCCATTTTTTTCATGCTTGGGCAAAGCAACAAAACAATTTTATTGATTTATTTTTCTCACACAAGTAGTACAGTACTGTCGACTCTGAATCTGAAGTAAAATCTGCACTTTCTTTGCGCAC
>JAAUYM010045430.1_pt1 | contig 11519 bp, 6 predicted proteins | sample 7278001 | NCBI WGS metagenome assembly JAAUYM01 (sample SAMN14350224, study PRJNA611818) | marine sediment metagenome | isolation source: surface marine sediment (1.8m) | place: French Polynesia: Moorea | collected 2018-08
CCCAAGTGCTCGCTCTGCTCTTCCTGTTTCTCCCCTCTCTCGCCTCCTCATTAAAGGGAGCATCAAGTAATTTGCGGAGGGAGAGGGGAGTCATGATATCATCATGATGCTTGGAGGATTTAAAAAAAATGTTTTTACGACCTTCGACGGCTACCGCTGCTCCCCATCCACGTTATGAACATTTAAATGACGATTTTTCTGTGTGAGCTTATCTGGGAGAGAAGGTCGGGGTATGGGGAGACGAAAGACTTTTTTTTATGGCAGATGAGGTCGTTAAAACTCCCAATTCGTGGTGATGATGATGGGCAAACGCTTGGGGGCAGTGAGCAACAGGCGCAAACGAGGGTTTATGGCTTCTTAAAGAGCCTCTTTCACTTTTCTTTTCTCCTGCAAGACTGACCGCTGGGGCAAAAGTACTACTACGTACAAGTGTCAAATTAAAAAAAGTCATATAGTTTACGAAAATAAGTTTTTTTTCTTTCAAACTCTGATAATTTACAAGCATGCCATTGCTGTGAACTTCAAGCGCACTTGAAGACAGAAGTACAGGCTATTTTTTTATTGTGCAGCATCCAACAGAGGGAGCTCAGAGTTTAAAGGAACAAACTGCAGTTCATCCACTTGGATAAGAGGTTCTCAACCTTTGGGTTTTGCATCACGAATTGCAAATTGCTACAAGAAAAGGTACAGGACTTAAGAAAGATGAAACAAGGTGCGGATGTTGTTCAGGTCTCAGAGTGGGTACGTCTCGCTTTCCGAAAAAAATGTTGAGAACCCTTGAGGGACTTAGTAGTAGACGACCGCTGACAAGACGTTGACGGCGACGAGGACGACGGCCCCGGCCGCCACGGCGACAGAGCCGGCGCCGTCGCCGTCGCCGCCGCCGCCGCCACTCCAGTATCCGTAGGGGGCACAGAACTCCTCCGCCGGCACCTCGACCACCAGGTGCCTCCTGCGGTCGAGCGCCATCTCCCCGTCCTCCTCCCACCGGTCCTGGACGGGCTCGTAGGCCAGCACGGTTGTGTAGCGGCACACGAAGTCGTCGCCGCAAACGGGCTGCCAATTTCAATTAAGAAAAAAAACACATTGTGGTGGACAGAGAGAGAGAGAGAGAGAGAGGAAAAAAGTTGGGGAAAGAAGCAAGCACGTGGGGAAGTTAAGAAAGTATTCTTTACCACTCGCATTATTACTGGTTAAATTACATTAGGCCTAGCTTTGCTTGCCTTTTAGCCCCATCAACTTGAGCAATTAGCACTTATAACAAGAAGAACAACTTTCCTTCTCCTACGTGTAGACCGCGATGACGCTCACTCACAGTAAACGGTAAATCACCTGTCCAAAGACCGTCGGCACTCCTCTGAAGGTGGTGAGGGAGTCGAAGTTTTCGGCCAGGGGCACGCCAGGGACAGGGGCGCGGGCGTGGAAGTCCAAGGTGGACAGGTCCAGCCAGTAGCCGGTGGACAAGAAGATGCCTGGGTGGAAAGGGGAAGCAAATTTACAGTTTGTGGAGAATTTGCTGTAGTACTACTTGCCTGTCAAGAAAACAAAAAGTTCAATTGCGCAAATATCACAGAAGAGAAAAAAAAATGACCTGGACTCCCGCTGACTTCCAGCGTGGCGCACCTTCCCGGCATGACCAGCTCCGGCGGCATGTCCCTCAGCCGGGACACCTGCCAGGTGAGCGGGTCCAGCATGAGCACCTCCTCCCTGAGGTGGTAGACGGCGCCGCCGTATTCTATGAGGCACTGGTCGGCGGTCCAGTCGTCTCCGGGACCGTCCTGAAGAAAAGTTGCATGGAAAAAAAACCCCTTCGCTTTGCATGAACTAGATCGTAGATTGGTACTATAGCTTCGCAGCTACAAACTCATTAGTCATTAGCTTCATAAGTCAGGGTTCAGACTGGCAACCCTGATCTATGAAGCCACTCGCTACTGGCTTTGTGGCTACAAAGCTACGATTTTAGAATCTGGTATATTAACAAAGTTTTTTATTCTTATGAAAGTTCTTCCCTCGTAGGTCTCCCACTCTGGCGCCTCTCTGTCCGGCATGATCTGGGAGGTGGCGGTGTAGCCCAGGTTGACGTGGTAGAGGTCGTCGGCGGAGCCGTCCTGGAAGGTCGTGTGACAGTCAGACATCGGTATGTGTGGTAAACTTTAGTGGTTTTTGGCAAACCATCATATGGAGAACCTGCTCTAGAACTCCCTACGGACATGTGGGAATCCTGGATAAATGAAAAAAAAAAGTTTGGCTGCTTCCGACCCTTCCCACTTAAGCGGGTTCGACTGTACTATCCTAATTTCTGCTGTCGAGGGTGTTTTTCTTTGGCTTTGACACTCACGACTATGGGTATCTCCGCCAAGAGGTGTTGGTAGGTGGGCTCGACCAGCGTGGAGTGGAGCGTCCACTCCTCCTCCCCGGCCCTCCAGGAGTAGCACCCGTCCTCCAGCCCGCAGCTGTCCTCCAGACAGGTCTGCCCGCCGCACACCAGGACCATGCCACCTTAAGGAAGGAAAAAAACATGCTACTTTTTTGCCACGCATGCAACGAAAGCGCCAGAAGCAGCAGCACCAACATCATGAACAGCAACATGTGCAACTGACGTCAGACACGATTAGTAAGTACTACTACAATTTACGCTTGGAGTAACACAACAACATTTCCCAGTTTTGGACCTTGGCTGTCCTGCGTGTACAACCCGCTCTGCAGGTAGACCCCCTTGGGATAGCTCGGGATCTCGATGGACCCGGGGGCGGTCGGGCACCCGTACAGCTCGGCCTGGTTGAGGAGGGGCCAGTAGGGCGTGTCCTCGATGCCGCTGTATCCGCCCACCACCACGGCGGCGGTGGACTGCGCGGACGCCGAAGACGCCAGCGAGGAGACCAGCAGCCAGCTGATTGGAGCTCTCATCTTGGCACACAGGAGGGGAAAAAAATGTCTCAATCACCCCACACCAGCTTCTTGTGCTGCGTCCTGGAACAGTTATCGATCAAATCGAGTTTCAAGCGCCGATAGCTTTGTTCGGCAAGATTCCTTTTTTTTACAATCTGCTAATCAGCATCACAGGATGTTATTAATCACTAATCCGACAGCGCATGAAAAAAAATGAGATAACGTTAGTCACAAAAGAGGACGATTTATTATTGTGACGAATTGTGCATGTGCGCGGCAACAAGTTGCTCAGAGCAATAGGCTGGAGAGGAACAGGGAAAGGACGACGGTGGACCAGGACGACGACCTCCAATTCGCTCCGTCGTCGCCTCCTCCTCCTCCGTTGCCGCCCCCGCCCTCCTCCGTAGTGGAATTTGTGCTTGAGGGCGTCGACACCGCTGTCATTGTTATCGTTGTTGTTGTTGTTGTCGTTGACGTTGACGTTGTTGTTGTTGGCATTGTCGAACTTGTGGTGTCCTCCTCTCTAGGAACAAGAATGTCGCAAAAACTGGCGGGAATCTCTATGACCTCGTGGTAGCTCCTCGGCACCAGCATGGTCCCGATCGCCTCCCAGGTGTCGGTTTCGGCAAGGTACTGCAGGATTCCCTTGTTCTCGCAGGATGCGTCGTCCGAGCACACGGGCTCTCCAAAGATGGTGGGTCTGCCCCTGAAAGTCCACATTGCGTTGGGGAAGGACTCTGTCGGGTCGACCGGGGGGACCGCCTTCTTGATCCACTCAGTGCTGTTCAGATTGTACCAGTATCCCTCCGCCAGGAAGATGCCAGGCTCGTCCTCGATTCTGATGCCAGAGCACTTGCCCTTCCTTGCCAGCCCTTCGGGCAGGCTCTCCCCTTCGTTGTCCAGGATCCAAGTGGAGGGATCAAGAATGTCAACCCTGTCCCTAAGGCTGTAGATCATGTCCTCGAATTCCAGGAAGCACTTGTTGCCGTACCAGTTTCGATCTTCTACTGACATGTAGCTGCTCCAAGTCTCTGTATCAGTATCAAGGATCTCCGTCAGATAACCATTTCCAATTACCACTGGTTCAAGAGGCTCAGATTCAGGCTTGTTCAGGTTTGGAACCATGACCATTATATTGTTGTCATGAGGGTCAATCATTGTCGGGCCTGAGTACCAACCATTTGATGCTGAGGGCCAGTAAAAGCATTCTCTTTTGGGAACACATTCCAAATTGTCACACCCAAAACCTCCACAGAGCAGTGCTCTTTCTATGTCAGATCTGTAGATGCCAGCCGCCATGTACACTGGATTGGGAAAGTCTCTCAGTCGAACAGAGTTTCCTCCAAACTCAGCACAACCAAAGAGTTCAACACTCTGGTGAGCATCCTCCGGACTGTTGATTGCTGAAGCTCCTCCAATGATGAGGGCAACAGTGTCCTCTGAAGCTTTCTCAGTAGTGGTGCTAGACACGTCCACAAAGTTGCTGCAAACATCCTTGGGTAGCATCGCCACCTCGTGATATGTTCTGGATTCCGACATCTGCCCAATGACCGTCCACTGATCAGTGTCCTGGTCGTACTGAACAATGTTCCTGTTTTCACAGGTACTTGTGACGTCACACACAGCGTCTCCAAACACCGTTGGCTTTCCCTCATAAGCCCAGAGAGCGTTGGTCAAGCCAGCTGGGTTTACCGGATCGTACGGAGGGAGGGTCACTTTGTGCCAGGTCTCAGCAGTCAGATCAAACCAATGTCCGTTCCTGAGAAATATCCCAGGACTCTCATTGACTTCAACATAGCCGCACCTGCCCTGTCCATAAAGCCCGTCCGGCACCTCCCCAAGAGACTGATATTCCCAGTTGAGCACATCGAGAACAACGATGGTCTCAGTGATGCTGTAGATGGTGTTTCCGTGCTGGGTCAGGCACCCTAAGGCAAACCAGTTGTTCTCGGGCATTAGCAAGTAGGGCACCCACTGGTCGGCAGGTCTGTCGTAAATCTCCGAGGTGTTTCCAAATCCTACTGCCAATGCTGTTCTCTCATCGAAGGATCCATTGATGTACGGGGCACTGGCCATGAGAAAATTAAACTTGCCAAGGGCAAGCGAGGAGGCAGCTTCCCAAGTCCCTCCAGGTGAAGCTGGGGTCCACCAGTGACAGTCCTCTCTTGCCTCGCAATCGGTACTAACTCCTAGGCAGCTGTATCCTCCACAGGAAAGAACCCTGCCTTCCTCTTCCATGTAGATTGCCCCCATCAAGTACCCTGCCTGATCCGGATATTCCTCCAGAATAATTGACTCCGTTCCTGTGCAACCAAACAGTTCCACTGATCTCAGGATAGGATCAGTTTCGTCATCATCGCTAGGAAAGTATCCAGCAATAATTATTGCAACTTCATCCCTGATGCCAACTGAGGTTGCTTCCAGTACTGCAAGATTGTCAGACACGGAAGACACTGTTTGCGTTTCCGTGTAGGAATCGCTCCCATCCCCAAGATCAAAGTAGGCGCAGAGTTCTCCTGGGATTTCAATGACCTCATGCGATCTCCTGTTGTCTCTCAGAGTGCCAAGAAACACCCAGCTGTTGTTATCAGGATTGTATTGAATCACGTCTTTAGTGCTGCACTCTCCTTCGTCATTGCAGTTTGCTTGGCCAAATATTGTTGGCCTTCCCCTGAAAGTCCACATTGCGTTTGGATCATTTGTAACTGGGTCGAATGGAGATATTGCTAGCTTCTTCCACTCTTGACTTTCGAGGCCAAACCAGTATCCAAACTGGAGGAAGATTCCCAGCTCTCCTTCCACCTCCACTGTTGCACATTTTCCTGTCGTTTCGAGATTTTCTGGCAAAGGTGGAAAGTCCTGGTTGAAAGTCCACGATGCCGGGTCAAGCTCTGTTATTTCCATCCTGACGTTGTAGATTGAGCCATTGACTTCCAGCAAGCAGGCTAAGGAGTACCATCTGTCTTGCAAGGTCTCGTAAGGTGTCCACTGGTTGAGGTCAAAATCAAATATCTCTGTCGTGTAATCGGTTCCAATAGCCAGGGGAGCAAGCGGTGATCCATCCGGCTTGTCAGGATGGACGACCTCAGGCATGATAAAATTGTACCTGGTACTGTTGAGTGGTGGTGCTTCCTCCCATGAATCGTCCTCTGGGTTCCAGTGGTAGCACAAATTTGTCTGGGAACACTGTCCGCCCTCAGCACAGGTGATCCCACCACAAACCATGACCTTCTCTTCTCCTTGGACATACCTGCCAGCATGAAGGTAGATGTTGGAGGGGAAGTCTTTTAGTCTGATGGAGTCAGAAGCAGAGCCCTCACAACCAAAGAGTTCAACACTGTCAAGGTGCTCAACATCGTCACCAACTGGAATATTGCCACCAATGACAAGAGCAGCAGTTTTTTGGCTTGACTCACCGACCAGAGTCTGACAGTAAGATCCTGGTATGCTGATCATAGTGTGAAAAGTTCTTGATTCCAGCATGCTCCCAATTTCAGTCCAAGCATCACTCTTAGGGATGTACTGAACTATTTTATTGTTGGAACACTCTCCGACTTCATTGCAGTCTGGCATCCCAAATATGGTTGGCCTTCCCTGAAACGTCCACATCGAGTTGGGAAGAACTCCAACGGAATCATATGATGGGAAGGATTTCTTTTCCCAAGCTTCTGTGTGTAGGTTGAAGAAATAGCCGTATCTTGTAAAAATGCCAGGATCACCATTAATTTCTGTGTAAGCACAAGTTCCCGAACGGACAATGTTGTCTGGAGGGACACCGAGAGATTGGACAGTCCAGTCAGCCAAGTCCAAGATCAATATCTCATCCCAGATGTGATATATCTTGTCACCTTCCTGGTGGATGCAGCCGAGCTCTCCCCACCCACTCTCTTCCAATGAAATATAGGGCACCCACTGATCATCATTGGAATCAAATATTTCAGTTTCAGTTCCAAACCAAAGTATGCCAGGGACATGGTGGTCATCCGGAGGCTGTTCGAGCAGGTTTGGCATCTGCGCCATAAAGAGACTTAACGAGGGTGTCTGGACAAGTGAGGGAGCTTCTGTCCATTCTCCAGAGAAAGGGGACCAGTAGTAACACAAGCTCTGTCTCACGCAAGGAGGACAAGTTGATCCACCACAGACCATGAGCCTTCCTTCCTCAGTTATGAAAGTGCCTGAAGTCAGTATGATTCCTTCCTCAGGGTAGTCCGTCAGGTAGATAGTCTCGTCGTCGGTACACCCAAATAGTTCGACTGACTGATGGTAGACATCTGTCGCCTGATTATATCCGCCAAGTATAATTGCAGCTTCGTTCTCCTCGCTGGACTCCTCTTCAAGCACAAAATAGTCACAATATTCCACTGGCACCTCGATGACTTCGTGCATAAGTCTGGTTTCCGTCATGCTCCCAAGAGTCAGCCACGAGTCACTCAAAGGATCGTACTGCACAACTTCTCTATACTCACACTCCCCGTCAGAATCACAACTGGGTATGCCAAAGATAGTTGGGCGTCCTCCAAAAGAGAACATTGCGTTCGGAACGTCTCCAATCGGATCAAGGGGCGGCACTGCAAACTTTCTCCAGGTGAACGACCTGAGGCTGAACCAGTCCCCGACGGGCAGCATCACTCCCAACTCTCCGTTGATTTCGAGAGCGGTGCAGCGGCCTCTCTGGTTCAAAGTGTCCGGCATGGTGCCAAGGACCGTCACATTCCAGGTGTAGGGATTCAGCTCCACGATTTCATCCCTGAGACTGTAGATCAGCCCGTCGTGCTGGAACAGGCAGTACCTGGAGTACCAGATGTCGTCCACGTCCCTGTATTCACTCCACACCCCGTCCTGTCCCAGGATCTCGGTACTCAGGCTGTTGCCCAGGACCAAGGGAAATTGAGAGTTGTCCTCATCCGGTTCGTCAATGTTCGGAGCCAAGGCCAAGATAAAGTCGCTCCTGCTGCTGGTAAGAGAAGGTCCATCTTCCCAGACGTTTGCCTCCGGGGACCAGTAGTAGCATTCCTCCATTGTGAAGCACACGCTCTCATCACAGCCAAAGCCGCCACAAGCCATCACCCTGCTCTCGTCGGGCATCAGGGTGCTGCCAGTCAGGTAAATGGGGTAGGGAAAGTCTGCCACTTCGATGGAGTCCCTAGCGGTGTCGGGACAGCCAAAGAGCTCAACAGTGGATATGACCGTGTTCGGCTCGACGCTCGACTTGACGCCCCCGACAATCAAGGCGGCACTCTGTCCCAAGGTGCTCTCGCCAACCACTGGCTCCTCCGTCGTCACGCTGGCGGTGGTGCTCGAGGACTGTGGGGTGGTGCCGGAGACGAAGTTCTCGCAGGCGCTCGAGGGCAGCGTGACGACCTCGTGGAGGGTCCTCGTCTCCAGCATCTCGCCGATCTTCACCCACTCATCCGACTCAGCCAGGTACTGGACAATGTCCTTGTTGACGCAGCTTCCCTCGCTACCACAGGTGGGATATCCGAAGACTGTGGGCCTCCCCCGGAAGGAGAACATCTCATTGGGCATTCGGGCGACGGAGTCGTAGGGTGGGACGGCCCTCTTCTCCCACTCGGTCGCGTTGAGGTCAAAGAAGTAGCCGTACCTGGTGAAGATGCCCTGGCGCCCGTCGATCTCCGTGTGGGCACACCTGCCCGGGTTCACCAGCGCGTCCGGGAGGTCCTCCCCAATTTGTCCAAACGTCCATTCCGACGTGTTGAGCGTCTCCACCCGATACCTCACGTTGTAGACCAGGTCCTCGTGCTGCACGAGACAGCCGAGCCCGACCCACTGGTCGTCCTCGATCGGGTGGTAGTAGGTCCAGTTGGAGGTGGAGGGAACAAAGATCTCGGTCTCCACGCGGCTGCCGAGGACGAGCGGGACGGGGACCTCTCCGTCCGGGTCCCCGGCAGCGTCGAAGTTGAAGACCTGCGCCATCAGGAAGTTGGACCTGGGCATCAGCAGCGGCGGCCCCTCCTCCCCCCACTCCCCTGAGTCCGGCGACCAGTAGTGGCACTCCGATCTCATCTGGCAGGCCAGCATGCTAGGGCAGGTGATGCCGCCGCAGGAGAGCACCCTGTCCTCCTCCTCCAGGTAGGTGGCTCCGGGCAGATAGGTGCTGTTCGGGTAGTCCGGGAGCCTGATAGAGATCTCCCCGGAGCACCCGAACAGCTCCACGTGCTGCAGGATGGCCTGGTCCGGTTCCGCGTCCGCCCAGTAGCCGCCGATAATGAGGGCGACCTCGTCCTCATCCTTAAAGTAATAAAAAATACTGTACTACTAACAGGAAAACTAAGATATAAAAAAGTCAGATCACAGGTGCACTACTAGAAAAAAAAATTCTATTTGGTAGACAGGAGCAATCTTTTGCGATCTGCTAGCTGATTTTCTGCCTCCGTGAATCCTCTTTGTCCACACCTGAGCTGCGGCGGCCGCGAACGCCGCCACCAACAACGGCAGGAACGTCAGCGACGGCTTCGCCATCGATGCTTTGGGCCAGTGCAGAAATTAGAAAGTGGCTTCCTTTGTGCAGACAAGGGGTGAGGATTAATTTGCCGGTGATAAGGAGGGAGACAATTAAAAAGCTAAATTAGGGTAATAAAGCAGCACGAAGCGGATGCTTTGTAGGAGGAGATAAAGACGCCACCGCTGCAGTGATTAAAACATAATTCGTTAGCACCAAGTCGCGATTTGCGTGAAGCTATTGCATCTGCAGGAACGAGGTGCGAAAGTTGATGGATTAAGATGAGCTCAAGAGGCGAATTAAAAATGCTTTATGGAGCGCACCTTGCGGAGCATTATACATGTGCAACAGTATGTCAAAGTATCATAAGTGAAAAAATGATAACACAACGTGAGCCAGAAGCTGCATCAGTGCATATTGCGAGACAAACTGACACAGCACCGCTGCAGCGCCGGCCTCTCCTCCTGTCAGTAGTCTCGTTTGCACGGCCTCGCAGAAGAACCCCGGGACCTCCACCACCTCGTGGTACGTCCTCGGCCGCCTCATCCTCCCGACCGCTTCCCAGCGGTCCGCCTCCGGCGAGTACTGCGCCACCTCGACGCTGGAGCAGGAGGAGGACCCACTCCCGTTGCAGCGGGGGGACCCGAAGACCGTGGGCCTTCCGCGGAAGGACCACAGCGCCTGCTCCTCCTCCTCCTCCTCCGACGGACGGGATGGAGGAGTAGCCTTTAGGTGCCAGGTCAGGGTGCGCAGGTCCAGCCAGTGGCCGGAGCGCACGAAGATCCCCTCTTTTCCTCCGGCCTTGGCGACGGCGCACCCACCCTTGTAGACCACCCCGGCGGGAAGCCGACTGAGCTTCCACGAGGCCAGTTTCAGCTCCACTAGGTCCTGGCCCAGGCTGTAGACCCTGCCGCCGTTGTGTGCCAGACACCCAGCCAGGGAGAACCACCCGCCGCTCAAGTTTCGGTAGCTCCTCCACCCTCCAGCCTCTTCCAGCACCTCTGTGATCTCCCCTCCCCCTCTGCCTCCCAGCACCACCGGCCTCTCCTTTGCCACCATCGCCATGAAGTGCAGCCACCTCGGCCTCTTCAGCGGGGGCTCCCTTCTCCAAACCTCAGGGCTTGCCGGCGACCAAGAGAAGCATTCTCTCCTTGCTCCACAAGAGGAGGAGCATCCGTACCCGCCGCACACCAGCACCTTCTCCTCCGTCGGAATAAAGGCTCCGGCCGTCAAGTAGATGCCTCCTCCGGGAAAGCTGGGGAGAGAGATGCTGCTGCTGCTGTTGCTGTTGTCGCTGCACCCGAACAGCTCGACGCTGTCGAGGAGGGCGCTGTCGTTGTTAACGTTGTTTGCGTCCGACCAGTAACCGCCGATAATCATGGCGGCAGAAGGAACTTCTTCAGCTTCTAAAAAAGAAAGAAGGAAGAAGACAAACTTGTATGTACTACACGCAGTAAATACATACTCGTACAGTACAACTGCATCAACATTTTAAGAAGTTGTTTCTTACCCGCCACGATTCTGAACAGAATCAGTCCGAAGAGAGCCTCCTTGAGGTCAGCCATTTCTTCCGTTAAATGCTAATTGAAAGACTGAGAAGGGACTTTTTAAAGGGATTCCCTTCTCCCGCCGCGTTTCTCGGAAGCTGTTGAAGATTTTTTTTTTCCGGATAAAAAGAAGAGTAAATGATAGCCCTCTTAAAACTTTAACTGCATCTGAAACGTCTCCTTCTGAGGTACGGTAGTTAGTATGAAAAGAAATACGTCAATGGAATATACGTACATAACTACCTATAACTAGTGAGATTTCACTGTGGCACAAGCAGATAAGACCAAGCAGTTAGGAACCCCTGCCCCGTAAGGAAGAGCCCTACTACTAGTAGTAGTCCTTCAAGAACAATAAAGGATCGCTTTCATACGTCCACTTTCCTCTTTCCTCCTTGCAGAACAAGCGTTTTTTCCCACTCCTCCTTTCCTCTTTCCTTCCTTCCTCTCTTCCTTCCTCCCCCACCATATCCTCTCTCTCCTCTTTTATTAAAAACTGTAGCAGCAGCAGGATGGTGTGGTCTTCTTCGTCGGCGGCCGGGGGGGGGGGGCGGGGGGGCGCGGGGGCGGGGGGGGGCGGCGGGGGGCGGGCGGGGGCGGGGGGGCGGGGCGGGGGCGGGCCGGGC
>JAAUYM010173823.1_pt1 | contig 11516 bp, 19 predicted proteins | sample 7278001 | NCBI WGS metagenome assembly JAAUYM01 (sample SAMN14350224, study PRJNA611818) | marine sediment metagenome | isolation source: surface marine sediment (1.8m) | place: French Polynesia: Moorea | collected 2018-08
GCCTATCCTCAAGGACATGGTCACTGTGGCCTTCTGTGACGCCCAGTCTACCTCGGAGATCCACGAGAACCTGGTGTCCTGGCTACCTCGTTCATCCAGGGTACTAACACATCCTTGAGATTTGCAAGTAGACATTCTTGTTAATGCCTTGGGGGAAGAGTTGCAGGAGCATTACATGGCCTACTTGAATTCCGCAGAGATCGCCAAATCTGTCATAGCTTTCTGAGACCATGTCAAGGCTGTCATGACTGCTAGAGAATAACATATTAAACAAAAAAGTTACACTATATGTTACACAAAATAGCCTGAAATTATACATATTAACAGAGATGTGGCATTATCGGTATTATCGGTAAGACCCTGTACTGACTGGCAGGGTTTTCTACGTCATAAAGTTGAGGTAGTTCCATCCCGCGTAGGAGTAGATGCCGGCATAGAAGGAGACCGCGATCTTGCCTGGCTCCGTCTGCGTATTCTCCCAGACGTTGTCAAACTTGTGGTATCCGCCCTTGAAGAGCGCGACGACTCCAAGGATGATGATGATGGTGAGTGCTGCCAGCTTGGTGAACATGAAGGATTCTGCAGGCTGGTGGTGACCCTCATGCTCCCGACAGTTGAGCCAGGTCAGGAAGGCGATGCAGAGGGCAGTGATCAGCTTGAGGGCCATGTCCGGGATATCGCACTGTGGGAAGATTGGCTGCAGCAGATAGTTGGCCACCGTAAGGGCCATGATCACGTTCGTAGTGGGGCTGAGAAAGGAAGAGAATATCAAGCTGTAGCACAAGCATTTTAGTAGTGGTACAAGTGTGCATCACCTTCTCCTCCTCCTCCTCGCCAAGAAACATCAACTCACACAAAGATGACGTTTGCCGCCCACAGGTAGAGGAAGGCCGGGAGTGGCCCATAGGCCTCCCCGATGTAGTTAGGCGTAGTCGCTGCAGGACCTGAGGGTGGAGGTTCCCAGCTCGGCGTAGCAGAGCGCACCGATCATGGCCAGTAGGCCGCACATGCACCACACCACCAGGGAGAGGCCCACGGAGCCGGTCTCGGCCAGCACACCCTTGGGCGAGATGAAAATGCCTGAAAAAAATGTATGTGTGCATGTATGTAGGTACTACAACACTGTTTGCAATTCCTTACATGACAATTTTTTTATTGTACCCGATCCGATGATGATTCCCAGAATGATGGCCACCCCCTCCAAGAGTCCCAGCTCCTTCTTCAGCCTGACTCCGCCTCCATCCTCCTTTCCCTTCTCCGACTCCGCCTTCTCCTCCAGCATCTTGGACTGGTCGCCCTCCTGCTCTTCCAGACTGCTGTCCAGATAAGTCCTTCCTTCCTTTCTTCTCCTCCTCCTCCTCCTCCTCCTTCCGTTTCACAGAACGCCGACGGTCGGTTGCATCGGGCGAAGGATCATTTGCATTCTGCAACGAAACGAAAGCAGTTCGCCCTTTGGGAACAACCTCTCATCTGCTAAAAGGGCCAGTGACACTCTAACTGCTCCTGGCCACAGTTTGCTAGTAATGTACCCGCCCCACATGTTTTTATAATGCAATAATGCGTCAGAAACCAGTTTTCGCGACTTTTGTGTTGGGGTGGCGGCTGGGGGCAGAGGAAGAAGCGAAGAAATTGGGTTGAACACGACGGGAGGACTAAATGTGTTTTGCCCCCTCCCTTTTCTTCTCGCTGATGCAACAGGAGTTCCGTCTGTCTAGCTTCTCCGTGCGAACTCTACTACTGGTGAGTGGTGGGTGGTGGTGGTGGCGGTGTGCTTTCAGTTCGGATAGACTGCTGCGTGGGTGTGCGCTGCGCAAGCTTGAAGGCGTGCCGATGAGCTAACTTCTTCCTCCGGCTTTCTCTGCCATTTGGATGGACTGGACGCCACGCCACACATAATATATAGTGTACAATACAATACATAGTACGTACGTCCAAGCGGAGGCAAAAAGTTCTTTTACAAGAAAAGTTTTGGAGCAAACGCAGTTTCTCCGAAATTCAAGGTCTCTCTAAAATTAACGTTTAATACGTAACGATACATAGGACTCTTCTTTACAGTAATGTACTGTACTATATGAGTACTGTAGTAGTGGTGTGATGGGATTAAGACCGAGAAATTACTGTTGTGGCAAGGAGACACCATCAGCGACTCCAATATTCACTATTCTTCCTGCACGCCAGGAACAGCTAGGAACAGCTTTTGCAGAGCCAGGTCCCATGAGTCTGAAAGGTAAAAGAAATAAATGTCTCAAGCTCTGGTCAGCTGGCAACGCCTGACTTGAATCCCCTGACCGACTCACTTGTGAATCTGAGGAGGAACTTGGGCTTGCTCTTCCACTGGATGCATACCAGGTAGACGATGACGCCCACCACCAGGATGGCAACGTCGACACCCACCAGCTCGGGAGAGGTGTACGCGGGAAAGACCACCAGGAAGCCGCAGACAATGAAGAAGGTCACGGGAAACACCAGGCTAACCTGAAGGCCGCAGACATGAACATGGAACAAAAAAAAAACCACCGTAATTTCCGTTGAATAAATCAATCACCTTGACTCTTCTTTCCATGTCAGGTCTCCTCCATCGTAGGTAGAGCAGTCCTGTAACAGAGACCAGCTGGAAGAGGGACTCCATGAAGGAGGTGTAGTTGATCAGGTCGTAGAGGCTGTCCGTCGACAACATCGCAAGCGATATCAGGGCCTGCAACCAAAACTGGTACTTGTACTATCATGTAGAGCATGTCCGCTAAAAATCTGAATTCTTCCCTTCTTTTCTCATCCAGAGGCATTCTGTATGGACTAGAAGCATCTTATCCCCATTTTGGATTTTAAACAGTGAATGAAGTAGAATATGAACTTTCTGAATAAAGATTGTTCTACATAATAATGCCAATGATAAACACAAAAAAGTTAAACAGAAAGCATGCACCTTATTCAGGTAATGTTAAATTAATGTTTTTTAAGTTCATTATGCATGCATGCATGTATGCATTATTCAATACAGGTGATCTACAGATAAAGTCTTATTTGGGCATTATCTTTATCTTTACACCGGACAACCTAACGCTATTTCGGTCTTCTTCGATACTGATGAAATAAAAATGACAAATATGACATGCTAAAAAGTCTAAAACCTTTGCCACCAAAATATAAATTTACCTTTAAGAGGCGGATATTCCTTATCTTACAATCATATTTCTTATTTGTAGAGAATAAAAAGAGATGTTGAAGCAGATTATGTTGATATGAGAGCAAGCTTCAAACATAACTTTTATTACAGTTTCTTTTATTGCTACCGATCTATGCTCCGCTTAGATGCATGCTTCCGTCCTAAAATTTTGCACTGTTTATGTCAATCTTTATGTAGTAAGTCTTACCAGAAAGATGAGACAAGGTATTGGCGTCCTCCTGTGTATGTTGAGCAGTGCCATTGCGCTGGGCATGTGTCCGCAGCGAGCCCCGGCAAAGAACAGCCTGGAGGAGGTGAAGATGCCCCCGTTGACGGACCCGAAGGTGGAGCAGGCCACGAATAGGGGCATCACCCACCACATCGGACCGAGCATGCGATATGCAAAGGTCTACAAGTAAAAAAAAAAGAGGAGGAGAGGAGGAGAAGTGGGGCCTGTGTGGAACATTTACTCAATACTAATGTCGTCCATATTGGCTGAAAAGGTGGCAGTACTTTTGTCCTGACTCACCACAGCTACAGCATTGGAAGACAGAATTTCCAACGGCGTCAGGACTACGAAGTAGGCGATGTTCACCAGGAGGTATATCACAATTACGGTCGGAAGGGAGAGGTAGATGGCTCTGCAAAAAAGGAGAAAGAGGAATGGGAGGAGGGTCGAGTGGATGTAAAAAAATGTGCCTTAGAGGTAGGTACGTACATGATTATTTATTACCTAATCCGAAAGGACTTTTGATTATTTTTTATATCCATGTTCTGTTTCACTAAATAAGAAATGCTTGGCGATAAGAAATGAGTTATTCACATCTTCAAGAAAAAAAAACATTTATAAAATTACGTACATGTTTTGCTGCAAGAAATTACAGCAAAACTTTGAAAGCAGCATTCATGTACAGTGTGGTAGTCTAATGCCATGTTTCTGTTACATGTTTCTTAGAACAGCTGATACTGTACCTAGAACATGTCTTCATTAACGTGCCGCAAGCCAACTTGTTAGGCTCGTAAGCTCTAAAAGTTTCCTCCAGAAGAGTAGTACGAGTAGTAGGTACTTTTAGCGTAGGTACCTGGGCAGATTTTTCTCTGGTTTCTTCAGTTCTTCGGTGACAAAGTTGAGGTAGTTCCATCCCGCGTAGGAGAAGAGGCCCGAATAGAATGCCAAGGCGATGCTCCCTAACATTAAAACAATGCATGGACGTGGTGCGTGAAAATTATTGTACCACTAAAGCCACACCAACGCTTACGCCATAGTGGTAATTAGTAATGGGGGTCAAACTTTGAGTTGTTCTAGATGCTCTAAGGATATTTTTTTCACTATTCTTATTCTCACACCTTCTCCTTAAGTTAGAGCAGGCCATCACTAAATGCAGGCTAGCGATGGGAGGCAATTCGGTGGTGCCAAATACCGCGAGTGTCACCTGGCGAGTAATTGGTGTCCTTCCCGGGATCGGAAAGTCCCTGCGTGTTGCCCATCAGGAGGTACGCCATGCCGGCGACGATGACGATGACCAGGGCGAAGACCTTGGTGGCCGTGAAGACGTCCTGCACCTTGGCCACGGACTTCACGTTGTAGCAGTTCACCGCAGTGAGCAGGCCTGGAACAATTCCGCTAGAATGGTCAGGATGGCACCAGGGGGACCCGCTCTACAATCCGCTGTGCGGGAGCGTCACATTGGTACTCACAAATGATGAAGGCCGCAGTCAGCCGCACTGCGTTGATGGGAGCGTCGCATTCTGGCCAGAAGGGCTACACGGAAGAATGCAAAGGGGAGGGGGGAGGAGAGAGAGAGAATCAAATTGAGTGTGGTACAACAACAATTATCGTGACCAAAGAAGGCACCTGCAGGAGGTAGTATCCGAAAGTGAGCGCAGTGATGGCGTTTCCGGCGGGCATGATGACGAGGAGGGCGCCCCACAGGTACAGGAAAGCGGGCAGAGGGCCGAAGCACTCACTGATGTAGGCGTAGTCGCCACCGGACTTGGGGATCATGGTGCCTGGAAAAAAAGAAAGAAACAAAGAAACATCACATCTGAGCGAATGTTCTGTGCTCCCGCACTATTGTACCCACCCAGCTCCGCGTAGCACATCGCCCCGGCCAGACAGAGCAGCCCGGAGGCGACCCAGACGGAGAGGGCGGCCGCCACCGACCCGGCGTGGAGGAGGACGCCCTTGGGGGACACGAAGATGCCGGAGCCCACGATCACGCCCACGATGACGTTGGCCCCGCTCAGCAGGCCCAGCTCGCGGCGGAGCTTGGTGCCGGCGTCCTCGTCGCCGCCCTTGCGCAGGGAGGTGGAGGGGGACCTGGAAGCCATGGCTCGGAGTCTAGTCGTATATATACCGTATATGCACTAGTTAGTCTCTCACTGACGCCTCTTTCCGTGGCAACAAGGACGCAGGGGCGACTCCAATGTCACACAAGAAAAAGAAGACAAAAAATTCGACACTTGCCAAGGGCAAGAAGCTCATCTTTTTTTTTCGCCTCCGCCTGCCCCCCTCCCCTCTCATAGCCACACAATCGTCACTTCCCTCTTGGCTGGATTTCAAGATGTTTTCTCAATTCTCATAAACAACTGTCTGTCTGTGTCTCGCCTCATCCCCCCCCCCACCCCCCCCCCACGTCCTCCCGGCGATATGTCCTTCAACTCCAATTTAGCACTTCCTCCCCCACTCCTTTCTCTCGATACCCCCTCTTTGCGTTGTTTCGCTACAAGCTCGAATTGTGGGGGGAAAAAATAGAACAAACTATCCCCCACTTCAGGAAGAAGTTCTCACCGCCGCAGTGGCTTTCTTTATCTTTTTTTCCCCTCCTAGCAAGTGAAGAAAACAGGTAGTAGCATTGACGAAAACAGGAAAAAAATGCTGAGTAGGCGAAAACACCTGCCTAAGGGGGTGAGGACCGCGAGAAGAGGGGGGGGAGAAGAAGAGTGCGTTGATACTGCAATTTGTGTAGCACATGCCAACACCCTCCCTCCCCTGCACCTGTCAACCTTTCCGGCTTGTTACGGCGTCATTTACCTATGTACGTACATGTAACAGGGTGTACCGCATAGGCCCAACGCCGTAGCCACATTAACACATCAGTCCCCATGAGATCACTGTAGTTAAGCAACGTTGGGACTGCTTAGGGCTTGGATGGGTGACCTTGGTGGTCACAGAAGAAAATGAATGAGAATTTTTCCATCCCTTCCCTTCTTTCTTGTGGGGGCTCTGAAGAGTGCTAACCAGTTCGGTGTTGTGCTAGGCCGAGTATCCAGGTCTGAAATAGATGACATGACCACCAAAATGCAAACGAATTAAGCTCTCTAGCATGCTTGCTCCTTGCGAGCTCCTGGTGGGGAGGGGTGACTCACTCGGTGCCAGGATATTGTCACAAAGATGGTTGGGGCTCGCGACCCTAGGGAGTAAAAATCCCCAGTCAGGTAAAACGAGTGATGCTCATAACAATAGCCGTCAATGAATGAACGCAGAACGCAGTACAGGGTGTATCAAAACATCGTCTACACTTTCCTAGAAGGGTCATAATTGAGTCATTTTAACTTCAGGTACATACATACTGTACCATCGCTCTAGTACGTACTCCACCTTGGTATGTACTCGAAGAGTTTCATAGTTACGACTCGCTCGCACTGTGAGAAGATTTCAGAAATGCATAACGCTTCCTTCCTTCTTAATAACATCTTTGTTCGCAACTGTGAGTGCAGAGTGTGCATGTTATCAATGTTTATTATGCACCAGTTGAACAAGCTTCTTTCTGACGCGTCCCCGTCCTGGTTTCCCTTTCCCGCCCTCCCCCTGCACGTTGAGGCGGACCCCCATGGACGCCAGCTCCTCCAGGGCCTCCTCAGTGCGATTGGACAAGATGTCCGCGTACCTTCGCTTGTATTCTCGGGGCGTCAGCTCCCTCATCCCAGGAGTCCATGGACTCAGCTCCCTGGGGAAAAAAAAATATGTGTACAGTGCAACTTTCGTACAGTGCGCTTTCCACGTTTCCACGTTTGCGTATATATTACTTTTGAGCGAGGTAGACTGCGGCGTCCTTGGTGGTGCACCTTCCTCCGGAGGCCAGCCTGTTCTTGAAGAAGCTGGCGGGGACCCACCGGGAGGAGAAGGTCCAGTCGTTCTCACTCCACCGCAGATCGTTCAGGAGGCCCATCACGTGGTCCACCTTCAGCTCCGCAGTAATCCTGAAAAATGAAGGAAGAGAGCTCGAGAAGATGTCTGAGACACCGAGACCAACCCAACATTTCTGCCAAAGTTAAGCAAGCTCTCCAGTAACGAAATCCAGAAACAACCCGATGAGACTCTGAAAGTTACGAGCGTAACAAATTTAAGAAAAAACATGACGCTTATGTGGTACGTATTCTAATGACATGTTCCATTTGTACATGTTTCCAAGCTGAATTTGTAATGCTTGTAACTTTAAAAGCCCCGTCGGAAAGGCGTGCAGTGCAATCATTTTTAATTATTTAATTATTTTTATCCATTTCTAAATTTGGGAACGCTCACGCTTAGTCAGATTTTAAAATTTCTTTTTGCTGATGGGCTGGATACACATCGATCCTGTCACTCTTTGGGCAGTTCCTTTGTCAATGACCATTCTGTTCTGGATACACGACTTTAAAGAGGCAAAGTTATACGAGGTGCAATCCCGCCAGAATCTCCTGGTGATCTTCCTGCTGGTCCTCTTCGGGATCATCTTCAATTTTATCTTCCCCGTCTGGGGGATCTTCCCCATGCCGGGCGCGGCATACGGCGGCGGCGGCGGCGGCGGCATCGTGGAGGACACCATCCCGGACTACCTCGGCGCGGAGACGGACGGCTCCACCGGGTACCGGTACGCGGTGAAGAGGTACGGGCCCTTCGTCCTCATCGCCCTCCTCCTCTTCTGGCTGCTCTACTCCTTCTGCTCCTTCCTGCGGAGGGCGCTGCAGGGGAGGGCGCTGCAGGCGTTCGTGCGGCCGGCGACGACGACGGCGACGGCGGCGACGACGATGGTCCCGGCTGCGGCAGCGGCGGCAGCGCTGGGAGGGGTGCAGGGGTACTACTACTATCCCGGACCGCCCGGACAGAACTTCCCGGCCTACCGACCCGCGACGGTGGTGCAGCCCCCGCGGCCCCCGCCCAAACCGCGGCCCAGGAAGAAGAAGAGGTGGAGGAAGCTGCAAAGCGACGCACACCGGCCGTACTGCAGCTCCAACAGGGGCTTTCCTGCCACCGTCCTGAACAGGGGCGGCGGACGCGGCGGCGGCGGGCGCGGCGGCGGGGGAGGCGGTGCCGCCGCCGCCGCCGCCGCCGTCCCGGTCTTCTACGGGCACCCACAGCCGCCCAGACCTCCGGGATATGTGATGGTGCCGGTCCCGGCGGGAACCCCGGTGTTCCTGGAGAGTCCGGAGGCCGGAGACGTCAACTTCCCGGTGGACGGCGGCGACGAGGACCTGTCCCCGCACTGCATCAAGCTCCGGTGAGGACGCCAGGAGAAGAGAAGCAATATACTAATCTGTAACCTCTGTCTACTAATGATGCTGGCCGGGTGCGCAAATGGTATAGGGTTCACACACGGAGATTCTCCCTGGTTCACACAATTCTCTCCTCCCGCCCCCCCTCGGGACGATGAGCACGTATAACAACACAAACTTAAAATGTGCTATTGATAACCCAAAGCCCATCATAGCAGGGACACACACACACACACACACCCCAAAAAAATAACGTTATTTTTCTATCTCTTACCCGATATGTTTGCGAAGAGGTAACTTTGCGTGCCTCAGCCGATCCTTTTTAGCCCGGACAAGCGAAAGCTTCTCTTGGGACAGCCTTTCCACCAGCCCGCCGATGACGTAGACGTCCTCGCTGCTGAACGAGTCCAGCTCGTTCGCAGAGTCCGGGGACAGGTACACGAGCTTCTCCGCGGGAAAAATGTCCAGGTAGCCCCCTTCCGATATCACGAGTGGGTAACTGGCGTGAAATATGTGGGGCAAGGAGTCCCTCATGAACTGACACTTGTCGCACTTCGAGCTGAAGTTGCACAGGTGGACAGCAAAGGGCAGCCGGCTCGACCGGTTGTCCTTCAGGCCGCGAATGAGCTCTTTCAGGAAAGTCTTCATCTGCTTGAAGTTCATCCTGTTGAGGAAAGCGAGATCTACGACCAAGGGCTGGCCCCACTCGTTGAATTCCCTGGCCTCCCTCCACGATTCTTGGAAGTCCATGTCCGCAGGGTACTTCCTCAGCAAGATGGCGTTGTTGGCCAGGCCGTACACGAGGTGCTGCTCCCTCGCCCGGTCCTCCCTGATTTGGCTCCGCTCCCTCTCGCCCTCCACCTGGTCTGCCCTCTTTGCGACCAAGGCGTCCGTCCTGGTCATTCTGCGCAGGCCAAGGTAGCGGAGGGTCTTCTCTATCCTCGATTTCGACCTTGCCTCCGCCAGCTCCCTCAGGTGATTCTCCTCCAGGGCAAGGGGAAGGAGCTCCCCGGTCTGGAACATCTCGTCGTAGATGTGCTGTATCCTTGCGACGTGCTCCCTCAGGGAAAAGGAGGAGGCGGCCTCGTCCTCTCCCCTGCTCATGCCCTCGAACATGTCCTCGGAGAAGCGCAGTCCCTTGGACGCGGCGGACACTTCATCCGCCATCTCGGCGAGTCCGGCCTCTTCATTGCTCTGGACCACGCAGTCCAGGTACCTGGTGCGCAGATCCCTCTCCGGGAGCTCGATCAACCTCCTCCACTGCCGCCGGTCCAGCGACGTCGGCAGCGGGAAGCCGGCCCCCTCCAGGTGCCGCAACTCCTCCTCGACGGACTTGAAGCGGAGCCTCTTGAGGGTCCCCTCGCCCAAGAGATCCTTCTTTAACTCGGGAGAGAGCGACTTCACCAGGGACGAGGGGGAGGACGACGACACTGGGTGGGACGAGACAGCAGAGGAGGGAGTAACACCTGCTACTTGTACTGCCTCAAGAAGAAGAAGTTGACGAAGCCTTCTGGACTGAGGCAGAGAACGCAGGGCCCAGGCTGGAGACCTTGTGACGAGAAACATAATTGCTCTGCTCTGCTCTGCGGTCTCTGAAGCTGGAAGACTATGTGTTTTTGGCACTCACTGGCACCCAGCGCCAGCAGTAGCACATCCACCCACACACACAGCGTACCAAGAAGCAATTTTGTTTTGATTTGCTCACTGACGCAAAAATTAGGGATAGGTCGAACCAGGGATGTCGGCAAGTAGAACTCGACTCGGGAAAAAAATTAGTTGACTCGAATTCTGAAGTTTAACTTGTATATTTGTGTTGAACTTTTTACGGTTCACCCGGTATTTTTTTTTAAACCTACCTGTAGATATAGGAATGCCACCTCCTGTACAGTACCGGTAATTGAAGTAAATCTGATAAAAGTTGGCCTGATCTTGTATCGTACACAAGGTTTTTCACAACATCTTTAAAGTCAGCTGCAAATAATAACATTTGCTACAGATATGTAGTTCTCAAATTATTATTTAATAAATTTTCTTGTTGAATGCACTCTACACAAAGGTCTTACAAAAACAGGGAGAAAAAGAGTTTCTTTTGCATCACGAGGATTTCATGCGCTGGTTTATCGTAATTTTCAGTGTTTCTCTTCTTCAGCATGTGATTCAATTGTTGCTAATGCTAACTATATAGTTAGTAGGTGCTAGCTAAGAAGGGGGCGACCACGTGGGGGGCTTAAAGGAAGGAGAGCCTAAGAGAGCTTTGACGTCACTGGTCTTAAGAGGGGACAGGGAAGAGAGAAAGAACTACAATGTAAATTGTCGCCATTGCGCATAGAATTTGCATGCTGTGAGCAAATTGAAATATTATTTCAAGTTGGCTTTGAAAGAAAGAGAGAGAGAAACATTTGCAACGACTAAAATTATGGCAAAGTCGTAAAAAAACAGCCTAAAGAGAGAGAGAGTATGCTTGTGTGTATGTTCGCACGCATGTGCATGTGTGTCTGAGTGTCTAAGAAGCACCTGTATCAACGTAGTGATAGAAATATATAAAAAAGCAAGGCTTACTCTATTCATACTCCATCTTTTTTGTCTTCTTCTCCAATGGGTTTAACACTCTTAACAGTTTAATAATATTTTTTTGCAAACTTCTTTTTCCATTTCATTTTTGTGCTATCTCTAAAAAAATTTCTACGTACCGTATGTACCATAGGAACTAGTTTGCAACTTTGGGTTCCCAACAAACACCGACACTGTTTTGCTTAACACTAGCAAAAAAATGCAAAGTGTGCTGTACTATAGTGTAGACATTCTTTTCTTGGGGGTGGGGGGGGGGGGGGGACGAGGGGCCGGCAAGGCGCTAAACTGAAGGGCAAATGAAAGGAAA
>JAAUYM010022900.1_pt1 | contig 11513 bp, 10 predicted proteins | sample 7278001 | NCBI WGS metagenome assembly JAAUYM01 (sample SAMN14350224, study PRJNA611818) | marine sediment metagenome | isolation source: surface marine sediment (1.8m) | place: French Polynesia: Moorea | collected 2018-08
CCCCACCCCACCCCACCCCCAACCCCACAAACAAGCAAGTACAAGGTTTTTTTGTGTGTATTTCGCAGTCTGTTGTAAAAAAAAAATGATAATAAATAAATGAATATTCCTCCCATGCAACACCATTCTCCTCACCTACCTTGCCTCTCCCTCCAAAGATTATTATTATCTGTACAGAGTGCACGCATTAGACAAAAAAAATACTCTCTTCAACCTCCCCCCCCCCTCCCAACCCTCAGCACACTTCCACCAACGCGTAGGGAAAAATAATAACAATTCCTTGTTGAATCCTTTTATTCTCGCGATGCGTCCAAAGAACAAATATATGGGGAGAGATTCTCCCCGATACACACACACACACACACACGCCACAGCCATCAAGTCTTTCAAGTCCTCCTAAGTGTAACGTAGTGTGCTCTCGGGTATACCGTAGGTAGTCAACTTTCCAAATTTGAAAGTTCTATTCTGAAAGCTCCACCCAGAGAAATCTGAAATCTTCACCACATAGTAGGGACTAGGGAGGGGGGTTGCACGGTGTTGGTTTTGACCCTCTTTGTTACATTTTTGAACCACATTAGAGTCAAAATTAGCGAATTTGGGTTCAGGTATAGTGCCCGCAGTTCCCCCTTCCCCGTGCAAGTTATGCAACAGATTCGTGCCAAAGACTCAAGAGGAGAAGAGTGCCCCCCCCCGCCAGGGAGAGCGCGTCCGCAGGAGAAAAGAAGGTTGGGAGAGTTTTTGTTCTGTACTGTCACGGAAGTCGCGAAACTGGAAAGAAAGCTATCTCTGCCCTTCTTTTCGTATCATCTTTGGTACATTTTCAAAGATGGAAAGATGTCTTAGTGTACAAAATGAGGCCAATTCTTCTTAGTTTTACTTCAATGACTGTAGTAAAATTTACTGTAATGTAATGTTTATGCTATTGCTTCGAATTTAAAATCTTGAGAATGTGTTGCTAAGTGCATTACACAGTTGTAAAAAGTAAAAACTTCCTAAGTTACTTTTTTCCTTTCCTTCCTTTAAAAAAAAACGACCACTTCATGACAAATTTGGCAAAATTTTCCATAAACACGTCTCAAAAACTGAGATTGCCAATTTGGTCAAAAGCAAAATCAAGATTCCACTGTACTGCTGCACAATACCCATCAAAAGAAACTTTCCCATCCGGTCTTCAAGTTTAAGCCATTTTTTTATTCGAAAAGTTAGATGTTTTTTTTTTTGTTTCGAAAGCGACACACACTTAAGAACGTGGGATTTTTTTTTCCTTTGGATTTATGTACACACACACATAAGCCGAATTTGGGTCATTGCTAATATTCTGGATTCCTGGAACAACGGATAAAACGGAATATCTGATGCCTCCTCCTTCTTCTTTACTTCTGTAGTAGTATGTACACAAGGTTCCCACTCCTCCTTCTAGCGTGCAAGCTCTGACGTTTCCCACCCCATCCCCTACTTCTTCTTGCCCCCCTTCTTCTTTTCCTTGCTGTCGTCGTCGCCCTCCTCCTCCTCGTAGGTGGGTGAGGTGGGCGAGTACGTCGGAGAGGTCGGGCTGTAGCTCGTCCCGGCGGTTGGGCTGTAGGTCGGTGAGGTCGGGCTGTACGTCGGGGAGGTCGGCGAGTAGCTCGGCGACGTCGGGCTGTAGGTGGGCGAGGTCGGGGAGTAGCCCGGGGAGGTGGGGCTGTACTGCGGGGACGACGGCGAGTACTGCGGAGAGGTCGGGGAGTACTTGGGAGAGCTCGGAGAGTACTTGGGTGACGTTGGGCTGTAGGTTGGAGAGGTCGGAGAATACTTGGGCGAGGTCGGCGAGTAGCTCGGCGACGTCGGGGAGTAGCTCGGGGAGGTCGGGGAGTAGCTCGGAGAGGTTGGTGAATAACTTGGGGAGGTCGGGGAGTAGCTCGGAGAGGTTGGGGAGTAGCTCGGAGAGGTGGGACTGTACTTCGGACTGCTCGGGGAGTACGAAGTGCTCGCAGGTGACTGTCCCGGACTCTTTGGTGAACTCGGGGAATAGGACGGGCTCGCCGGAGAGTAGCTCGGTGAGGTCGGGCTGTAGCTCGGCGAGGTCGGACTGTAACTGGGTGATGTTGGGCTGTAGCTTGGCGATGTTGGGCTGTAGCTAGGTGAAGTCGGACTGTAGCTCGGCGAGGTTGGGCTGTAACTCGGCGAAGTCGGGCTGTAGCTGGGGGAGGTTGGACTGTAACTGGGGGAGGTCGGGCTGTAACTCGGCGATGTCGGACTGTAGCTCGGAGAGGTCGGACTGTAACTTGGCGATGTGGGACTATAGCTCGGAGAGGTCGGGCTGTAGCTCGGAGACGTTGGTGAGTAGCTCGGGGAGGTCGGGCTATAGCTCGGGGACGTCGGGCTGTAACCCGGCGAGGTCGGGCTGTACTGCGGGGAGGTCGGGCTGTAGCCGGGAGAGGTGGGCGACCCGACACTCGGACTCGTGGGCGCGTACGTCGGGCTGGAGGGGGAGTAGCTCGGAGAGAGCCCACTACTGTGAGCAGGGGAAGGGATGTACGGGGACATAGCCGGGGATCCAGGCGAGCCGGGCTGCGGGCTCCAGGCGGGGGAGTAGCCCGGAGAGAGCCCGCTGGCGTCGCTCTGTCCCGACGGGGAGAAGCCCGGGCCGCCGGGCGTCATCCCGCTGCCCATCCCGGGCGACCAGACCGAACCGTAGGCCGGGGTCGACCCCTGGGCCCACGGGGTCATCCCCGGGGTCATGCCGGCCGACGACGGCGACGCGGCCATCTCGAAGAACGTCCCGGCGCCGCCCGGCCCGGCCGCCGCCCCCAAGGCCATCCCGGCGCCCACGTTCATGGGGATCTCGATGCCGTACTTGCACTTGTCCTTGTCGAGCAGCAGGTCGAAAGCGGCCGTGCCCATCCTGGGCAGCTGGCCCATGATTATGTTCTCCGAGACTCCGCGCATGGGATCTACCTCGGCGTGAGAGGAGGCGTCCATCAGCACGTCTACAGTCTCCTCGAAGGAGCAGCGCATGAGGGCGCCGCTGTCCTGCCTGTTGATGCCGTGCCTGGTGATGGCCATGAGGTGGCCCTTGGCCGTCATGACGTCGCAGAGCAGCGCCAGGTGGCGGTAGTTGACGTAGATGCCGTAGAAGTTGAAGACGACGCTCATCTCTTTCTCCACGCACTTGCGCACGGCCTCGATGCCGAGCACCTTGAATATCTCGCAGATGTCGTTGGAGGTGGTGCGGACGGGGTCGACGTCGCGCTCAGACAGCACCCGCATCAGGGCAGTCCCGTCTGTTTCCAGCAGCCACTGCACAAAGAAAGTTGCATCAGTCAGACTACCATTAGTAGATAGTACTGTAGTACATATAATATGTACTGTACCTACAGTACAGTAGGTAGTACAGTAGTTGTCCTAAAGCTAAAAGATGAGCAGCACTTACCTCCTGGTTGGCCTTGAACTCTCCCGTCTCCGTAATGACGATTCTCTTCTTCTCGTCCGTCTGCGGGAGGTGCATGTACACCTTCGAGATCGACTCCAGACCCTGCAGGGTCATGTCGGACAGCATGTTGGCCTCGATGCACCTGCAGAGATCAAGTGCAAAAGTGTCTTTTTTTTATACATTCTTACCAGAACAACGAAACCTGAGTACGCACCTGAGGAACATGTCGTCCTCCATCTTGTCGATCTGCTCCTCGTCGCCGGTGTCCATCTTGGAGTCGTCCGAGTTCATGATCCGGATGCGGAGGACGAGCTTCTCTGCGTTGTCGTCGTTGAAGATGCAGTTGAGGTCGTCCCCGAAGCCCGCGTTGATCTTCTCCGAGATCTGCTCCATCGTCAGCTTCTTGTCCGTCATCCTCTTGCGGTCCAGCTCGATCCTCAGGAGCCAGGGGGAGATGCGGGACTGGTCGAAGTCAGGCATCTCGTAGTAGACGTTGACGAACTCCTGGTCCTCGGCGATGACAGTGTTCTGCGGGTCGGGGTCGTAGTAGATGGCGGTGTTGGCCGTGACCTTACGCAAGGTGGTGTGCTCAAGACGGCAGAGGACGTTCTTGGCCTTCTCGGCGTCCCTGGCCGCGGCGCCCGTCAGGAACACCGTCAGGGAGGGCGCCTTGGGACGCTTGGAGATGTTGATGATCTCCTTGAGCCTGGGCACGCCGAGGGTGACGTTCTTGGAGGAGACGCCGGCGAAGTGGAAGGTGTTGAGCGTCATCTGGGTGGCCGGCTCTCCGATGGACTGCGCGGCCATGGCGCCCACCATCTCGCCAGGGGTGGCCTGGGCCTGGTTGAACTTGGACTCGATCTCGCCCAGCAACCACTCAAAGGCCTCGTCGGTCAGGCGGTGGTTCTCGGCAACCAGCTTTGTGCACAGCGTGGACCTACCAATCGAAAAAAAGATTCGAGATCACATATTACCAAGCACGTGAAAATACGAGTAAATTACTCGCGGTCAAGGGTCTTCTATCTTTACCTGACGAGAGTCTGGAACAGTGTGGTGGCGTTGTCGTTGGCCTGTCTGGAGAGCTTGTCGTTGCCACGAACGATGACGCACTTGGCCAGGGGATCCCGGACACCCTTGATGACCTTGAGCGGGTTGAGGTCGGTCGGGGTGCGCTTGTTGATGTGGAATATCTTCCGCGCGTTCCAGATCATCCTCTCCAGGTTGCAGGGCAGCACCACGTCGTTGTTGCCCGTGGGGAAGATCTGCCTGAGCGACTCCCTGTCCTTGCAGAGCTGCTCCCACTCCCTCTCGATCTCGGCGACCACCTCGCTGGACCCGACCATCTCCTTCAGCACCTCGTCGCTGAACAGCCTTCGGACGTACCGCTCGTTGGTCGGGTCGAACTTGTACTTCTTCTCGAAGGCCGCGTTACTCAGTTTGATCGTGTTCAGCTTCTGGAACTCCACGTACTCGCCCGCGAGGCCGTCCTCGCCGTAGCGGAACTGAATCACCTACAAGTCGGAGAAACAGGGAAAAGGTTCATAAAATTCAGGAAACTGTATCTGGCACAGGTGGAATAAAGACCCCTACTTGTCCGACGGCGTTCCGCACCGTCCCATCGTAGTTGACCATGATGGACTCCATGGCCTTGATGAGCCTCCTCTGGATGTATCCGGTCTCGGCAGTCTTGACGGCCGTGTCGATTAGTCCCTCCCTGCCACCCATGGCGTGGAAGTAGAACTCCGACGGGGTCAGCCCTGCCAGGTAGGAGTTCTCCACAAAGCCCCTGGACTCGGGTCCGTAGTCGTCCTTGATGAAGTGCGGGAGCGTCCGCTTCCTGAAGCCGAACGGGATCCGCTTGCCCTCCACGTTCTGCTGCCCCACGCAGGCGATGACCTGGGAGACGTTGATGTTGGAACCCTTGGAGCCGGCCACCACCATCACCTTGAAGTTGTTGAACTCGGTGAGAGAGGCCTTGGCCGAGCCGCCGGTCTTGTCTCTGGCGTCGTTCAGGATGCGGTTGACCTGGTTCTCGAAGGTCTGCCTCAGGGTGTTCCCCGGCGTGGCCTCCAGCTCCTCGCTGTGCGCCTTGTGGATGACCTCAATCACCTCATCCTTGGCCTTCTTGATGGTGGTGATGATGTCGGCGTAGGTCTGCGGATCGGCGATGGTGTCGCCGATGCCGATCGAGTGTCCCTCCAGCAGCAACCAATTGTTCACCACCGTCTGGATGTTGCCGTAGAAGAGCCCGTTCTCCTCGTGCCCGTTCTCCAGCTGCGAGATGTGCAGCAGCGACCCGGCGGCCGCGCCCAGCGACTTCTTGCACAGGATGCCCATGAGCAGCTCCCCGTGCTCGATCAGCACCCTGGTGTCCCCGGGGGAGATCCAGTGGTAGGGCCCGTTGTTCTCGTCCGACGGGTGGGTGGAGTGGAACCTCATGCAGTTCACCTTGCCCGGGATGATGAGGGAGAAGAGCTGCTTGCCCGTCCACAGCGGCTTGGGCTTGAGGACCGCCGGCACCGGCAGCTTGCCGTCCCAGATGGGCAGGAACATTACCAGGTTCATCATCTGCTCCTTGTCCAGGAAGACGTCGCGCTTCGTCATCTTGCGCACGGCCGTCAGCGTGTCTTGCACGATGCCCATGCAGGGACGGTTGGCCTGCAAAAATTAAAGAAGTTTTATCGTACCAAACAATACATCAGGTATGCTTTTCGTGGATCACCTGCGGGGTGATGATTTGCCTGGGCGTGAGATGAATGTTCAGAATCTCTGCCCTCGTCTCCATGGACTGAGGCACGTGAAGGTTCATCTCGTCGCCGTCAAAGTCTGGAATTTTGACCAAACGTGGCGTAGGGAGGGGAGGGGAGAGGATGATTGAGTAATGCCAGGCAGACTTACCTGCGTTGTAGGGAGTGGTGTCACTGAGGTTGAGCCTGAAGGTGGACCACGGCAGCACCTTCACCCTGTGACCCATCATGCTCATCTTGTGGAGGGATGGCTGGCGGTTGAAGACCACCAAGTCGCCGTCGCGGATGTGTCTCTCGACCTAAACAAGACGGGTAAAAATACATAATAATAATAGACCATCTCGTTTCGAAATTTGTGTCCAGAAACCCACCTTGTATCCACACTGCAGGTGGAGGTCCGACGGCTTGGGGTGGAACCTCAGGTCGATCCTCTCCCCGGTGTCCCGGATGATGTACTTGGCCCCCGGGTACTGCGAGTTGCCCCTCCTGACCAGCTCCTGCATCTTGTCGATGTTGAAGGGGGTGACGATTTCCGGGAAGGTGAGGTTCTGCGCGACGGACCTGGGCACGCCCACCTGGTCTACCCTCAGGTTCGGGTCGGGCGTGATGACGGTGCGCGCGGAGAAGTCCACCCTCTTGCCCATCAGGTTGCCGCGGATGCGGCCCTCCTTGCCCTTGAGGCGGGCCTTGATGGCCTTGAGCGGCCTCCCGGACTTCTGCATGGCCTTCGGCAGCCCGGGCATGTCGTTGTCGATCAGCGTGGCCACGTGGAACTGCAGCATCTTGACGTTCTCCGAGATGATGTGGGCGGCGCCGCCCGACTGCTCGTTCCTCGACAGCTCGTTGTTGGCCTTGATGATGTCGGCCAGCTTGTGCGTCAGGTCGTCCTGGTTCCGCGCCGACCCGAACATGACCACGGCCGGCCTGACCGCCAGCGGCGGCACCGGCACCACCGTCACGATCATGTGGTCCGGCCGGGCGAACTTGGGGTCCATCCCGAGGATGTAGCACTCGTCGTCGCTGATGTGCCTGAGGATCTCGTGGACCCTCTCGGCCGTCAGCGGGATCTTCTTCTCCTGGGAGTCCTCGTTGAGGTGCTTCCACTCGGCCGTCAGCTCCAGCCCCACCCTGCGGATGGTGGGCTGGTACCTGCCGCAGCCGCCGTGGGACTTGCGGTCTCCGGCCGCGCCGCCGCCGCCGGCCGCACCCTCAGACGAGGCAATGTCCATCTCGTCTCCTCCCTCGCAGATGTTCTTGCCTGGTTTTTTTTTTATTGGAGAAGAAAAAAAATCATCAAGCTGTCTCTAAGGACGCATAATTTGAACATGATTGCGTCACAGCAAAGAAGGAAGAGATAAAGCAGGTTTCAACATCGTCTCTCCTCCTCCTCCTCTTCCCACCTTTGCAGAGGTCGTAGATGTGCGCCATCCTCTTCCTCGACTGTCCCTTGCTCTTCATCACGATCTCCTTCACCTTGGGGTTGGTGGGGTTCACCAGGAGCTTCGAGCAGTAGAAGCACACGCAGCGGAGGACCTATCAACGTCAAGATTACAAGGACGCGTCAAACCCAGAATTAAATGACCAATAACTACACCACTAGTGGAGGGGGTCGAAATTTGGGTTGCTCCAACCAGTTTTCTTTATCTTTTTTTTTTTTTTGGTCTCAGCACTAAACTGGCAACAGCAACATTGGTTTGGCATGCTCGTGTGGTCACCTTGATGGTCTTGACCAGGAATCCGGGATGGTAGACCGGCTTGGCCAGGTCCAGGTGCCCGAAGTGTCCCGGGCACTCTGTCATGCTGCCGGCGCAGGTCTGGCACCGCGATCCCCTGTCCACCACCCCCTGCCTGGGGTCCATCAGGCCGCCCAGCTTGGGCCTGCCGCCCTCGTAGACCTCCGGGAACCTGATGCCTCCCTCGGTCACCGACATCCTCCTGATCTCCTCCGGGCTGAGGATGCCGAACTGGATCCGGCGCACCGTGCGCACGGGCGCCTTGGAGTCACCCGTGTTCACGTTGGCCATCTTGGAGGGGGAGGGAGGGGAGGGAGGAAGAAAAAAAAATTCCTGAAATATCAGTAAGGCAGAGACGTTTTCCCCGTTGAAGAAGTACTTTCGTCATCTTACGCATTAGTACTAAAGACAGAGGTCTCAATTCTCACCTCTGCTCAGCACCACCACCACCACCCTTCAGGGACGTGCAGACTGGCGAAAATCCGACTCTCCTCTTCTCTCCGGACCTCTTGGAGGAGCCCAACTCTGCGGAGGAGACCTCGTCCACGTCTCACTCGTCTCGCTCCCTTCCCTTCTCTCTCTCTCTCTCTTCTCTCTTTCGGCGTTCTTCCTTCTTCTTCTCCTTCTTCTTCATTCAGCTGCTGCTTCTCCGACTGCCATTTTTACACGCCGATTCTGCCCAGCCAGTGTTGCCAGCTTTGTCGGAAAAGTAAAAAAAAGCCATACAATGTCCGCCCAATTAAACTAAATGTTTAATTGCAATTGCCTTATTGCATACTTGTTATTAAACATTAAGACATTTTTTTAGAAAAGCCAAATTCTCAATCTTGGCTTTTCAAAAATGCCAACGCAGCATCTCTGGGTGTGTGGATCTGGATTCTTTTCTCGTCCTCTGCCGCCAGCCGCCAGACAAAAGGCGCTGTGGCCAACGCGTGACCAGATAAGAGACGTTTGTCCCAAGAGCTTAAGAAAACGCCAAGAGCTTTCGCGTTTTCCCTCCCATTTCATAGAAAAAGAGTTGCCATTTTCGCCACGACAATGTAAGAAACAAACATCCGTATTAAGACAAATTCTTGGGCAAAAAAAACCCGTTAATTATTTGAATCTTTTGGAGCTTTTGAAGAAACGTTTGTGGCAACATTGTTTCCGACGATGCCGGAACGTGAAAACCAGAAAGGTTCTGTCATAAATCACCTGCATGGGCTTCAAAGAAAGTGGTGATGGCAGCAACATGGTTGTACGAGAAAGTCATCTGTATGTTGTAGTTTTACTAAGGTAGTGTGTCGAATCATGGTTTAGGAAGAAGGAAAGTTTCTAGATATTGTGCGGGGGCCAAGTCACCCCCCCCTTTAAAAAAAAAATACCCACCTAAATAATTCCTCTGCGCTTTTGTCGCCGGATCTGGTCACAACAAAGGAAGCGTTCTCCCCTCCCGGCGCTGACGCTGACGCGACCGCCCACAAACAATCGCCTCCAGCAGCACCTCCAGGGACGACGACGACCTCGACCTCGGGAAGGGAGAGGAGAACGACGAGGTCCTGGACGAGGGCCGAATTCAGGCCTGATTTCTATGCCCGTTTCGTGGAGTTGAGACCCCCCCCCAATTTCGCAGAGGAAGAGGAGGAGGAGACCAGTCGCGACAAAACCAGGACGGTTGAGGTGAGTCAGGGAAGGACTTTTGGAAGTTCGGGGAGAGGAAACCGTTATTCCATACGGGACAAAAAAAAAAAAAAAAGAGCCCGCAATGAAAAACGGAGTAGGCAAACTTTTGGAAATGTTGACGGTGTCATGGACAAAGAGCTCACGTACAAATGCTTCAGACCCGACCAGACATATCTCTTGCCCTGCTGGCACACACCAGGCGCATTTCAAACATAACACGCCTATGTATGACTACAGGCATAACTTTACCTTTTTTTTACTCTAACATGTACGAGACATTTATTAAATGCACGGCTGCCATCCATTTGCGTATATAAAAAAAATCAGAGTTGACAAGTATGGCAGTCAAACTAGGCACAAGGGCGTAGGTCATAATAGCTTAAGTGGGTCAAAAAATGTTACGAATTTAGCGTAGCTGGCGTCTGGTGACGGATAAAGAATTCACTGGATTCTTGTGGTTCCTAAGAATTTTATTAATACCCGACGAGACTTTCAAAATTGGTATGAGCGTAACAAATTCCACTTGAAAACACATAATAGAACATGTCATTAGACTACCATACGTTAATTCTGGAGAATGACCAGAAGTTCCGCCGGGTACCCTTGATTCTATGTGCTACAATAGACACTTCAATAATAAATTTGAGTGCTGTGGGTCAGTCAAGAGTGGCGAATGCCAGGTGCGAAGAGACGGCGTGATAAAGCACCTTGATGACACAGAAACCTGTCTTTGGTTCCTCCTTTGATTTGACATTTGACCTATTACTGTCCTTTTTTTTCCCGTAAGGCCAAAACACAGTGATGAGAAAGAAAAAGTGTGGTAATCAGAACGGATCTTCACTACAACTGTGAAATGATCAACCAACTTATGAGCTGAAAGTGGACCTTGACAATTTATTTGTGAAAACAAGGCATGTGGGAAGGGCGTCCCACAGAGTCTTTCTCATCTCTCTGCCGAATTTTTTTTTTTTTTTTGAAGCCCGCAGCTCCACTTCTCTTCCTCTCCGAACGTTGTAGTACTAGTCGGAGGAGTTCTTCCCTCTTGTAGCACACACACACCACACACCCTCCCCTTCTATGCGTTTTTTCTTCTTCTTCTTCCTCTTCTCTTTTTCTCTCCTAACTTCGTCCGGCTCTCCTCTCTCCTTCTCTCTCTCTCTCTCTCTCTCGTCTCTTTCCCCCCTCCCCCCCCCCCCTTCTCTCAGTACACAGCTCCTACCACGTAGTGGGGCCGGACCCAGAAAGAGAAAAGAGAGAGAGAGAGAGAGAGAAGATCATTCTCTCTCTCTCCTTCCCCCTCCTCCTCTCTGTTCTCCAAAAGGAGTTGTGTTTCTGTGTGAGCGGGAGCAGGACTTGCCCTCCTTCGCCTCTCCCTGGGAACGCCACCTCCGAATCGGTCGACCTCATCATGCCCAGTAAGTTGACCAGACAAACCAACCCCCCCCACCACCACCACCCCTCCACATAAACACACCCCCTGTCTCCAGCGCGCATGCCTGGAGAAAGAGAGAGAGGGAGAGCGCAGCAGAGAGTGTTGCAACTGCTGGCGCAATATACGTAGACCTCTGTTCCTCCCCTTCCCCCCCTCTGCCCTCTTCCCCAGTGGCCGTACTACCATATCGCACATCTTGCTCTCGTACCCGTCCATTTCGACTTGGGGGGTGGGGGTGGGGGTGGGCAAATCGACCCATGAGCCCGCTGGCTCTTCTAGTTTCCAAATAGTGTGATTTCTGTGTTCAACCCTTTGAGAACCCTACTACTACTACCTACATTTCTCGCACTTTGGTCGGAGAGGAAGCAGGAAGCCTTCCTGAAGCGGGGAGGCTTTCTCATCTCCGCCCACATAACCCTGTTTCTCACCCTCCTCCCCGAATGACAGCTGCTTCCTCTTTCACCCACGTAACCCACCTACCCACCCACCCCTCCTCCCCCGCCTGGGAACGTTGGGGAGGGGGGGGG
>JAAUYM010083004.1_pt1 | contig 11513 bp, 18 predicted proteins | sample 7278001 | NCBI WGS metagenome assembly JAAUYM01 (sample SAMN14350224, study PRJNA611818) | marine sediment metagenome | isolation source: surface marine sediment (1.8m) | place: French Polynesia: Moorea | collected 2018-08
CTTGGATTTTTAAAAGAAGGAACAGCAAAAGGACAGAAGTCCTCGCTGGCAATGGTGACGAGGTGGAGGAGGAGGAGAGAGAGCCAGAGTGTGAGATCACAGCCGGAGTGAATGCTGTTAATGCATCTCAGTCACTCAAGCAGAGCAACATTACTTACTGCTTCAAATAATCCTTGTTTCATTTTAACAATAATTTCACATTAACAATATACAGTATTTGCTGCTGAACAACAATATTGTTAATGTGAAACTCGGCTGTATTTGCTGCTGACCAACAATACTGTTAATGTAAAACTCGACTGTGACTATATCTCAACGAGCTTAGGAAGGTTACTGTAATGTTGAGACATCAAAATCCGAGGTTTTTTCTCGGCGAGGTTGCAAGCCAAGTTGACAAATATTTTCATGATTGAGACGAAAAATTCCGTATTTCTCGCTCACTCACTCACTCACTCCTCCAGGTCCGAGATCTACGTGTGGGACTTGTCTCGCCCTCCTGCGCCCGTGGTAAGGCGCACCCTCCACGAGGAAGGCGTGCGCGCCGTGCGCTTCGCGGGAGCCTCGGAGGCGGTCGTGGCGACAAATGGACAGCCCAACTACGGAGTCAAGGCAAGCAAGAGAGAGAGAGAGCAGCTATTCCAAAAATTATTGTTCAAAGTAGGGATTACCATAACTTACATTATTGTAGTAGTCAAATTGTATTTTTTTTTCAGGAAAGAATATCCCAAAAGTTTCTTCTTCATCCAAGTGTGTCCAAGTAGTAAAGATAATCGATCTGTCTATTCTAAGGTCTTCAATGCCAAGTCCGGTCAGGTCCTTCTGTCGGCCTCCGAGAAGCCCGTGGGTGGGATCGCCTGGCATCCGAGGCTCCCATATCTGGTCAGATTATATTAATTTTTGCACAATTTCCTTGGCTGCAAACGTGCACAAAATATTTCTTCTTACAGGTGATCGGACGAGACCAAAGTGTGACAATTCATCACGTGCGAATGTAAATTTGACATGGAAGTAATAAACATATGTTTTGTTCTTCGGCTGTGTCCGAATTTATTCGGTCTTTTTAATCTTGGTAACTTCAAACTGATAACGCCTGTCTGCATTCCCATTCCCACGTCCTCTAATTCATATACCGGATATAAATGTACTACATTATGCAGTATGCTACTATAGGTATTCGAAGGTCTTTTTGCAAATGCAGAGAAACTGAAACTGAAATCTAACAACCGCTGAAAAAAATAGACCACTAAGTAATACCATGTTAAAATATTATGATGTTAATTGTTATGATATCCCAACCAATATCGCTAGCGTGAATTTGGTGATGGGTTGGCTCTAAGGTTTTTATATCACTTATATGGCATTAGGAACGCCAGGGCAGGTGTTAGAATAGTGAAAAAAAACCTTAGAGCAACCCATCACTAAATTCACGCTAACAATATTGGTTGGGAGGTAACTCCTTACACTGAATGAAACGGAATTCAAAATGTGCAATCCATATTGCGACCCCATCACTAACTACTACTGTAGTAGTATCTCCACCGATAGTGTGCCCCTAGTGATGCCAATATTGGTTGGGGTGTTACTAACACTTAAGTTGCCGACTTGCAAAGTGGGGAAAGAAAGTTGAATGGGTGGATGGTAGAGAGAGAGAAGCAGGTATCGATTAGGCGAGTTTTCTTCTTTCTCTTTTAAGATCCTTCATCTTTCTCTGTAACCACATTGATCAAACGGAGGATGACCATTCTGATACAGGTTTCTTGAGACCTACACGCGTTTTAAAGTGCCTGATTGCTTCCAGCGTTAACAACATGTCGAACAGGTAAGACTTTTAAACCTCTTTCAACTTTTTTTCTACCATGGACTCATACCTTGAAAAAAAAAGGACCTTCAACGAGCTATGGATTCAGGGGCAGCGGCATTTGCAGGCCATCCTCTCAGAGGAGCACCAGTTGGCACATGCAAGACCGGAAAAGGTGAACAGCCAATAATACCTATTTTTAATACCTAAGTACCTAATAACATTTTTTTCATCTTAAAATTTGGGAAATAAGTGAAAATCGAGAAATAAAGTGAAAATTGGGAAATAAAGTAGTTTATTCCATATTTTTAGAGAATAGAATTCGGGAAACAAAAGAGTAGGATGAAGTTAATTAAGTGTACTAGTACTATATGATTCTTTTATCAAAAATTAATATGTATGGCGGAAGAATGCCGTCAGCTTTTCCTTGAATGAGAAAAAAAAATAAAGAAGACTGCGTAATTTTGTTGGCAGGATCGCGACCTGGCCTTCCAGTCGGTGTCCAGACTGTACCTGCAGTACGTGCACCTGCTCAGGACGCTGGAGACCTGCTACGACCAGATCGTGCACCCGCAGAAGAGGATCCTGCTAAGGCAGCTTCTGGAGGCAAACATAGGGCGGATTCTGGAGCTCAAGGTGATAAGAACGAAAATTATTATTATTATTTTTTTTTAAAGTCCATGTCTGCATTTGTACCATTATTAATGACGGACGATGCCACAGCACGAGCTGGTCGGTCTGGACAACCTGGAGTACAGCTACCACGACGGAAACATCTGCGACCTCAAGATGAGTCCAGAGGAGGCGGAGCTCGTCGTACCAAGGTGCTGGCTGAATTGTGGTGGCGGAGGAGCTCAACACTTCCTTCCCCCCCACCAGCTCCACGGCAGCACAATTGGTTCTTTCCTTTCCAGGTTCATCCTCTCCGACAGGCAGGCCGACATCGACTACTGGGACGGGCAGATGAAGGAGGCCCGGTCCAAGATGGACCAGGAGGACGTCGGGGTGGGAGCGCGAGCCGAGCCGCCGCAGGATTTCGACACCCCGACCAATATTGGTGTCACTATGTAGATAGGGGCACACACTATCGCAATCTGGGTTGCTCTAAGGTGGTTCTTTTTTCCCACCACCTGCCCTGGCGTTCCTAACGCCATATTAAGTAATATAAAAACCTCAGAGCAACCCATCACCAAATTCACGCTAGCGATATTGGTTGGGACTGTACAGTACTATGCCTACTAGTAGTACAACATATAGTTGATTCTTCCCCCTGGCAAATTCCAGGCCCTGGGTGCGGCGATGAGCCCGGAGGAGGCCGTGCTGCTCCTGCAGAGACACGAGCGGGCGCGGCAGGGGAGGCTCAGGGCCAAACTGATGCAGGAGATCAGGCGGCAGGAGGAGGCGGTGGCTGACAAGGCGGCAAAGGCCAAGGCCAGGGCGGAGGAGACGCTCACGCAGGTAGGTAGTAGTGAAAGGGGCGGGGCGGAGGGAGGGGAAGGGAGGGGAGGGGAGTGAGTGTTTCCTCGTCCAAATATCGTCTTTCGTCGTTTCAGGCTTTGGCTGCCAAGAAGATCCAGAGCATCTGGAAGGGTGCCCTCACCAGGAGACAAGTCAAGAAGCTCAGGGAGGAGGAGCTCACATTCATAGGAATGGTAACTTCAACCACCGTTTGCCTACCCAACCAATATTGGTATCGCTATAGCGGCACACTGTCGGTGGCGACACTAGTGGTAGTTAGCGATGGGAGGGGTCGACATTTGGGTTGGCGATATTGGTTGGGTACCTACATACATATGTGGCACGGCACCTCTTTGTTCTTCCGGCCCCCAGATTCCTCCGACCGAGTTCAACGAGCCCTACCAGGAGAAGCTCCGTGAGATCGAGTCCGAGCGTCGCCTGGTCCAGAGGGAGCACCGGGACGACTACGAGCGGGCACTGGTCGACCTGAAGGAGGAGCTGAGGGAGAAGGAGGGGGAGGAGATCGAGGAGGAGATGAAGGAGCAGATCAGGAAGTGGTTCTTTGAAGACAGGTTAGTGGTGATTATTATTATTATTATTATTATTAATTCCACATGGGAAACAGCATCTTTTTTTTCTGAACGTTGGTCAGGGACGATCAGGGCAAATTTCCCGACTACCCGTCCGACGACGAGGGCGGCTCGGCCAGCATCTTCCACCCCGAGAGGCTGAGAGACGGGCTGAGGCCGCTGTCCTCTCCGGTGCAGGACTCCGAGGACGACGACGCCTCCGTCCGCGGCCGCGGCGGGGAGGAGGACGGCGCCGGAGGAGGCCCCGGGGACGAGAGGAAGGCCGGAGGAGGCAAGGGGGGCAGGGGGGGAGGAAAGGGAAGGAGGGCCTACGACGAGAAGGGGGCGGGCGGAGACAAGAAGGGAGGGAAGGACCTGGAGGACGAGGAGGAGAGCGGATTCACCCTCAGGCCGAGCGACTTCGTCAAGCAGCTGAGGAAGGGGCAGAAGAACTTTGAAGGTGAGGTGGAGAGGGAACTTCCAAGCAACAGACCTCATAATCCGTACATTCATAATAATCCTCACGTTGGCAAAGGAAGAAAAGCAACACCTAACGTGGCGGTGGTGGTGGTTTTTTTTTTTTTTCGATCTCCTCCCCTAACAAAGAAATATGGATCAAGACGAAGGGGATTCACGTGGAGGGATTGGTCAAGAGGGCGAGCACGAACATGCAGGACTTGAACGACAGATGTTTCGCCACCTTCGGTATGGATCGCCGCATTTCCAGGATATTTTTGATGACAAGAGGGAGGGAAGGAGGGTGTGTGTGTGTGTGTGTGTGTGTGTGCATTGCACATACCGCACTAGTACAACAACCAACCAACTTCCCTCCTGTGAATTTTTTCCCCCTTTTTTGCCTGTCTTTTGTCCGATATCCTCCTCCTCCAAGTTTCGTCCTTTGTCCGTCCGTCGCTCCTTCTTCCATGCTATACTCCAACCCTGTCGTCCGCTTTCACACTTTGGCTATACTGTGTAATACTACCTATACTGTATATAGTATATTTTTTTCTTCTTACATTTTTTTTGGTCAATCTTGTCAGTGTTCTGCACAACCTCAACCTTATCTTCTTCCCATTCACCAATCTGTCTTTGTGTTTACATGAATGACGAGCGTTCTACTCCATGTACAATTTTGTACGTACACATGTACATCTACGTAAAGACCATTGTCTCTTGTCAAAAAAAAATCATCCCCCCGTTCTTAGTACAATAGGTGCAGGTGATGACCATGTTCCACACTGTGACACGTCCTGCTTGAGAAAATATGTGCTGTACACATCAACAAGAACAAATCTTTCTTGTGCAAAAAGGGACAGCGTCGTGTCTTGTCGTCCTGTCATACTCGTTCTACTACAATGTATGGTACTGTATATTTTTCAGCCTTGTTCCCAAACAAAAGAAAACCTACTGGAGAAACCCCACTCTTACGTCAATCTTCATGTAAATTCTTCTTCCAGAGACTTGGAAGAGCGTGGACGAAAGCAAGAACAAGAAACAGACCTACGACCGCGACATGATCCTGGACTCCAAAAGGGTGGAGGTGGAGGAGGAGATCAGGCACAGGGTGGACGCGCTCATGCGGGAGGAGCTGGACGTGCTGAAAATGGTGAGGGGGGAGGGAGGAGTTTGACATCGGGCCGGATTAGTCCGAGAGTTTTTTTTTCCAGGCTGCCGAGAGGGACAAGGGAAAGAAGGGTAAGCTGGCCAAGAAGCGCAAGAAGGGGAAGAAGAAGGCGAGCAAGAAGGGCAAGAAGAAGAAGGACAAGGACCTGACCCCAGACCGCACGCTGGAGTCCCTGTTCGAGGAGATGGCGGTGAACGGCATCATCCGGAAGACGCCCGACGTCCCTCTCAACAGCTTCGTGGGAGGGATGAACAACGTGGGCACCGTCGTCAAGAAGCAGGCCAAGAAGGATCCGCTCCCGGGCCCGGGAGACATCAGGAGGACGATCGCGGAGTACTGCGTGCTGCCAATGAGTCAGTCAGGGACAGAGCGAGAGAAATTCTTGCTTTTATGATATGCGATGAATGGCAATCACAATGCTGCCACGATCTTCCGCCCAGGTTCCACTTTCATCCGCGAGACGACCCCGCACGTGAAGTCCCTGCTGCTGGTCGGCCCCGAGGGCAGCGGGAAGACCATGCTGCTGCACGCCATCTGCACCGAGCTCGGCGCGACGCTATTCGACCTGACGGCCACCAACATCGTGGGGAGGTACCCGGGCAAGTCCGGACTAAACATGCTGCTGCACCTGGTCATCAAGGTGTCCAAGCTGATGCAGCCCTCGGTCATATTCATCGACCAGGCGGAGAAGACCTTCCTGAAAAAGGTCTCCAAGACGGACAAGTCGGATCCCAAGAGGCTGAAGAAGGACCTCCCTCGCCTGGTGAGGAGTTTGGCTCCAGAAGACAGAGTGCTGCTCATAGGATCGTCCAGGTGTCCGTGGGAGTGTGAACAGAAGGTGAGGATAGCGCTACATGCCGCAGTGATTGTGAAGGTCTGTTGTTCTCGCTGTTGCTGTGATCGTGTGGCGGAGATGGCCACTATGATATCGTTGCTGTTGCTCTTGTTCCTGTTGCTGCAAATGTTGCATTGGAGTCTAACAGTAAGAGTTTCTGGATCTGTTATAATGGAAGAGGTGTTTCTAAAGTCCCTCTTGGGTCTGCTCAGGGGTTAACTCAGGCCTACCAGAAGATCCTGATGCTGCCCAAGCCCGACTACGGCCACCGCTACAGCCTGTGGAAGGAGTTCATCACGGCCAAGGGCGGCCGCATCCTGCGGTGGTCAGACCGCTTTGACCTGTCCGCCCTCTCCAAGGTCTCTGACGGCTACACCGCGGGCCACCTGGAGAGCGCGGCTGCGGCCACGCTGACTGACCGCCGCCTCATGCAGCAGGGCATCAAGCCGCTCAAGCCGGCGGAGTTCATCGCCGCGCTGTCCACCTGCGAGCCAGTCTACAGGGAGGAGGAGGAGATGTACAACTCGTGGTACAGCAAGACGCCGATGGGAAAGAAGCGGTCCAAGTACGTGGATGGGGACGAGGAAGAAACGAAGAAGGAGAAGAAGAAGACTGGGAAAAAGAAGAAGTAGACAGCTACTACCTACGGTGTAGGACCCCCGATCAAGCCCGGACATTTTTGGTCATGTTTCAATACGTTTTTATCAGTACGCATCTGGCGAATTTTCGGCAAAACAGCATCCTGAAGCAGAGCCAGATCATGTTCCTGTTGCTGTACTCGCCGTACTTCATGACGTTGAGTACTCTAGCCACAGTAGGATTACCGTAGATGCAGCTCTCCTCCCAGCCAGAGGCTGACAATGTACCGGTAGATGTTTGTCCGTTTGGCTCCAGCGTCATCAAAATTACTTGCATGCCAGCCAATGTAGAATCAGCCACCTTTCGGCACCTCTGGAGCACTCCAAATTGAAAGCAAGCAAAAGTATGTACAACCTATTACCACCCAAGGGAACCGGCCTAACTACCAAGGAGTGAAAGTGGTACATATAAAGTACCATGTGTCAAGTCAACCCAGATTTTAGCGAGTTAATCCACCTTCCCAATCTTGTACTTTGGTACTGATATATCACTATTCACGACTCGCACAGACCACACTTTCTGTGAGTCTTAACAACCAGTGTCCAAGTCGTTTTGCATAGTAGAGTTTATTCAAGAATAAACCAAATGCGACCACTGGTTTTAAGGTTAGTTTATTGTGTGAGAGTAGTAACCTGTTGCATGCCTTGCCGTCTCATAAAGGCAAGATTGAAGAAGCAAGCAACCAAGGTTGTTACTAAATAGGTAAAGATATTTTTAATAGCAGGTAGAATTTTTAAATCCTCTGCAGCAGTTTGGGTCAGGAAACGTTTTGCTGGTTCAGCAGTGTCCCCTGTCCACCTCTCTCTTCCTCGGGGCAGCCTTGATGATGTCATCAACGCGGAGAATCATCTCAGCTGCTTCTGAGGCAGACACCAACACCTGCCTCTTGACAGAGAAGGACTCTGTGATGCCCAACTTTGCCATGTCGCCGACTTGGCCATTGTTCATCTCTGAAAACAGGTGCAAAGAAAGAAACAAACTTTACAATACTTTACAATACTTCACATACAGTACAATACTTCAATTTTTTCGAGTGCTTGCATTTCCACCAATTCCTCATCTCACCCAGGCCCATGGTGTGCTTCCCCTGAGTGTGCAAGGCCCTGAGCTCGGCCACCAGTTGAGCTGAGTCGTATCCCCCGTTGTCGGCGATGATGGTCGGGAGCTGGCGAAGGGCGTGGGCGAAGGACTCCATGGCACGGGCCTCCTTCCCAGGGGTAGATGCAGCAGCAACCTCAACCGCGTTCGCCATCAGCATCTCACTGCTTCCTGTATACGATACAGAAGATTTTTTTCAGGTGCTGGAAAAAAAAGTGAATCACTGCAAGTAGCAAAAATGCCTTTACCTCCCCCGAAGACGGTCCTGGTCTCCTTGACGGTGGATGTGAGCACGCAGAGCGCGTCATGGAGTGACCGCTCCGCCTCGGCGATAATCTGCTCAGTGGCGCCGCGAATGACGATGGAGCACGCCTCGCCCAGGGGCACACCGCTGAACTTGAGCAGCGTCTCCTCCCCGATGGACACCTGCTCGATCAGGTCGCACTTGCCCAGCTTCACCAGCTCTGGGTTTCCGAAGGTGGAGACAATCTCTCCGCCGGTCACCAGGGCCAGGCGCTCTATGCCATCGAAGTCTGCGTGCTCGATGGCCATGACGCTGCGGTCGGCGAACAGCTGCTCAGGGTAGTTGTAGATCAGCTGGCGGTTGATGAACACGTTGATGTCATGCTTGCAGATCAGCTCCACTTTGTCCTTCATCTTCTCCTTCTCAGCAAGCTCAATTTCAGCAACCTTGGCCACATTTTCCACACGTACTCGGGATCCGAACACCTTTGAGGAATGGAGAAATAAAGGTGTGACTTAGGTATTTCAAAAAAAAAAAAAATCGGCAAAGCACATGTTAAACCAACCTTAATCTTGTCTGTGTCCATGGGTGTGTTTGCGATGAGAATGCGGGCGTTCTCCACTCGTTTGGGCTGATGACTTCCAGGTGACTTGTTCAGGAGGAAACCTAGACATAATAATGATTAAGAAACAGTATAACAATAACAATAATAATAAAGTACCTGCATCGAGAAATGAGTTTTCCAGTGTTCCACCGGGGACCTTGATAATCTGAATGGCGTCTAGGTTGCCGGAGCTCTTCAGCCTCAGCACGGCATCCACCGTCATCTTGGCGAAGAAGTCCTTGTGCTGACTCAGGATCTTCGAACTCAGGGTTGTCCTGGCGATGTTCATGAGGTCCTCTCTAAACTTGACCGGATCCTTGCCGTGATCAAGGGCTTTGGACTCCAGTGCCTCCCTGGCCACCTTGGAGGCCTTTCTCCATCCGGCAATGATGGTTTGAGGGTGCAGCCTCATGTCCACCAACTTCTCTGCCTCCCTGATTAACTCAGACGCCAGAACCGTCACTGACGTAGTCCCATCTCCGACCTTGGGGTAAGCAATACATGGATTTAAGAGAGAGGAGTTCAGGCAGAAAGGAAAGACCGACCAACCTACCTCGTCGTCTTGAACCCTGGACATGTTGACGAGTATCTTTGCTGCCGGGTTGTCCACCCCGACGGCCTTTAGGATGGTTGCTCCGTCATTGGTGACCTCCACCTGTCCCTCATTGCGCCCCATGCCCAGGAGGAGCTTGTCCATGCCCTTTGGCCCCAAGGTGGACTTGACCAGGTCTCCAATGGCCATGGCGCCCACAAAGGAGGAGAGGCGTGCAACTTCCGCCTTCTCCTCATCCGCCTCGCGGGTCATCACACGGATTGGATTCAGGGACACCTGCAATGCAAGAGAACAGGAAGGCATCGTTTGGCCCCAGAAAAACACATGCGGGTTTGAATCCCTGAAGTGTTGGGATCCAAGCTTAAGGACACCCGAGCTGACACACTGACACTGTCGATAAACTCACCATTTTTGCCCCTTAATATCCAAGACGCAGTGTAGGGTCGGTCCTCTGGGCTAAACAAAGGTGCGAACCAGACAGGGCAAAAAGTACCTATTTTATTCACCGTTCACCTTTTTGTTGTATTTTTTTCTGCTTGTCCATGCGGTACGTAGTGATACGTGCGAGGGCAGATCAGGCTCTTTTTTTAAGTAATATTTGTCAAAGAAATTTTAACCTTGAACTCTTTTTTGCGCATTTTTGCAAGCTTCTCTAGAAAGATATTTTTTCTTAAAAAAATAAAGACTCGAAAAGCTTAATAACTAGCCCGTGTTTATCTCATGTTCAGGAATGTTCTTTGCCGGTTTGCTTACCTGGCTCTGCCAAAGCTGCCCTTTCTGCCCCCTCGTTGTCAGGCCCAAACACAGCGAGCAGCAATCAAAAACGGCAGGAATGCTAGTTTGGATTTTTATAAGCCACATTTTGTTTTTTCTTAATTTTTAGCTTAAAGTGTATTAATAAAAATGCAATAAAGTGTTAGAAATGGAACCTTTTGTCTTTTTGACATTGGCTGCTTGACACTGCTTGACTTTTTTTAAAAAGATTTTTGCAGGGTTTTTAGGGTTTTTGTGTGGCTGTTTTTCCGTTGCCGACCTGGCAATCCTGCAAAAAAAGGAACAAACAAACAAAATTGGAAGCGACAACGGCAACGTTGTGTGTGTCGTGTGTGTACAGTACGCCGATTTGATCGTCCACCACGTTACGGAAGTTTCTGACCTACTAGACTTCTGTGACCACGTCAAGTCCGACTTCTTCACCATGGCTGGCGCGATGCCCATGAACCCGAAGCCCTTCCTCAACAGCCTGACGGGGAAGGCGGTGATGGTCAAGCTCAAGTGGGGCCACGAATACAAGGGATACCTCATCTCCACCGACGGGTACATGAACCTGCAGCTTGACTCCACGGAGGAGTTCATCGACGGGAACTGCACGGGGAACCTGGGAGAGGTCCTCATCAGGTAAAGAGTGTGGAGGGAGCGCGGGGTGGTGGGGAGGTGAGGCAAGCTCAACCTCGGCCACCTCAGCCAAGTACGAGTAGTAGTGCCAATGAGATGCGGGGATAAAGCTTTTAATTTTCTTTTTTTTTTCTTCAGGTGCAACAATGTGCTCTACGTTCGGGGAGTAGACGACGACAACGAAGACGGACAGATGCGCGAATGAGGAGGAGGGGGAGTAGCTCAGCTGGTGTGGGAGACGTAAAGTGTTGTACATGAACCTATACTATAGTATGTACGTACCTTTTTTGAAAGGGTGTTACTGGAATATTAAATAGTTCGTAGAAAGTGTCATGCAGACAATTCCTACCCGTACCTAGTTTCCCGACACACAAGCGTTAAGCAGGTTACATTTTTGTACTATATGAGAAGCAATCTAGTATAAAGAAAAATCTGATGTGCGCAAATTCAGGAAATTCGGGACGTTTTGACTCGTGAACCGGAGTGAGATGCATGATGAACTTTGAGTTGTTTCTAGCACGTAGCACAAGTAGCACCCACCCAGTACCTTTTCAACGATCGAGAATGAGTTACTGTACGTATGTATACCCCACCAATATCGCTAGCGTGAATTTAGTGATAAGTTACAATAAGGTTTTTCTCCCACTATTCTAACACCTGCGCTGGCGTTCTAACGCTGTATAAGTGATATAAAAA